>ENA-OQIM01000585-OQIM01000585.1-human-gut-metagenome-genome-assembly--contig:-NODE-585-length-13538-cov-3.959660_pt1 | contig 13538 bp, 18 predicted proteins | sample MGYA00242579_ERZ504744 | MGnify/ENA primary metagenome ERZ504744 (study PRJEB26092, sample SAMD00036441) | human gut metagenome | host: Homo sapiens | study: EMG produced TPA metagenomics assembly of...
CGATAAACATGGGCGGGAAATCCTCGTCCTTGGCAAGCTCGAACACGGCTGAATCAGGTTGGGCTCATGGGGCCAATGCCGACCATGGTTGCGTGATCGCCGCTATCCTGCAGCTTGAGCATGCCTGAACGGCCTGACGGATGGTGAGGTTGGACATTTTGTTCTCCTTCTCCAGAGGATTTTTGACAAAAGTTCCCTGGGACCCAGATGTGGGCCCTATCAGTACGGATGGATTTTGTTGTGTAGGGGCGGTTGTGCGGAGTCAAATCCATCCCTCCGCACAACCGGAGTCCTTAAAGGTTTACTTGGCCTGCTTATCGAGCGTGGGCTTCATGGCAATCAGGATTGCAGCGGCGACCACGGCGCCAATCACGATGTCCAGGCAGAACAGCGCGACGTTGTTGGTGGCAAGGGCGACGATAAAGCCACCGTGCGGGACGTAGCAGTCGATGCCCTGGAAGGCGGCAAGTGCCGCACCCACGGCAGAGCCGATGCAAATGCCGGGCAGGGTGTGACCGAGGTCCTTGACCGCGAAGGGGATAGCGCCCTCGGTAATACCGATGCAGCCCATGAACAGCGCGGAGATGCCCATCTGGCGGTCAGCGTCATCGAACTTGTTCTTGGCGATGAGCGCAGCGAGGCCACAGGCGATCGGGGGAACGGCGACGGCGACGCGGAACATACCGTTAGGACCGTAGATACCGGAGGCCATGATGGCATGGTGAAGGTCGAGGCGGTCTTGTTGATGGGGCCGCCCATATCGAAGGCGGTCATAACGCCAATGACCAGACCCAGGACAACTGCGGAACCGCCCTGCAGGCTGCCGAGCACGCCGGTGAGCCAGTCCATCACAAAGCCAAGCGGCGTGGCCAGGATGTAGATATAGGCCATGCCCAGGACAAGCGAGGTCAGAATCGGGATGATCAGGATGGGCATGATGGTCTGGATGGTGTTGTTGACCTTCCAGGTCTTCATCCAGCGGACAAAGTAGCCGCAGATGACCGCCATGATCATGGCGCCCAAGAAGCCGGTCGAAACGCTGTTGCCGTTAGGGGTAACGACTGCGTTATTGACCAGGTAGCCCAGGACAAAACCGGGGGCGAGCGCGGGCTTGCCGGCCATCGAGTAGGAGATGTATGCCGCAAGCACCGGGATCATCATGGAGATGCCGGCCATGCCGATGGTGTTAAGGATCACCATCAGCGGGTTCGTAACCTCCATGCCGTTGGCGCCGGCGGTACCGGATGCCAGCGAGAAGGCAAGAAACACGCCGCCGATAACGACGATGGGGATAAAATAGGAAACGCCGGTATTGAATGCATTGAGCAGCGTCTTGCCAGGATCGGCAAAGATAGACTGCTTGGACGCCGGTGTCGGGGCCTGCGGGGCAGCGGAGACGGCCTTCTTCTCTGCCTTGGCCTCGGCCTTGGGCGCGTCAACGGCGCCACCCGTCGCCTTGATGATCTCAATGGCCTGGTCGATGATCTTTACCGGATCGGCGATTACATCAGAGGTGCCGACCTTCAGGAACTTGCCCTCGGCCATCTTCTGCTCAAAACGGTCCTCGTTCTCGACACCCACGTCGACGGACTCCAGGACCAGGTCGGCGGAGTCCACGTCTTCCTGCGTGAGCTCATTCTCGATACCCAGGCCACCCTGAGCCTCGACCTTGCACTCGATGCCACGGGCGGCGCATTCATCCTGAATCGCCTTCTGGGCCATATACGTGTGGGCGATACCCACAGTACAGGCGGCAACGCTACGATCTTCATTGCTTCCCTCTTTTCATAGAGTTGCGTGCGCAAGACACCGTTTGCGGAGGCCTCCGGAGCATCCCCTGCCGTTTGGACTTGCTGTCTTTTCGACAAGAACAATATAGGTGCTCGTTTTTCTTAATGCCAGCTTATTTCGGTAAACGCGCAGGTCAGAGCGTTGGTTATGCGATTTAGTTATGCGTTTAACCAAAAATGAATCCTGCGATTTTGCCCTCGATTTCAAAAGTCAAGAAGTATTTGATTTTCTCGGTAGACGGCAGATGCGCATGCCGGTCACAAATTTCGACCCCACCCGTATGCCGCATTTGTTGCATACTCATATGAAAGGAAAAAGCCGCTCACCGAAGCGTATCCTTCACCAAGACTCAAAGTCATCATGTTGGAAAATGCTCATCTGTCGGAAGGAGTCGCTGTGGCAAAACAGCGCGTTACGATCGCAGACGTCGCTCGAGAGGCGGGAACCTCGACGGCAAGCGTCTCGTATTACCTCAACGACAAACGAGAAAAGCTTAGCGAGAAGACGCAGAACAAAATCGCGCGCGTCATTAAGGAACTCGGATACGTTCCCAACGCCCAAGCGCAGACGCTCACCGGCAAGCAAACCCACGTCATTGCCATCATCATTTTGGATAACACCAACAAATGGGCGGGGCTCGTTCTCAATGGCATGGAGCAGGTCATGCTCCCCGCGGGCTACCAGACGGTCGTTTGCACGAGCAACTTTAACCCCGAGACCGAGCTCATGTACGTCGACAAGATGCTCTCGCTGGGCGTCGATGGCTTTATCATCCAGCCACGGCAAACTTCAAAGCCGTGCATGACCGCATTAGACGCGCCGGCAAGCCGGTCGTCTTTTTCGATGCGGCCATCTATAGCCCAGGTACCAGCTGGATCAAAACCAACCTTTACGACGGCGTGTACAACGCCACACAGGCACTCCTCGACGCCGGCTACGAAGATTTCTTTTCCATTGCCGCCAACATGACCGAAATGCGCACCCGCATGGAGCGTTTCATGGGTATGCCGAGGCGCTGGCAGCGAACGGGCAGCTCTACAAAGCGATTCCCATCGATCACAACAAGCCGTCAATCAACGAGCTCACTGAATACTTTAAATTCAAGTTCAATCCCGCCAAGCGAACCCTTATCTTCGTGCAAAATCAGTGGGCACTTCCCCGTGTCTACAAGGCCCTCCAGCCAATGGCCCATCTGCTTCCGCAGCAAATCGGCCTTTTGGGACTCAACTGCGAAGACTGGACTAATCTCACCACACCGACCGTCTCCACCATCATCGAGCCCGTCGACCAAGAAGGTCGCGAAGCAGCCGAGATGCTGCTCGCCCTACTTGACGGAAGCAGCGAACCCGGCGAGCAGCGCATTCTCGAGTGCAAGCTCAACTGGCTCGACTCCACCTCGATCTAGACCGCGGGACAAATGAATCAGTAGCGTTTGTCTCAAATCTTAAGTATTTGTTCGACAGAACGGCCCTTGCCGGCTCCTGCTAGACTGGTAGATTCCCAACCGTCCATCCAGGAGCCTCAATGTCGCGCAAGCCCGCCTACAAGCAAGCACTTTCCATCGGCACCGCCGTGGTGCTGGGGTTTGCGCTGTTTACGGGATCGCTCGACGGAGCGCCCAAGTTGCTGTCGCCGCAAGGCGATGAGCAGGCGGCGGCTCTGGCCGAAAAACAAAACGAGAGTCCCAGCCGCACCGACGACGAGGCAGACCTGGTCGCTCGGCTCGAATCGGGAACGGCGAGCGCGGCGGACCCTCAAAACAGCCAGGACTCTGGCGATGGCTCCGATTCCGCCGCGACCGACACCGATGACGACGTTTCCGCGGGCAGTGCCGCCACCCCCATCGACGAGGTCGAAAACCCCGACCTCAACCGCGCCCGCGGCGTTTATCTCAGCAGCATTCCCGACTACGCCGGCAACCCCTACGTTGCCTTCGCGCCGACAGCACGCACCCGCTCGGCACGCCGTCATTCACACTCGATGAATACGGTCGCGCCACCGAAGAGGGCTGCTTTAAGAAATTCTCCAAGCTCGACAGCCTGGGTCGCACTCGCAAGGCGCTCGCCTGTGTAGGCCCCGAGTCGCTCGGACAGGGAAAGCGCGGCGATATCTCGCGCATCCATCCTGCCGGTTGGCACCAGCAGCGCTACGACTTTATTCCGGGCCAGAGCCTCTACAACCGCTGCCACCTTATCGCCTGGTCGCTCTGCGGCGAAAACGCCAACCGCAAGAATCTCCTCACCGGCACGCGCTATCTCAACGAGACGGGCATGCTGCCGTTTGAAGAGCAGATTCTCAACTATATTCGCGATACGGGCAACCATGTGCTCTACCGCGTCACGCCTATGTATAACGAAGAGGAACTTGTCTGCCGTGGCATGCGCCTTGAGGCGCAATCGGTCGAGGACCACGGCAAGACCCTCTGCTTCCACGTATATTGCTACAACCTGCAGCCGCACGTGCAGATCGACTACACCACCGGCCGCAATCAGGCTCGGGAGACTAGGACCGACCGCACCGCCCGTAACCCAAAAATGATTCGTTTTCCTCCGTCCCCATGGGATCAAAAAAGGCCGCCCTGGATTACCCAGGGCGGCCTTTTCGTCAGCGTCCACATTGCAGGCAACGCCACACGCTACTTGGCGCGGCCCTCCTCATAGCGCTCGACCAGCTTGGCCTGAACGTCATAAGGCACCTGCTCGTAGCCGGCGGGCTTCATGGTAAAGTCACCCGTGCCGCGCGTGATAGAGCGCAGGCGCGTCGAGTAATCCGTCAGCTCGGCGAGAGGTGCCTGGGCGATGACCACGGTGTCGCCGCGTTCATCGGTCTCCATGCCCGTCACGCGACCGCGCGATGCCGAGATGTCACCCATCACGCGCCGGCGTAGCTCTCGGGAATAGTCACCGTGATTTCCTCGATGGGCTCCAGCACCACCGGGTCGGCATCGGCGCATGCCTTGCGCAGGCCGATGCGAGCCGCCGCGCGGAACGCCATCTCGTTGGAGTCGACGCTGTGATACGAGCCGTCGTACACAGCCACGCGAATGCCGTGAGCGGGTAGCCGGCAATGATGCCGTCCTTCATGGTCTCCTGGACACCCTTGTCCACGGCGGGGATCAGCGAGCGCGGAATGCGGCCGCCCACGACCTCATCCACAAACTCGTAGCCGTCGCTCGTGCCGTCGGGCCCAATAAGCGGCTCCACGCGCAGCCAGCAGTCGCCGTACTGACCGGCGCCACCGGTCTGCTTCTTGTGGCGACCCTGGGCGCTCGCCGTGCGGCGGATGGTCTCGCGATACGGAATGCGGATCGGCACGCTCTTGGCCACGACCTTGGTGCGATCCTCCAAACGGTTGAGCAGCACCGAAACCTGCGCCTCACCAACGGCGGAGATGATAGTCTGGCCCGTCTCCTCGTCACGATCGATGCTCATGGTCGGATCAGCCTTGCACGCCTTCTCGATAAACGTATAGAGCTTCTCTTCGTCGCCACGGTTCTCGGCCTCGATGGCAATGCGGTACTGCGAGTTGGGGAACTTAAACGCCGCAGCCTCGACCTTACCGGTAATGGAGAGCGTATCGCCCGTCTCGGCCGCCAGCTTGGGCGCCACGATGATGTCGCCGGCATAGGCGTGACCGACCTCGGTCATGTCGCGGCCGCACATCACATACAGGTGGGCCAGACGATCGCTCTTGCGGGTACGCGCGTTGATCAGCTCAAGACCCGGCTCAAGCGTACCGTCAGCACCTTGATAAAGCTGATGCGACCCTGCTGCGGATCGGCCAGCGTCTTAAACACAAACGCCACCGGACGGTCATCGTCGCTCGAAATCTTGAGCGAATCACCGTCGATGAGCGGCATCTCGCCGTAGTCCGTCGGCGCCGGGAAGTACGTGGCGATGTCGTCCATCAGCGAGTTGACGCCCTGCTCCTTAATGCAATCGCCCGCAAAGACCGGCACAAAGATGCGCTCGGCAATCGCCTTCGACAGCAAGCCCTCAAGCTCCTCCTGCGTCAGCGTCTCCTCGCCTTCCAAGTACTTCATCATCAGTTCGTCGTCAGCCTCGGCCACCAGCTCGCACAGATGGTCATGGGCCTCCTCGGCCTGGGCACGATACTCCTCGGGAATCTCCGACTCAACGGCTTCGGCGCCGTTGCAATGGCGCGCCTTCATGCGCACCAGGTCGATGATGCCATCAAAGTCCTCGCCCTCGCCCCAGGGAAGGGTCACGGCGCCCAGTCGCGTGCCAAAGCGCTCCTGCAGCAGGTCCATCGTGGTCGCAAAGCTGGCCTCGGAGCGCGACAGGCGGTTTACGAACACCGCACGCGCCAGACGCAGGTCCTCGGCGGCATACCAGAGCTTAACCGTCGTAGGCTGTGGGCCGGCCTCGGCGTCGACCACAAACAGAGCCGTCTCGCAGACGCTCATCGCGGCAAAGGCGTCGCCGATAAAATCGGGGTAGCACGGGGCATCGAGCACATTGATGCGCGCGCCCTTCCAGTCGATCGGCGCGATGGTCGTCGAGATGGAAAATGCACGCTTGACCTCTTCGGGGTCATAGTCGAGCGTGGGCTTGGTGCCGTCGTGGCCGCCCAGGCGGGCGGTCTTGCCGGAAAGGTGGAGCATGGCCTCGGCGAGTGAAGTCTTGCCCACCCCGCCTTGGCCTACGAGCACCACGTTCCTTACGTTACCGGTCTTGGGAGCACCCATGATGACCTCCTTGCAGGGCCGCGCGCAATGCGCGACGCCAACGGGGAGAGTTCGCGGTCGGTGCCATCCCGGGAGCAGCATGGTCGGCAGCCGAGCCGACTCACCCTCCAAATGTCCTATGCCACCACCCTACCTCACGGGCGACCGTCCATGCATACCTTTCGGCGCACGTATGAATACAGGCGGCGAGAGGAAGAGACAAGCTTGTGAGGCGATTATTGAACCCCGTCGATGCAAACAAAAAGCCGCCACAGACCGTAAGACCTGCGGCGGGCTTCGCCTTAATTAATAGTTGAGTAAATACCTGAGCCTATCCCTCGATACGGCTCAAGAACTCACGGGTGCGCTGCTCACGCGGATGGTCGATGACCTGCTCGGCAGGACCCTCCTCGACAATGCGGCCGCCATCCATAAAGACCACGCGGTCGGCAACATCGCGCGCAAACTGCATTGCGTGGGTCACAATCACCATCGTCATATTCTGCGCGGCAAGGTCTTTAATGACACGCAGCACCTCGGCCGTCAGCTCGGGATCGAGCGCCGAGGTCGGCTCGTCAAAGAACAGGATCTCCGGGTCGAGCGCCAAGGCGCGGGCGATACTCACACGCTGTTGCTGACCGCCCGAAAGCTCACACGGAACCTTGTTCTCGTTGCCCGTAAGCCCCATCTGCGCGATCAACTCGCGCGCACGAGCTTCCGCCTGTTCGCGCGGGCGCTTAAGCACGCGGATCGGCGCGTCGATGATGTTTTTCATCACGGTATAGTGCGGGAACAGGTTGTAATTCTGGAACACCAGGCCGAATCGCGAGCGTGCCCGCTTGGGCACATCGCCCTTCGCATAGACTGCGCCCGAACCCGCATCCGTCGCAACGGCAAGGTCACCAAACGAGAGCGAGCCTCCGCCGAGTGTCTCGAGCAGCGTGGCACACCGCAGCAGCGTGGACTTGCCGCCACCCGAAGGCCCGATAATCGCCACGACCTCGCCACGCTTGACCTCGAGCGAGATATCCTTGAGCACCCCATTGCCGCCAAACGCCTTGCGAGCGCTTTCGATTTTCATCACCGAGTTAGTCATGATAATAGTCCAGCTTCTTTTCGGCGGCGCCCAACAGCATCTCGACCACGAAGTTGAAAACCCAGTAGATCAGCGCCGCAATCGCAAACGGTACCATGCTCACCTGCGAGGCGACCAGCGCCTTGGCCGTCGAGAACATCTCACCCACGCCAATGGCAAACGCCAGCGACGTGTCCTTGACCAGCGTGATGATCTCGTTGCCCATCGCCGGCAGAATACGCTTGGCGACCTGCGGCATCACGATATACAGAAACGTCTGCACGCGCGAGTAGCCCAGCACCTCGGCTGCCTCGTATTGACCACGCGGAATGGACTGCAGGCCCGAGCGATAGATCTCGGCAAAGTAACCGGCGTAGTTGATGATGAACGCCACGACGCACGCCGTCCACTTGGAATCGGGCGTGAGCGAAATGCCAAACACGTAGTACGGGGCAAAGTAGATGGCAAACATCTGCAGCATGAGCGGCGTACCGCGCATGACCGAAATGTAGATGCGCGCAATCCAGCGAAGCGGCACGATTTTGCTCATGCGCATAAACGCCACGGGGATTCCCAGCGGAATCGACCCGAGCAGCGTCAGTACAAACAGCTGCAAACTGACCAAGAATCCCTGGCCAAGCATCTGCATCATGACCTGAATAGACATTACTTGAGCACCCAATTATCGAAAGATAGACCATAGCTTGAATACTTGTCGCAGAGATCCTTAACCGTACCGTCATCGTAGAGTGCCTTGAGCGACTCGGTCACGGCGTCGGCCGACTTGGTGTCGCCCTTCTTAAAGCCGACGGCGTAGTGCTCGCTGGACAGCGGCTCATCAAGCTGCGTATAAGCATCGGGCTTGGCGGCAAGCTGATACTGGGCAATCGAAAGGTCGCACGCCACGGCATCGACCGCGCCGCTCTCGAGCTGCATAAAGGCCGTGTTGTACTCGCCGATCGTGTCGAGCGTGGCAAACGTCGCTGCCAGATCCTTCTGGTCACCCTCAAGCACGTCCTGCGCAGCGGAATCAGTCTGGGTAATCACAGTCTTGCCGGCAAGATCGTCCCAGCTTGATGCCCGCATCCTTCTTGACCACCAGCACCTGCTCGTTGAGCATGTACGGCTCGGAGAACGTGTAGTCGTCCTCACGGCCCTCCATGGTAAAGCCGTTCCAGATGCAGTTGATGGCGCCCGAGTTAAGCAGCGTATCCTTGGCGTCCCAGTCGATGGCCTCGTATTTGACCTCCCAGCTGCTTATCGGCAACAGCCTTGGCCAGATCGAGATCAAAGCCGGTGTACTCGCCATCGTCGCCCCACAAAGCCGTACGGAGGATAGGACTTATCGAAGCCCACCACGAGCTTCTTGGACTCCGCAGCACCCTTCACATCCTTGGCCGCGGCAGAGCCAGCAGCGGAGCCCTTGCCGGCACCACCGCCGCAACCGACAAGACCAAGGCCAAGCACCGTGGCGAGCGAGCCGGCTAGACCAACAAACTGACGACGAGACATATCGGTGTTCATGGTATTCCCCCTTGATGGCACTTTAGTTAGATAAAGTGAGTCATGTAACGTTCAGAATCATACACTTTAGCGTGATAGAGCACAAGGCGAGTTTGCCCGCCGCGTGAGGGGTGTGGGGTTAAGTTTCCTGCTCTACAGCTGCTCACGACGGAGGCCACATTAAGTGGCCTCCTGTTCGTGCGGAACTCGCGATAAACTTAACCCCCACACCCCTCACGCGGCGGGCAACCGTCGTTGGGCTTATCGCTGACACGATTAAACCGCTTGCATATCGTCTGCTGGCTTGGCACGGTACAATACTTGCAGCTTTAATTCATGAATTAGTGGAGTTATTGATGGCAGAATCTCGTGCGGAGCGTAGGGCTCGTCGTGCTTTGGTGGAGGCGGCTGAGGGGTCGGAGGAGAAAAAATCTTCTAAGAAATCCAAGTCGTCTCTGAATGCGAAGGGTAAGTCGGCTAAGGGCAAGGCTAAGGCCAAGCGTCCCGGCTCTCGTCGGAGCGAGGATAAGGCATCTCAGACTCGCTCCAAGCGCTCGCATAAAGATCGGGTTTCGTCTGCGCGTAAGGCTGTGGACCCCAAGTCTCCCTGTTCGATCATGAAAGCTTGCGGTGGGTGTACGGCGCTCAATCGTCCTTATAAGAAGCAGTTGGCAGCCAAGCAGGCCGCCATGGAGGAGCTTTTTGCTACCCTTTGCGAGCGCGAGGGTATCAGCGTCGACCCCATTCGCGGTATGGGCGTCACCCTGAGCGACCCGGGCAAATATCCTGCGCCGCGCGGTTTTCGCCATAAGGCCGCCACTCCCTTTGCTCCCGGTAAGGAGGGTGCTGTCCGTTGCGGTTTCTTTGAGCGCGGCACGCACAAGATCGTTGCCGTACCCGAGTGTCCTGTCGAGGCACCGGGTGCCCGTCAGATTCTCAACGGCATCGCACGCGAAGCTGAGCGGCTGCATATTCCCGCCTTTAATGAGGACAAGCATCTTGGTTTGCTTCGCTATGCCGTCGTCCGCTGCGGTTGGCGTACCGACCAGGTCATGGTCACGCTCGTGACCGCTCAGCGCGACTTGCCGCATGCGCAGGAGTTCTTTGAGGCTGTCGCCGCGCTCAATCCGCACATCGTCACCGTCGCCCAAAACATCAACGGACGTCCCGGCAACGCCATCCTCGGCGAGAACCCGCATTGTATATGGCGCCGAGTGCATGCGCGACCAGCTGCTCGGCTGCGAGTTCGATATCTCCCCCACCGCGTTCTACCAGACCAACCCGCAGCAGACCGAGCTGCTCTATCAGCTCGCGATTGACGGCATGGACCTGCAGCAGGGCGACGTACTCATGGATGCCTATTGCGGTAGCGGAACTATCGGCCTGTGCGCAGCCAAAGCCGCCCAGGACAAGGGCGTCGGCATTATGCTGCTTGGCGTGGAGCGCAACCACGCCGGCATTGCGACGCACGTCGTAATGCCGAGCTCAACGGCCTCACCCGCAGCGCTTGGTTTATGGCTGACGATGCCACCGACTACATCCTAGATGCCGCCGACAACAACGAGCGGGTCGATGTCCTTTCCATCGATCCGCCGCGCGCCGGCTCTACCCCCGAGTTCCTCGAAGCTGCCTGCGCGCTTAAGCCGCGCCGCATCACCTATATCAGCTGCAACCCCGTGACTCAAGAGCGCGACCTGCATCAGCTTCTCGACGGAGGCTATCGCCTGCTCAAGATCACGCCCGTCGACATGTTTCCTCACACCGACCACACCGAAACCGTAGCGGTCCTCGAACGCCGCTAACCAACCTCAGTAGATTTTTGGGACAAGAAAGGGGGCGACCCGCCTGGGCCGCCCCCTTCGCTTGGTTTATAAATTCCGCTACATCCCCTTGCACAGGTCGCACACGCCGGCTGCCGCCATCTCGCGCAGCAGCGTCTCGCGATCGCGCGTCACGATCAGATCCAACGGGAAGTGAATCTCGTCGAGCATCTTGCGAGCGTAATCGAGCTTACCAATTGCCATGCCAATGTGCGCATCGGTCGAAACGCCAATGCCCACGCCCAGCTCGGCGCAGCGCTCGGCGATCTTGCGGCATACGGCCCAATGCTCAGTGTCGACACCGTGTTCAAGACTATGGTTGTTGATCTCAATAATCTTGTGCTTGGCCTTAGCTGCCAACAGCACCTCGTCGATATCGAACGGCACGCCCGAACGCCCCGTGTGACCCAGCATGAACACCTTGGGGTGCTCCAGGGCATTGATATACATCTCGGTCGTCTGGGCCAGCGTCGCGCCCTCGGCAATCTGCGGATTATGCACGCTTGCAACCAAATAATCCAAATTACGCGTAACCAAATCGAACAGCGAATGCTGACGGCTGTACGAATCGCCGGCAATATCGAGCGTGACAAGAGTGTCCTCGCCAAACAGGCTTCCGTCCAGCGAAACGATATCGGCCTCGGCACCACGCAGCACCAGCACGCCGCTCCAAATGCGCGGCCAGATATCCTGGTTGATAAAGAACTGGTAACTGCGCAGGTCATTGGGGCAAGCCGTAACCATAGAGCTCAAATGGTCGGCAGATCCGAGCACCTGCAGACCACGCTCTGCCGCCCAGTACACATTCTCCTCAATGGTCGAATATGCATGCGCAGAGAACATCGTATGGGTATGAATGTCACAAGAAAGCAGGTAGGGCATCAGGTCTCCTTATCTGGCACGGCCGTCGCTTATATTCATTGTACGCATAGCCTTCGATAGTCGTAAAACCACTCCATCCCAAAGACACAACGTCCATGACAACGGGGTCCGGCTTAACACCAAACCCCGTTTCACGTAAAACATTGTAGGCAGAGCGCTTTACTTTTAACGATACTCGTCCGCCAACTGTTTCCAAGCGGGTAGCGAATTGACAATCGTTTCGTAGCTCACGCAATAGCCCAGGCGGAACCAACCCGGCATACCAAAGCTGTCCGAGGGAACCGCAAGCAACTCATACTTCTTTGCGCGCTCACAGAACGCATTCGCATCGGGCTCCAACGCTTTCACCCATAGGTAGAACGCGCCATCCGGCTCAACATAGGTGTAGCCATACTCCGCTAGTGCGTCGGTAAGCGCGGTGCGGTTGCGCGCATAGGCCTCGACATCGCTCGGCTCATCGATGCAATCGATGATTACGCGCTGGAAGAGTGCCGGTGCGCATACAAAACCCAGCGTACGGGCAGCGCCCGCAACAGCCGGCATCAGACGGGCAGCCTGCGGATTGGTGTTGGGAACCAAGATCCACCCCACGCGCTCACCCGGCAGCGACAGCGACTTGGAATACGAGTAGCACACGATGGTGTGCTCGTAGATCGAGGGCACCCAAGGCACCTCGGCACCGTACACGATCTCGCGGTACGCTCATCCGAGATGAGCATAATCGGATTCTCGGGATCGCGCTGAGCGTTGGCCTCGCGCAGAACATTGGCCAGTCGCGTCAGCGTGTCGCGCGTATACACGGCGCCGGTCGGGTTATTCGGCGAGTCGATGATGACGCAGTCGTCTTATCGGTAATCGCCTTGAGCACGTTGTCCACGCTCAGCTGGAACGTATCTTCATCGGCGAGCGCCTCAACACACGTACAGCCGGCCTTCTCAATCCAAACGCGATACTCCGGAAAGTACGGGGCGATAACAATAACCTCGTCGCCCGGGTTCGTAACGGCGTTGAGCGTGCAGGTGAGCGAAGCCGCGGCACCCACCGTCATAAAGACGTCCTTACCCTCATAGTTCGTTCCAAAGCGGCGGTTGAGCGATTCGGCGACGGCTGCTCGACATTGCGGCAGGCCCGGAGCGGGGGTGTAGCCGTGCAACTGGTCACTCGGCAGCTCCAGGGCCTTCTTAATGGACTCCGCCACAGCAGCGGGTGCCGGAACGCTCGGATTGCCCAGCGAAAAATCAAATACGTTTTCCGCACCGATCTGCGCCTTGCGCTCAAGGCCATAGCTAAAAATCTCACGGATGATGGAGCTTTCCGCACCGCGAGCATACATAGTTTCGTTGATCATCTGTTCCCCTTTCGCATAGGCGCTATTGTACGCTTTAGCCGAGCAAAGTGCCGCAGCAATGTTGATTGGGGACAGACTTAAATGCGTGAAAACGCTCATTTAAGTCTGTCCCCAATCAACAGACGGCCCCATATCGCTCAAAAGGAAAAGCCTCCACAGGTTTCCCCGCGGAGGCTTTTGTTACAAGAACTATTTGTCGGTGTCGGTGTCGGCATCGACGACGGCATGGTCATCGTCAGCATCATCGGATGCGCTTCGGCATCCTCCTGCATGGCCGCCTGCGCAAAGGCCGCGGCATCAGCCGCCAGCTCCTCCTCGCTCATGCGAGGCGCGCGCTTCTTGGTCGCATGCCGGCCGCTTGGCATTGCGCTCCTCCTTGGCCGCCAGGATATCGCCCTCGCGCTCAAGGTAGGCATTCCACTCGTTGTCGAG
>ENA-OQIM01000586-OQIM01000586.1-human-gut-metagenome-genome-assembly--contig:-NODE-586-length-13538-cov-2.454030_pt1 | contig 13538 bp, 18 predicted proteins | sample MGYA00242579_ERZ504744 | MGnify/ENA primary metagenome ERZ504744 (study PRJEB26092, sample SAMD00036441) | human gut metagenome | host: Homo sapiens | study: EMG produced TPA metagenomics assembly of...
CGTTCCTTTGGAGCCAGCATTTTGTGGCGGGAACTTCGAGCATTTTCTGCACCGATGTATCGCACTTCGGAGAAAAAATCCGGGAATTCCGGAAAGCAGTGGAATAAGAAAAAGAACTGCTTCCCGGGATGCACGGTTTGAAAAACAGACGAATACTGTAAAGTGAGAAATGACGGAGCGTGTCATATGGTAGAATTGCTTCTGCTTGCTGCGGCGCTCTCAGCCGATAACTTTGCAGTAAGCATCGGATATGGAAGCAGCAATACGAGAATTTCACCCGGCATGACGGCGCTGCTGAATCTGTTTTGCAGTGCTGCCCTGGTTGCTTCCGCGCAGTTTGGAAAAAGATTTCTGCAGTCCGCAGGACCGGAATGGGGAACCAGAGTGGGTGCGGGCTGCTTTTTTCTTATGGGAACGCTGAAAATTTTCGAAGAACTGAGAAAACGCAGAAGAAAAAAGCAGGGAAAACCAGAAGCAAGACTGGAACATCTGGAAAAACAGCTCCACCACTGGAATTTGGCCTGCTGGCGGTTTCGATGTCGGTGGATGGAATTGTCTCCGGCGTCTTTGCCGCGGATCTTCCGGTGACAGGAGGACAGATCTTTTTTGCCTCCTTCGCGGTCGGAATGGCGGCGATGTATGCCGGAACTGCCATCGGAAAAAAGACGGGGCAGAAAAACGGCGGAAACGGAGCACTGTTCGGAGGAATTCTGTTCTATTTACTGGCGTTTTTAAAGCTCACATAGAATTACATGTAAGAAAGAAAAACCAGCAGATCCCGGCGTAAAATTGACAAGCCCGTGCAGATATGCTATAAAAGTAGGAGGTTTGCTGCTGGAAAATTTAAAAAACAGATGCAGCAGACAAAGTAAGAGAGGAAAATACATGATTTCAGTAGTAATCCCTTCGTACAACGGTGCAGAAACACTGTTTCAGGCAATCGACTCAGTCCTTTGCCAGACAACAAAAACCCCGCTGGAAATCCTGGTGATCGACGACCATTCCACGGACGATACGATGGAAAAGATGGGGCGTTACGGAGAAAATGACCGGGTACGGTATATCCGGAATGAGACAAACAAAGGAGCATCCGCATCCAGAAACCGCGGTGTACAGCTCGCAAAGGGCGATACATTGCCTTTCTGGACGCGGATGATTACTGGGATCCCGAAAAACTGGAAAAGCAGGAAAAAGCCCTTGCAAAGACCGGTGATGTGCTCTGCTGTACGGGTCGGGAGCTGATTTACGATCAGGAACCGGAAAAGCAGAAGATTTTTTCTGTCCCGGAGCGGATCACCTACAAAATGCTACTGCGCGGCAACGTGATCGGCTGCTCGTCGGTACTGGCCAAAAGAAGCGTTCTGCTGGAATTCCCGATGGAAAAGGACGAGTGCCACGAGGATTATCTGGACTGGCTGCGGATCCTGAAAAATACGGGACAGCCTGCGGTGTGGATGAGCCTTTGCTGAAATACCGGCTGTCCAGCACAGGAAAATCGGGGAATAAACTGCATTCTGCAGGAATGACTTACCGTGTTTACCGCGAGCTGGGAATGGGAACGTTCCGCTCCCTGTACTGTTTTGCGTGCTATGCCGTAAACGGTGTGCGGAAGTATTACGGTAAGGGCAAAAAGAGAGGAAGAGGTTGATGAACTATAAAAACAGGGAACAGTACAAACATCTGATGCGTGTCCTGGCGGTCGCGGCGATTGTGCTTCTGGAATGCGCTGTTTTTCTGTGTTCTGGGACAGATACTATGCGAGCCACCTGTGGCTGGAGCCGTTCTGGGATAAGGGAAATCAGATTATCGTCGTGATCTACGGCATTTTTCTTCTGGTTTTCATGTACATTTACGGCGGCATGAAGATCGGCTACATGAAGGGAAGCAGCATCATCTATTCCCAGATGATGACGGCATTCTGTGCCAATGCGCTGATGTATCTGCAGATTATCCTGCTGTGGCGCCACCTGCCGTACATTCTGCCGATGGTCGGCATGACACTCGTGGACTTTGCGCTGGCAGGCATTGTATCCTGGCTTTTTGAGAAGACGTTTGCGCGTCTCTTTCCGCCAAGAGAGGTGCTTCTGATTTACGGTGAATACCCGATGGAAAGCCTGGAGCTGAAGATGAACCAGCGGCCGGACAAGTATATTGTAGCACATAAGGTGAGCACGGAAGTGGGAGAGAAAGAGCTCTGCCGCCAGATTGACGCATACGGTCAGGAGGGTGTGATCCTGGGCGATCTTCATTCGGAGCTGCGCAACCGTCTGCTGAAATATTGCTATGCGAAAGAAATCCGTGTCTATCTGACGCCGAAGCTGTCGGATATTATGGTACGGAAAGCGGAAGCGCTCCATATTTTCGATACACCGCTTCTGCTCGCGCGAAACAGTGGTCTTTCGTTTGATCAGAGATTCTGCAAGCGCCTGCTGGATCTGCTCGTATCGACGATTCTTCTTGTGATCACGTCGCCGATTATGCTGATCGCAGCGCTCTGCATCAAGCTGTATGACCATGGCCCGGTGTTCTTTAAACAGAAACGTCTCACGATCGGCGGAAAAGAATTCTATGTCTACAAATTCCGAAGCATGATCGTGGATGCCGAAAAAGACGGCGTAGCCCGCCTGGCAACGAAGAACGACAGCCGCATTACGCCGGTCGGGAAGGTGATCCGCGCGACGAGAATTGATGAGCTGCCGCAGCTTCTGAACATTTTCAAGGGCGATATGAGCGTCGTCGGACCGCGCCCGGAGCGGCCGGAGATTGCAAAGGAATATGAGGAATCGATTCCGGAGTTTGCTTACCGTCTGAAAGTAAAGGCAGGCCTTACCGCTACGCCCAGATTTACGGAAAGTACAACACGACCGCATACGACAAGTTGAAGCTGGATCTGATGTACATAGAAAGCTATTCGATTTTAGAGGATCTGAAGCTGATTCTTGCAACCTTTAAGATTGTCTTCACAAAGGAGAGCACAGAAGGCTCGAGGAAGGACAGACGATCAGCCTGAACGCAAAGGAAGAGGAGAAAAAAGATGTTTAATACCGAGGACGAAATTCTGCGCCGGCTGCAGGAAAAAAATCTGGAAATGGCCGTTATGTTTTACCACTGGTGCCAGAGAAATCATCTGACCTGTTATCTCTGCGGCGGCGGCTGTATCGGTGCAATCCGCCACGGCGGCTTTATTCCGTGGGACGATGATCTCGACTTTTTCATGCCGCGGAAAGATTACGAGAAGTTCCTGAAAATCTGGGATACGCAGGAGGAGAGTAAAATCTACAAGCTCGAGTACCCGAAAGAGGGCTTCTGCAATGCTCACACGTTTGCGAACATCCGCGACAGCCGCACCACGCAGGTGAAAAAGGAGCAGGTCGATATGGATCTCTGCCACGGCGTTGCACTTGATATTCTCCCGATCGATGGCTATGCACCGGGAAACCTTGCGCGGAAATGGCAGGTGATCGAGGGAAAGATTTTCCAGCTCTTCTGCACGCAGGTTATTCCGACCAAAGAACGCCACGGCGCGTTTATGCATTACCTGGGAACGATTCTGCTGGCGCTGGCTCCGACGCAGAAGATGCGGTACCGGATCTGGAAGCAGGCAGAGAACTATATTACAAAATTTGATATCGACAGCCCGCGGGTGGACGGCATCACCGAGATGTGCGCACCGCAGGCGATTCTCCGGAAATATCCGAAAAAGATTTTTGCATCGGCGATTGAGGTTCCGTTCGAGAACGAGCGCCTGCCGATTCCGGTCGGATATGACACATATCTGCGCATGGCGTTCGGCGATTATATGAAACTGCCGCCGAAAGAACAGCAGAAAGGCCACCACGATGCGGCGTTTCTGGATCTCGATCATCCGTATGAGCAGTATAAGGGGATACACTACTGCTGTAAGAAATAAAGAAAGAGGATAAAACAATGCCGGAAATTTCAATCATTACCCGGTGTATCAGGCAGAAAAATTTTTAAAAAAATGTGTGGATTCCATTCTCTCCCAGTCTTTTACGGACTGGGAGCTGCTTCTTGTAGATGATGGAAGCACCGACAAGAGCAGTGAAATCTGCCGGACATACGCAGAACAGGATGCGCGGATCCGTTATCACCAAAAAGAGAACGGCGGTGTCAGTTCGGCGCGGAATGCGGGCGTTGCGCTTGCAGAGGGGCGTTATATCACGTTTGTGGACAGCGACGATTTCGCAGCGGAGGATCTTCTGGAAACACTGTATCGTCTGGCGGAAAAATATGATGCCGAAATGAGTATCTGCCGCGGATACGATCTCTATGAAGGAAGGCCGGTGCCGGATCTGAAACAGGAGGGAATCGAATCTGTGACCGACAGCGAGGAGGGACTGCGCCAGGTGATGAAGGCGCGCGTGTTCGGCGTGATGCGTGGGGCAAGCTGTATCGGAGAGAGATTTCGAGGGCGTTGTCTATCCGGAGAAAACAATCGCCGAGGATGCATACGTCATCGTTCCGTTAATGGAGCACTGCCGGAAGGTGGCCTTTTCCACAGCACAGAAATACTATTATGTGCACCGGCGCGAAAGCCTCACGACAAGCGGTTTTCGCTGGTCAGATCTGGGTTCGGTGGAAGTATGGGATCATAATCAGAATGTCGTGGAAGAACGCCACCCGGCGCTGAAAAAAGAAGCAGGTGTGCGCTGCTGCTGGGCGCGGTTTTTCGTGCTGGACAAGCTGATGCTGTTGGAAACCATGGACGCGGCGAAAAAGGCGCTTGCGAAGAGGCTGGCAAAAGAGCTTAAAAAGCATCCGCTTCTGGTACTGGAAGGCGATCACTTCACGAATGGGCGGAAAATCGCCTATCTGACCCTGTTTCTGGGAACCGGAATTTACCGGCAGTGCGTTCGTGCACTGTTCCGGAAAAGAAATTTATAAAATGCGGCAGAAACGAATGAGATTTTCGTTTCTGCCGCATTTTTATATGGATTTTTCTAGCTTTCTTTTTCGGAAAGCAGAACACCGTTTTTATCAAACACATACGTTGTTCCGTCAATTTTTTTCGTCCCGGTGACGCATCCGCCCCAGCTCTGGAAATAATATGTTTTTCCGTCAATTTCTGCCCAGCCGGTCTGCATGGAAGCATCATCGTTGAAGTAATACCAGTTGTTTTTATAATAGAACCACTGCGATTTTCTCGCACCGCCCCAGCTGTAGGTAAAGTACCAGACACCTTCCCGGATCACCCATTGGTTTGCCGGCATGACGCCGTTTTCATCAACAAAATAAAGATTGTTGTCGTACGTAAAGGCTTCATCCGTTTTCCGTGTACAGTCCTCATTAATATAATAGTATTTATTCTGAAGCAGCAGCCAGCCTTCGTGTGCGGCACCGCCCCAGCTTCTGAGATAATAATAGTTTCCATCCCATTTCAGCCACTGGTTCTGATACATTTTTCCGCTCTTATTTACAAAGTAGAGATTGTTGTCATACAGGAAACTTTCGTTCTGCTTCAGGGAACCGTCCGCATTCATAAAATACCAGGCGCCATCGATCTGATACCAGCCATTGGTTACGCAGGAATATTTCTGTACATAATACCAGGCACCGTCATGGTACAGCCAGGTGCTGCCGGAAATACCGCCCCAGGAAAGAAATTTGACGCGGTAACCGTTTAAGGTAAGTGTCGTATTGCGTGCGGCACCTCCCCATGTGTAAAAATAGTACATCGTTTTGGTCTCCGGATCAGCGTGCCATCCGGACGAATACATAATACCGGTATCCTTGGCGAGATAGTACCAGTTGTTGCTGATAAACTGCCATCCGGTCTGCATCTCACCGCTGCCGGAAAAATAATAGTAATCTCCATCAAGCAGAAGCCAGCCTGTTGCCATAACGCCGTCCGCGCCGAGGTAATACGTTTTGTGGTCGAGGGTGAGCCAGCCGGTATACGGTGTTTCATCATCGTTGTAGTAATACCATTTTCCATCCCGTTTTACCCAGCCGATGACGTGGCGTTCGTTTGTGATCACGCCGTTTTCATCGGAGGTATATTCGATGCCCGTTTCTGTGTCGCGCCAGGAAGTGGAGCATACGAGAAGATGGCTGCTGTCTGCATAATATTTCTGTCCGCCGCGGGTGAAAAATCCGCTGTACGGGATGCCGTCATGATAAGCAACGAGCTTGGAAGAACGGCCGCGGTAAATTTCATAGGTATCATCCACGTTGGAAGTGACCGCGGAACCGGAAAAGTCAGCAATGACTGCCGGAAGATCGCCGGAATATTCTGTCGTGGAAAATACGCGCAGCCCCAGAGAGGTCAGGGTCTCGACGGTATCGTTATCCATAATACGGAAGTCACCGGTCTGGATAAAATATTCCGGGTTGACGGCAGCAAGATAGTCTGCATCGACAGCATTCGGATATCCGTGATGATTGGAAGTCATCAGATCAATGCTGTACAGCCCGTAGTTCGAAACAATCCGGCTGGCATCGCCCTCGACGTCGTCGATATCGCTCGTCAGAAAAGCGCGGTGGTCGTTTGCGGAGGCAATTACACCAAGACAGAACTGGTTGGCGTCCTCTTTTGGACTTGTGAGATAATCTTCCTCGTAGTTGACAATCTGGATCTGGAAATTCCAAAAGCAAAATCAGGAGATCCTTCTTCTGCGGAGGCGGCACCGGGATTCAGATGCTGGATCAGGGTCACACCTTCAGTCTCTTCTACAGCAGTAAGAAGCTGGTCGTAGACATAAAGATTGTCCCAGAGACGCGCAGTATTATAGATATAACTGTCATCATACGGGAGCAGATAAACCCGGTCGGGGGAATACAGCCGCACGATGGTATCGCCGGTTCCAATATGGTCGCTGTGCGGATGTGTTGCAACATAAAACTTCAGATTATCGGAGGTGACACCGAGGGAGTCCAGGTAGGAGAGGACCTCATCGTCGTAGCCGGTCGACGTTGTGATGCCGCTGCGCAGCGGATAACGAGGATCAGATCCGTCAGGGTAATCCCAGTCCTCGCCGGAGTCTACCATGCCGAAAATTTTCTGGCCATTATCGTCTACACTTTCCAGAACGATGGCATTGGAGCCGCTGCCGAGTGTCAGAATGTGAATTTTTGCTGTAGTATCAGCCGCATGTGTGTTTTCCGGGGTGAGAAAAAGAAAAGCAGCGGCAAGGGATGCCGCGCCGATGGAAAACACGGATCTGCGGGTATGCCGGGAAAAAGGCATATCAATGGCTCCTTTCGTAACATATATCATTAAAACAAAAAGTAAAACAGCCGGGCGGAAAATAAGCGCCCGACATCACAATTATACAAAATTTCAGGGAAAAGTCAATGTTTATTAGAATTTCGATTACTTGACGCAGACAGGGCATCATGTTAGAATGAGTGGGATTGGGAATGTAAGGAAAAGAAAGGAACCAAACATGATTACCTTATTAAAAATGCCGGCACTGTTTCTGGGAATGCTCGCAGTGTTCTGCTGCCTGGGTTCTTTTTTTTTTATCAGAGAAAACAGGTATGAGAGCGGACATCTGGGTGAAACTGTGCTGTTTGGCTTTATTGCATATTACTTCTTATTTGAACTGATTTCTGTGCCGATGATGGTGCTCGGTGCAAAGCTGCATCTGCTCGCATGGGTATGGGCCGCTGTTGTGGCTGTCCTTGTAATTGCTTCCATCTGTCTTCATCTGGGAATGTGGAGAGAGTGGGGAAAAAGAAGCGGCGGTTTCTGGAGAGGAAAGACGGCGGCTTTTTATGTGATGCTGGTGCTGATTGGAATCCAGCTGTATTTTGTTGCTGCACTGCAGGAAAACGGCAGTGCGGATGCAGCGTATTATGTGGGAAGTGTGACAACGAACCTTGCGACAGATTCCATCAGCAGCTTTGACCCATATACAGGAAAAGCACTGGATTTTTTTAACATCCGTTATGTGTTCAGCATGTATCCGGCAGCAAATGCAGTACTGTGCCGTTTAACGGGCCTTCATCCGCTCGTAGTGACAAAGGTGATTCTCTGTATGATGACGGTAGTTTTAAGTTATCTCGTCTATGCACAGATCGGAAAGGCGCTGTTAAAAGAAAAACAGATGGTATGGGTGCTCCTGTGCTTTATTAGTGTTGTGAATCTGAATTTTCATACGATCTTTTCGAATGCGTCGTTCCTGCTGACGAGGGGATACGAGGGAAAGGCCGTATTGTGCAATATCATCCTCCCGTTTCTGTTTTATCTTGGTCTGCGCATGTATCAGGAGAAAAACGGAAAGAGAGTCTGGCTGCTGTTTTTCATGACAGGCGTCGCTGCGATTGACCTTACGATGTCATCCATGATGACTGTACCGGTGGCCATGAGTGCTGTGATTCTGCCGAATCTTGTGCGGAAAAAAACGCTGGGGACAGAGCAGGCTCTATCTGCTTGCTGTGCTGCCGTGTGTGCTGGTGCTTGGGATCTATCTCCTTGGTGTGCGCGGTATCCTGCAGATTCCGGTTGTGCGGTAGAAAGGAGAAAATGTGGGCGGAATAAATCTGAATGAGAGCGGCCTCGATTTTGTGAGACAGGTCTTTGTGACGTTTGGAGGAAACACAACCGTACTGACGCTGTTTCTGCTGTCGGTGCTGTATCTCGCTTTAAAAGGAAAAAAGGAAGAGCGGTATGTGTTCGTAACAACCGCTGTTTTTCTGGCCTTTACGGTATACAATCCATTTGCGGTGAAATATATCCTGGGAAAACTTGGAATGGTCAATGTCTATTACCGGTTTTTCTGGATTCTGCCGATGGTACTGACCATCGGATATGCCTGCACGAAGTTGTGGGCGGGCAGAAAAAAGGCTGGAGACGGTATCTGACCGCGGCTGCGCTGGCAGCGGTCATCTGTTTTGGCGGAAATTCCGTACTGGCTGGCGGACTGCCGAAGCTGCCGGATAACCAGTACAAGATGCCAGATGATCTTCTGGCCGTCTGTACGGTGCTGCACGAAGAAGCGGGAGAGGGAACCGTAAGAGTTGTCTTTGAACCGGATTTCAACCTGATCGTGCGGCAGTATGATGCTTCGTTTGAACTGGTTCTGGACCGCGATATGGTTCTGACCTATCAGGGCTCCAATACGGTATCAACCGATGCACTGACCGAGCAGGAAATTGAAGACGAAACAAAGATCCTTCAGATTATCACACAGATGGATCTGTCGCTGGATCAGAAAGAATTTTACAGAAGTCTTAGGGAAATGAATGCAGAGTATATTGTACTTTCGAGCAGTTCAGCGGCAGTATCCTATGTGGAAACAGCGGGGTGCATCCCGGTAAGAGAAGTAGAAGGGCATATCATTTTCCGCGTGGAAGAAAAGTAAAAAGGAGGACTTGTTTTTGAATAAGGCAAAAGATTATATTCAGCTGCACCTGAATATCCTGCTGTTTTCTCTGACGAGTGTGTTCTCGAAAGCAGCATCGGTTCAGCTGAACGGGGAGGAATCAAAAATCCTCTATTATATGTATTTTTATTTCTGATGGTTGCAAACTGTGGCATTTACGCTATTGCATGGCAGAAGGTAATCAAAAAATTCTCTTTGTCAACCGCATATGCAAACCGCAGCGTCTATCTGATCTGGTCCCAGATCTGGGCCGTGATCATTTTCCATGAAAATCTGACGGTAAAAAATATCATCGGCCTTCTGATTGTGCTGGTGGGAGTTATGGTGGTGCAGCGATATGAATAAATATATGATTTTAATGCTGATCTGTACAATGTTTTCCGCAGTATCACAGATTCTGCTGAAACAGAGCGCCAACGAGGAGCATGCATCTGCACTTCGTGAGTATCTGAACTGGCGCGTGATTGTGGCGTATCTGATTTTTGGCAGTGTACTTCTTTTAAATACGTATGCCTACACACAGGTAGATTTGAAATACGGTCCGGTGTTGGATACCTTTACGTACGTCTTTGTCCTGCTGCTTTCCTTTGGCGTTTTGAAAGAAAAGGTATCAAAAGGAAAGCTGATTGGGAATCTGATTATTATCCTGGGAGTACTGGTGTATACATTGCCGTAAAACGTTCCGATGATGGAAAGAAAGCGATATCAGCTAAGCAGTCCTTGTCCTTTGAAATAGGGGGTCTGCGTACAACAAACGAACGGCTTTTGATTATGAATAAGAAAAAAATAGATTATCGTTTTAAGATATTATATGCTGTGGCGATTCTGATGGTTGTTGCGGGACATTGTGATGGTGGTGGAATTTCTTTGGACTTTGCGCAATGGTTTCCGTATGAGGGAATCCATCTGGCGCTGTTTACTTTTTGTTCAGGATATTTTTTTAAAGATGCAGCACTGAAACGACCGGGGAGATATGTCTGTAAAAAAGCTTCGTACCCTGATACTTCCAATGTATGGGTATACGATTGCGTATGGGCTGCTTGTCAGGTTATTACATCGGTGGGGCTTTCAAATCAGTGGAAAATTTAATTTGCACAATATTCTGATTTCACCTTTAAACGATGGGCATCAGTTTGTCCTTAATATGGCCGGCTGGTATATTGTGCCCTTGTTTATGGTAGAAATATTAAATTGTATGATTCGGGCATTTTTTAAGCGAAAAGGATGGCAGATACCGGAATGGATATTTTTTGCAGGGGCAGTACTTATTGGAATGGGCGGCAATTTTTTGGCGATTATGGAATATCGCACCAGCTGGTGGCTGACAGTGGTCAGAATTCTGTATTTTGCTCCGTTTTATGCAATGGGTATTTTTTATAAAAAGATACTGGAGAAATATGTGGACAGGATTCCATCTGTAGTGTATTTTGCGATTGTGTTTGCTGCAAAAACTTATGATTTTTCTTCATTATAAAACTAGGTTGGCTTATACGCCAGCGTGGTGCAATGACTTTAATCAAGGACCGGTCATGCCAATTATTATTGGTTTTTTGGGAATTGCACTTTGGATGCGGATTGCAACGATAATGGAACCAGTATTTGGAAGAAAAAAGTGGATTAATCTTCTTGCAGACAACACATTTTCGATTATGGAAAATCAGTTTTTGGGTTTTTTACTTGTAAAAGTTGCTTTCGGAACAATTGCGAATGGCACAAAGCTGTTTTTGAAGTTTGACTGGTCAAGATGTAAAAGTGATATTTGGTGGTATTATATGCCGAAGGACGTAGAACAGACAAAAATTCTGTATTTATTAGCAGCGATTTTTGTTGCCTTACTGATCCAGTGGATCCTTACACAGGTGAAAAAAATGGGAAAAAACATATTTTTGTACGTAAGACAATAGTTAAGCGTATACTGCTTTAAATATTTTGCAAAATAAAAATCCCGCAGAAAAAGAAATGAAAACTTTTTCTGCGGAATTTTATTTTATATTGCATAGATCTGAATCGTTATCAAATTTTTATTGATAATCGATAGGAGACAGGTTGTGAGGATCATCTTCCGCAGAAGAGCCTAGATGTCTGATGGTTTTGGAATTATCCTCATTTTCAGAGAAATCGTCCTCATCTATTCCAGAAGAAGAACTTTCGACTGTGGAATCCAAATCGTTTTCTGTAAAAGAAGAAGCGGAGGAAATGTCACTTACCGAAGTGGAGTCGGGTGTTTCCTCTTCCAATTCAGGATTTGTATCGCAAGGACCTCGATGAGATGGTAATCCGACTCGGAAAAATGATACCATTTCCCATCCTCAAGCTTTTGCCAGCCGGAAACCGCGTGGCCGTCCTTATCAATAAAATAAGACTGCTTACCGTCAGCCCAGAGCTGATGTGGATTGTAAGTTACCCATTCGTTATTGGCAAATCGATCTTCTTCCTTAATATAAAATTTCTGATATTCGCCATCGCCGACCAGACGGGGGTAAGATCAGCATCAAGTTCATCGAAGAATCGGGAGCCCATAGAGAGCTGGCGATTCAGTTCATCGAAGCCAAGTTCTTCGGCAAGTGTAGGCTTGTCTGAAAAAAGATTCGTACCAATCACACGGTCACCGTCAATGACAGCTCCAAGGCTTGCGAGAGTAGTTGGGAACATATCCATCGTGGTGAAAATCCGATTTTTTCATGAACCGGAAGAATGGGTGAATTTAAAATAGCGTTATAAGTAGAACGTTGATAATCTTCATCGATGTTTTCACAAAAATCAGAGTCCATGGTCAGATGATCACCGGAAAGAATTATAGTCGTGTTTTCATAAAAAGGCTGTTCCTTGATCCAGTCTATAAACTCACTGACACGGGAACTGGAGCAGTCAATCACCATACCGTAGTGGTCATCTCCGTACTGCTTTTCATCACACTCGTCACATTTGTAGCCGTCCTCGAAGTGGGTGGCAACAGTCAGCATACTGAAGTTGAACGGTTCGTCATTCTTGGAAATCTCCGTCAGTTTATCTTTTGCATACTCAAACAGTTTGGCATCTTCATAGCCCCACCACTGGTAGTAGCCTTCCGGGATCAGTCCCTCGCTGATCGCCAGTAGTAATCGTCAATTTCATAATCACCGTGCGAAGTGAAGTAATTCTTCCGTCCGCCGAATGCGGCATCGGAACCCATCATAAAGTACTGTTTGTAGCCGGCTTCATTGAGAACGTCGCCAAGTGTTGAAAGCTGCGGAAAAAAGCTGTCCTGATAAGCCATCTCATTGCCTTGAATCGAAAGCTTCAGCGGAAGACCGGAAGTCTGTGCAAAGAGACCGCCCATGGTCCAGGTGGTTCCGGTTGTCGGATAAGCGCCGCCCAGCTTGTCGGAGTTGGAAAAATTGATATTGTCCAGGGCAAGATTAGTCAGGGCGGGAATAAAATTGTGGTCGTAAGCACCGCCGTCTTTTTTATCAGAATAGGTGCTTTCCATTGATTCCAGATAAATATAGATCAGATTCCGTTTCTTTTCCGGGAATGTAATCGTTGTCTGGGACGGATTGACGTAATTATCTTCGATCAAAGTGCTGTAGCTGTTCTGAATGTGCAGGTAAGTATCGATATCCAGCGTCGTCCAGACATTATAAAGAGAATAGGAAGAAAGAGCGATTCCCAGGGCAATGCAGATGCAACCGAGAATGATTTCCACTTTCTTCCGATGGCGCAGGATAATAAAAAGCGCGATCAGAATAGCAAGAACGGCAAAAGAGATCATGCCGCAGGACCAGACGTAACTCCAGAGCACATCCTTGCTGGTACCCTCAAGGGGTGCCTTTAAGTGATAAACAAGTTCTTCCATATCAAGATGCGCCCAGGTCGCGAGCATCCAGCGGGAAGACGTAAAAAGAAGGATCCCAAGGAATCCTAACAGAACGGAAAGAATGGAAAAAAGTATCTTTCCAACATGCTGTACTTTTTTTGCGAGACACAGTAAATAACCTCCAGTTTTCTTTAGTGTTTTATAATAGGTAACAAACAGGTAGCGTTAGGTATAAAATATAACTGGGAACTTACGATATTATAACAGAAACTTACGAAAAAATAGTTATTTTCTTAAAAAATAACGAGTGGAAAATGAAAATCCGGGAATTTAACATAAAAAGCGGCGGGGCGGGCGTGAAAATGGGTTCGTTGGAGTTTCTCAGAAAAAGAATG
>ENA-OQIM01000587-OQIM01000587.1-human-gut-metagenome-genome-assembly--contig:-NODE-587-length-13538-cov-0.932444_pt1 | contig 13538 bp, 24 predicted proteins | sample MGYA00242579_ERZ504744 | MGnify/ENA primary metagenome ERZ504744 (study PRJEB26092, sample SAMD00036441) | human gut metagenome | host: Homo sapiens | study: EMG produced TPA metagenomics assembly of...
CTTCTAATAAAACCGAATGAGTAGTATCCCTATTCTTTACTCCCAATTGTAAAGGCGCGTATGTTCCATTTCCTGTATATGTAAGAACCGCATTTCCTGATATCACACATTTTCATTCCATTCAGCCGAATTTCGTGCCACATTTACATTGATTGTTGTATCCGTAACATGAAGTGCACTATTCATATAAGATGTTTTTTGTGTTACAGTAAAACCTTCTGTATTCAATACTCCTGATCCATATATAGTTAAATCATTAGCTGAAATTCTTTTTAGTTTATTATTTGTATCTTTAGGCACTTCAACTACCATCTTCACAGGGCTATTTTGTACCATAAAGCCCCCATTACATACTAAATTATTAAGTTTTAAATAAAAAGCTTGATCAACTTCATTAGGATTATTACTTCCCCAAAAATTAATTTGTTTATCAGTCGTACCTGTCAATTCATAACTAACATCTCTTTTACGAATATTAATGCCTGTATCTGTAATTTTATAGTTTTCATTTTTCAACATTTGCTCCTCCTACATCAATGACGATTGGTGCATTCGTTGGTGTTGCCGCCATTACTGAAACTGGCGCTAATAGTAGCATAAAGCAAAATGTTACAAGCATTGTAATGAGTTTCTTATTCATATTTTTCCTCCTTCACCATTAAATATTGATACCGCAACTCTCATATAAAACTAATAAATAATCGTTACTTTAAATTGTACAAGCACCATTTTTTTGAGACTGTATGTCTCATCTATCTATAATATACTTCTTTCCCTCTTATTTGTCAATTTCACACACAAAAATTATATGCAAAATAAAAAAAATCAACTTAAGAATATAATCTTAAAGTTGATGTCTCTTTTATTTTTTCATCCATGTATGGGGACAATCTTCATCATAATCTATTTCACCATAAGCTTTAAATCCTAATTTTTCATAAAAAGGTTTAGCTTGTAATTGCGCATGTAAACAAACATTTCCTTGAATTAAAGAACAAGCAGTTTTAACAATATATTGTCCTACTTTTTTTCCTCGATATTCTTTAATAACTGCAATTCTTCCAAGCACATTTGACTTTAAAGATTCATCATAATAAAAACGACATGTTCCTATCGGTTGATTATTTTCAAAAACAACAAGATGTTGACAAAGATCATCTAAATCATCAAATTCATCTTTAAATCCTTGTTCTTCCATAAAAACTTTAATTCTAATTTCTTTTTGCTTCTTGAGGCAATTGATCATAAATTTTATAATTCATATTTTTCTCCTATAATAACATTGTTGCGACAACAATTGGAATTGTAATCACTGATAATAAAGTTGAAACAACAATATTTCTTGTAACGATTTTTACATTTGCATTATATTGTGTTGCCAGCATTAAAACCATTGATCCTACTGGCATCGCATTTGTAATAATTGTAATATTCGCATAATATGGATCAATGTGTAATAAACGACACATGATCATTGTTACAAAAGGAACAATCATTAAACGAACAAAAGCAAAGACATAACTACGCCAATCTGTAAAACTATCTTTAATAGGATAAACAGCTAATGATGAACCAATCATCATCATTGAAAGTGGAGCTGTAAGTGAACCAACACTATTAATCGTATCCATAAGTACACTAGGAAGTTGAATATACAAATAAAGTAAATAAATTATTCCTACAAAAATCAAAATAAATTCCTGGTTGTTAATAATTTGTTTAAAAATTTAATTTAAATTCACTATCGTCTCCTTTTGTTAGACACATAATAGCGTATGTATACACAAAAAAGTTAAAAGCCATATGAATAAGTGATGCATAGAAAACAGCTTCTTGTCCAAAAACATCTAATAAAACAGGATATCCCATAAATCCTGTATTCGCAAAAACGACCATACATTCATAAACAGGCCAATCTTTTTTAGGAAATGGAAAGATTCGATTAATGATTTTCCCTAAAATAATAAAACCGATATACATTAAAATACCTGCACCTATCATTAAAAAGACAATACTTTTATTACTTCCTTCAACCCCCGCAATAGAACTAATAATCAACATTGGTGAAGCAACATTGACAATTAAAGCTGATATTTTTTTTTATTTGTATATTCATCAAAAATATGACATTTAAATAAAACAAATCCTAAAACAAGTAATAAAAACAATTTTAACATTGTTTGAAAGACAACCATGATATCCATAAATTTCCCCCTCTATAAATCCTTACTATCTTATCACAATTCAATTTTTTCTTTTGTTTTTTTCAAAAAACTAAAATAATATCATTTTTGCCTGTGTATCATAACAAAAAAAATTGTAATAAAAGGGGTAATCCCAAATTATTACAATCTTTTAATTATTCTAACAAAGATTAATATAAATCTTTCTTTGTTCTCTTTAATTTTAAAAATAAAGTACCTAAACCAATAAAAATAATTAATAAAACAACAATCATATAGAAAGTTCCAATACCTAATGTTTTTGAACCTAATAAAGATAAATCAAATCCAAACCATCCTGTTGGTGCACCATAATTTAAAAAATTATAAGGAGCCAACATATCACCATACCATCTTATATGAAAAACATGTCCTAAAACAATTACATAACCTACATAAACAAGTGGTGGTACTACTGAATAATAAAACATGTTCATCTGGTCTATAGTGTTCAACTAAATAATAGAAAATCAATAATAGCAAGAACTGGTGTAATGAAATGTACACATAACTTCCTGCTCCATTATTTAAATAGGCACCAATAAATCCTTGACTATTCGTTGGTGCAAGTAACAACATATAACCAAGAACGTTAATGTAATGGAGATCGTTGCCATAAATTTAATAAGGTACAATCCCTTGTGGTATATATTTTACTTTTTTTAGATCATAAATAATGAAAATCACTAACATAATATCTATAAAGATATTGGATAAATTCGTAAAATACGTAAAAAACATCCAATGATCTAATGATTGTAACATTCCATAAAGAGATGCGACTACTGCAATGATTTTCATTATTAAAGATATCTTACTCTTTTTCATTTTTATCACCCGCAACACTATACCACAATATATTTTGAGGTTCAAATGTTTTTATGAACTCTTTTTTTTGATAAAGACGAATTACAAAAATAATGATGCATAATGAAACAAAAGCAACAAATAATGTTAATAATACATTTTGTGTAAATCCAGCAACAAGATATCCTATAAAACAAGCACTTGCGACAACTAAGGCATATGGAATTTGAGTGGTTACATGATAAAGATGATTACACTTTGCACCTGTAGAAGCCATAATTGTCGTATCTGAAATAGGTGAAATATGATCCCCACAAACGGCACCTGCAAGAATGGAAGCAATGGAAATCACCAACATTGTTGATCCTTCTGAAAATAAAGAAGTTGCCATCGGAATCAAAATACCAAAAGTTCCCCAAGATGTCCCTGTTGAAAAAGAAGACCTGCCCCAACAATAAATAAACATGCTGGTAAAATAGCTGTTGAAATAGAAGCAGATTGTAACGTATTATAAACAAATGCCCCTGCTTGTAACTGATTAGAAACTAAATCTCCTAAAGACCATGCAAGAACCAAAATCAAAATAGACGGAACCATTGCTTTAAAACCTTCAGGAATACATTCTACAAATTCATTATAAGAAATAATTTTTCTTGGAATATATAAAATAAAGACAAAGATCAAAGTAACAAATGTACCATAAACAAGCCCTCTTGAAGCATCACATTGACTAAAAGCAGTAATTAAATCTTTTCCATCAAAGAATCCTCCAGTATAAATCATCCCAATAATACAACTCATAATTAAAACAATAACAGGTAAAATCAAATCTAGAACTTCCCCTTTTGATTATAAGAAATTTCTTCATTTGTCTGATAAGAATCATCCCCAAAACAAACATCGCCATTTTGAGCAGCTAATTCATGTTTTTTCATCTTTCCAAAATGAAACTCACTGCCAATAACATAACAAACCATGACAATTGTTAAAAGAGCATAAAGATTAAAAGGAATTGTATTTAAAAACAATTGAAAACCATCCCCTGAGGTATAACCACTTACAGCTGCAGCCCATGATGAAATAGGTGCAATAATACAAACAGGTGCTGCCGTACTATCAATAATATAGGCAAGCATTGCTCTTGAAACTTTAAATTCATCTGTAATTTCACGCATAACACTTCCAACTGTTAAACAGTTAAAGTAATCATCAACAAAGATAACAACGCCTAAAATAAAAGTAGAAAACAAAGATTGTTTAGAAGATTTCATCTTCTTTTTAGCCCATTTTCCATAAGCTTGACTTCCTCCACTTTTAGTCATTAAAGTTACAATAATTCCTAACATTACTAAAAATATTAAAATTCCAATATTAGAAGGTTTACTTAAACAATTAACAACTGTATCAAACAATAAATTTAAACTTTCAAACAAGATGAAAAATTTGTTAGTAATAAAGTTCCTGAAACAATTCCAATGAGTAATGAAATAATAAACTTCTTTTGTTTTTAAAGGAGAGAAGTTTAATGAATTTAAAGAAGAATTATAAAGGTATTCTATTATGTTTAGTTATTGCGATTCCTTGTTGGTTTTTAGGAAAGAAGTTTCCTATTGTAGGTGGTCCTGTCTTTGGGATTATTCTAGGTATGATTATCACACTTTTTATCAAAGATAAAAAAGACTTACAATCAGGAATTACTTTTACCTCAAAGAAGATTTTACAATATGCAGTTATCTTACTAGGATTTGGAATGAACTTATCTGTTGTTTTACAAACAGGTAAACAATCATTACCAATCATTCTTGTGACAATATCTACATCACTTATTGTTTCTTATGTATTACATAAAGCAATGAAGATACCAAGTAAGATATCAACCTTATTGGTGTAGGATCTTCGATTTGTGGTGGTTCTGCCATTGCAGCAACAGCACCCGTAATTGAAGCGAGCGATGAAGAAGTGGCTCAAAGTATTTCCGTTATCTTTTTATTTAATATGATTGCTGCCTTATTATTTCCAACACTTGGTACACTTCTTGGTTTTTCTACAAAGAGTGGTGAAGCATTTGGTATTTTTGCAGGAACAGCTATTAATGATACATCTTCAGTTACTGCTGCAGCTTCTACATGGGATTCGATGTTTCATTTACAAAGTGCTACTTTAGATAAAGCTGTTTACTGTTAAATTAACACGTACACTGGCTATTATTTCCTTATTACTTTAGTTGTTATCTTTTTTTAAGTTAAGAAAGAATAAAGATGGTCAAAAGGTTAATTTAAAGAAGTTTTTCCTTTCTTTATTATTTATTTTGTTTTAGCTTCACTTATTACAACAATATCTATTCATATGGGTGTATCTGCTGATTTCTTTACACCATTTAAAGAATTAAGTAAATTCTTTATTATTCTAGCAATGGTAGCTATAGGATTGAATACAAATGTTATTCAATTAATTAAAAAAAGGTGGAAAACCTATATTATTAGGATTTATTTGTTGGATCAGTATTACCTGTATGAGTTTATTTATGCAACATATATTAGGAATTTGGTAAAAGCTCTTAGGAGCTTTTTTTGTTAAGAATATGTTAAGTTTATATACATTACCTTAAGAAAGTGTTAATCTACTAACGGATTGTGAGGGATTATATATGAAACTAACAAATATTTTTTCTTATGTTAGGTGGTTTAGCGCTTTTCCTTTATGGAATGAATATGATGTCTAATGGATTAGAGCTAGCTGCTGGAAATAAAATGAAAACGATTCTAGAAAAATTAACATCGAATCGTATTTTAGGCGTTTTAGTAGGTGCTTTAGTAACTGCTATTATTCAATCTTCATCAGCAACTACAGTAATGGTTGTAGGTTTTGTTAATTCTGGGTTAATGTCTTTAACAAGTGCTGTGTGGGTAATTATGGGAGCTAATATTGGTACAACCATTACTGGTCAATTGATTGCAATTGATATTACAGCAATTGCACCTTTAATTGCTTTTATTGGTGTAGCAATGATTGTTTTCTTTAAAAGTAAAAAATTAGATGCTTTTGGAAGTGTCATTGGTGGTTTAGGTATTTTATTTATAGGAATGGAAACTATGTCTAACGCTATGGTTCCACTTCGTACTATGCCAGAGTTTGTAGGATTAATTTCTAAATTCCAAAATCCATTTATTGGTATTTTAGTAGGAGCGTTATTTACTGCACTTATTCAAAGTTCTTCTGCTTCTGTTGGTATTTTACAAGCTTTAGCTAAAAGTGGGGTCATGACTTTATCATCATCTATTTATGTTTTATTTGGTCAAAATATCGGAACTTGTATTACTTCCGTTTTAGCTTCTATTGGAACAAGTAAAAATGCTAAAAGAACAACTATTATTCATTTAACTTTTAATATTATTGGAACTGTTATATTTGTAAGTATTAGTATGTTATTTCCTTTCGCTCATTTGGTTGAAAGTATAACACCAAATAATGTTGCGGCTCAAATAGCCAATGTACATACAATATTTTAATGTTGCTACAACATTATTATTACTCCAATTGGAACAAAATTAGTTGATCTTGCTAAGATGATTTTACCTGATGATCCAGAAGATCATAACATATGTCTCTTAAATATTTAGATTTTAGTATTTTTTAATAATGATTATCATATTGGAACAAGTGCTATTGCAAATACTCAATTATTTAATGAAACTCAACATATGTTAAATGTAGCTAATCATAATGTTAAACGTGCATTTGAGTTATTAGATCATTTTGATCAAGAAAAATATGAACGTTTATTAAAGGATGAAGAATATATTAATTATTTGAATCAACAAATTATTGATTTTACTACAGAAGTTATTTCAAATGAGTTTCCTACAGAAGGTTCTCAAACAATTGTATTATTTTTAAAACTCTCATCTGATTTAGAAAGAATCGGTGATCATGCTATTAATATTGCTTCAAGAGCACAAAAATTAGCTGAAGATGATACGCATTTTTCTGCTGATGCTTTAAAAGAAATAAGTATTATGGAAAGTTTATGTAATAATATCTTAGATGAACTGATTATTTTAGATTATGATGAGTTTAAAAATATCGTTGATAAAGTTGATGTTATGGAAGATAATATTGATAAAACACAACATCAATTTACTGTTAATCAATTAATTCGTTTAAAAGAAAAGAAATGTTCGACTGAAAATAGTATTATTTATACTAAGATTTTAACTGATTTTGAAAGAATTGGTGATCATGGTTTAAATATTGCTGAAAGCTTATATCATATTCGTAAAATCATGAAACAAATGAAAAATGATTAAACCAGAAATAGAAGAATAAAGAAAAAAGATTTCTTATATTATATGCATAATATTTGAAATCTTTTTTATAAATAACATGGAAATGTAATAATTAAAATAAATGAATCCATTAAATCTTGAATGAAGCATTGTCCTTGATGTATTTCTATATTACTTTTTAATCACTTTTTAATCCAATCTTATTACTTTCAACTTCATGATTTATTTCTTTCTTTTCATTTTCAAAAACTATTTTTAAATTTCCTTTTTCAATACTTATTTGTAAATAAATAGGTTGCTCTTTTCTTGCATATTTTTGGATATTAGAACATATATTATCCATCATTCTTTTCATCATTGATAAATCTAAGTGTAATTGTACTGATGAAATTGTTATCTCTTTTTCAATCTTAAACCCTTCTAATTCTAAATACTCTAAATGTTCTTCAATATATTGAATAAAGATTCACTACTTATCGTTTCTAAACTGGAATTAATCATTCATATAACCAAAGAATGATTCAAATGTACTTATTAGATAAATCTTTAATTTGTTCATGTCTTTTCAATACAACTATTTAAATAATGATCCATTTGTTTTCATCTTTATAACAATGTAAACATAAAATATCTAAATAGCCTCTTAAAGCGGTTAAAGGTGTTCGTAAATCATGTGATAAACAAGTAATCATTTCTTGATGAGCTTCTTTTATCCTTGCTTCATTTTGATAATTAGAAGCTAATGTTATTCTTAAAGTATCCATCTCTTGAGCTAAAATAGCTAACTCATCATGGCTCATAATCGTCATAGCATGACTCAAATCCCCTTGTGACATTAATTTAATACTTCTTTGTTTTAAAATATTAATATATTTAAACTTTTCTTTTAATAAAAATAAAAGTTGGTAAAAAGAAAATAAGTAAGCTAACAAACAAAGCAACATAAAAATAGTATTTTACATACTTTAATAAATGCATAGAACTAACATAAACAATTCCCTCGCCATCTTTAAATGTTATTGTTTCTATAAAAAAAAATTATTAAAATGCGTATTGTTCAAAATCACTTTTTAAGATATACAAAGGTGTAAATCCTACCGGCTCATCAAGAATTTTTCCAAAGCTACCATCAATATATAATTCTTTTTCATTATAAAGAAAAATATCCGTATAATCATCATGCTTCTTTAAAAGCTTTTTCAATTCCTTTTTATCATTTTTATCTTTTGAATAAATAGAAATATTTTTTGCTTCTTCTTTAAAACCTTTTATAAACGTCTTTTCATTAAAAGGTTTTTCAACGGTTTCAATGAAAGTATAGAAATCTGTTACATTGTTTCTAAAAAAGGCATAACATAAGATGGCTAAAATAGCTGAAGAAAGAAGTAGTAAAACAATTTTCATTGATAAATTCAAGTTCTTTTTAATCAATATAATACCCCTTTCCCCAGACAGTTTTTATAATTCGAGGATTTTGAGGATCTTCTTCAATCTTCTTTCTTAAATTACGTATATGTACCATAATTGTATTATTAGCCCCATAATAATAGTTTTCATGCCAAATAGTTTCAAACAACTGACTTGCTGAAATAACTTGTTTACGATTTAAAACTAAATAATCTAATATCTCATACTCTATATCTGTTAAAGATAACTTATTTTTATTTAAATAGACTTTCTTTAATGTTCTTGTATCAATTTCTAAATCATTTAATCTAATAATTGCTTTTGCTTCCTCTTTTTACCTTGATATACATGATATCTTCTAAGTAAAGCTTTTACCCTTACATTTAATTCATTATAAGAAAAAGGCTTAGTTAAATAATCATCCCCACCACTTGAAAAACCTAATGTTTATTCACTTTCTTGACCTTTAGCCGTTAAAAATAAAATAGGAGCATTTGTCTTTTCTCTCATTAATAAACAAACCTGATATCCATTCATCTCTGGCATCATCACATCTAAAATAATTAAATCAATAGAATCATCTAATAATTCTAAAGCCTCTTTTCCATTTTTAGCTTCTATAATTTGATATCCTTCGTTTGTAAGTAAAACGTGTATGACTTCCCTAATATCATCATGATCATCTACTACCATTATCTTTTCATTCATAAACTTCTCCAATCCTTAGCCTTTACCCAATTTTCATATTTCATCATATGATTTAAATGTTTCATTACTTTCTTTTGTGATGTATAATTATTGATTAATTTCATTTAGCATCATATTTGATTTATTTTCTTTAAATTTTCAGGTACATGATTTTTTTTATAATACTTACCAAAATAATATAAATTTTGTTGAGAACACTTTATACTGACTATCTGTGAAGTTAAACGGTGATGTATATGTCCATACTCTCCTAAAGGATTATGACTTACAACATATTTCCACTTCTTTTTATGACTCAAATAAGCAACATCCTTTTCTATACTTCCTTTTACATGCACCCATGAATCTCTTTTACCATTTGTCTTATCAGGATAATCAAAGATTAAACCTTGATTATGTGTTTCTTTCATTATTTTCATAAATTCTTTTCTTCTCGTTGGATTATTTCCATTCGTTAAACAAACAACTAAATAGTGTCCTTTTAATAAATGATTACCACCCCATATCGTTTCATCATCAGGATGAGCAACAATCATCAACTTTTGACAATCATTTAAATCGATTTGATCTATTTCATTTTGATGTCTACAAGATTCATGATCTATAAAAAACATCCTAAAACAACTAATATACAAATTAATATTCTCTTCATTTTTATCACCTCTTATACCTTATCACTTCTTTCTTAATAACAATTCATAAGAATTCTTAAGACTTCTAAAAAGAATAACCACAATTTATAAAGTTGTTTAGGATTCTTTAGAATTAATTAAGGCGATTAATTAAGAATTCATTGATACAATTCTTTTCGAGGTAAAAAAAGATAAAAGAAAAGATTATTTATATATATTCCTTTTAATAATGATTCCCTTGTTATTTTTATTTATTATCACAAGTCAAAACTTATTATTTGGAAATAAAGTTGATTGGTTTAATCAACATATTACAATTGCTGATGCATTAAGACATGCGATAAGAGAAGAAGGAACTATTTTTCCTACTTATCTTTCTCATTTAATGTCAGGAGTTAATATTTATTATTTTTCTTATTATGGTTCTTTAAGATTTGATGTTTTATTAGGAGCACTATTTATCAATGTAAGATGATTGATCTTTTTATTGGTTATCAAGTATTTCTTTTAATTCTAACAAATTTAACTTGTTATTTTTTCCTAAAAAGACATTTAAAAAGAAATGATTTATGTTTTTTATTAAGTTTATTTGTTTTATTATCTTCTATCTTTTTTCAATTTCACAAACAAGTCATGTTTGTGAATTATATGCCTTTTTTATTTTTGATGTTAAAAAGTATTGATCATTATTTTATTAATCATCATTTTACAGGCATTATTATTTGGGGAAGTTGTATTGTTTTACATAGTTATTTTTATTGTATTGCTTGTTTTATTGTTTGTTTTATTTATTTCGTTATGCAATGTGCCAATCATAAAGAATATAAGAAACCTTTATTTCATTTATTAATAGCTTATGTAGGTATTGTATTACTAACTGCTATTTATACAATTCCTACTTTATATGTTATTGCTGGTGGTAGTAAAAGTGTAAGTTCAACACATCTATTAGATTTATTAATGCCTACCTTTTCTTTAAAAGGTTTACTTTATAACAATTATGGTTGTGGATTTACATATCTTATTTGGATTTTAATTGTATGTGGTCTATATAAAAGAAAACACGTTTACTATCATTAATTATTATAATTTCTATGTTTTGTCCTTTAATTAGTTTTATAATGAATGGTTTTTATATGCTAGAAGTAAAATACTCATTGTATTTATACCTCTCATTATTTTACAAGCAGGTTTAGTTTTAGAAGATTTCACTTTTAGAATCAATTATTCTATGCTTATTTTAATTATTTTACCATTATTTTTTATCACTCAACCTTATCTTGTATGTATTGATTTAATCGTCAGCTTAATCATTCTTTATTTTTATAAGCACCATCAACAAATAGTTTTTATCTATTTATTGATTCCTTTACTTGTTGTTTATTTTAATAATCCAACAACAAGTTTTATATCAACAAAACAATATCAAAACTATTCAAATAAAGAAGTAGAAACACTCATTCAAAGAAATAAAATCAATACTTTAGTTAATTTAAACCAAAGCAAACAAAATATGAATCAAACATATCAAAATCAAATAACACGTATTTCTGGTTATACATCAACAAATCATAAATTATATAATTCATACTTATATGATACATTGAAATTGCCTATTTCAATTAATAATCGTGTTGCCCAAATAGATCAAAATCATCTCTTTTATTTAAAACTGATGTCTGTTGATTCTGTTGTTTCTAAAAAGAAAATTGAAGGATATCAAAAAGTTGATGAAATAAATGGTTTAAAGCTTTATCAAAGTCAAGATGTTAAACCTATTGCTTATGCGACAAATCAACTTTATAGTCAAAACCAATTTCAAAAACTGAAATACCCTTATACTTTAGATACACTATATCATCAAGCAATTGTAAAAGATGGAAATAATGATTATCAAAGTCAATTTATTAAAGAAGATATGGGTTTAAAAAAAGAATATCAAATTAAAAATAATAAAAAAACACATATTAATTATCAACTAAATAGAAAAACAAATAATGAAATCATTGTAATTGAAGGAGATGTTATTAATCATCTACCTTTACAAAGTGTTTCTATTACTATTAATGGTATAAAAAATAAATTATCAAAAAGTACTTCACCTTATTATAATCAAAATACACATTTTACTTATTTATTAACAGCTCAACAATTATCTATTTCATTATCTAAAGGACACTATGACTTAAAGAATATTCAAACTTATTCTTTAAATAAAAATGCTCTTAAAAATATAAAAGTTGATCCTCTATCTATAAATAAAGGAAAAGATATTTTAAATGGAACAATAAATGTAAGTAATGATGGTTATTTTATTACACGTATTCCTTATGATCGTGGATATCAAATTTTAGTTGATCATCAAGAAGTTAAAAGTGAAGTTGTTAACGAAGCTTTTTAGGATGTAAAATCAAAAAAGGAAAACATCAAATTCAAAATTAAGTTTACTCCTTATGGTTATAGATTAGGTTTTATTTTATTCTTATTTTGGATTTATGGTTGTTTTTATACATTATTTAATTGAAAGGAAAATAAAAGATGAAAGAAAATACTAAAGAGATTATTAGTTATGTTTTTGTAGGTATTATGACTACACTTGTTAATTATATTGTTTATTTTGTGTTATTGATGATCCATTGTCATTGGTTAGTCGCTAATAGTATCTCCTGGTTTTTTGCTGTTATATTTGCTTATTATGCTAATAAAAAATATGTATTTGAAAGTCAAAATGATATCAAAAAGAATTGAGTTCTTTTGTTTTGTTAAGATTTTTAACTTTAATTGTTGAAAATGGTTGTTTATATATTTTTATTACTTTAATACATATACAACCCATGTTTTCTAAGTTATTAGTAAGTTTTGTAACTATTTTATCAAATTATGTTTTATGTAAGTTTAAAATTTTTAAAAAAGAAGGTGTTTATAATGGATAAAATAAGTGTCATTGTTCCATGTTTTAACGAAGAAGAAGTTTTACCCCTTTTCTATAAAGAAGTTGTACATACTTTAGAGAAAATTCAAAATATTGATTATGAAATTCTTTTTATTAATGATGGTAGTCAGGACCACAGTGAAGATATACTCAAACTATTAGCACATAAAAATAAACATTGTTTCTATTATTCATTTTCACGTAATTTTGGAAAAGAAGCAGCTATGTATGCTGGTTTAGAAAACGCTAGTGGTGATTATGTAGTCATTATGGATGCAGATTTACAACATCCACCTTATTTATTAGAATCTATGTATCAAGCATTAAAATATGAAGACTATGATTGTTGTGCCGGCAAAAGAATTGATCGTATTGGTGAAAATAAATTAAGAAATTTTTTTATCACATAGTTTTTATAAAGTGATTCAATATCTTACGAAAATGGATATGGATGATGCGCAGGTGATTTAGAATGATGACAAGACAAATGGTAGATTGCGAATTTAAGAATTTAAAGAATATAATACGTTAATTGATTGAAAAG
>ENA-OQIM01000588-OQIM01000588.1-human-gut-metagenome-genome-assembly--contig:-NODE-588-length-13528-cov-2.283859_pt1 | contig 13528 bp, 12 predicted proteins | sample MGYA00242579_ERZ504744 | MGnify/ENA primary metagenome ERZ504744 (study PRJEB26092, sample SAMD00036441) | human gut metagenome | host: Homo sapiens | study: EMG produced TPA metagenomics assembly of...
AACTCTATTATAGTTACCGAATGGTTACTTGTCAAGAACTAATAAAAAAATATATTTTCAATCCTGTATTCCCGTTTATCCCCAGGCATTCAATCAATTTTTGATAACATAAGAAGAATTTGACCAAATTTCACATCAATTCTTTATGAACCATAAACATAAGAAAACCCTTGAAAATACTGGATTTCCAAGGGTTTTGATGTTCTCGTGGCCTGCCGGATACTGCACCGTCTTTGGATCAACACCTTTGTAATTGCATCCGCATCTCCATCCAGATACCAGCGATGTCTGAAAACTCACCATTACCGATTTCCGTATCAACTGCCCAGCCGGGAACAGTGCCTTCAGGGACAAAGACACAGGAGCTTCATATCCAGGAGCAAACGACTGTCGGAGACAAAGTCAACTTGTAAAATATACTGGCTTAGTGGCTTTACTTTTGAAATATATCTTCGTTCCATATAGCTTTCTCCTTTAACCACAGGAATGCTTTTCAGCGCTCCCTCCAAAAATATTCTGTTGTGTCTCCCTCGAAACAAATTTTGCTGTAGCTCATATCCAATCCTCTGGAAGTTGTGTACTGAAATGTCTGCCCGCTCTGAAGACGGCGCTTATTTCCTAACTTGAGTACAATGCCATCCGGTTCTCCCGCTTGAATATCCCCCTGCTCCGGGTCAAATTCATACCAGTAAATGGTATCTCTCTGGACCATAAAATAGAGGGAGCTGCTCCTATCCCCGTCAGGATACCAATATCCCTCGGCGACTGTATTGTCGTTATCATCGGAAGAGATGATTTCATGTTCCTGTGTGCGCATATCCTCAATAGAGTCATAACCCAGTTGCTCTGCCGGATTATCATCTGTGAAGTCATAGTCGTGTCCTCAATCACACCGGGGGTATAGTAATCTTCTCTTTCACCTTCACTACTTCCCACTCCGCAGGCAGCAAGGCCAAGGCATATGACCAGCGCCAGCAGAAAAGCCGTACATTTTTTCCAATCCTTCATTTTCTCACTCCTCCTAAGTCAATAAAAAATCCACCGTACAAATATTGTACAGTGGATTAAAAAAGATAACCATTAACCAAAGGTTAGGGGTTGGCATTCAGCATGGATAAATCTGCTGCCGCTTCGCCCGGGTATCCCATCTATGTTAAGTTTAGAATAAATCTGATTGATATATTGCTTAATACTGCCTTCGGACAGGAACAGTCTTTCCGCAATTTTGCGGTTACTCAGGCGCTCTTTCATCAGCCCAAGATCTCATATTCCTTTCCAAGCTGTACGATAGGTTAACCACTTACGGACCACTAAAACTCCAGTGAAAACGGCTCTCGTTAGGTCAAATGAGGTCAAACTATACAGATAAGTCTGGGTACAAGAAACCCCGGAAAACCTTGATTTCCGGGGTTTTTGAACCATTTTGATATAGTCTGAGCAGTCGATTATCGCTTGCTGAACTGCGGAGCGCGACGAGCTGCTTTGAGACCGTATTTCTTACGCTCTTTCATACGTGGATCACGTGTAAGGAATCCAGCAGCTTTAAGAGCTGGTCTGTAGTCTTTGTCTGCCTCAAGGAGTGCTCTGGAAAGACCATGACGGATTGCTCCAGCCTGTCCTGTGTATCCACCGCCGTGAACATTAACGATCACGTCGAATTTACCCTCTGTCTCTGTTAAAGCCAGTGGCTGACGAACGATAACCTTCAGAGTCTCAAGTCCGAAGTACTCATCGATGTCTCTTTTATTGATAGTGATTTTACCTGTTCCAGGTACCAGGTAAACTCTTGCGATTGATTTCTTTCTTCTTCCTGTTCCGTAGAATTTTGCGCTAGCCAATGTTTTCTACCTCCTATTAAAATGTTAAGGTTTCCGGTTTCTGAGCTTCATGTTTGTGCTCTGGTCCTGCATATACGAAAAGTTTCTTGTTCATAGCTCTTCCAAGAGGTCCTTTCGGAAGCATTCCCTTAACTGCGAGCTCGATAACCTTCTCAGGTTTCTTTGCTAACATTTCTTTTAATGTGGTTTCTTTCATTCCACCAACATACTCGGAGTGGTTATAATAAATCTTCTGCTCAAGCTTCTTGCCTGTAACTTTGATCTTATCAGCGTTTACAACGATTACATAATCTCCTGTGTCAACGTGCGGTGTAAACTGAGGTTTGTTCTTTCCTCTTAAAACACTTGCAACACCGGATGCCAGACGTCCCAGAGTGCAACCCTCTGCGTCAACTACATACCATTTTCTTTCGATTTTATCCGGATTAGCCATATAAGTCTGCATGGTCCTACCTCCTGTTATTTATCAACGATAATGTTTCTCAAACCGCGGTACTTCCGCGAAAAAAGTAAATGGAAACGCGGGTGCAAAATAAATCGCGGAAATGTCCGAAACCGCTGATAAAATGCCGTCGCCGGGGCTATTGGCTCAAGCATCTTCGCACTACGTCACATTGAGTTATTATATTATAAGGCACCTTGCCTGTCAACTGTTTTTTCTTGTAATTTTCAACAAAATTCCTGTTTTCAGAAAAACTCGATTCCCATCAGCGTCAACCCCTGAGCCGGAGCTGTGGGGCCTGCTGCCCCGCGGTCACAGGCTTTCAGGATCTTATCCATGCGTTCCGGCGGATACTGACCGTTTCCGATCTCGATCAGGTTCCGGAAATGATACGCACCATATTGTAAAGGAAACCTGTTCCTGAAATGCGGATGGTCACCATGTCACCATCTCTCCACACGTCCATGGAGGTCACGGTACGGATGGTGGTCTTCACCTGTGCGCCGGATCCGCAGAAGCTGGCAAAATCATGGCGTCCGATCAGATAAGATGTTGCTTCCTTCATCTTATCCACATCCAGTTTATAATGGTAAAAATAAGAGTATAAACGCTCCGTTGGCACCGGAAACCGCCGGTTCAGGATACGATATTCATATGTTTTTTCACTGTCACAGTAACGGGGATGAAAATCCGGCTCCACCTCCTCAGAAAGCTGGATACGGATATCCTCCGGAAGTCTCTGGTTCAGTGCATAGGAAAATTTTTCCCGGGATCCTGGATTCGGTATCAAACACCGCCACATTTCCAAGAGCGTGCACTCCTGCATCTGTACGGCTGGCACCGATGGTCTCGATCTTTTCCCCAAGCAGCTCACTTAAGGTATCGTTTAAAACGCCCTGAATGGTGATTCCATTTGGCTGTGTCTGCCAGCCTGAGTACTTGGTTCCATCATAAGCTACAACAAGTCCTACTCGTTTCATAAAATATATTCCCTCCTGATACAGACATCCCTGCAGTACTTTCTATCCCAAAACAGACATACCGTCCTGCAAAATGCCTGCCTGATCCGGTTACAGTTCCGCTGTGCAAAATACAGCGCTTCGGACCGTTCCATGTCTGAGTACCGGCAGGATTTGGCTACAGTCCCGCCACACGGAATGCCACGCCCACCGCAAGATATGCCACAAGGATCCCATAGGCCGCATAATCTCTTTTTTCATAATGCAGCGGCTTCATCTGGGTTCTGTGCTCTCCACCATGGTAACACCTTGCTTCCATGGCCATTGCCAGATCATTGGCACGGCGGAACGCCGAAATAAACAGCGGCACAAGAAGGGGTACCATATTTTTCGCCTTCTGGATCAGGTTTCCGTTTTCGAAATCTGCACCTCTGGCGATCTGTGCCTTCATGATCTTATCCGTCTCCTCCAGAAGGATCGGGATAAAGCGAAGGGCAATGGACATCATCATGGCGATCTCATGTACCGGCACCCGGATCTTGTTCAGCGGACGAAGCAGTCTCTCCAGACCATCTGTCAGCTGATTCGGCGTGGTAGTCAATGTCATGATGGAAGATCCGATCACAAGGTAAACAAGACGGATCGCCATTCTTCCTGCAAGAACAAGGCCTTCCCTTGTGACCTTGATGATCCCGAAACGCCACAGCACTTCGCCAGGCGTCAGGATGATATTGAACGCAACCGTGATCAGAAGGATCATAACGATGGCCTTCAGACCCTTGAACATGAATTTCACCGGAACCTTGGATATTGCGATCATGGCTACCAGAAATGCTGTTGCCACCGCATATCCGAGAAATGTATGGAACAGGAACACAGAGATCAGAAATCCCAGAGTTCCCAGAAATTTGGTCCGTGGGTCCAGTCTGTGAAGAACGGATTTGGCCGGATAATACTGGCCAATGGTAATATCTCTGATCATTTTTCCGCCCCTCCTTTGTTCAGTAATGGAGAGTTCGCCTGCACAAGTGCGGCAAGGATACTGTCTCTGGCTTCCTCCACCGTTGTGGCATCTGCATCCACATGCAGCCCATGTTCCTTCAGCGCATGCATGATATAAGTGATCTGCGGTGCGGCAAGTCCCATGGTTTCCAGTTCCTTATAATGGGAAAAAACCTTCTTCGGCTCATCATCAAATACAGCTTCTCCGTGATTCATAACAATGAGGCGCTCCACGTATTTCGCAATATCCTCCATGCTGTGGGAAACCAGAACAATGGTTATCCCTCGCACCTTATGAAGCTCTGCGATCTGATCCAGGATATCATCCCTGCCCTTCGGGTCAAGCCCTGCTGTGGGCTCGTCCAGGATCAGGATCTTCGGGTTCATGGCAAGAACCCCTGCAATAGCTACCCTTTTTTTCTGGCCTCCGGAAAGCTCAAAGGGTGATTTCTTGAAATTGGACTCTTTTACTCCAACCTGAGTCAGCGCCTGCTTCGCTTCTTTCTCTGCTTCTTCCCTGGAAAGTCCCTGATTCATAGGTCCGAAGCATACATCCGAAATCACATCATTTTCAAACAGCTGATGCTCCGGGTACTGGAACACCAGACCAACCTCGCTGCGGAGCTGTTTCCGGTCATATTTCTCAGCCCACACATCTTCTCCGTTATACAGAACCTGGCCAGATGTTGGCTGTACCAGCGCATTCAGATGCTGGATCAGCGTGGATTTTCCGCTTCCTGTGTGTCCGATGATCCCGATAAACTGGCCGTCCGGGATCACAAGGCTGACATCCTTCAGCGCATGGCTCTCATAGGCTGTCCCGGGGCTGTAGGTATAGGTTACATTTTTTAATTCGATTGACATAATGCGCTCACCAGCTCCTCTGTAGTCAGTATTCCATCCGGAACATCCACGCCGGATTTCTTCAGTTCATATGCAAGAAGTGTTACCTGTGGTACATCCAGTCCATACGCCTTAAGAGTATCCACCTGTGAAAAGATCTCTTTGGGATTTCCCTGCATCACAACATTTCCGCTGTCCATGACATAAACACGGTCAGCATGGATCACTTCCTCCATGTAATGGGTGATCAGAATGACTGTTACCTTTTCCTTACGGTTCAGCTCCCGCACTGCCTCCAGGACTTCCTTTCTTCCGTTAGGATCCAGCATGGCGGTAGGCTCATCCAGAATGATGCACCGCGGGCGCATAGCCATCACGCCTGCAATAGCCACTCTCTGCTTCTGCCCTCCGGAAAGCTTGTTTGGGGACTGATAACGATAGGCTGTCATACCGACTTTTTCCAGGCTGTCATTCACCCGTTTCCAGATATCATCTGTAGGAACTCCCATATTTTCCGGACCAAAGCCTACATCCTCTTCCACAACGGTTCCTATGATCTGGTTATCCGGATTCTGAAATACCATTCCTGCCTTCTGGCGTACCTTCCAGAGTTTGGTCTCTCTGGCGGTATCGATCCCGTCCACCAGCATCGTTCCCTCTGTTGGGATCAGAAGCGCATTCATATGCTTCGCCAGTGTGGATTTTCCGGATCCGTTATGTCCCAGAACTGCCACAAATTCTCCTGCTTTAATGTCCAGGTCCACATCATTGACTGCACGCTGCATGTCTACCACATTGCCGTCATCATCGTATCTCTGATAGTCAAATCCCAGCTTAAGCGCCTTGATAATTCCCATCTTTTCTGCTCTCCTTAATCCTCTGTAGCTGCCGGTTCACCAAGACCGGTCAACTCATCGATCAGTGCCCATATCTCGTCTCTTCCCTGCTTCGTCTCCGCAGAAAACGGAAGGATCTTTCCCTCTTTCGGAAGGCCCAGTCCGATGCGGATCTCCTTCAGGCTTTTTGCCACCTGGCTGCGTTTCAGCTTGTCAAGCTTGGTCGCGATGATCACCGGCTCATATCCGTTGTGACAGATCCAGTCATACATCTGCTTGTCATTGGCGGAAGGCTTGTGGCGGATATCCACCAGGAGAAAAACCGCACAGAGCTCTTTGGAATTATGAAGATAGCCCTCGATCATTTTTCCCCATTTTTCCTTCTCTGCTGCAGAAACCTTGGCGTAGCGTAGCCCGGCAGGTCTAGAGATACATTGCTCATTAATGTTATAAAAAATTGATCGTCTGTGTTTTTCCCGGCTGTGCGCTGGTTCTTGCCAGGGCCTTGCGTTCATCAGACCATTGATCAGGGAGGATTTCCCTACATTTGATTTTCCCGCAAAAGCTACCTCCGGCCTTCCTGTGTCCGGGATCTTGCTTGTGATGCCGCAGACGATATCCAGCGATACGTTTTTGATTACCATTCGTTATTCCTCCCTTTTCTTTTAAAAGCCCTGTCCTGAAGGTCAGGGCAGGGTTTTTCTGTTTTTTGTTTATGCAAGAGCTTCACCGAGAACTTCTTTCATACTATCCACAAACCGGATATTCAGTCCCTGGATGATCTCTCTGTCCATCTCCTCGATATCCGGACGATTTTTCTCCGGAACAAGGACTTCTTTGATCCTGGCATATTTAGCTGCAAGCAGCTTCTCTTTCAGTCCGCCGATCGGAAGCACACGGCCTCTTAAGGTGATCTCACCGGTCATGGCAAGATCCGCACGTACCGGTTTTTCGATAATTGCAGACAGCATGGCAGTTGCCATTGTAATACCGGCAGACGGGCCATCCTTCGGAACGGCACCCTCCGGGATATGTACATGCATATCATGCTTCTGGAAAAATTCCGGATCGATCTCATATTGGTCAGAAACCGAACGGATATAACTGATACCTGCCTGTGCAGATTCCTTCATCACATCTCCAAGCTGTCCAGTAAGAAGCAGCTCGCCTTTTCCGGGCATGATATTGACTTCGATCTGCAGGGTATCCCCGCCTACCTGTGTCCATGCAAGACCGCGGGCGATCCCGATCTCATCCTTCTCATTGGCCATCAGATAGTTATATCGTTCTTTGCCAAGGAATCTAGAAATATTTCTGGATGTGACAACTACCTTATCCTTACCCTCTTCCATGATAGCACGTGCAGTTTTTCTGCAGATACGTCCGATGCTTCTCTCCAGAGAACGGACTCCTGCTTCCTTGGTATAGTTGTTGATCAGCTTGCCAAGAGCTGCCGGCTGGATCACCAGCTTGCCTTCCGGAATACCGTTGATCTCCATCTGCTTCGGGATCAGATGTTCCTTGCGATATGTTCCTTCTCATTTTCCGTATATCCCGGGATTTCCATCAGCTCCATACGGTCAAGAAGAGGTCTCGGGATTCCCTGAACATCATTTGCAGTGGCAATAAACAGTACCTCGGAAAGATCCTGGGGAATCTCCACATAGTGATCATTGAACTTACTGTTCTGCTCCGGATCCAGAACCTCCAGAAGTGCTGCGGAGGTATCTCCTTTATAATCGCTGCTGGTCTTGTCGATCTCATCAAGAAGCATCAGCGGGTTGCTGACTCCGGCTTCCTTCAGTGCGACTGTGATCCTTCCTGGCATGGCACCGACGTAAGTCTTTCTGTGGCCACGGATCTCTGCCTCATCACGGACACCTCCAAGACAGATGCGGACGTATTTCTTGTTCATGGCCTCTGCCACAGAACGTGCAATGGAAGTTTTTCCGGTTCCCGGAGGTCCCACCAGACAGAGGATCGGACTCTTTCCCTTGTGGGTCAGCTTACGTACAGCAAGGAATTCCATGATACGCTCTTTGACCTCTTTCAGTCCGTAATGACCCTCTTCCAAAACCTTCCATGCGTTCTCAAGATCCTCGGAATCCTCGGATTTCTTATTCCACGGAAGTGCAAGAACGGTTTCCAGATAGCCTCTCTGCACCGTTGCCTCTGCAGCACTGGCTGCCATTCCTTTAAAACGGCTGATCTCCTTGGAAATCTTCTCTTTTACTTCATCAGATGCATCCAGCTCCTTCAGCTGTTTTTTAAATTCATCGATATCATCAGCAGTATTCTCCTCACCCAGCTCCTCACGGATGGTTTTCAGCTGTTCCCGGAGGATATACTCTCTCTGGTTCTTGTCGATATGGGATTTCACCTTGCGCTGAAGATCTTTAGTGATATGGATCACCTCGATCTCGCTGCCAAGAAGCGCTCCAAGGATCTCATAACGGTCATTCAAAGACACTGCTTCCAGAAGCTTCTGCTTGTTCTGATACGCCATCGGAAGATTTACTGCGATCTGGTCGATGGTTTCCTGCACATCTTCGATGTTCATGATCTGGGTTACCAGATCCTTGCTTACTTTTCCGCTTTCTCTGCAGTATCTCTGAAAAAGCTCCCGGATGCTGCGAAGCATGGCGTCCTTTACCGGTTCCGGGTAATCCTCTTCCTGTGCCGTAACGATCTCGCATTCCGCCTTCAGATATGGTTCCTCCTGCTCCAGGCCCAGAACCTCTGCCCTGTCCAGTCCCTCTACCAGAACCCGGTAAAGATCCTGCGGAAGCTTCACCACCTGCTTGATATAAGCGACGGTTCCTACCTGATACAGATCCGTAAGTTCCGGTATTTCCACCTCAGGATCCTTCTGTGTCAGCAGAAAGATCTTCTGGTCATGGAGCATGGCTGCTTCCACGGCACGGATAGATTTCTCCCTGCTCACATCAAAGTGTACGATCATATCCGGAAGGACTGTAGTCCCACGGAGAGCGATCATTGGCAATATATTGACCTGATTTGTCATTTATGTCATTCCCTTCATCAAGCTGTTTCCGGCTTGCCTTTCTTTCTCGAACGGGATGTTTTGCGTCCTGCTTTTTTTGCAGGAGCTTGGCCTCCCCGTGGATGATCTCCGGCTCTCCGGTTCCCTCCACTGCCTCTTTTGTAACGATACACTTACGGATGGTGTCGTCCGATGGTGTCTTGTACATCAGATCCATCAGGGTATGCTCCATGATGGCACGAAGTCCTCTGGCACCTGTTTTTCTCTCAAGAGATTTCCGGGCAACTGTCTCAAGTGCTTCATCCTGGAACTCAAGCTGCACGCCATCCAGCTCAAAAAGCTTGTCGTACTGTTTTGTGAGGGAATTCTTAGGCTCCTTCAGAATACGAATCAATGCTTCTTCATCCAGAGAATCCAAGGTTACCACGACCGGAACTCGTCCGATAAACTCCGGGATCAGACCAAATTTAATAAAGTCCTCCGGCATAACCTCTTTCAGAACTTCGCCCACATTGCGGTCTTCCTTCTCGGAAACCTCCGCTCCGAAACCAATGGATTTGGTATCCTGTCTTGCCTCAATGATCTTCTCCAGTCCGTCAAAAGCACCACCGCAAATGAACAGGATGTTTGTAGTATCGATCTGGATAAATTCCTGATGAGGATGCTTTCTTCCTCCCTGAGGAGGTACGCTTGCAACGGTTCCTTCCAGAATTTTCAGAAGTGCCTGCTGTACGCCCTCACCGGACACATCTCTGGTGATGGAGGTATTCTCGGATTTTCTTGTGATCTTATCGATCTCATCGATATAGATGATTCCGTACTGGGCACGCTCAATATCATAATCGGCTGCCTGAATGATCTTCAGAAGAATGTTCTCAACATCCTCGCCAACATAACCTGCCTCTGTGAGAGTAGTGGCATCTGCGATGGCAAAAGGAACATTCAGCAGTCTTGCCAGTGTCTGTGCAAGAAGTGTCTTACCGGAACCGGTCGGACCAAGCATCAGGATATTACTCTTCTGCAGCTCCACGTCCAGGTTTCTTGAAGCAAGAATCCTCTTGTAATGATTGTAAACAGCTACGGAAAGTGCCTTCTTGGCATCATCCTGTCCGATCACATACTCATCCAGGATACTGTGGATCTCTTCCGGTTTCAGAAGGTTGATCCCTGTTTCATAATCTGCCTCATGATCATACATACTGAATTCTTCTTCCATGATCTCGGAGCAGATCCCGATACATTCATCACAAATATATGCTCCATCCGGACCTGCGATCAGCTTGCGTACCTGATCTTCAGTCTTATGGCAAAAGGAGCATCTTACCTTTCCTTCTTTTACTTTATCTGCCATATCTTTTTGTTTCCTTTCTAAGCGTAAATGTCCGTCTCTCGCAGACATTTAAAATTCCTTTTTAAAGCAAGATAAGACTCCTGTGTCTTTACAGGAGTCTTTTCTTACGCATTATTTGTGGATCACAACACCGTCGATCAGGCCGTATGCCTTAGCTTCTTCCGCTGTCATATAGTTGTCACGGTCAGTATCTTTTTCCACAATCTCAAGAGGCTGTCCGGTATTCGCAGAAAGAATCTCGTTCAGCTTCTTTTTGGTTTTTGCGATCTGGTCAGCTACGATCTGGATCTCTGTAGCCTGCCCCTGTGCACCGCCTGATGGCTGATGGATCATGATCGTCGAATTCGGCAGTGCATATCTCTTGCCTTTGGCACCGGAGGACAGGAGGAAAGCTCCCATGCTGGCTGCCATTCCAAGGCAGATCGTAGATACATCGCACTTGATATACTGCATTGTATCATAAATTGCCATTCCGGCAGTTACAGAACCACCCGGGCTGTTAATATAAAGCTGGATATCCTTGGAAGGATCTTCTGCTTCCAGGAAGAGAAGCTGCGCAACGATCAGGTTTGCACTGACATCGTTTACCTCTTCTCCAAGGAAAATGATTCGGTCCTTAAGAAGTCTTGAATAGATATCATAACTTCTTTCTCCTCTGCTGGTCTGCTCAATGACGTAAGGTACTAAACTCATTTTGCCCTCCATTTCCGAGGTTTATTACGCCTCTACAGCTGCATCGGCAACTAATGTAACAGCTTTCTGAACAGCCATATCTTTCTTCATCTGCTCCATCTCGTTCTCACCGATGAGATCTTTTAATTTGTCTGCTTCCATCTTGTACATCTCTGCCATCTTGGAGATCTCTTCGTTAACCTCTTCCTCTGTTGGCTGGATGTTCTCTACCTCAGCGATCTTCTCAAGAACAAGTCTTGTCTGGATTCTCTTAAGAGCCTGTGGCTTCATGTCTTCCATCATCTTGTCAACGCTCTGGCCTGTGAACTGGAAGTACTGCTCCATGGAAAGACCCTGGGACTGCATTCTTCTTGCGAAATCGTCAAGCATCTGACGTGTCTGTGTCTCGATCATTGCCTCCGGAATATCCATCTGTGCATTCTCGATCACTTTATCTACTGCTGCATCTTCTTTTGCACGACGTGCATCTTCTGCTTTCTTCTCTGTCAGGTTCTTCTTAACGTCTTCCTTGTACTCAGCAAGTGTATCAAACTCAGATACATCCTTAGCGAAGTCATCGTCAAGCTCCGGAAGCTCTTTTGCTTCGATCTTCTTAACGTCGCACTGGAATACAGCTTCTTTGCCAGCCAGCTCTTTTGCCTGATACTCCTCCGGGAATGTAACCTTAACTTCTACGTGATCACCTGTGTTAGCACCAACAAGCTGCTCCTCGAATCCCGGGATGAAGGTGTTGGAACCAAGTGTCAGCGGATAGTCTGTTCCTTTACCGCCCTCGAATGCCTCACTATCTACGAAGCCCTCGAAATCGATAGTTGCTGTATCGCCGTTCTGTGCTGCACGATCCTCAACTGTGATGGTTCTGGAATTTTTCTCCTGCTCTTTCTTAAGCTCAGCCTCAACTTCCTCGTCTGTTACCTCTGTCTCAGACTTCGGAACCTCAAGTCCTTTATAGTCACCAAGAGTTACCTCTGGTTTAGTAGCTACTTCTGCTGTAAAGATAAATGGTTTGCCAGGCTCAACCTGTGTTACATCGATCTTAGGCTGGGAAACGATCTCAAGATCACACTCAGCAAGTGCTTTGCTGTAATGCTCAGGGATCAGAGCGTTTGCAGCGTCCTCAAGGAATACTCCCTTTCCGTACATCTGCTCGATCATTTTTCTTGGAGCTTTTCCTTTACGGAATCCAGGGATGGAAATTCTTCCTTTTGCTTTCTGGTATGCATTCTGCATTGCTTTGTCAAGATCCTCGGCGGAAACCTCGATTGTAAGTTTCGCCATGTTTTTCTCCATTTTCTCCACCTGTAAACTCATGTTTCTTGTTCCTCCTTAATCATATCGAGTAAATACCTTATATAAAATAGTTAACACTCGCATTATATATTTACAGTCATTTCTGTAGTATAGCATAACCACTGTAAAAACGCCAGTATTTTTTTCAGTTTTCCATATGCCCCCACAGGGCATTTCTCAGCTGCCCACGTCCTCAATGTTAAAGTAATTTTCTGTCTTTCTTATGTTGTTAAGACAAAATGTAAAAATCCTTTATAAGTTTTAGGCGTATAATGAACACCATCGTCTGTACCGTCTCCCGTATTGGATACAGTACCATATCCGGTCCGCATCAGATAACTGTAAACATCAATATAGTGGTACTGACTTCCAAGCTCACCGGCAAGACCGCTGTTAAAAGTCCGGACATCCTCACATTTACGATTCTTGGTACTTCCCTTTTCCCCTCCATTGATCGGATTCACAGACATATAATACAGACTGCAGTTTTTCATGGAAAGCTTTGTTCCCAGCTTTTTCATATAAGACACGTACTGTGAGAGTCTATCATTCAGATCCTGTTTTCCGTTAATATCTCTGAGATCATTGATACCATGATTAAACACCACTGCGATCTTTGCGTATTTTTCATTTTTACGATATTTTTCTATTTCTTTCAAAAGAGCCTGTGCGCCCGTTGACTTCAGCCAGCCCAGTTCCGTATTAGAACAGCATACAAAGCTGACATGGATGTCCACATACTCCTTTCCAAACTGTTCGTACAATACCTTCTGAAGACCATATGTCCTGGAATCTCCCACAAAGATGATCCTTTCGTAATTCTCAGGATAATGAAAGCTGTTCCTGACCAGATTCGGTTCCTGATACCGCCAGAATCTCACCGCATAGAGATGCATGGTCCCACTGACTGTGATCACCTGTCCGGCTTCATACCTTGGTGCGGTCTTCTGACCTGCCCTGGTAGACCATCCAAGGAATGTATAATTCTCTTCATTGGCCATCACCGGCAATTTCAGTTTTCCGCTTGGAGCCTGGATGATCTTGTAGATATCTCCGTCATTCCTGTGCAGGATCAGTTTGGGATTGTTCTTCTTTTTTATCACTGCATAAAACGTTACATTTCTTTTTTCACAAATATTTTTTTCCCGGCTTAATATCCTGCCTCCGTCTCCTCCTTTTTTCACAGACCATCCTTCTGCCTGATCATCCTGGCTGGACCTGCGGCACTTTGGGAATCGTTGATCATGGAACCATATTTCTGTTTCTTTTC
>ENA-OQIM01000589-OQIM01000589.1-human-gut-metagenome-genome-assembly--contig:-NODE-589-length-13523-cov-6.962228_pt1 | contig 13523 bp, 12 predicted proteins | sample MGYA00242579_ERZ504744 | MGnify/ENA primary metagenome ERZ504744 (study PRJEB26092, sample SAMD00036441) | human gut metagenome | host: Homo sapiens | study: EMG produced TPA metagenomics assembly of...
GACCAGTCTGGCCCAGCTGGATGCGATGACGCTGAAGGTCACGCCGCTGCGTCCTATGCAGACCGTGATCCTTGAATTCGAGGCGCTGTGATGAGCGGGGAAACGATGGGCGGGGAAAACTTGCGGTCCGTCGATCCGCAGCCGGTCGACCCGCACCTGAACACGCTGACCCGTACGTTGTTCCGATCCTTGCACCAGGCAAGCGGCAAATTCGCCATGTTCGGCCACCAGAACGAAACCAGCAACGTGATCGGTCCGAACACCGATTCCGACGTACACGCGGTCACCGGCACCTACCCCGCGCTGTGGGGCAGCGACCTGAGCGGCGTGGAACGCGACGAAACCACCAATATCGACGGCTTCTCCATGGGCGACGTCCGCGACGAACTGCTGCGCGCCTACACCATGGGCGCGGTGACGACCATGAGCTGGCATTCCGCCAATCCGATCACCTTCGGCGGGTACGGGCACAATATGGCGCCCGGTTCCGTGGCGGCTGTGCTGCCCGGCGGCGCACGGCACGGGCAGTTCCTCGAATGGCTGGACCGCGTGGCCTCGTTCCTGGACTCGGTGGTGGACGGCGTCAGCGGCGAATCCGTGCCGATCGTATTCCGCCCGTTCCACGAGCACACCGGCGACTGGTTCTGGTGGTGCACCGGGTCACCCGCGCAACCCACCGACACCACGCCGGAACAATTCGTCGCCCTGTGGCGCATGACCGTGGACTACCTGCGCGACTCGTGCGGCCTACACAACGTGCTCTACGCCTACTCGCCCGACCGTAGCCGTATCGACATGAGCTCGGAAAGCACATGCGAGGCCGGGTATCTCTACGCCTACCCGGGCGATGAATATGTGGACGTACTCGGATTCGACGACTACTGGGACATCGCGCCCGCCGACGTCGAGGCAGAGCGGCCGCGTGAACGGCACGACGATCTGATCACCATGCTGACGGTGGTCGGGCGGCTCGCCCGTGAACGCGGCAAGATCGCCGCCGCCACCGAAGTGGGCTCGCCTGGCGAATTCGCGTCGCGGTACGTGATGAGCGCGGAAGACGAAGCCGCGCTGGCCGGCGCCGGCGCTTGTGCCAGTGCCGCGGATGATGGTTGCGCTGCCCATGGCGAATCGAATGCTGTCGGCTCCGGAACAGCCCAGACAGCTGCGCCGTCCGAATCCGATTCGCCGTGGACGCGCTACCTGCTCACCGCCGCGCTCGCCAACAGCGATACGCGTCGGGTGCTGTGGTACATGCCGTGGCGCAACGATCCGGGCGCCGCTGGAACCGGCGCATACGGCACTCCGGTGGAGGGGTCGCGTTATGCGGCTGATTTCCGCCGTTTCACCAAGCATCCTTTCATCCGTATGGCCAATACCCTTCCGCCGCTGTACTGATTCCCGGATTCCCGCGGCCATCCGCGCCGGTTGAGACGGCAATCGTCGTCGATGCCGGAGGCGCGGATGAAGGACTTGACGGCGCGGATGGCGTGTCCCACTTGCAGCTTAAGCGCTTAATCACTACAGTAGGGCACAGCGGCGAGGGAATATGACGAAGTTTCCCGAGCGCATAACCGAACAAGGTGCGAACGCAAGGGGCGCATGCACATGCGGCGCGTCGCTCATCGGCGCGCCGGAACGTGCGTTGCGTGAAAACCAAGTGCGCGATCGCAGGAAATCAGGAAAGGATTTGACATGGCTGTCGAAGACAAAAAATATCAGCTGGGAACGGCGGAAAACAAGGCGTTCCTCGACGCGGCCCGCGACAATCTGCTGAACTTCGGCACGAAGTTCCCGGCTCCCGACGGCAGCTCCTACTGGCTGGGCGACGACGGCACCCCATGGAAGGACCGCAATCGCGCCACTTGGATCACCTGCCGCATGACCCACGTGTACTGCCTGGGCGCATTCGTCGGTTTCCCGGGTGCCGAGGAGCTGGTCGACGCCGGTCTGAAGGGTCTCAAGGGCGCGCTGCATGACGACGTCAACGATGGCTGGTATCCGGAAATCACCCCCGAAGGCGGCTACACGCCCACCAAGCAGTGCTATGCGCACGCTTTCGTGCTGCTGGCCTCATCGTCCGCGACCCTGCTCGGTCGCCCCGGTGCCGCCGAACTGCTCGACCATGCCGAAAAGGTCTTCCTCGACAAGTTCTGGGACGACGAGACCGGCCTGTCCGTCGACACGTGGAACACCGAATTCACCGAACTCGACCCGTACCGCGGCCTCAACGCCAACATGCATTCCGTCGAGGCGTTCCTCGCCGTGGCCGACGTGACCGGCGACGAGACCTGGCGCAAGCGCGCGGGCCGCATCATCGAGCACGTGCTCGGCTGGGCGAAGGCCAACAACTGGCGCATCCCCGAACACTTTCATTCCGACTGGTCGCTCGACCTCGAATGCAACCGCGAGAAGCCGGACGACCAGTTCAAGCCGTACGGCGCGACTCCGGGCCACGGCATCGAATGGGCCCGCCTGATCACCCAGTGGGCCACCAGCACCTATCCGTCCGATCCGCGGCCGCGTCCCCGTACATCGACGCCGCGGAGCATCTGTTCAACCGTGCGGTCGAGGATGCGTGGAACGCGGACGGTGCGCCCGGCCTCGTATACACCACCGACTGGGACGGCAAGCCCGTCGTGCACGACCGTATGCATTGGACGCTGGCCGAGGGCATCAACACGTCCTCCACGCTCGCCCGCGTGACCGGCAAGGAATCGTACGCCAAGTGGTATGCGACGTTCCTCGAGTACGCGGACAGCACGGTGATGGATCACGTCAACGGATCCTGGTTCCACCAGCTCGACCGCACCAACCAGCGATCGGCACCGTGTGGCCGGGCAAGTCCGACCTGTACCACGCGACGCAGTCCATGATGATTCCGCTGCGCGACCCGAGTCTGTCCATCGCACCGGCGGCCAAGAAGCAGGGCTGAGCCTCCATCAGCCGGCGTAAAAAACGCCTTCCCGTCGTATGTTGTCACCGCGGATCGATTGATCCGGTGATTTCCATACGGACGGGAAGGCCGTTTTATGTTGCTTATGGACGCTTCCCGCGTGGGGCTTGTCGTTCCTTTTGCCGTTCCTTTAAGGAATCGTGTAAGGAAGTGCGTAAGGAAGCGCGGTCATTCGGCGTCCGCGGCGGACGCGTCCGCCTGCTTGCGGCCGACCTGCGTGAGCTGGTACGCGGCGAACAGCACCGCCAGCCAGATGACGCCGGCGATCACGGCGATGCGGTAGCTTGCGGAGAAGCACATGAGCACCACGACCAGCAGCATGAACGCGATCACCACGTACGGCGTCACGTTGGCGAACGGCAGCTTGAACGCGATCTTGTCGAGCGCTTCCTTGCCCTTCAATCCCTTCAGCTCGGCCGGACCATCGCCAGCCGCAACCATGCGACGGAACTTGATCTCCGTAACCATGATCATGATCCAGTTGATCGCAGCCGCGATCGTGGCGATCGACATCAGGTAATTGAACGCGAATTCCGGCCATACGAACACGACGACAACGGCAATCGCAATAATTATCGCGGAAGTGATAACACCCCCGACCGGCACGCCTTTCTTGCTGAGCTTACCCAGGTAAGCCGGCGCGTTGCCCTGCTTTGCCAGCGAATACAGCATGCGGGAGTTGGCGTACAGGCCGGAATTGTAGACGCTCATCACGGCGGTCAGGCACACGAAATTGAGGATGCCGGCGGCCGCGTGCACGCCGACGGAATCGAAGATCTGCACGAACGGGCTGGAATCGCCGTCGATCTTGCTCCACGGAATCACCGCCATGATCACGCCGAGCGCGCAGATGTAGAAGACGAGGATACGCCAGATGATGCCGTTCGTGGCCTTCGGAATGGTGGTGCGCGGATTCTCGGTTTCGCCGGCGGTGATGCCGATGAGTTCGGTGCCGCCGAAGCTGAACATCACCACGACGAGCGCCATCAAGAGGCCCGTCCACGTGCCGTCGGCGTTGCGGGTCATCAGGCCGTGCGGCAGGAATCCGCCGTCCACGGTGAACCAGTTGGCGAAGCTCGCGCGAATGCCCGAAGCGGTCGGCACATTGGCGATGATCACATACAGGCCGCCGAGAATCATGGCCAGCACGGCCACGATCTTGATGATGGCGAACCAGAATTCGAATTCGCCGAACTTGTTCACGCCCATGAGATTCAGCGCCGCGATGGCCACGAGGAACACCGCCGCCGACACCCACTTCGGAATGTTCGGGAACCAGTAGTTCACGAACGAGCCGACCACGGCAAGCTCCACCATGGCCACCAGCACGTAGTTGAACCAGTAGTTCCAGCCGGAAATGAAGCCCGCTCGCCGTGACCAGTAGCGCGTCGCGTAGTAGCTGAACGCGCCAGCCTTCGGATCCTCGACCGCCATCTCGCTCAGAGCGCGCACGATCATGAAGATCGCGAGTCCTCCGACCAGATAGGCGAGCAGAATGGACGGGCCGGCCAGCTGGATGGATTCGCTGGAGCCGTAGAACAGGCCGGTGCCGATGGCGCCACCCAGCGCGATGAGCTGGATATGGCGGTTTTTCAACGATTTACGGAGCGTCGGCGGAACCGGTACATCGTCGGTTCCACGCGGCTTCTTTGCGGCGGTGACGTCGCTCATGGAGATTTCCTCTTCTCTGTTTCCTTGCGATTGCGCGTTGTGCGTTGCGCTCGCTGCTTGCGTTGCGTGCTGTTGCACGCTTGCATGTGCTTGTTTTGCTTGCTTTTTTGCGATTCGCCCTTTGTGAGGGAACGTTTCCGATTGTAGCGGGAAGCGGCGGGCAAAGTGTTGGTTTGTTCGTTCCGGAATGTCTGGTTTGCTTAACGGGTTGTTTGGTTTAGAAGTTCGATTCGCGCGATTGCTGTGCGATTCGAACGCGCGATTTGGACACGTGTTGCGGATGTGCGGTTTGGCGCGTCTTTCCAAGCTTCATGGTGTTCAATGGAATGAGGGGCTACGAACGGAGGTCGACATGGCATTCGTCAAGGACATGCTGCGAATGTGGGCGCATTCGTGGAAAAGATTCATTTCCATCGCCATGATCACGTTGCTCGGTGTGGCCGTGCTCACCGGCATTTACGCGGGCTGCCGTGACGCGTTCCGCAGCACCGACCGCTTTTTCGACGCGCAGGGCCTGCACGACGTCCAGGTGCTGTCCACCGCGGGCCTGTCGAACGGCGATATCGCCGCGTTGCGCAAGGTGAACGGTGTTGCGAAAGTGCAGGCGGAACGGTCGCAGGAAGTGACGTTCGATTTGGACGGCCGCAAGTCGGCGACCATGCAGGAAATCGGCACGAACGGCATCGACCAGCCATACTTGCAGGAAGGGCGCATGCCGAAAAAAGCCGGCGAAATCGCGGTAACCCGAAAATTTATTCGCGATTCGGGCAAGCATATCGGCAGCCGCCTCACCGTAACCCCCGAATCGGCTTCCTCCGATACTTCCGATACTTCCGATACGAACGGTGCGGACGGTACGAATGAAACGAACGGCACGGACGAGGCGCCGAGCTTCCCGACCAAGCTCACCATTGTGGGCGTGGTGCTCGATCCGCAGAACCTGAGCAACCCGGACGGCTACTCCGCCATGACCTCGTTCCGTTCCACCGCCACCACCGACTACACGTTCTTCGCGCCGTCCGATGGCGTGACCGGCACCCTCTGCACGTCCGCCACGCTGCTCGTCAAGGGCGCGGCCGCCGAAAGCACGTTCGACGAATCGTACGAAAACACCGTCAAGCAGGTGACCGACCGCATCGACGGCACCGTGAAAACCGACCGCCAGAAGGCCCGCCGGCAGGAACTGCTCGACGCGGGCAACAGGAAGATCGCCGACGCGCGTGCGGAGGCCGACAAGAAGTTCGCGGACGCGCAGTCGCAGATCGACGCGAATCGGCAGCAATTCAACCAGCAGGTCGACCAGATTGTCAGCATGCAGGCGGGCGCGGCAGCTGCGGGAGCTGCGGCAAACGGCGCGAACGCAGGTGCGGCGGCGGCCGCAGGTGCAACTACCCCCCAACTTGATGAAACCACGCGTGAAACAATGCGTGAAACCATCATCGCCGCTAGTCCCGAACTGACGCAAGCCAAGCAGCAGCTCGACCAGGCGCAATCGCAATTGAACGAGCAGAAGGCAAGTACCGAACAAACGCTGAAAACCAAGGAAAACGAGCTGAAAACCAGCATTCCGCAAGTACGCTGGTATGTGCAGGACCGGCAGTCGCTCGGCGGGTTCAGCGCGCTCAAATCCGACCTCGACTCCATCCAGTCGCTCGGCAACGCGTTCCCGATTGTGTTCCTGCTGGTGGCCGTGATGATGAGCCTGACCGCCATGGCGCGCATGTCGAAGAGGACCGCTCGCTCATCGGCACGTACGTGGGGCTCGGCTACGGGCGGCTGGCGGTCGCGTCGCGCTACCTGCTGTTCGCGCTGCTCGCCTGCCTCATCGGCGGCAGCCTCGGCTGATCGCCGGCTTCCTTGGCATTCCTGCGTTCCTGCTGGTCGTATTGCAAGGCATGTATGTGATGCCCGGCCTGCGACTGGAATACGACTGGCTGTACGGCTCGCTCGGCATCGCGCTGTTCGTGGTCGGCGTGCTCGCCGCCACCATCTACGCGTGTGTGCAGGAAATGCGGCAGACGCCCGCCTCGCTGCTGCGTCCGAAAGCGCCGCGCGCCGGCTCGCGCATTCTGCTGGAACGGATTCGGCCGGTCTGGAATCGCATGGGCTTCCTCGGCAAAGTGACCGCGCGCAACATCTTCCGCTTCAAGTCGCGCCTCATCATGACGGTCGGCGGTGTGGCCGGCTGCACCGCGCTGATCGTCTGCGGCCTGGCCATCAACGACACCGTCGCAGACCTCGGCATCAAGCAATACCGCGACATCTACCGGTACGACCTGATGGTGGTTTCCGACGATTCGGACGCGTCGGCGATGCGCACGAAAGTCGCGTCAGACGGGCGCGTCACGTCATCGCTTGACGTGCGCATAGAGTCGGGCGATTTGACGGTTGCGGGCAGTGGCGACGGTGACAGCGGCAAGGCCGGCAGCAGCGGCAGCGAAAGCATCCAGCTGGTCGCGGTGCCGGAAAAGCATCTGTCCGATTTGGGCGAAATGGTCACGTTGCAGCCGGTCTCGTCCGGCATACTGGGCACGTCCGGCGTCGGCAAAACCGGTTCGCTGAAACTCGATGACGATGGCGTGATCGTCGCGCAGTCGGCGGCAAGCGCGCTGGGCGTCAAGGCCGGTTCCAAGGTGCGACTGACCAACGGCGACGGCGTGCAGGCCACGGCGAAGGTGAGCGCGGTGAATCGCAACCTCATCGGCTCGGATGTGTATGTAAGCGAAACCTACTACGCCAAGCTTTTCGACTCGAAAGACGCGAAGAACACCAAGAATTCCAAGAGTTCCGAGGATTCCGAGCTCTGACGTGGAACGCCATGCTCGCCAAGCTTTCCGGCTCCGACACTTCGCAAACCGACTATGCGGAATCGCTCGAAGAGGACAGTTCGGTGATGAAGGCCGTAAGTTGCGCGCATATGGCCGACAGCTTCAAATTCGACCTCATGGGCGCGGTGGTGGCGCTGATCGTGGCGCTCGCCGGCGGTCTGGCACTGGTGGTGCTGTTCACGCTCGCCAACACGAACGTGTCAGAACGCGTGCGCGAGATGGCCACGCTCAAGGTGCTTGGCTTCTTCGACCGCGAAGTGCACCATTACGTGAACCGTGAGATGATGATCCTCACCGTCATGGGCGTGATACTGGGTCTGCCGCTCGGCCGGCTCGTCGGCGGCATGCTGACGATGGCGCTCAACATGCCCTCGTTGTATTTCGAGGTGGAGGTCAAGCCGCTGAGCTACGTGATCGCGGCCGTGGCGACCATGGCCTTCGCGCTGCTCGTGCAGCTGTTCGTCAACCCCGTCCTCGACCGCATCGACCCCATCAGCTCCCTCAAGTCCGTGGAGTAGCGCCCCTCCGAAGCCCTCTCAGTTCTTCGGGTAGCGGTAGTTGTGGGGGAGTTGGGTGGTGAGCTGCGGGTCCAGGCCGAGTTCCTTGAGTTGGCGGTCGATTTCGAGGCGCGCACGTTCCACAAGTTCGGCGCGACGGCTGTCCAAACCGTTCAGCCCCTCCTGCTTTTCCAGCGATTCCAACGTCTCCGCCATACGCTTGAGCCGGTCCTGATGATGCAGCAGCGCACGTACCTGCGCATGTTCGCGTACGATCGTCCGCCAATCGGATGGCGTGTGCGCGATCTCCCGCACCGCGGTGACGGGGTGTATGTCGGCCACCTGATACGTGATCGAGCCGAGCAGCGGCATCAGGAACACCGTAATCGCGCCGGCTGCGACCAGTGTCGACGCGGTGTCGCTTTGCATGGTGCCGACCTTCACCGCCAGCGATGTGACGGCGACGATGATCGGCAGCGCGGTCGTGCAATACAGGGCTACGGTGACGCGGTGATGCGATGACAGCGGATTCTTGCGTTTGTCGAGCGATAGCGCAACATATACGGGCACCGCGCGAATCAGCATGAGCATGACGATGAACGCGACGAGCAGCGCGGGCCGGCTTGCCACGCGCGCACGTTGATCGCGGCGCCTGACACCACGAAAAACACAGGAATGAGGAAGCCGTAGCCGACACCCTCCAACTTCATTTCCAGCGACTTGCTGCCGTCGGGGATGATGTAACGCAGGATGAAGCCCGCGGCGAACGCGCCGAGCACCGCGTCAAGTTCGAACAGCGCGGAAATGGTGACAAGGAAGATGAGCAGGAATGTGGTCAGTCGCATGAGCGTTTGCGATGACGTGTTCGCATTTTCCGTAAGGAAACGGTACAGGCGATGGCCGGTTCTCAGTGCTTTCGTAGGTAGCATCGCGCACAGTAGGCAGATGGCAAGGAACGCGCCGAGCACGAGCATGGTTTGCCAGCCGGTTCGGGTGGATAGCAGGATGGCCATGGCAAGGATTGGGCCGAGTTCGCCCCACGTTCCGTACGAGATGATGCGTCGCCGATGGGGGTGCCTTCGAGGTTGCGTTCCTTGAGAATCGGCATGAGCGTGCCGAGCGCGGTGGTGGTGAGTGCGATTACCGTGGCCACGCCGTTGATGCCTTGCTTGGTGAAGAACGGAAGGAATGTCACAACCAGCCAGGCGAGGCCTAGCGTGATTCCCCATGTAAGCAGTCCGACTTTGCCTTGATGTCCGGCGAGTCGTTTGGGGTCGATTTCGTAGCCGGCGAGCAGGAACAGGAACGCCATGCCGAGCTCGTTCAAGAGTTTCACGGCGTCGTTTACTTCGATCACGCCTAGTCCGTACGGGCCGAGCGCGGTTCCGGCGGCGAGCAGCAGCACGGTTTGCGGAATGAACTTGCCCGGGATCAGCTGCGCCACGATTGGGCTGACGGCCGCCACCGCCATGATGATGGTCAAGGAAACAAGCTCTTGCGTCATACCGTCGAGCCTAGTGAGCCATTGTGACCGGAGGTTGAAGAATGTGATTTCCGCTATCTGTGGCAGGTTTCTTCGGGGAAACCGACCTAGGGGCATGATTCCTACCCCCTAGGTCTGGATTTGCTCAAGGAACCTGCCACACATAACGCAAATCGTTTTCTTGTGAAGGGCGAATCTGCCACATATAGCACGTTTCACGACATTAAGGGGGTCGGTCGCGTTTGCGAGGCGGCCAACCCCCGGTTCTCGTCCGCCGCGCGCGCACCGCCCGCCCGCCAAATGCTATCTAGCTTATAGATGGCGGGTGGTTCGCCCCATTTGCCAGTTCGGGGGTATAAATCATACCCCGAACCGCCTATTCTCGTCTAGCACCCGCCATCTATAAGCGAAATACCTTTCCGCAAAGCCCCAAATCCGCCATCTATAAGCCAGATAGACCCATCAGTTTGACCATGGATAGACTCGGTTAGAGATGCTCTTGGCGAAAATGCCAATTTCGGCTCCTGCAAGGGTTTTGATGGGTCTAACCCATGATTTACATAAAACCTAACCCACGATTTGCATAAAACGTGGTTCGCTCAGAGCTGTGGCCGGAAAGACCGCTAGGTCCGACCGATGCTATCGAAATCGTTAGGAAAGGAGGCACGCGGCGCATTGGGCGGCTCCCGCGGTAGGGTGTGACCATTATGACTTTAGGGAATACGAATACCGGGAAGGCCGGCACAAACACGCAAGCTGCCGACGCGTCTGACGCAACGCAGAACGCGCAAAGCACACAATCGCATATCAAATCCGTCGAAAGCCTCGACAAAGACAACGACATGGAACGCGGCCTGAAAAATCGCCATGTCCAATTCATCGCCATCGGCGGAACCATCGGCACCGGCCTGTTCCTCGGCTCCGGCAAATCGATTGCGCTGACCGGACCAAGCATCATTTTCGTGTACATCGGCGTGGGCTCATCATGTTCCTGCTCATGCGCGCCATCGGCGAAATGATGTACAGCGACCCAAGCCAGCACACCTTCATCAACTTCATCACCCGCTACCTCGGCCGCGCGTGGGGCAAATTCGCCGGCTGGACGTACTGGATCGTGCTCATTCTGACCGGCATGACCGAAATCACAGCCGTCAGCACGTATTTCGTCACGTTCTTCGGTACGTTCGGCATAGACCTCAAATCATGGAAATGGCTTATCGAACTGTGCTTCCTCGTGGCGCTCACCTGTGTGAACCTCATAGCCGTGAGAGTGTTCGGCGAGGCGGAATTCTGGTTCTCCATGATCAAAATCACGCTGATTGTGGGTCTGATTGTCACCGCCGTGGTGATGCTGTTCCTCGGCTTCCACTACCCGGCCACGCATATCGAAGGCGTGGATGGCACGGTCTCCGGCGCCACCGTAAGCCTGAAAAACATCACCGACGGATTCCAACTCGCGCCGAACGGCTGGATGAACTTCCTGCTGAGTTTCCAAATGGTGTTCTTCGCATACCAGCTCATCGAATTCGTGGGTGTCACCGTGTCCGAAACCCAGAACCCGCGCAAAGTGCTGCCGAAAGCCGTCAACGAGCTGATCATGCGCATCCTCATCTTCTACGTGGGCGCGCTCGTGGCCATCATGGCGATCGTGCCGTGGCGCAACTTCCACCAGAACGCGGACGGCTCGTTCGGCTCCCCGTTCATCATGGTGTTCAAATACGCTGGCCTCGACTGGGCCGCCGCGCTCGTGTTCTTCGTGGTGATCACCGCAGCCGCGTCGGCACTCAATTCGCTGATCTACTCGGCGGGCCGCCACCTGTACCAGCTTGCGCAGGACTCCGAATCGCCCGCTATGCAGCGCCTCGGTGAGGTGTCGGATCACAAGGTGCCGGCGAAGGCGATTATCGTGTCCGGCTGTATGATCCTGTTCTCCCCGCTGATCAACGCGATCCCGGGTATCTCCAGCGCGTTCGTGCTGTTCGCCTCCGCAGCCAGCGCCGTCGTGATCTTCATCTACGTGCTGACGATGCTTGCGCACCGCCGCTACCGTCAAAGCGCCGACTTCCTGCCGGACGGCTTCGTCATGCCGGCATGGCAGGTGTGCGACTGGATTGCGATTGCGTTCTACGTGTTCGTGTACGTCACGCTGTTCCTGTCCGCAGATACGCGCGGTTCCGCCATCGCCGGCCTGCTGTGGCTCGTCGTGTTCGGCGGCTACTGCCTGCTGCACGAGCGATTCCAGAACCGCGATTTGAAAGCGGCTCTAGGGAAGTAGACGTATTGCCTGTCGCTGCGGTATGCGTGGCATGCGCGTGTTGCGCTACGTGTCGCGCATCCGACGAAAGAGGGCCGGTGGAAACCTTGCGAAAATGTGCGTTTCCACGACCCTCGTCGTGTAATCGCAATAAAACAGTGCGAAACGTTAGTGCACGAATCGTACGAAATCGGCGCGAATCAGCCGATGTAGTCGGCTTCGTTCGTCGGGCTGGACGGCACGGCGTGATCTTCCGTCACCTTGCCCAGGCCGGACAGGTACGCTTCACGGCCCGCCTCGATCGCGTTCTTGAAGCGCGCGCCATCAGCGGAATGTTGCCGGCGGAAGCGATCGCCGTGTATGCCATCACCGCGTCCGCACCCATCTCCATAGCCTCCGCAGCCTGGCTCGGCCGGCCGATGCCCGCGTCGATGATCACCGGAACGTTGGAGTTCTTGATGATCACCTCGATGAAGTCACGTGCGCGCAGGCCCTTGTTCGAGCCGATCATCGCGCCGAGCGGCATCACGCATGCCGCGCCCGCGTCCTCAAGACGTTTCGCCGCGATCGGGTCCGGGAACATGTACGGCATGACCACGAAACCTTCCTTCGCCAGCTTTTCCGTGGCCTTGATGGTCTCCTCGTTGTCAGGCAGCAGGTACTTCGCCTCGTGCTCGATCTCCACCTTCACGAAGTCCGTCTGGCACACTTCGCGCGCGAGACGTGCGATGCGCACCGCTTCCTCGGCATTGCGTGCGCCGGACGTGTTCGGCAGCATGGTGATGCCCTTCGGAATGTAGTCGAGCAGGTTGTTTTCGGTGGTGCGGCAGCGGCGCAACGCCATGGTGACGATCTGCGTGCCCGCGTTCTCGATGGTCGCCTTGATGAGGTTCAGATCGTAACGGCCGGAACCGAGAATGAAACGGCTCGTGAACTTGTGTCCGCCGAGGATCAGCGGATCGGCGTCGCCGGTGGCGATCTCGTCGTACGCGTGCGCGTCCGGCTCCGGCAGGATCGCCGTGTTCGTGGTGGTGCCGACCAGCTCGTCGAGCGTGGCGTTCGGTGCGGCCGCGACGTCGGCGGCTGCGGTGGTGATGGTGTTTTCGGTGCTCATCGTCGGTTCCTTTCGTTGGGGTGTTTGGTGTTGCTGTTGTTGCGATTGCTGTGCTGCTGTTGTGTTGCCGTTGCGTCGCTGTTGTGTTGTGTGCAACGTGCGTTTGTAATCGCAATAAAAATTTCGATTACGGCAGTGGAGTAACGTAGCAGTGCGTCAGGCGTCTTCCTCGCGAGGATCAGTCGCGTGATCATGTTCGCTTCGTGGCAGGCGACCACGCCACGCGCGGCGCCATCAGGCCGGCACCCGGTACCGGAGCCGTCTCGCCGTCGCCGCAGAAGTAGAAGTTCTTCGAAACGCGACGCGTGCTCACCAGGTTGGAGCTGCGGAAGCCGGCCATGCCGGACGCGCTGACGAGCTTCTTGCCCGGCAGATTCTCCAGCACCGCGTTGACGAGCATCGTCTTGTTTTCCGGCACGTCGAACGCCTCGCAGATGATGTCCTCGTTTTCGAACAGCGTCGGCACGTTCTCGTCGGTCACCTTGACGGTGTCGATGGTGATGTCCGTGAACGGGTTGATTTGGCGCAGATTGCTGCGCAGCGCCTCCGTCTTGTACTGGCCGAGGTCCTTCAGGAAATACTGCTGGCGATTCAGGTTCGTCATATCCACGCGGTCGAAGTCGATCAGATGCAGATGGCCGACGCGATGCGGGTCAGCGCCACCGCATGGTGGAGCCGAGGCGCCGCAGCCGCAGATGGCCACGTGCGCCGCGTCGAGCTTGT
>ENA-OQIM01000591-OQIM01000591.1-human-gut-metagenome-genome-assembly--contig:-NODE-591-length-13512-cov-4.061263_pt1 | contig 13512 bp, 13 predicted proteins | sample MGYA00242579_ERZ504744 | MGnify/ENA primary metagenome ERZ504744 (study PRJEB26092, sample SAMD00036441) | human gut metagenome | host: Homo sapiens | study: EMG produced TPA metagenomics assembly of...
TCTCCGTCTACCGGTACTGAAATCGATTTATCTGCTGATAATGTTGAAAAACTAAACTTCTTTTCATCTCTCAAAGATTCTTCAAAGATTTTTTTGAATTTCTTCCTTTTTTAGCAGGCTCAACTTTCTTAGGCGGAATTGCAATCGTATCTCCACCTCTTTCAAATTGACCATTTCTAATTATGCCCAATGGGTTAGCCTCTAATATATATTTTCTATTAGGTTCTCCGATTTGATTAACTCCGACTTCAATATTGAAATTTTCAATAATTGCTATTAATACTGCATTATCATTATCGGCAATCCGAAGATATGAGCCTACCTTAAGTTTTTCTTCTGCTAATTGAAAATTTTCCAAATCATCAACTGATATTTTCACTTTATTTGGTAGAACTGCAATAACTTCTGCATTAAGTTTTTCTTTTTCCTCCATCATTCTCCCCCTTTAAATCATCATACAAACATCTTCTGTTTTAGAAATTTGTATCCCAAAGCAAAGATTATACTCACTTTCATAAAATGGTTCATCCAAATAGAACTGGTAAATTTCTTTAATTCCTGTGACTTTTTCTAAAATCTCATTCAAATTTTCAATATGATTAATAATTTTTACTTTTATTTCATTTTCATAATTTGCTCTACGTATAATAGAAGCAACCGCAAATTCTGCCCCTAAAAAGTCATAGCCATCCCATAAACGTATGTCTTCTCGTTGTAATTTTTTTCTTTAATTCAACTAACCGATCTTCCGTAATGCCCTTAAAATAAATATATGGACAAAATGGTTTTACTTCTCTTCTGGATAATTTGCTCCAATTTTTTGATATTTTTGCAATTAGTGAAATAAGCTTTTTATCATCAACCACTTTATCACATTCAATTAGAAAAAAGCGTTCATATGGAGACACATTCTTGGGTGAAAAATACTGTTTTCGTATATCAGCACAGTAATTTTTTATTCCTTTGAATTGCAAATACCATTTATCAAACAACATTTTTTTATTATCAATCTTATCTAAAAATTCTCTTTTACTTACAATTCTATCACATATTTTCTGTTGTACGGCTTTTTCTTTAACCAATCTAAGAGCATTGTTGTAATAATAATATTCTGCCTCAAATCTCTCACATTGAAAAATTTTTTCCAAATTGCTTATTACTTTTTCCTGTTGTTCATAGTAGTCTTCCGCATTAATATCAACATCTACTTTGCTTAGAAATTCTTCTATATCTTCATCAGTTAAATTCAATTCTTCATGAAGAATATGAGGCGTTTCTTTCTCAGTATATGTAAATAAACTTTTTTTTCGCAAATTCTACGCTTAATGATCCCGGATATTTGTCTTGCCCTGATTGATATTTACCATATAATTTATATCGTATTTTTCTTTTTTCTGGAGTTCTATTGACATAATCTTTAAGCATAAGCCTAATTGGTTTTGCAATAACCGAATGATTATATTCTGTTTTTGCATAATACTTACACTGTACGGCAACCATTTCTTTTTCTTCAAGAATATCAACGTCTTCTATTCCCTCTATTGTCACAGTATCTGCTTCATTTACTAAACTTATTAATTGAAAAATAAAATAGTCAAACTGATAATAATATCCTTTTATTGTATCTACCGCATCCCTGCTTCTTGCCATATACTTTATCCTCTTTTTAATCTCCTATGCTGCATCTTCTTCCATATTCCCCTTGCCATAGAACAAGTCTTCTCATCAACATGCAAATACTCGTCTAAAATACTATTATCTACAAGATCCAAAGCCTTCTCAATATTCTCTCCATTACGCACAATTTCATCTACCTGATATAATATTTCCTTAACCTTTTCAATTGGAACACAATCCAAAATAGGAACCAATACATTTCCTACTTCTCCCGGCAATATTTCTAATACCCCGCCACCATAACTACGTCCACAGATTTCCGTAAAAGCGAAAGAAATACTATTATAGTACGATAAAACTATTCTCTCTGGCTCAATATCATTATTAAATTTTATTCTATGCATAGTATCTGTAGAAACAGCATCGCAACAATTCAATACGAATTTGGGATATAGATTATTTCTACGAAGGAAAAAAGCATCTGGCACCCATACAGATGGTATTCGATACCATTTCTCTCTAATTTTACATTTATATCCCGTGTTATCACCATTCTTCTCGCCAAGTTCAATATTATTTTTTTTGTCCTTGACTATATTTTTCTATTGGGGTATCTGGAAAATCAATCAAATAAGCCGCTTTTCCCTGCTCAACATTTTTCTTCCAGTCCTCATATTTAAAGAAAACACTATGTGCATGAGAACTTCTTCCTATCAATGGTCGAACAACATTAGTTAAATCATATACTTCAACCATTTTTTTATCTACTGAAAAGTACTTATTATTTCCTGTTGTAATCCCCACATTAATAATACCGGTTTCAGACAGTGTTTGAAATCTATCATCATTTTTCAAATCTAAAATCAGTTGATTTTCTTGCTCTGTTGTAAAGTATTTTGTCCACTTTTCATGCACATGGCTAAGTTTCTGAAAACCATTCGCATATATATTAAGATTTTCTAAATCATCAAGGTTATTTAATTCTATGATCCTTATGCCTTTTTCTGAATCGCCTTTTTCTCCAATAAAAACTACCACTTCTTGTTCAATGCCTGGGAAAACCAATTCTTCAAATGTTAATAATGTTATTTGGGATAACTTGTTAGACAAAAACAATCTTAAATCTTCCGCATACGCAACCTGTAAAATTTCCGCTGGAATTACAAACGCGATTTTCCCATTATCATTCAACATATGAACGCAAGCAACTATGAATCCAACCCATGTGTTTATCAGCTTATTGGCTTTCATTCCATGGCTTGTTAATATTTCAGCCATTTCCATTCTCTGCTTTTCTTCAAGATATTGATAACGTATATACGGTGGATTTCCAAGTATCAAGTCATACTTATTTATATCCTTATATTTTTGATAAAACTCAAAAAAATCTCCATTCACAACAGATACATTTGGATTATTTTTTAGCTTCTCAGCCACTTTTTGGGCTTCATTTTTTTCGATTTCTATTGCAGTTACTTTTCTATTTTTAGTCAAAAACTGAGTTTCAACTAATGCATCTACAAACACCCCATCTCCGCAACTGGGTTCTAATATTGATTTAATAGATGCATCCTTCTTAAAAAAATCCACCATTTTTTCTGCCAATTTTAGTGGTGTATAATAAGCACCTCTTAATTTCTGTTCTGTACTATCTTCTTTTAATATCATTCTCTCACCTAAAATTGCAAATTATAAATTTTTGTAATATTATCTTCAATTTGTTTGCTTAAATTTTTCTTTTCAGCTTCTATTACGCTAATAGATGCTTTATCTTTTTTCTGTTCTAATGCAATATTCAACTCATTTATTTTCTTTGTTGAAATAAGCACTGATTCATATAACGCTTTTTGCTTTTCATCATCAAGATCTAATTCGACAAAAGGTATTTTCTTTAATAGATACGTTCCTCTCGCTGTAAATCCCCCTTCAAAATCACTTCCCATAATTTGAAATAACTTTTCTGTATATGGATGATTCAACCATGCTTGTATATACCGTAAATCATACTTTGAACCAGGCAACTTTGCTATTGCACAATACCCCGCTGTACCGCCAGAAGCAATGAGCATATCATTTTCATCATATGCATACATTGGTTCTTTACTTAAAATTCTAACAATTAACTTAGGAGTATCTACAAATGCAGTCAACGCTTGTGTTCTTCCATATTGATACCAAGTATCGGCTGTTGCATTTTTTATGTCACGACCTTTTCCACCATTTAAACATTTTGGAACTAACAAGTCATAGCAGTCCTGTAGATATTGATATGTTCAGGATACTCTTTTTTCATAATCTCAACGTTGATCAAGCTACCATCTGCATTATATGGAAAAATAATATGCTTATCCGTTTTTAACAATGAATATGTACCATTCCTTTTTCATCAGCCTTAGTTGGTTTGAAGAAAGGCTTCAAAATACACTTTTCTATATGGTATCTTTTTTCAAACTTATCTACAATTATTTCTTCTCCTGTTTCCGAAACAATTTCATCTTTATCAAACCAATATACCGGTTTAGGTCTTTCTGCACTTGTTTGTATTCCATTAAAAATATTTACTATTTCACCTAATGGTTTCCCATTTTCTTCTACCGTTGCAATCATTTTCATGAATTTAATATCGGTAGTTAATCTCCACGGATTTTCATCTAATAATTCATTCTTTATCCTAATACTTTCCTGTTCTTCCCCAGTCCACAGATCAATTAGCGAAGTAACATTTGTATATTCCATCTGCTTACTGCTTTCTTTGCATAATGTAATGATGCAACTATAAATAGTCTTATCAGGGAAAAGTTGCATATCTCCAAAATCATCTAATTTGGATACATGTTTAGATATTATCCGCCGCAGTTCTTGTCCTGCTCCTATTTTATAAAATTTATTCGGCACGATATAACACATTTGACCATTTTCTTTTAAAATATTAAATGCTTCTTCAAGAAATAAAAAATATTTATCAAATTGTTTATATGCACTTTTATATTTCTTCTTATAAACTGCAAATTCTGCTTCTGTCTCTAAGGTATGAATATCTTCTGTTTTTACATATGGTGGATTCCCAATAATAGCGTCAAATTTTGATCCACTATTAATCATGCTCCATTCAAACGGTTTTATATTGCACAATACCTCTATTGACATATCTTTTCCAGATATATCTTCTCTACAAATCAATGAATTCCCATTTTTTATATTAAAACTTAAATCTGGTAAAATCGGAACGCATTCTTTCACAGATGCTAGTGTTTCATCTTCTATTAACTTTATTAATAAAGAAAATTTGCTAACCTCAACAGCATGAACATCAATATCTACGCCATAAATACATCTCGTCAAAATATCCTTTTTATCAGTTAATGGCAACTTCTTTTTTCCATTACTCAACTCTAATAAATGTTTTGGATTGTGCTGCATATACCATTCTGTACAATAATCAACCAAAAAATTGATATGCCTCCTCTAAAAATATTCCCGATCCACAAGCAATATCTGCAATTTGAATGTTTTTTATTTCTTCTGGTGTTTTTTTCTCACAAATTGGAGCTAATGTATTTTTTACCATATATTTTACAATTTCGACAGGTGTCGATACCACTGAACGATATTTATACTCTTTCTTCGCAGCCAATATTATATGGTCATCTCTTTCAACAAGGCTTTCTGTAAGAAAACTCTCATATATTTTCCCTAAAATTCCTGGCTCAATAATGTTAAACATATATGGAGTCTTCGGATAATATAGTGAAAGAATCATATTAAAAATAATATCATTATTCAAGTCAAAAATAATGTTATCACCCGCAAATAGCTTAGAATTATATTTTTTATCAACTTCTTTAAAAACTTTTGTTAATGCCCTCTGCAACTCTACTTTATTCCGTGCAGTTTCTTTTAAGTTTTGATATAAAGGAAGATTTCTATCTTCACAAATTCGTAAAAAGATAATTTGATTTATAAATTCCTGCACTACATCATTCAAAACGTCTATATCTTTGTATGTATTATCTGTACGATACAAGTAATCACCAATTTCAAGTCTCCATTCATTAATTTGCTTTAAGAAGACTTCATCTACTTCTGTTGAATATCGTTCTTCGTTTGGAAATCTATCCTCAACATATTTATCATATTTCCCAGTATAAACACTTTCTTTTGAAATCAACTCATATATTTCTTTATACTTCTTTAAATATTCTAAATAATGATATTTCCGATACAACGATACCGTCGCAGAATCTCCATCTTGTGGCTTATTTGTAACATCATAAATCATCATATCTTCAAAATTTGTTAATATGGACAATTTATGTTTTGCATTCCATCCATAACGTCTTGCCTGAATAGCCGGTTCTTGTTCTTCTTTTATATTTACTGCCGGTTTCTTGGCTTCTACAAAGATTTTTGATACCCCATTTAAAGTTAATGTATAATCTGGTCTATCTCCACTGTTTGAAAATTTTTCCACAACGACTTCTTTATATTGCGGAGATGTTCCTTTTTCATTGTGTACATCCCAACCAAAGCTCTCTAATAATGGACTTATAAATTCATCTCTGCAATCTTGTTCATTAAACTCTCTTGCATTTCTATAAAACTCCATATTTTTTTTGATACTGGGCTATTAGTCTTAATAATCTTTCTTTATTATTCATATTTACATTCCCCACTTATCGTTAAAATTACAATGCGCTTTTACCACTTTTTACCCACTCGTCTACTTCGGTTAATTTAAATTTCCATAATCTTCCAATTTTGTGTGCTGGTATATCTGTTTTTTTAATCCAATTTCTGATGGTATCTTTTGTCACACCCAAATATTCTGCGGTTTCCTCTAAACTACACCATTTATCTATTAAATTACTCATCTTATCCTCCAGGCCTATATATCTTGCATAATAAAACTATTCTTAGTTTAACTCATTTTCTCCCAAAAAGCAACCATACGTTCTATGATTTAATAGTATTTAATGGTAATTTAAAGGGAAGAAATCTATTCCTTCCCTGACATCATTCTAATTCATATATACAACATTCATTAGCACAATCTCCTCCGCACAAGCCCGGATATTATTCATTCTCCCAACCCATGTCATCTGATCCTGCATCTTCAGTTCTTCCGTCACGCCTTGCCTTTCTTTCATCTGCTCCACTAATCTGTCCATCATCTGATTACACTCCCCATCAATCTGATGCAGATACTCATTTAACTTCCCGGCAAGTACCAATTCCAGATATAATCCTTTCCGATACTCCTGCAAATATGACTTTCTCAGCATTCCATACTTTCCAATCGGATAGTCTGTCTCTTCCGGGAGATACAGGTCTGGATAATACAGACCGTCCTCTCCTAAAATATAACTGATTCCATTTTCTCCCATAATGTGTTTCTCCATGATTGTCCTCCTATCTTGCTCCTCGATCTTTGTTCTGACTACGGGTATGCTGTTTATTTTTCTGTTCATTCTGTATTTCTTGTTTCTTTTCTGCCAGCTTCGCCCTAATACCATGCGCTACTGGCTCTTTTCCTGTGTCTTTCCTCCATTTTTCTATTGCAATTCGATACTGACTATACTCAGTCTGAGAAGCCTTAAAATCTTTTAAAAATTCCTGTACACTTCTATATCCGATTTTCTGTACAATTCTTAGAAAGTAATCTTTCATATCTCTGATCTGGCTTTTCAGTTCATCAATTTCTTTCTGCAATCCTTTTTTCTTTCTTCCTTTAAACCATCCCGTGACTTCTGACAGTTCTTTCTTCTTTGCAGAAAGCTGTTTTTGTTTCTGTTGAATTACACCGTTTTAATCTTCCAGTTCTTTATTCACTTTAAATAGTTTCGGATACTTTGATGCAAGCCTCGTCATTTTAGGTTGTTCCGGTTCTGCCTTTTCTTCTTTTGTTGTCTTGACTGCTGCTGTGCTATTTTCAGCAACTTGCTCTGGGTGTTCAGTTTCCGTTCGCTCTATCTGTTTTGATACTTCCCTGGGTTTTTTAAACAGCACACTTGCTATCAAAAACTCCAATGCCTCAACAGCTCTGTTCCATTCCCGACGTTTTTGGTTATCCGCTTCTATTTCTTGTGCCTTCGGATTATTTTTTCCGATTTTTTGTTGGAAGATGGATGGAACAAGCTGACAAACTGAAAAACGGTGAAATCAGCAAGGAAGAATATGATGAATGGAGATATAAGTACCCGGAACTGGATACTTACCAGAAACGTGCCAAGGTACCATCTCAGGAACTGAGTGATTACCTCGTAAAAGAATTGACTAAAAAAGAAAAATAAGAAAAAAGAAAACCTTACCGATATTCAGTTTTTTACTTCTGAAAATCAGTAAGGTTTCTTTATATACGTTATGAAATAAATTTTTTATTCGTCGAATAACCACAAAATGTTGCCATTTTGTTGCCAGATACTAAGCAAATTTGTTTGGAACCCGCATAAATACTGCTTTGCCAAATTGTGTGTATTACTCAAACTCAATAGTTCCAGGTGGCTTAGAAGTTAAATCATACATTACTCTGTTAACTCCCTTAACCTCATTAATAATCCTGTTCATTACCTTATTCAATACTTCATAAGGAATCTCGGATGCTTCTGCTGTCATGAAGTCGATTGTTTTTACGGCTCTTAATGCGACTGCATAGTCGTATGTTCTGAAGTCTCCCATAACTCCTACACTTCTCATGTTTGTCAGTGCTGCGAAGTACTGGTTGATTTCTCTGTCTAATCCAGCTTTGGCGATTTCTTCTCTGTAGATCGCGTCTGCGTCCTGAACGATTTTTACTTTTTCTTCTGTGACTTCTCCGATGATTCGGATTCCTAGTCCTGGTCCTGGGAATGGCTGGCGGAATACAAGTCTTTCTGGAATTCCTAACTGTAGTCCTGCCTGTCTTACTTCATCTTTAAACAGGTCACGTAATGGTTCGATGATTTCTTTGAAATCTACGAAGTCTGGCAATCCTCCTACGTTATGATGGGATTTGATGACTGCTGATTCTCCACCTAATCCGCTTTCTACTACGTCTGGATAGATTGTTCCCTGTGCTAAGAAGTCTACTGCACCGATCTTCTTCGCTTCTTCTTCGAAGATTCGGATGAATTCTTCTCCGATGATCTTACGTTTTGCTTCAGGTTCTGTGACTCCTTTTAATTTGTCATAGTATCTTTGCTGTGCATTGACACGGATAAAGTTTAGATCAAACTGTCCGTTTTCTCCAAATACGCCTTCTACCTCGTCTCCTTCGTCTTTACGTAATAATCCGTGATCGACGAATACACATGTTAACTGTTTTCCAATGGCTCTTGATAATAATCCGGCTGCTACGGATGAATCTACTCCTCCTGATAAGGCAAGTAGCACTTTTCCATCTCCGACTTTCTCGCGGATTTCTTTAATTGTGCTTTCTACGAAAGCATCCATTTTCCAGTCTCCTGCACATCCGCAGACTCCTAATACGAAATTAGACAACATTGTCTTTCCTTCGACTGTATGGAGTACTTCTGGATGGAACTGGATCGCATATAAGGACTTGTCTGCATTCTCAGCTGTTGCAACTGGGCAGTCTGCTGTATGTGCAGAGATTTCAAATCCTGGAGCTACCTGTGAAATGTAGTCTGTATGACTCATCCAGCAGATTGTTTTTTCTGATACATTTTCAAATAACTTGGAATCTTTCTTGTCGATCAGAACTTCTGTTTTACCATATTCGCTGACTTCGGCTTTCTCTACTTTTCCTCCAAGGACATGCTGCATCAGCTGTGCTCCATAACATAATCCTAAAACTGGGATTCCAAGTTCGAATAATTCCTTGCTGTATGTTGGGGAATCTGGTTCGTAACAACTGTTTGGTCCGCCTGTTAAGATGATTCCCTTTGGATTCATTTCTTTGATTTTATCGATACCGATCTTGTAAGAATAAATCTCGCAGTATACATTGCACTCGCGAACGCGGCGTGCAACTAACTGGTTATACTGACCACCAAAATCGATGACGATCACTAATTCATTTTTCACTCGATTTCCTCCTGAGTTGCCTAGTGATGTGTTTCGTTTTATTCGCCTTTTAACAGATCAACTTTGTCAAGTCTCTCCCAAGGAAGATCAAGGTCATTTCTTCCGAAATGTCCATATGCTGCTGTCTGTTTATAGATTGGTCTTCTTAAATCTAACATCTTGATGATTCCTGCTGGACGCAGATCAAATGTTTGCGGATCAGGTCTACTAATTCCTGATTGGATTTCTTTCCTGTTCCAAATGTATCAACCATGATAGATGTTGGCTCTGCTACACCAATCGCATAAGATAACTGAATCTCACATTTGTCAGCTAATCCGGCTGCTACAATGTTCTTCGCTACATAACGTGCTGCGTAAGCTGCAGAACGGTCTACTTTTGTACAGTCCTTTCCAGAGAAAGCTCCACCACCATGACGTGCGTATCCACCGTATGTATCTACGATGATCTTTCTTCCTGTTAACCCTGCATCTCCGTGTGGTCCACCAATTACAAATCTTCCCGTTGGATTGATGAAGAATTTTGTTTCATCATCAACCATATCTGTTGGAAGAATCTTATCGAATACTTCACGTTTGATATCTTCATGAATCTGTTCCTGTGTGATATCAGGATCATGCTGTGTAGATAATACGACAGCATCAAGACGACTTGGTTTTCCATCATCGTATTCTACAGTTACCTGTGTTTTACCATCTGGTCTTAAATAAGATAATGTTCCGTCTTTTCTTACCTTTGTTAACTGTCTTGCAAGTTTGTGAGCAAGAGAGATTGGGTATGGCATGTACTCTTCTGTTTCATTTGTAGCAAATCCAAACATCATTCCCTGATCTCCAGCTCCAATTGCGTCGATCTCTTCATCTGTCATGTTATTTTCTTTTGCTTCTAATGCTTTATCAACACCCATGGCAATATCACTTGACTGTTCATCGATTGTTGTGATAACACCACATGTGTCAGCATCAAATCCATATTTGCCTCTTGTATATCCGATCTCACGGACTGTATCACGAACGATCTTCTGGATATCTACATATGCTTTTGTAGATATTTCTCCCATGACCATAACAATTCCTGTTGTTGTACAAGTCTCACATGCAACACGGCTCATCGGATCCTGCTCTAACAGTGCATCCAAGATCGCATCGGAAATCTGGTCACAGACTTTGTCTGGATGTCCTTCTGTCACGGACTCTGATGTGAATAATACTTTATCCATTCTATTATCCTTTCTTAAAATATATCTGTTATTTGTAAAATATCATGAAAAGACCCGAAGGATTCCGGGCCTTTATTTACCTCTTTAACACAACCGGTGCATTCTTACTCCGGATAACTTCAATCTGTGTTATCTTACCATTCTTTACCTTGGCAACACGAAGTGCTCCTCCTTTAAAGAAATAACACTGTCCTACCTGAAAATTCCCACTCTCTGTTCCAATTCGTTTCTCAAGTAATTCTCCCAATGTCTGATGCTGTGTTTCTTTTGGAATTTCCACATGAACCAGTTCATTGATACTTGAAATTCTCTGAGTTGGCAAAAATACTGTCTTATCTATATCATCAAACTTTCCAAAAAAGAATTTCTTGATCGCAAATAAAATCGCGATTGCTAAAACTACTATAAGATTCTGCTGTGGGCTCGTATGTTCCACGATCATCTGCCTTGCAATGGCAAACATCATAACTTCTACTAACGTATCTGGGGTATGTTTACAAAGCATCTTTACAAACTCGATACAAATGACGAGATTAAACGCTACACCAACAAATTTATAAATATCTCTGGATGTTGGGTAATTCATCATTAATTGTACCACATCTTTTACCAGATAGATTGTTCCTCCGATGACTGCGATCATAATGATCGCTGATATAAATAATTCTACCCACTTGGATACTTTGAACACTTCATTTTTCAGGTATTGTCTCATTCAGGCAATTTCTCCTTTTATCCTATCTTTAACTTAAACTTTGCAAACTTCTTTTTCATTGTTAACCAGCTGAATCTCTCCACCCAATTGTTTAAGCTTCTGTTCAAACTGTTCGTATCCACGATAAATATATCCAATATCGCTGACGGTTGTAAATCCTTTTGCAGATAATCCTGCAATGACAAGGGCTGCTCCAGCTCTTAAGTCTGGGGCGTGTACGTCAGCTCCTGTAAATCCCTCAACTCCGCTGATGATCGCAGTTCTTCCATCGACCTGAATGGTTGCTCCCATCTTTGTCAGTTCATCCACATAGCGAAAACGATTTTCAAAAATACTCTCTGAAATCACACTTGTTCCATTGGATAATGCAAGTGTTACCGCCATCTGTGGCTGCATATCCGTTGGGAATCCAGGATATGGTAATGTCTTAATGTTTGTAGATTCCAGACGTTTTGTCGCTGATACACGTACTGCGTCATCGAATTCTACAACTTCTGCTCCAATTTCGATTAATTTTGCAGAAATTGCTTCTAAATGCTTTGGAATAACATTCTTGATCATAATGTCACCCTTTGTTGCGACTGCTGCTGTCATAAATGTTCCAGCTTCGATCTGGTCTGGAATGATGGAGTACTGACAATCTCCAAACTTCTCAACACCCTTGATACGGATGACATCAGTTCCTGCTCCACGGATCTTTGCTCCCATACTGTTTAAGAAATTCGCTACATCAACGACATGTGGCTCTTTTGCTGCATTCTCGATGATCGTATTTCCCTTAGCAAGCGATGCAGCCATCATAACATTGATCGTCGCTCCTACAGAAACAACGTCCATATAAATATGGGCTCCCTTTAATTCCTCTGCTGTTGCACTGATCATACCATTCTCAATCTCAATCTGGGCTCCCAGCATCTTAAATCCTTTGATATGCTGGTCGATCGGACGGCTTCCGATCTCACATCCACCTGGAAGTGCAACTCTTGCTCTCTTGTATTTACCAAGTAAAGCACCGATCAAATAGTAAGAAGCTCTGATCTTACGGATGAATTCATTGTCTACATCACACTCTGGATGAATTCCTTTTCCGCTGATCGTTACTTCGTGTTTTCCTGTTCTGTCTACATCTGCTCCAATTTCCTGCATCGCCTGAAGTAAAACATTGATATCTCTTACATCTGGCATATTATCTATCATACATTTTCCGTCTGTCATTACTGCCGCAGCTAAAACAGGCAGTGCTGCATTCTTCGCACCGCCAATTACTACTTCTCCTACTAATGGGTTACCACCTTTAATGATATACTGTTCCATGATACACCTCAATTATCTCTATCTATCTATATTATTAAACCTAATTTCTATCTTTCGGTAATTATTTAAAATCATACAGATTATATTATAGCATACTATTAGAGGTTTTCCAACACTTTTTCTAAGGAGTTCCCGATGGATAATTTATCCAGTTTTACTGTGATATCTGCGTATTTTTCATAATATGGAATTCTTTCATTATACAGGTCACGTAATGTCTGACCTTTTTCTAGTACTACCCCCCTTGCTTTGAGGTTCCCAAGGCGGCGTTTTACTGTCTGGTAATCTAGTTTTAAATAAATTATAGTCCCGATTTCTTTAAAATGTCTCATTGCTTTATCACTGTAAACAGCACTTCCTCCAGGTGCGATCACGGATTTATTTACATCGATCGAAGCATTGACGTCTTCTTCCAATTGTTTGAAGCCGTCATTCCCGATTCTTGCGATGATCTCTTTTAGCAAACCACCTCCTTTTTGCTGAATCACAAGATCTGTGTCCACAAAATCATAACCCAGGGCTTTGGCAAGAAGTACTCCGATCGTACTCTTTCCAGAACCTGGCATCCCGATCAATATGTAGTTATTATTTTTTTCTGCCATTTGGTTTCTTCCTTTTCTTTTTC
>ENA-OQIM01000592-OQIM01000592.1-human-gut-metagenome-genome-assembly--contig:-NODE-592-length-13480-cov-1.421928_pt1 | contig 13480 bp, 21 predicted proteins | sample MGYA00242579_ERZ504744 | MGnify/ENA primary metagenome ERZ504744 (study PRJEB26092, sample SAMD00036441) | human gut metagenome | host: Homo sapiens | study: EMG produced TPA metagenomics assembly of...
CCGCATGGTTCTTCCTCGACAAGGAACAGACCATCAAATCGAACTTCAAACGCATATGGATTTTGGAACGCGAAGTGCTGTTCTGGAGCCTTGCGAGCATGGCATTCTTTCTGGTTTTCGACCGTGCTGACTTCGGTATAAAAATGATTGCCCGCAGCGTCGCTCCGACCATCATGGGATTATGGTAGTACGTCACTGCATACGCCACCTTCCTCGCCTTGCTGCCATTCCTCTCCAAGGGACTACGTGCGCTTGGCAAACACACGCATTATGCACTTGCCATAACAGTGCTGTCAATCTGGGGACTGACAAGCTTCATTCCCGGAACTTCTGGAGTGAACCGATAGCGTGTTCGGCTTCATCTACCTATTCATCCTCATCTCCGCGCACAAGTGTACATGAAGCGTTCACGCTCAAAACAGACTTGGCTGATGACCGGAACCGGACTGGGATTCTTCCTCTTGTACACATGCGCTTCCGTTATGTTATCGTTGTTCGGAATCGATAAGGGCATCTTCATCGCCGGATCGTTCAAGCTGCCCGTCATCATGGTGGGCTTCGACATGTTTCTACTGTTCGACCGGCTTTCCTTCCGCAGCCGGATCATCAACCGCATAGCCCGGTCGCATTCGCGGTTTACCTGATCACCGATTATCCCGCCACGAGAACATTGCTTTGGAAGCACCTGTTCGTGCTGGAGAACCTTTATCAGCAGCCTTTCGCCATTCTGCAAATCCTCGGCATCCTGTTGACGATCTATTTAGTGTCTGCACTCTGATTGACTTCATGCGTCAAGGACTGTTTGCGGTGACCGTAAGCTGTAACCGTGGCCGCTGGTTCGAACTGGTGTGGGACGGAGTCGAAAGGCAAATTAAACATCTGCAGGAAGGGCGAACGCTTAGCTGAGCTTGCTAGTGGTGTCAGTGCGGCAGATCATCTGTTACCACTGACGCCACCATTGCGGATGAATGCAATTAACGGGCAAAGCGAAATCGAGATGCCGACTTCTTACAGGTATCACAACGACAAAGCGACGTTCCATCGCAACTATGATGCCAACCGCAAATGTTCTCCCATCATGCCCTTGCCTTGCCTTGCGAAGCCAGATTGTGACGGGAACTGCCGATCAACACGGGAGCGAACCTGTCCATAATGAGATGAACAGCAACACAGATAGCTACAGTGACAACAGTCACCAGCATCGCATATACAAGATTCGCTCGCAATGCATCTGTATTCATCCAAGAATTTTCGCCATAACAAAAATCAGCACTCGTTTCACCGGTTCATGCACGCACATGATGGTAAGCGACGCCCTGCCAAGGAACTGCAGCAGCCAGCAGTCGATAGCAATGCAAAGCATGAGCGATGATATAAAACCAAGCAATGCTGCACATAGCATCCAAAATGGATTGCTGGTACTTGCGTCATTGAGGTTGACGCTTAGTCTGGTCAACTCATCGAATACCCTCAGCAGGCCAAGTCCTGCCATACCGATAGCAGCATAGACAGCATGCAACGATGCCTTCGGCTTGGATTTCTGCATGTATGGCATGAGAAAACGACTCAACAAGTAGCCAATGCAATAGAACAGCATGGAGAAGGGTAGGATATCAAGAGCCCAAGGAAGGCGGAGCCGATCAATCGGCAGATCGAAGGAATGCATGGCAATGATTGAGAGAAAGCTGACCGTGGCAAGCGTCGCGGCAACAGCCCAATCATACCGGATCGCTCTCTTTGATTTGACGAAGGTAAAGATTCCAAGGAACAACATCTCCGTGACAAACAGACAAGGCAGGAACCAAAGCGCCGCATTCTGCGGGTAATTATCGCTACCTGCGCGAGCGAGAACAATATTTGCCAGCGCATTCGGAACAGATCCTTCGTCTCCCCTGAGACGTCGCTCGATAAGAGCCCAATACGCAAGAGTCACCGTTCCGAAGAACACGTATGGCACGAGTAGCTTATCGCTTTCCTCTTGAATGAATCCAGAAACTGCCTTTCGTGAAACAGCATTCCTGAAATGATGAAGAACAATGGCATATGGAATGAAAAAATCCACGACACCAGACCAGCAGACCATGATGTGTGTCCCAAAACAACTAGTAGTATGCCGAAGCCTCGTAGCGAATCGAGTGCAGCCAGCCTAGAACTTTATGCCATAGTATAATCTCCTCATTTACTTTCTTTTCTTTACAAAACACAATACATCATTATCCAAGCATTATTCAAAAACTTCGTTGAGGCAAAATCCCATACTGTAATTAAACTCCCCGCTTCTCAATCTAAAAGCATCGCAACCAACAGTCACATTAACTTATCATATAGCGAAATGGTATGGTAAAATACCATTTCCATTAACTGCCAATGTGTGTAGGAACATGAAAAAACAAAAAGATAAATATAATATCTTTATAAGCATTTTATTTTTTTCTGTAATATAGTATTCAATATAGTACGGTATGCTAAGAAAATTAAGCAAATAAAACAATGCAGAAACTCTCTGACCTAGTGGTATAAACAGGCCAATCATAATAGCTATGGATCCTATGAAATGTAAATTTCTAAAAATATTAAACCAATGATCATCCTCTTTAGATTCCGTAAACAAATAAACAAAGAAGAAACCTACAAATAGTAAAGATGATAATGAAAATGCTTTGCTGGGATCTGGCCAGTAGCCGGATATATAATTCTCATACTTTGTCCCTTTGAGCAAAATGCCAATAACTGCAACGAAAGTAGGTACGAGAACAGCCGAAGCGAAAAAAAGGGACAAATATATTTTTTGTCAAGCTTTAGATAGAGGAGAGTGATAACAACAAAATAAATTAGAGCGGAATAGTGAAAACCTACCGCTATCGCAACCAAGAAAAAAGCTGCAAAAAGACTCTGTAATCGTTTTTGCCATCCATATTTCTTTCAACAAACAATAATGCACAACAGAATAGTGCGGTAGCTATTGTCTGGCGAACCACATTAAATGAGTATAAGAAATACCCACCACACAAAAAAGAAACAGTCAGTAGAACTTTCGAACATGGCATATTATATATAACAATATATATTAAACCTATGAATATAAAGCTTGTAATAATAAATATAGACTGATACCAACTACCTGCAAAATCAATGCATAGCTTGTTAAGCCATAGAAATATTGGCTCCATTGGTGGAGGTGTGCCATTATATATCTGTTTATAAGTTGGAACATATGTAAAAAAATAATCTGTTCCAACTCCATATCGGAATCCAGATATTGTAAATAAAATCAAAAAACAATAGCAAAAGGTAAAACCTCTGCTTTTTTTATTTAATTTATCTGCAACACATACCAAAGTATGCAGCAGAAAACAGATGTTATATAAATAAACATTCTTTTCCTTATTTTGATGTTTTATATTTCACAAAAAGGGGTTTTGTTCAAGAAAATTCATCCCATAGAACAAACAGCATAGCCAGTTGATCAAATACGACTAACGCTTCATAAACCATTGCCATACATGTCTAAAGACATCCGCCTTGAGACATGTATGGCAGACCAGACGCAAACAGAGCTCCGTAAGCCACGGCCAATCCGCGAAACCTCTTCATCATCAATAAAGTTCGGTTTGGATGACGAAGAATTACATATGCAGTAAGTCGCAAATTCAGCGTCAATGGCAATCCGGCAACTTGCGCCCCAGCTTTGAGCAATGATGTAGTGACGAAAACAGAGAGTGCATCCATGGAAGACTCCTTGCTGATTATGCGACTATCTGATCACGCAGATGCAAGTACGCGAACGGGAATATCAGTCTGTGGTTACTGCAAGACCGAGGTAATATCTGAGCCTTGGAATCGAGTGGACCGACAGGTACGTGTTTCGTCCAAGAAATGTCCAACTTCGATATACATGACGGGTACTTCGTTATCAGGCAAATGCAAAAGTTTGCGGGTTTTCTTTTCTGCAGTTGCCGTAAACATGGTATTGAGCGGACAAGCTCCAATTCCCAAAGATTCCAAAGATAATAGTAGTGACATTCCGAACAGGCCACCGTCGGTATATCCCTCATTGCGCTCATAAGATGTCATAAACGCGCGCAAGTCAGAAGTAATCATCAGCAATGCGGGAGGGGCTGGATATCCATTAACACCACCTTGAATGTGCAAAGCCTTTGCGATAACTTCCTTGTCGAGAATGACATGCACTCTGGTGGGTTGCCTGTTACACACTGATGGAGTGCGCATGGCCATCTGAATTGCCTGGTTAAGTTCGTCTAGGGATACCGGCTCATCAGCAAATTCACGAACTGAATGTCTATTTTCACTTAAACGCAGCAAAGGAAAGATCTTTGTTATTGAGCTTGTCACTTTTACGGATAGAAATGCTTCCACCATCGTTTGATTCGGCATTCATAATGTGTTGCCACTGATCTGTAGTGAATAACGATTGCTGCCAAGAAATATCTTTCTCCGCATCGAGATGACGCTGCATGTACTCATGAAGCGCAGCAAGACTTTCTTTGTACACAGTGTTATTAGCGAAATTCAGATCTGCTTGTTCCAGACGTGTAAGCATGGTCGGAAGCTCGTTAAAAACTTTTTTCCCAAACCCATAGCGAAAATTGTGATGGCTCAGACCCTTTTCAATTTGATGGCTGAGAAACATCACTCGTGTCTCGATTCTTACTCGTTCATGGGGCATAATGCGAGAGTAGCTACGATTAAACCGCTTGGCTTGTGCCCACGAATCTTGATATAGATGAATGCTTTGACGCAGATTCTTGAGAGGAGCGATAAGCGGTTTTGGCATCCACTGTTCTACAGTGCTCTTCCAATTCATAATGACATTCCTTTGGACTCTTGATTAATGCTGATTTAGTGGTTCCGATACGCTGCTGTGTAAATAAGCTAATGACTGTTTACGTAATGAAGCGAGTAGAGTATTCGGCTGCGTATAGTCGATGTGGTTGCTCAGCAGGTCGCCACTGGTAACATGTCTGTCTTTTAACGCCAGCGAATCCAGCAGGTCGAGCATGCGTGAATTTGTGGTCTGCTTAACTGTAAAGAAGTGGAATGGTTTGTTGTACACAATAGAGAACACAGTGCCATGGAATGAATTTGTCACCACGGCTTTCGCATTGCGAATCAGGTTCACAAAAGTGTTAGGGGAAGCATTCCAAAAATAACGGTCCTGATCAAGTGTGTAATCTTCGATGGCAGTACCGATGGTATAGACTTTCACGCCTAGCTTCTTGGCAAGCCGACGTGCATAAGCGTATACATCTTTCTGGCGGTTATAGCATACACCAGTACGTAATCTTCAGTAGGAGTGAAATCGCTGGCATCGGCGATTACGTTCCAATCATCCTTCGCAAGCAGAAATACTGGGTCAATGACGGATTGAACATTACTAATGCCGAGATCTTCAAGCATGGGCACCGACGACGGTTCGCGCACAGACACGGCATCGAAATCGGAAATCAGTCTACGATAACGATCCTTCTGATCGTCAGGAATTTCAGGCATGGCAATGCTGGCAGCATACGCTACTTTGCGAGCGCCCGCAGGCGCAAATGACAGGAAGAACGCATCATCTTTACCATTAAGCTTGTTCTTACAGTTCCAAATTTGGTCGCTGCCACAAATATAGACGTCGGATTGGGGGGGGGTGTCAGCCTCAATCTCGGCAAGCGTACGGTAAGTTTTGGCGCTCATAGGTATGTAGTCTCAAGGAATTTGCCGAACACTTTGCGCCCCTTGACCAAATCAGGGAAGCGTACGATGGCGCGAAGCATGCGAATAGGCAGCGGCCGCGTAGACGTGTAGTAGTATTTGGGGTTGTAATCCAGCACCTTGGCGTCCACACCCATCTTGCGTAGAGCGGTGTTCAAGCGTAAGTTTGCAGAACAGCGCCATAATTAGTTGGTCTGCTGCAGGTAATGGTGTAAGAAGTAATTGAGTCTTTCATAGAAGCCTCTTTCTCTGTGCTAGCTGTTAAGAATTTGATTCAACGTATTTGAGGAATGCCTCATAGCTGCTAAACATAGGTTCGCTTTGAACAAACGCTTGCTGTGAACGTTCGGTATTGTTATCAAGCTGGAAAACCTTTTGGAATACCTCATCCAGCTGAGTGTTCCTAGGCTCAAACAGCCAGAAGAATTCCCGAAGTAGCTTTTTTGGCGGCCGCTTTCCATATGTCTGCTCGTACTCACGTACTAATAACACGGCTTCATTTAATTGAAGTTTGCGGCGTTTGTCGATATACGCTTCCAAGGAAGAGATTTTCTTTGCCGGAGCACCGGCATATACAGCGTTCCCATCCAAACGGCCTGTCACCACGCTGCCAGCTCCGATGATGGTGTTGTCTCCGATCTCAGCTCCTTTGAGAATCAACGACTTCTGACCGACAAAAACATTATTGCCAATACGAACCGTTCCGCATGATCCCAGCACTTCACCCGTAAGGCGTTGTATTACTGCCCAGCTATAGTCATGCTGCAAAATAGAGCAATCTGCGGTGATATGTACGTTATCGCCGATTTCAATCATCCAAGGTCTCTGAGTATCGATTCTGATGGACCATGGCGTATATAGATGCACATGCTGTCCCACGTGTACTCCCTGGCTTCGGAGCCATGATATGTATTGCTCCGATGAAGCCTTGTGGCCATAAACTAACCGCATCGCAAGTTGTTTAATGCTCATTTTTCACTTGCTCCGTTCCGGATGAATACGTTTATGAAGTAAGAAAAACACGCCATAAAGCGTTGGAGAGATGGCCATGAGTTTGAGCTGCAGGCGACGCCCACGAGGGAGCGTCACGGATTCAGTAACAGCTTTCATGTTTGATTGACGAAAGTGCGAGTGTCTTCTGCGAAATCTCGCCATTGCTGTTCTTTAGCATGCCCCGTGACAAGAGCCTGATCATAAAGGCTCACCATACTTCTCATTTGTCCATACAACGCAAAAGGAAGCTGTTCGGGGAATTTTTGATGTACCAGTTTCACCATGTTTTTGGTAGCTTCGTAACCAGCAAAATTGAAATTTGTGCTCGTGTTAGAAAGGCTTCCCGCAACTTGTCGATAATGGTACTGCGGCGTTGAATCAAAAGTAGTTCGTACGCTCGCTGCAAGTATATCGTAGGTGAATTGCCAATCTTCGCCAGTGCACCTTCCGGGAAACGAATATTTCCTAGAGTGGAACGTTTGATGAGCTTGCTCCAAGCAGAGATTGTCGAATAACCTGGCAGATTAATGTATTTAAAGGATTCCGAAGTGGTCATTACCAGATGTAAATCAGGATGATAAAGATATATTTGTCGTCCGTTAGGATATTCCAAGACACCGGTGATCATGGAGGTATCAGCGTTTTCTTTGGTGAGAGAACGATATAGGACTTCATACATAGTCGGTTCTAACCAATCATCAGAATCAACGAAACCGATAAGCTCTCCGGTGCTGATTCTGATTCCGCTATTTCGAGCGGCACCTAATCCTCGGTTCTCCTGATGAATGACACGGATCCTGCAATCTCTTGCCGCCCAAGCATCACACATATCAGGGCAAGCGTCCGGAGAGCCATCATCGACCAGAATGATTTCCAAATTTCGATACGTTTGGTCGACGATTGACTGTATACAACGGTCAAGATAGCGCTCAACCTTGTACACAGGAACAATCACTGAAATCAGGGGAGATCTTCAGTTCGGGTTTTCTCAGGCATGGCAGATGGATAGTACTCATGCTGTGTACTTCCTCCTTGTGAATATCAGAGTAATAAGAGGCTTAAGTTCATAACATTGCACGAATGCAATAAGCAGCAGACAAATCGATGACAGAATAGATAATGGCTACATTGATTCGAGGTCACCAAGGACTGGACAGTAAGCAGCGTCATGGTAATGGCCGTAGGAATCGGCCTCATATTGATGGTCATCAGACGACGCACATCAATCACACGAATCACGAAAATCACCAAGCTACCGACAAACACGCCGAATGCAGCAGCTGAAATACCCCAGTCATGTACGAGGACAGCGGTAAATGCGAGGCATGCTACGGCTCCCACAACTGTTGCCACAAGTAACGGCTTTGTACGCATATAAGCTGATAAATCGTGCCAAGAAGTTGTTGATAGCACTAAGATAAAAGGCAAGCACAAGAATGGATATAAGAGGCCATGCCGAGTAGAACTGGCGCTGCATAAGCACCCTAGCGATGAACGGAGAGAGTGTGATTACCAATGCGCTTCCTACCGACATCAGGCATGGTACACACGCCAGATTACATCATAGAAATGCTTGAGCCAGAGCTCTTAAACTCTTGGAACGCGGAAAGCTGCCAAGCCTGTTGAACAATCTGTTGAAGCACATTCAGCAAATTAGGAATCTTTGAAGCTGCAGCATACAAACCAGAAGCGGAAATACCCAGTACACCTGTAATAATGAAACGACTAACCGTCGTCTGAATCTGGTTGCACAATGAATTCGGAGCCAATGGCAGCGAATAGCGCCAAAGCTGCTTACGAAGAGACGCGTTGTTTCGCCATACTGTAAAATCGATAAATTGATACTGCTTACCGGCGAAAAGATATACCAGGATCGCTGAACCATTGCCTACGATATAAGAGTAGAAATACCCCATAAGACCGAGATTCATTCCGGCAATCAACACATAAGCAAGCACGCCCATAATAAGTGCAGACAATATTGAGGCGTAAGCATGAGTTTCATCTGATCCATAGCCCTAGCGACAGTACCCATCACAGAGGGAAAACACAACGCCGCATAGGACAACAAGAACCAAATTTTATATCTACCTAATCCACCAAAAATAGGCAAATCAAATACTGGCAGAAGAATTGCCAATAGCACACAGCTTGCCAACATAACCAGCATGGTTTCGGTAATATAAACGCGGCTTTTGACTTATCATCAAGCGTAAAACGGAGCATGCCCTCGCTGATGAGCAAAGTTAGTACAGGGAATAATGTGGTTACCATGATGGTAGCCATGTCCATGATGCCGTATTCCTCTGTAGACAGGTACAGGTATATAACGGCATCAGTATGAATGCCATCAGTTTAGTGGCTACTGCGCTGAGTCCGAAGATGCGACATTGACTAGTAGATTCTTGTACTTACCCACGTAGTCACCTCAGATGAATGGCTAATTGTGCCATGTATGTTTCTTATTGAATTCGGAACGTAATGCTGTTTTGCGCGCGCCCATGGCATCACGTTCGTCGGAGCCTTGAGCAATCTTTGTCATAGCATTAGCAAGCTGGTCAACAAGTTGATCGCTACGTTCAAGGATGATGGCTGACTGTTCATCGGCGTATTCGGGGATGCCTCCGGAACGAGTGGTGATGAGCGGCTTACCAGAAACCAAGCTTTCGATTACCGCGAGGGGTGCTGGATCGTCCCAAATTGACGGCAATACGCATATATCGGCCATGGCATAAATAGCTGGCATATCTTCGTAATTCACAAAGCCAGTGAAGATGATTCGATCTTTCACAACAGGATTTGAAGCTAAATCGCGAAGTTTCTGTTCAAATGGACTCACGATATTCGAATTAAAGAAGAAAGCTCCGGCAATAACCAGCTTGGTATTGGGAACTTTCTGCGCTACTTCAGTAAACGCTTTCAATAGTTCTTCAGCGCCTTTTTCCGGAGTAAGACGCCCGGAAAACAGGAAAACAATATCATTCTCGGCTATATTGAATTTCTTTCGAAATTCAATCGCTTGCTATTAGCCTCTTCTGAACCAAACCGGCTTGTGTCGACGCCATTACGCCATACAGCTTTCTGATCTTCGCACAGACCAGGCTCACCATGCTCTCTTAAATACGTGTCAAGCGTGCCAAACAATATATTTGGAAACTCCAAGTACTTTTTTGACTTTGGAAATCTCTTTAATGCAGCCGAAATCATTAAGAACTTCGTTATGCAGGTGGTAATACACTTTTCCCGCATATCGCTCGGAATTACCGTGCTTCTGCATGGTCATGAACAATGTTGCGTGGTTTTCGATCATTATCTTGTCGAAAGCTGGGCCGCCATTCTTTGCGGGCTGTGCGAGCTTCTTGGAAACCTTGTTGATATACCACAGGCGTTGCGCAATATACCGATAGCTCATGAGCTTCTTTTTTGTGGAGCACATGCTTGGCTGCCCAATAAATGCAACGATCCGCCGCGCGAACCAGCAATGGCGTCTTGATAAAGCAGAAATCAGTATGCTTGAAATTACCTTCACCCACGATCTGATCTACGCCGGGTGCCCAAGAAGAAAAAACAGTGAAATCAAAATTCGGAGTCTTCTCATTCTCCTGAACCATCATCATGTCCAATGCTTCGACAGCTCCGCCGAGAACATTCGGTACTGGCAAATAGCCTGAAGTGATTACAGCAACGCGAGGATTCACAGCGTTTCCTCCCATCCATTCGCGCTTTCCGCACTGCTTACGTACAGAGAGGTCAGACGATTCGCACTGGCTGAAATGTCATATTTTTCAGCACATGTGTTTGATGTTTCAATCTGCCGATTCGCTGTTTGCGAGGAAATGTTGAGTACAGTTGAAATCCAAGAAGATTTATTTTCCAAGCTTATGAAAGATGTTTTTCTGGAAATATCGGCTTCGTGCGGAACCTGATCGCTGAGGACACAGGGGCATCCGGCGACCTGGGCTTCGATGGCGACCATGCCGAGACCTTCATAACGGCTCGGAAGACAGAAAGCATCGAACGCTGGTAAAGGTGGTTGACGTCCGTGCGCTGGCCCAAGAACAGAATGTGGTCACCAATGCCGAGTTCTTGGGCGTGCTGCTGTACGTCTGGTCTGTCTGGACCGTCACCAACGAACGCGAGTATCGTGTCCGGCTTCTGGGGAAGGAGCTCGGCGAGAACAGTCGACAAGGAAAGCCTGATTCTTCTGCGGCATGAAACGACCCACATGGCCAATCAGGAACATACCATCGGCTATGCCGAGTTCCTTGCGGGTTTCCTGGCGAAGGACTGGGTCGAAATGGAACTTCTCCAGTTCGATGGCGTTGGGAATCACTGTGAAGTCAGCGTCTCTGCCGAACAGCCATTTTCCGGCGTATTCACTGCATGCGAAACATTCTGTAGGGTAAAGGTTCGAGAGCGGACGCAGTGCAAGCTTCATCAGGTTCTTGGCAAACTCGCCCTTGCCCATCGTGGAATGCGAGTGGGCGATACGGACCGGCACTCCAGCCTTTTTGGCCGCAGACAATGGGAATACGCTGAGCGTATTGATGTGGCTGTGCACGATCGGCCAGTGTTCCTCATGGAAAAGCCTGACCAATTCCTTGCGGTAGCGAAGGGGATGCTGGTATGGAGGGATGCGAAAAACGCGGCCGCCCAACGCTTTGATTTCCTCTTCTGGAACGCGAGTCGAATCGGCATCCACCAAAAATCGAACTGCACTTTGCTACGGTCGATATGGCGGTAGTAGTTCATCACTACGGATTCGACACCACCGCCAAGCATTTTTCCCATGACCTGGGCTACGCGAATCGGCACTGGATTACCGTCCTCGAACCGGGACTAAGCCGACATAACGGCCGTTATCGGCTCTTTTTCTCATTCAGAAACGTCCGGAAAACCGACTGAATCAGATTTCAAACACAGTTTTTAAGTCACGAGCAAGCAAAGCGTTCATGGAAAACCTGTGAAGAATACCCCCAAAGTAGGTGACGGGGGCTGGGTGTGTCTGAGGGGGATGCAAAAATCGACCTTGGCAGGTGATGAACGGGATTGGGTAACTCCTGCGCGGTTTGGGTTGCTCTTGAGAGACACCAATTCGGGGTTCATTTGGAGGGAAAGGACGGGACTCGCGTGCGACTACAGGTCGATTGATTGCAGAAAGAGCCGATAACGGCCGTTACGTCGGTTTGGTTAGTGGTCAGACTATGCAATCCTCTGCCCTGCATAACGCTTGTGGCACGATTCCGGCACTCTGAATAACTAAGGGGTGACCGGTGATGGTTAATATCGCGATGATAGGCCATAAGCGCATTCCTTCTCGTGAAGGCGGCATTGAGATCGTTGTAGATGAACTAGCTACGCGTATGGCCGCAAAGGGGCATAAGGTCATCGCGTACAATCGCAAGGGACATAATGTTGCGGGCGCCGAATTTGACGGAAACGTTCATTCTGCAAATAAGCCTTTGTATATAACGGCGTGCGTGTTGTTCCAGTGCCAACTTTCGAAGCGAAAGGTTTGGCGGCGTTGACCTCCTCATTCTTTGCGACGCTGAAAGCCATTGCGGCCAAACCGGACGTGATCCACTATCATGCCGAAGGTCCCTGCGTCATGCTGCGTCTGGCGCATTGGGCGGGCATTCGCACGGTAGCGACCATTCACGGTCTTGACTGGCAGCGTGCCAAATGGGGCAAGTTCGCTTCCACATATCTCAAGTTCGGAGAACGTACCGCAGCGAAATGCGCCGAGAGGTGATTGTGCTGAGCCGCAACGTGCAGGATTACTTCCATGAAACATATGGACGCGAGACACGGTTCGTTCCCAACGGCATCGAGCGTGGCGAGCGGGTGCCGGCACAGGAGATCACGGAACGGTTCGGCTTGGCGAAAGACGGTTACATACTGTTTTTGGGACGTATCGTGCCGGAGAAGGGCGTGCATTATCTGATCGACGCGTTCAAACGGCTGGATACGGACAAAAAGCTGGTGATTGCGGGCGGTTCGTCTGATTCCAACGAGTATTTTGAGCGGATCAAACAGCAGGCGGCCGGGGAGCCGCGGATCGTGTTCACCGGTTTTGTCGAGGGGCGCACGTTGGCAGGAGCTGTACAGCAACTCATATATATATGTGCTGCCCAGCGATTTGGAGGGTATGCCGATGAGTCTGCTGGAGGCGATGAGTTACGGCAACTGCTGCCTGACTTCCGATATTCCCGAGTGCACGGAGGTGGTGGAGGACAAGCCGCCACGTTCGAGCACGGTTCCGTGGATTCGTTGCGGGATTCGTTGCAGGGGCTGTTGGAGGATCCGCAGGCCGTGCAGCGATACAAGGCTGATGCGACCGGTTTCATTACCAGCAAATACGACTGGGACGCGGTGACGGAACGGACGCTGGCATATATGCAACCGACGAAGAGAACCTATAAAGAAAGGAATCATGATGACTGCAGTCAGTCTTGAGGGGAAAACAATTCTAGTTACGGGAGCTGCTGGTTTTATCGGATCGAATTTAGCGGAGCGTTTGCTAGGAACGATTCCCGCAGTGCAGGTCATTGGACTGGATAACGTTATGATTATTATGATGTTCATCTAAATATGCCCGTTTGTCCGAGTTGGAACAGTACGAGCGGTTTGAGTTCATTAAAGCGGATTTATCCGACAAGAAGGCCATTGATGCTTTATTTAGTCGGTATCAGCCGGAAATCGTCGTAAATCTTGCCGCTCAGGCTGGTGTCCGTTATTCCATTACTCATCCCGATGCTTATATTCAGTC
>ENA-OQIM01000595-OQIM01000595.1-human-gut-metagenome-genome-assembly--contig:-NODE-595-length-13473-cov-1.794245_pt1 | contig 13473 bp, 19 predicted proteins | sample MGYA00242579_ERZ504744 | MGnify/ENA primary metagenome ERZ504744 (study PRJEB26092, sample SAMD00036441) | human gut metagenome | host: Homo sapiens | study: EMG produced TPA metagenomics assembly of...
CCCCCGGGTTTTCCCTTGGGATTCAACTTCCGGCCCGGGCCGGACTGAACCATCATTCATTGAACTAAAGAAATTTATCAATTAAATTTTATTTATACATCTTTTCACTGTTATTATCAAAGAAAATAATTATAAAATATAGCCAAAATTATATGCTGTTTTTCCTATTTTTCCAAAAACTTTGACAGTAAATTAACTCGATTGTTTCATTTTTAACGAAGTTAGTCTCTCCAAACCACAACTTATTACCCAGTCTGCGCGTCTGTCCAACTCTAAGCTTTATCACTTTTGTAATATAATTGATGTGATTCTTTCATATTTTTGTGCTATAATAGCAAAAGCATGGAAAGCAGAACATACAAGGAGGAATTATTTTGAAAGAAACTGTTTTTCTGAACAACGACAGAGAAATGCCTCTTCTGGGGCTTGGCGTATACAAGTTGCCCGATGACGTACAGGCCGAAGCAGCAGTCACTTCTGCTATTTCCGCCGGCTACCGCATGATCGATACCGCTTCTGTTTATAAAAATGAAGAAAGCGTTGGCCGTGCCATTGCCAAATGCGGAGTTCCCAGAAAGGATCTTTTCATCACCAGCAAGATCTGGAACAATGCGCAGCGTCTCGGCGATGTCCAGGGAGCTTTTTCCCGTAGTCTCGACCGTCTGAAAGTCAGTTATGTAGATCTCTATCTGATACACTGGCCGGTTCCCGGCTGCTATTTGAGCACCTGGAAAGAGCTGGAATCCATTCTGGAATCTGGACGTGCTTTAAGTATTCGGCGTCAGTAATTTTGATATCCGGCATCTGGAAGAGCTTCGTAAGATATCCGGGGTTATTCCTGCTGTAAACCAGATCGAGTGCCATCCTTTGTGTTACCCTGCTGAACTGATTGAATACTGCAAGGCTTTCGGTATTCAGGTACAGGCTTATGCTCCTCTGGCAAGAGGTGCATATTTGATAATGATGTAATGTGTGTTCTGGGGACCAAATATGCCAGGACTCCTGCACAGATCGGGCTTCGCTGGGCAATACAGAAGGGAATTTCTGTCATTCCGAAATCCATCAACCCGGAACGAATCCGCAGCAATGGAAACATCTTTGACTTCAATATCGAGGATGAAGATATGGCGATCATCGATACACTGAACGAAGATCTGCATACTTCTCATGTTCCAGAAGATCTCCGTGATATTCAATTTTAATTTCCATAATAATGCAAAAAAGATATCTGTCAGATCATAAGTAATCTTCTGGCAGATATCTTTTTATTTTTTCTTTTCAGTTTGATACGGCGATCCTGTTATTCCCAGCTTAGCATTTCACATATCGGAAACCCGGAAATATTTAACTGATCCGCTCACGCATTTTCCCACGGGAGCATGGGCGTTTCCACTTTTTTATCACGCAGCATCAGGTCCATTACTGCTTCCGCTGCTGATTTTCCTTCAAACAGTACGCGGTTCACTTCCGTTATGATAGGCATCTCCACCTCATATTTCTCCGCAAGCTCTCTTGCAGCTCTTGCAGAATAAACACCTTCCACAACCATCTGCACTTCTTTCATAGCTTCTTCCATCGTATATCCCTGGCCGATCAGATATCCGGCCTTTCGATTACGGCTATGCTTACTTGCACAAGTCACGATCAGTCGCCGATCCCGGACAGGCCGTAAAAGGTTTCCATCTGCGCCCCCATTTTTTTACCAAGTCTTCCTATTTCCGTGATTCCCCTGGTGATCAGTGCCGCCTTGGTATTATCTCCATATCCAAGGCCGTCGGCAGTACCTGCTGCCAGTGCGATTACATTTTTCAGTGCTCCGCCAAGTTCCACCCCAAGGATATCCGGTGTTGTATACACGCGGAACACAGGGCTCATAAAAATGCTCTGAAGGTATTCCGCAGTTTCCTGTGTATGTGCGCTGATCACACAGGTTGTAGGAAGTCCGCGTCCTACTTCTTCCGCATGGCTTGGACCGGAAAGTACAGCTACATTACCCTGCGGGATTTCTTCTTCAATCACCTCGCTGAGTGTTTTCAGTGTCTTTTCCTCAATACCTTTAGCAACATTGACGATCTTCTGGTCCCTGCACACAAACGATGCCATCTTGTGTGCAGTACTCCGGATATACGGGGAAGCTACTGCCAGAACTGTTACATCCACATCCTTAAGCGCACGCTCCAGATCTGTCAGGACATCGATTTCATCCGGAAGCGTACCCCCGGAAGCTGTCAGGATTTCTCTTTTTTCCCGGAGTTTTCGGGCATTCTCCGGTCTTGCTGACCAAAGAAGGACTTCATGGCCATTATTATGCAACAGGAGTGCCAGGGCTAATCCCCAGCTCCCCGAACCCAGTACGCTGATTTTTGCCATAAATCTTACCTCTTATTTTTTATTCTTACTGCTTAAAAACACCTTATTCTCTGTTCCATGAAACAGTCTTACAATGTTTGCCCTGTGTCTGTAGAACGCCATTGCTGTAAGAACTGCCATCACGATATAAGCTCAACAGTATGCGCCTGATCCATCCCATATTTTCCCATATGTCCAAAAACCAGGACCAGGATAAAAGCCACCGCATATGCACTGAGAGAGCAAAGCGATACATAATGAGTTGTAAAGAACAGTGCAAAAAAGGCAACTGCACATACAATAAATATCTGCCAATCAAAAGCAATGATCATACCCACAGAAGCAGCAATTCCCTTTCCACCGCGAAATTCCATAGAAATCGGAAAATTGTGGCCAAGGATACATCCAATGCTGCATAAAGGGTAAGAAGCGGAAGGATACCATTCATGGAATTTCCATAAACCATTCTCACGATCACAATAGCCAGTACACACTTCAGGCAGTCTCCCAGCAGGGTAAGTGCTCCCGCCTTCTTTCCAAAGGTCCGAAAGGCATTCGTAGTACCCGCATTCCCGCTGCCATAATCTCTGATATCTGTCTTGTGGACTTTTCCAATAATATAGCCTGTCTGAAAAAGCCCGCATACATAACCGATAACAAGACAAATAATACGTTCCATACTTTTATTCCTTTTCCCCGCGCTCGCGGATGATAAATTTCAGGGAAGTTCCGGAAAATCCAAATGCATCCCTGATCTTGTTCTCCAGATATCTTACATAGGAAAAATGCATCAGTTCCTTGTCATTGACAAAGATAACAAATGTCGGCGGTTTTACCGCAACCTGTGTCATATAGAAGATCTTCAGTCTTCTTCCTCTGTCAGACGGCGGCTGCTGAAGAGCGACTGCCTCAGAAAGGATCTCATTAAGAACACCTGTCTGGATACGAAGTGTCTGATTTTCGATAACTGTATCGATATTTTCGAAAAGCTTTGGAAGTCTCTGACCTGTTTTTGCAGAGATAAAGATGATCTGTGCATATGGCATAAAGGAAAGGATCTGACGGATCTTTTCTGTATGCTTGTAGATGGTCTTGTCATTTTTCTCAATGGCATCCCATTTATTTACCGCTACGATAATACCCTTTCCTCTGTCATGAGCGATTCCCGCGATCTTAGCATCCTGCTCGGTAACACCCTCGGAAGCATCGATCACAACTACAACCACATCTGCACGCTCTACAGCTGTCACAGTACGGATAACACTGTAGCGCTCGATCTCTTCTTTTACCTTACCCTTGCGTCGAAGTCCTGCAGTATCGATAAAAATATAATCTTTTTTGTTCCAGGTAACCTTTGTGTCTATAGCATCACGTGTGGTTCCTGCAATATTGGATACGATCACACGCTCCTCTCCAAGAAGCTTGTTGATCAGAGAAGATTTTCCCACGTTCGGCTTTCCTACAATGGCGATCTTCGGAATATCATCCTGATCTTCCTCTTCACTCTTATCCGGGAACTCTTTGATCACCTCATCCAGCATATCTCCAAGGCCTTGTCTGTTAGCTGCGGAAATCGGGATCGGTTCTCCGATTCCAAGATTGTAAAACTCATATACGTCCATCATATATTTCTGGTGGCTGTCTACCTTGTTAACTACAAGACGTACCGGCTTGCCGCTGCGGCGGAGCATATCTGCCACCTTGGCATCGGAATCCACAAGACCCTGGCGAACATCTGTGATAAAAATGATCACGTCTGCCGTATCAATGGCGATCTGTGCCTGCTCTCTCATTCTGGAGAGGATGATATCGCTGCTGTCCGGCTCGATTCCGCCTGTATCGATCAGAGTAAATGTCCTGTCAAGCCATGTGACATCTGCATAAATCCTGTCACGGGTTACTCCTGGTGTATCCTTTACTATGGAAATATTGTCACCTGCCAGAGCGTTAAACAGAGTGGATTTGCCTACATTAGGCCTTCCCACTATCGCTACTACTGGTTTGCTCATAAATCTGTCTCCTTCTTGTTTGTTTATGTTCCGGAGTAGATCACGGCTTCCACCAGATCACGTCCTCCTGTGTCTACGATTACAATTTCTGTGTTCAGTGCTTCCGAAAGTTCTTCCAGCGTCATGTCATCCAGAAAAATCTCCTCATCACCTTTCAGCATGCTGCATGGGATCAGAAGCTTCTCTCCAAGGTCAAGACCGGAAAGCTGCTCTTTCAGATCCTGCCCTGTGATCAAACCGGACACCGTGATCTTTTCACCGAAAAAAACGATTCTCGATGGTTGTGACCGAAATCTGCACATTGGGATATTTCTTCTGGATCTCTTTTATATAGCGTGCGATAAAAGGCGCTGCCAGTTTTCCTGTAGCGATCCTGCCTGTCACCTTACGGTCGTCACCGGAAAGCCCCTCCAGCGTTTCTTTTACTTCCGTTTCCAGAAGTCTGAGCATTCCCACGCCATTCTCAAGCTGCAGATATCCATCATATTCATCCTCACAGGGAAGCTCCCTGTCTGCCAGAATATACCATTCGTCTGAAGCATGGATAAAATGGATCCCATATTTCTCCATCATGATCTTCTGCCAGCGTTCGATCTGCCCCAGGACTTTTTTCAGCATCTTCCTTATTAAAAGGTTCCAGAGGATAGAGACCTTCTCTGTATTTGGTAAGTCCTACCGGTACAACAGAAACGCTCTGAAGGACCGGCGCATAAGCGGAAAGCTTTTCGAGGCTGTATTCCAGCTCGTCTCCGTCATTGACACCCTTACACAGTACGATCTGTCCATTCATGGTGATTCCTGCATTGTACAGCATATCCACCTTATCCAGAGCCTTTCCTGCAAAACGGTTATGCAGCATTTTACACCGGAGTTCCGGATTCATTGCCTGGAACGAAATGTTGATCGGTTCCAGATGATAGCGGATCACACGCTCAATATCCTTCTCGCTCATATTGGTAAGCGTAACATAATTTCCCTGAAGAAAGGAAAGCCTGGAATCATCATCCTTAAAATACAGCGTCTCACGCATACCTGGAGGCATCTGGTCAATAAAACAGAACATACACTTATTTGAACAGGAGCGATAGTCATCCATCAGTCCTCCGTTCTCAAATTCTATTCCAAGGTCTTCCTCATATTCCTTCTCTACCTCCAGCTCCCACTCTTCACCATCAGGCTTCTCTACCAGAAGCACCACGAGCTCTTCATTCATGAGATACCGGTAATCGAAGACATCTTCCACAGGCTGTCCGTTTACAGACACAAGTCTGTCTCCCGGCTCCAGCCCCAGCTCCTCGGCAATACTGTCGGGCAGCACCCTGGAAATCATATGCTTTCTTAATTTCATCATTATCTCCCTTTTCTATCCCGTATATAATAACAACTTTGCTCTTAAAAATCAACACTTTGAGAAAACACCTTGACTGACACGTGGGTCTGATGTTATAAATAGACTGAGAATTTTTTAATGACATACACTTAGGAGGAATATTATGCCAAACATAGAATTGCTGGAAAAGTCTATGCCTGTTGCCCCGATCCGAATCGCCGCACTTGCCGGATGCCGCGAACTGGCCGAGGAGGTTGACAAAAAGCTGGTTAAATTCCGTAAAGAACTTGTAGCCGCCAAGAAATCCACCATCATCCCACAGGGATATGCAGAAAAATCTTTCCTTGTAGATTGCGAATGCCCACGTTTCGGAACCGGTGAGGGTAAGGGTTACATCAAGGAATCTGTCCGCGGAACAGACCTTTATATCATGGTAGATGTGACCAATTACAGCCTTACTTACAGCGTATGCGGTCATGAGAACCACATGTCTCCGGATGACCATTACCAGGATCTGAAGAGAATCATCTCCGCAGCCACCGGTAAAGCACACCGCATCAACGTTATCATGCCATTCCTTTACGAGGGACGTCAGCACAGACGCACCAAGAGAGAATCTCTTGACTGTGTCACTTGCACTTCGCGAGTTAAGTGCCATGGGTGTTTCCAACATCATTACTTTTGATGCTCATGACCCACGTGTACAGAACTCTATTCCGCTGAAGGGCTTTGATAACTTTTTCCCCACATACCAGTTCCTGAAAGCACTGGTCAAAAAATGTCCCTGATTTCAAGCTTGACAATGATCATCTCATGATCATCAGCCCGGATGAAGGTGCCATGTCCCGTGCTGTATACTTCTCCAATATCCTTGGAGTCGATATGGGTATGTTCTACAAACGCCGTGATTACTCCACCGTTGTCAACGGAAAGAACCCGATCGTTGCTCACGAATTCCTCGGAGATTCCGTAGAGGGCAAAGACGTTGTCATCATCGACGATATGATCTCTTCCGGAGAAAGCATGCTGGATGTTGCCCGTCAGCTCAAAGAGCGTAAAGCCGGACGTGTATTCGTCTGCACAACCTACGGTCTGTTTACAGATGCGTAGCCAAATTTGATGAATATTACGAAAAAGGCTGGCTGGACAGAGTCATCACAACCAACCTTAACTATCGTATTCCTGAGCTTCTTGACCGTCCATACTATATCGAAGCAAATATGAGCAAATATCTTGCAAGTATCATCGATATCATCAATCATGATGTATCTGTCGAGAAGGTTCGTTCCAGTAACGAAAAGATCATGGATCTCATGAAAAAAGTCAACGAACAGTAATAAATGCTCCCAGGTTTCCACGTTTCCCGTGAGAAGCCCTGTGTGAGTAAAGAAAGAGCGGATTACAGCAGGTGCAGATGCCCGGCATTGAGATCCGCTCTTCTTTTATGCCTGCATCCAGAAAGATCCTTCGGTTCGCCTCCCACAGATTCAGCTGGTATTTCCCATCTGGTTTTCTGTAAAAAAGCACATCCCAGTATTTTTCTTCAAACGCCTCTCTAAACTGATCGATCACATCTTCACTGACTTCATAGCAATCCTGACAGATAGAAGGACCAATGGCTGCATAAAGCTCTGAAGGATTTGTCTGAAATTCCTCAGTCATCTTCTCCACCGTCACTTTTCCGATCTTTCCTACAGTACCTCTCCAGCCGGAATGAGATAATCCCACAGCTCTATGTACCGGATCTATAAAGAAAAGTGGTACACAGTCCGCATAAAACGTTGCCAGCACCAGTCCCGGCACATTGGTGATCATTCCATCCACATCTGTATAAGGTCTTGGTTTTGTGATCCCATTTCCTCTGTCTTCTTCCGTGACCACACGTACATTGGTGGTGTGTGTCTGATCAGAGGTTACGATATCTTCCATGGAAAATCCCATAGCAGCAGAAAGTCTGCGGTAATTTTCCCGCACCGCAGACTCTTCATCCCCTCTTGTGAAGCTTAAGTTCATAGATTCATAAATCCCCTGGCTTACTCCTCCCAGGCGGGTACTGAAGCCATGTACGATCCCGGGAAGTTTCTCAAAAGCAGGATATGTAAGCCAGGTAACCTTGTTCTTCTGATTTACATTCATTAGCTGTTTATCTTTATACCATTTTATTTTCATCTTATGTGACCAGTCCTTTCAACTGCAAAAATCAAAAGCATTTTTTATCCAGTGGATGTTCTCTCCATCAATTCCTACTACGTCAAAACGGCAGGGAGGCAGCTCCCGGTATCCATGTGCAATCAGATAAAACATTGCCACTTTGCTGATGATCCTCTGTTTTTCTCTCCCTACCGCTGAAAAGGACTTCCACTCTTTCCGTTCTTTCTGTATTTCACTTCAATAAACACCAGATATCTTCCATCCTGCGCAACAAGATCGATCTCACCACTTCGGCAACGAAATTTCTTTCCTTGATCTGCAGCCCCTTTTCTTGCAGGAACGCTGCAGCAATTCCTTCATAATAGCTGCCCTTCTGTCTTCTATTTTCCTTCAGATAAACAAAACCTTTCTGTTTTTGATGTCGGTATCTTAAGTATTTTTATACAAAATGTGTGATAAACGTTTTTCTATGTATCGGACTTGGTCCATATTTCTTCAGTGCTTCAATATGCGCTGCAGAACCATATCCTTTATTGGAGGCAAATCCGTATTCCGGAAGAACCTTATCATATTCTTCCATCATCCGGTCTCTGGTCACTTTGGCAACAATACTTGCTGCCGCAATGGATACACTTTTTGCATCACCTTTGATGATGGGTACCTGCGGAATCTGGATTTCCGGTATGGTAACCGCATCGTTCAAAAGCAGCTGTGGCTGTACAGAAAGCCTGCTCACTGCCTGGCGCATTGCCTCATAGGTTGCCTGCAGGATATTGATCTCATCAATCCTCTCCGGACTTGCCATTCCAATTCCAACAGAAACTGCTCCCTCCAGGATCACATCGTACAATTCTTCTCTCTTCTTAGCTGTAAGCTTCTTAGAATCATTCAGCCATAAAATATCGCAGTCTTTCGGAAGGATCACCGCACAGGCAACTACCGGTCCGGCAAGAGGACCTCTTCCCACCTCATCGATCCCGCAAAGATATCCAAGATGCTCATATTCATGTTCATATTTCTTCATGCTCTCTGTACGTACACGCTCATCCTCCAGAGCCTGAAGCTTTTTGTGATACTGCTGGATCAGTTTCTGTACACCGCTTCTCTCATCATTTTCATAATGACGAAAAAGGGCGTTATATTCGCCTCCTTCGCTGACGCAAAACGCGCCTTGATATCTTTCATTGTTTCCATTACGCTTCCTCCGGTCCTTTTGGAAACTCCAGAGTCACTTTTCCCAGTTTTCCGGAACGAAATTCTTCCAGCAAAAGGCGGGATGCTTTCTCATAATCAAGCTCTTCGCCCTTTTTCAGACATCCTCTTGCTTTCGCAACTGCAGTAAGGATATCCAGCGGTTTCAGCTCTTCTTCTACATTGTATCTCTCTCTGATCGCTGCCGGATAAAACTCCTGCAGATATCCGATCAGACCCAGGCAAGTTCTTCGATGTTCAGAATATCGTCCTTGATCGAACCGATATAGGCAAGACGCATTCCAACTTCCTGATCTTCAAATTTCGGCCAGAGAATTCCAGGGGTATCCAGAAGCTCCACACTTTTATTCAGACGTATCCACTGTTTTCCTTTTGTAACTCCTGGTTTATTACCGGTCTTGGCACAGGCTTTTCCTGCAAAGGTATTGATAAATGTTGATTTTCCAACATTAGGGATTCCTGCAACCATCGCACGTACCGGACGGTTTTTGATTCCTCGTCTCCGGTCTCTCTCTGTCTTTTCCTTACATGCCTCTGTGATTGCCGCAGAAACGGCCTTCATAGATCCCTTATTGCGGGAATCAATACTTACCGCATAGATTCCTTTTTCTTTGAAATATTCCATCCAGGCACGGTTCTGTCTCTCATCGGCAAGATCTGCTTTGTTGAGAAGGATCATACGCGCCTTGTTTTTTCCCAGCTCATCAATATCCGGATTTCGGCTGGAAAGAGGAACTCTTGCATCTACAAGCTCAATGATCAGATCGATCAGCTTGATATCTTCCTGCATCTGACGCTTCGCCTTCGTCATATGGCCTGGATACCACTGTACGTTCATAATTCACCTCATTTATCTATACTTTAATCTGTTTACTTTGATCTATTTTATAAAACCTATTTTATTTTTCGGAGAAACTGTAAACCAAACTTTCCCGACAATGTACTTCTTACTGATATTTCCGATATCGCTGAAGCGGCTGTCCTCACTGTTATTGCGATTATCACCAAGGACAAAATATTCCCCGCTTTCCAGAGTTATAGCACTATTTGCAAGTCCTCCATCTGTCATATCCTGATAAGCTCCGTTTTCTTCATAAACCTTGCCGTTGATATAGATCTTCCCGTCTTTAACCTGAACAGTCTCCCCGGGAAGGCCGATCACACGTCGGATATGCAGGGCTGCCGAGTCACTGGCGCTTGTTTTAAAAACGATCACATCTCCACGTTTTGGTGAACTGACCTTATATAAAAGCCCTGTTTACAAAAAAACTTTTCACTTACAGAATACGTGGGTTCCATGGCACTTTCCTGCAATGTCACAGTCTGAAATGCAGAGATTGCAACCAGCACAGCAAAAACCAGGGTCACAATAATTTCAAACACCCATTTCACGATTCCTCTTGTCCTGTCATCACGAAGCTTCTCCCTTGCTTCGGAAACAGCTCTGTTTTCCTTCAGATTTTCGATATTAATCTTCTTATTTAATCCCATATTCTATCCCCTGTATGTGTCTTTACACGCATACGCACTGATGTAAAAAGAGGGACAATAGCAAATGTTATTGTCCCTGCCTCTTTACTTATGAAATTATTTTACAAGCTCTTTAACCTTAGCTGCTTTACCTACACGATCTCTCAGGTAGTTCAGTTTCGCACGGCGTACTTTACCATGACGGATAACCTCAACCTTAACTACATGTGGGGAATGAAGCGGCCATGTTTTCTCAACACCAACACCGTTGGAGCTCTTTCTTACTGTGAAAGTCTCTCTTGTGCTTCCACCCTGTCTCTTAAGTACTGTACCCTCGAAGATCTGAACACGCTCACGTGTTCCCTCTTTGATCAGTGCGTGTACTCTTACTGTGTCTCCTACGCGGAACTGCGGTACTTCAGCTTTCAGCTGAGCGGACTCAATGTTCTTAATAATTTCGTTCATTTCTTTCTCTCCTTAATTATAACTGGATGTTCTTAATACACATATGGTAACAGAGGACCATCTTTTTCACAACATATGTGATTATACACTAGATAACTTCTCATTGCAAGGACTTTTTTTCCGGATTTCGATGGCTTTTACCAGCAAAGGACTCATGTCCTGTTTCTGTGACAAGGACCATGATCTCCCACTGTGCCGATGGCAGACCATCCTCTGTCCTCACTGTCCAGTCATCGATCTCATCTGTATAGATTTCATCAGATCCCATATTGACCATTGGTTCAATAGTAAAGATCATTCCGGGTACCATGAGTACACCTGAATCTTCCTTAGATGTGTAGCTTACCCATGGATCTTCATGAAACTCAAGACCTACACCATGTCCGCCAATTTCTCTCACAACTGTATAGCCGTTTTCCACTGCATGTTTGTGTACAGCACTTCCCATATTTCCGATCGGTGTCCATGGTTTTACCTGTTCAAGGCCAAGCTCTATGCATTCTTTTGTCACACGGACAAGCTTCTCCTTCTCCGGACTTACCTGTCCAATACAGAACATACGGGAGGAATCAGAAAAATATCCCTGATAAATGGTGGATACATCTACATTGACAATATCACCTTCTTTTAAGACAATTTCTTCATCCGGGATTCCGTGGCATACTACCTCGTTGATAGATGTACATACGCTTTTTGGAAAACCTTCATAATTAAGTGGTGCCGGAATTCCGCCATGACGTACTGTTTCTTCATGTACCCAGTCATCAATCTGCTGTGTCGTCACGCCTGGTCCGATATGCTCTGCAACATAATCAAGAACTGCAACATTGATCTTGCAGCTCTCTTTGATCTTCTCGATCTGTGCAGGTGTCTTGATCAGATCATGGTCAAGAACTGCATACCCCTTCTTTTTCATGAGTTCCATTTTTTCATCAAATGCTTTCATGACATTTTTTATATTTTTTTCCGCTTTCCACACCAGCAGGATCATTTCGTTCGATTTTTTATGACATCTTTTTCTTCTGCCACTCAAAATATGTGTAAATATACTCACATCGAGATAACGTAGACTCTCACGAGTTCTACTTACTGCTTCACCGTGTATGTTTTTGATTGACCGAAATCATATCTACTCACAAGTTCTTGTACACTCCGCAGTCGTAAATTCCCGAAAATAGCCTTCGGTACATACTTACGTTTGCGTTTTAGTTATGCAACTTCGTAAGTTATTGCATCTCTCAAATTAAGTGCAGCATTGAGATCTCTGTCTTCGACATAACCGCAACTGCATTTGAATATTCTATCTGAAAGCTTTAAATCTTTTTTGATAGCGCCACAGCAGTGACAGGTTTTAGATGATGGATACCATCTATCTACTATTCGAAGTTCGATCCCATTTTCATTGCATTTGATTTGCAGCTTTGTTCTAAATTCATAAAACTTTTGTGATGCAACTGCTTTTGAAAGATGTCGATTCTTCATCATACCATTTACATTTAAGTCCTCGATCGTTATATAAGATGGCTTGGTTTTCACTATCTCAGCGATTGTCTTGTTAATGTAATCAGTACGGATATTATCTATCTTATGATGAAGTTTCTGTACCTTGAGTTTTTGTTTTTGTATATTCGCCCTTTGAGTGACTTCTCCTTTCTTTAGATTTTCATACTTACGGGAGAGACATCTCTGTTCCCGAATAAGTTGTTTCTCAAGCTTTTTCAGTCTTGCTGACTTGTTGATGTTCTTATAAGTCTTACCATTAGAAACAATGGCAAAATCCTTTAATCCCAAGTCTATGCCAATTCCTGCATTGGAATTATCAGCAATCTTGTTATCAGAAATTTCTACAAGAACTGAAACATAGTATCTGTCAGCTTTCATTGAGACCGTGCCACTTTTAACCACATATCCGTCTTTAGTTGTTGGAATATATCCTTTTTCTTTGATACGGACCCAACCAAGTGACGGAATATTGATTCTATGCCTTTCGCAACGACAATCCTTTGGATTATTCTTTACAAAATACATCTTTACATCAGATCTGCCTTTCTTTTTGAACTTAGGAAAAGCACTCTCGTGATTGAAAAATCTTGTAAAAGCAGTTTGTCCATTATTTACTGACTGTGTTACTGCTTTTGAATAAGCTTCCTTGATCCACGAATACTCTGGATGCTCAGAAAGATATTCATTGTTAAGCCAGACTCTAAACCTGTTACTGCTCATAAACTTTTCACCGTTGTTGTAAAGTTCTTTATTATGGGCAAGATAGAAATTATAAATAAATCTACAAGTTCCTATCGTCTTATGAATCTTGACTTTCTGTTCCTCTGACGGATTTATTTCCGTCTTGAAGCTCTTTAGCAATTTCCACATCCCTTTCTATTTGTTTTTTATACTTACGAAGTCCATACAACCTACAAGAGAACACATGGAGTATTGAAACAATATCCTGCACGAGTTCTTCTTGTGGTGATAGTTCTTCATTGT
>ENA-OQIM01000596-OQIM01000596.1-human-gut-metagenome-genome-assembly--contig:-NODE-596-length-13456-cov-1.942231_pt1 | contig 13456 bp, 19 predicted proteins | sample MGYA00242579_ERZ504744 | MGnify/ENA primary metagenome ERZ504744 (study PRJEB26092, sample SAMD00036441) | human gut metagenome | host: Homo sapiens | study: EMG produced TPA metagenomics assembly of...
AATTTCCGGTGCGATCTGCGGTATCGCAGGATTTGTAATTGTCAGCGGCGCGAGCCATACGATCTCTACTGCGACAGCAGGTGGCCGCGGATTTACAGCGATCATCGTTGCGTGGCTTTCCAAATTCAATACCTTTATTATGGTAGCTGTTTCTTTTGGTATCGTATTCATGGATCAGGGTGCTGTTCAGATTGCGACACAGTATGGACTGAACGAGAATGCATCTGATGTAATCCTTGGAATCATTCTGTTTTTCCTGATCGGAGCAGAATTTTTTATCAATTACAGAGTAAAGCGTGCAAAGAAATAGGAGGAAGATGCAATGAGTGTACTGACCATTTTTATTCAAAAAGCAATTGTCCAGGGCATCTGTATTCTGTATGGTGCGCTTGGAGAGATCATGACGGAAAATCCGGTAACCTGAACCTTGGTATCCCGGGAATCATGTACATGGGAGGTATCGCCGGACTGATGGGAGCCTTCCTTTATGAAAAAGACAATCCGAACCCGAATGCTTTTGTCGGAGTTCTGATATCGTTTGTATGTGCATTTGCATGTGCAATGATCGGTGGACTGATCTACAGTATCCTGACGATCACACTTCGTGTAAACCAGAACGTAACAGGTCTTGCCCTTACCATCTTTGGTACTGGATTTGGTAACTTCTTTGGTGGTTCCATCTCCAAACTTGCCGGTGGTGTCGGACAGATTTCTGTTAAGGTAACAGGAAGTGCCTATACGGCAAAAATCCCTGGCTTATCCAAGATCCCTGTAATTGGACCGATCTTATTTAACTACGGATTTATGACTTATCTCTGTGTGATCGCAGCGATCGCACTGTCATTCTTCTTATTTAAAACGAGAATGGGACTGAACCTCCGTGCGATCGGTGAGAACCCGGGAACTGCAGATGCAGCCGGTATCAACGTTATCAAATACAAATATCTGTCAACCTGTATCGGTGCAGGCCTGGCAGGACTTGGCGGGCTGTATTTCGTAATGGAATACTCCGGTGGAACCTGGACAGATAACGGCTTTGGTGACCGTGGATGGCTTGCAGTCGCACTGGTTATCTTTGCACTGTGGAAACCGCTCAATGCGATCTGGGGAGCATTCCTCTTTGGGGCACTTTACATCCTGTACCTGTATATTCCGGGACTCGGAAGAAGCATGCAGGAAGTATTCAAGGCTCTTCCATATGTCGTAACCATCATCGTTCTGGTATTCACAAGCTTCCGAAAGAAGAAAGAACATCAGCCGCCGGCTGCACTGGGACTTCCGTATTTCCGCGAAGAACGATAAGAATATAGTATTAAATTCATAGAGACACTGATATATTTTTGAAAATGTTTTTCAAAATTGTCAGTGTCTTTATTATTTTCTATTGCATTGTAAGAAAGTTGGTTGTATAATATCTCTCAGATAAAAGAAAATTCTTCGGGGCAGGGTGACTGATTTACAGAAGATCGAATTCCCTACCGGCGGTATAGTCCGCGACCCGCGTAATGCGGCTGATCTGGTGACTGGCTTACAGAGAGTCAGAATTCCGGAACCGACAGTAAAGTCTGGATGAGAGAAGAACACGAATAATTCATACGTGCTCAGTACCCCGGGAAGATGATTCCGGGGATTTTTTATGCTGCAAAACCGATTTCTTTTTACAAATAAGAGTCGTTTGCCACAGCATAGCGTAGAATTTTCTTTTAAAAAAAGATAATTCAAAGGAGAGAGAAGTATGAGTGAACAGGTTTTAAGAAATGGAAATGTAATGCAGAGGAGCCGTACCCGGACGATCACACAGGTTGCGATGCTGGGAGCCCTTGCAGGTATCCTGATGAATTTTGAATTTCCAATTCCGTTCCTGGCGCCGTCTTTCTATCAGCTGGATTTCTCAGAAATCCCGGTACTGGTAGGAGCTTTTGCGATGGGACCGGTAGCAGGTATTTTTATCGAGCTTGTCAAGATTCTGGTGCATCTGGTAACAATGGGAACTGTAACAGCAGGTGTTGGTGATTTTGCAAACTTCCTTTTTGGATGTACATTTATAGTACCGGCAGGACTGATCTACAGACTCCACAATGTAAAGAGCCGTAAGCATGCAGTTATGGGAATGGCAGCAGGTACAGTACTGACAACAGCAGCAGCCTGCCTGATGAATGCATTTGTTCTTCTTCCGGCATATGGTAAAGCATTTGGTATGCCAATCGAAGCTTTCATCGAAATGGGAGCAGCAGTAAATCATTCCGTAAACAGTCTTCTTGGTTTCGTTGCACTGATCATTGTTCCATTTAACTTATTCAAATATATCCTGATGTCAGTGATCGTGTTCTTTATTTACAAACGAATCCGCGTAGTTCTCAAGGGCGACTGATTCATTCACACCGGAGAACACACAGTATAATATTGCACGGTAGATTCGTGCAGGAAAGAAGGTTCTCTATAATAATATGGGAAAAATTCATGATGTACAAAAACTTACAGACAACCGTTTCGTCAATCTCTACCATGTAGATGCGACCAGCGTACATAATACACCGGTATCTTATTACGTGGCATCCAGAGCAAAGGACATTCCATCCCTCAAGATGAAGACCGGACGCAATGATCCGGACGGAGTGATCATTTACAGTGTTTACGGCGAGAAGAAGGATAAGGTTGTTCTGATCCGCCAGTACCGCTATGCGCTGGGCGGTTACATCTATGAATTCCCGGCAGGGCTTGTAGAGCCGAACGAGGACTTTCACGAGGGCGCTGTCCGCGAGATGCACGAGGAGACCGGACTGAAACTCGAACCGCTCAAAGTAGACCCGGCTTATGAGAAGCCATACTTTACCACGATCGGCATGACAGACGAATCCTGTGCAACCGTTTATGGCTATGCCAGCGGCGAGATCAGCAAGGCAGCCCAGGAGGACACTGAGGAGATCGAAGTCGTCCTCGCAGACCGCGACGAGGTCAGAAGGATCCTTAAGGAAGAAAATGTTGCCATCATGTGTGCTTACATGCTGATGCATTTTCTGAAGGACGAGGAGCTTTCGCCTCCTCAGATAAAATTAAAAATAATAAAAAGAGTAGCTTGACAAAGCGTTTATGACCATGTTATATTTTGATTGGTTGTAGTGTGTAACTCGATTTAGGAGGCATTAACTATACATAACAAGGAGTGTTTATGTGTATTAGTGCCTTTTTTTTGTATAAAAACTTACATAATACGCATACTCGCTTCTTAACAATAAATTTAGGGATGTGCCAAAGGCACAGGAAAAAGGAGTATGTGAAATGAAGGACAAGATTTTTAGTGTTCTGCAGCGAGTGGGACGAAGCTTTATGCTCCCGATCGCAATCCTTCCGGTAGCCGGTCTTCTTCTCGGAATCGGAAGCTCATTTACCAATGCAACCACGATCGAAACGTATCACCTGACAAGTATTCTCGGTGAGGGAACGATTCTGAACGCCCTCCTGATGATCATGAACAAGGTAGGAAGTGCAGTATTTGATAACCTCCCCTTGATCTTTGCTGTAAGGTAGTTGCAATCGGTATGGCAAAAGAAAAAGAAGTATCCGCTTTATCAGCAGTTATCGACGTATTTCGTAATGAACACAGCATCAACGCAATGCTGACCATTACAGGACAGATCCTTGACAACGGCGAGATCGCTGAGTCTGTACTGGAAGGAACCATCACTTCTGTATGTGGTATCCAGTCCCTGCAGATGGGTGTGTTTGGAGGTATTATCGTAGGACTTGGTGTGGCGGCACTCCACAATAAGTTTTACAGAATCCAGCTTCCGAGTGCACTGTCATTCTTCGGAGGCACGAGATTTGTACCGATCATTTCCACAATTGTATATATGTTTGTGGGAATTCTTCTTTACTTTGTATGGCCGGTTGTCCAGAACGGAATTTACGCACTGGGCGGACTGGTAACAGGTTCCGGATATGTAGGAACCCTGATCTTCGGACTTATTAAGAGAGCTCTGATCCCGTTTGGTCTGCATCACGTATTCTACATGCCTTTCTGGCAGACAGCCGTAGGCGGTACGATGGAAGTTGCCGGACAGATGGTTCAGGGCGGACAGAATATTTTCTTTGCACAGCTTGCTGATTCTGCAAATATTGCACATTTCAGCGCAGATGCAACCAGATATTTCTCTGGTGAGTTTATCTTTATGATTTTTGGTCTTCCGGGAGCAGCACTGGCTATGTATCAGTGTGCAAAACCTGAGAAGAAAAAAGCTGCCGGCGGTCTTCTTCTTTCCGCGGCACTTGCATGTATGGCAACAGGTATCACCGAGCCTCTGGAATTCTCCTTCCTGTTTGTTGCTCCGGCACTGTTTGCAGTACAGGTAGTTCTTGCCGGAACAGCATACATGATCGCGCATATGCTGAACATTGCGGTAGGACTTACATTCTCAGGCGGACTGCTCGACTTCTTCCTGTTTGGTATCCTTCAGGGAAATGCCAAGACAAGCTGGATGAGAGTAATCCCGGTTGGTATTATTTATTTCTTCTTATATTATTTTATTTTCAAATTCATGATCAAGAAGTTCAACTTCAAGACTCCTGGTCGTGAAGATGATGACACAGAAACAAAACTTTACACAAAGGCCGATGTAAATGCCCGCAGAGAAGCAGGACAGGCAGGAGCAGCAGCTTCTGAAGACGCTGTCAGCGAAGCGATCACAAGAGGTCTTGGCGGTAAGAAAAATATCAGTGATGTCGACTGCTGTGCAACCAGACTTCGTTGTACAGTCAAAGATGCTTCCAGAGTAAACGACGGAATCCTCAAGGCAACAGGAGCATCAGGCGTGGTACACAAAGGACAGGGCGTTCAGGTCATCTATGGGCCAAACGTAACAGTAATTAAGTCAAACCTTGAAGACTATCTGGAAACTGCACCGGATACTTATGCGGAAGCAGAAACTACAGAGAGCGTTCAGGAAACAGCAGACAAGACACAGGAAGCAAAAGAACAGAAGGTCGTAGAGAGAATCGTGATCTCCAGCCCGATCACAGGACTGGCAGCAGATCTTGCTACTGCACCGGACGAAGCTTTTGCTCAGAAAATGATGGGCGATGGTGCCGTTGTAACACCGGAAGATCCGTTTGTACGAGCTCCGGAAGACGGCGAAGTTGCATTTGTTTTTGACACAAAACATGCCATTGGATTCGTGACAGACTCAGGAATCAGTCTGCTGATCCATGTGGGAATCGATACTGTAAAACTGAACGGCGAGGGATTTGAAGCACTGGTAGAAAGCGGTCAGACAGTCAAGAAGGGTGATCCGATGCTCAAGCTGGATCTGGAATACCTGAAAGCGAATGCACCTTCTATCACATTCACCGGTTCTTTTGTACAGAACTGGAGGATAATCAGAGAATCCATCTGCTGCAGGAGGGTCAGATCAAAGCCGGAGAACCGCTCTTTGAGATCGAGGTTCTTCAGTAAGAACGACCCTGGATGGGGAAGAGACGGATGAAGTACAGGATAGCAAAATTATTAAATCACAATTCTTTTATCGGACTTGAAGGAAATTCAAATCAGGAATGCCTGATCATGGGCAAGGGAGTTGCTTTTGGCAAGAAAGTGGGACAGACGATCGAAGTGCCACAGGATACCAGAGTCTACTCACTCAAAGAACTGACAGAGCGCGGGGATGCCAGAGAGATCATTAATTCAGTTTCTCCGGTATGTCTGGAACTTGCGAATGAAGTGCTCAGAGAAGCAGAGAAGGAATTCGGCAAGGTTGACCGTTCGATCCTTTTTCCGATGGCAGATCATCTTGATTTTGCGATCCGGCGTATCCAGAAGGGAGAGCAGATCAGCAATCCTCTCACGGAAGACATCCGTATCCTGTTTTACAAGGAATACAAGGTGGCTGGCTGTATAGCACCTCTTCTGAAGCAAAAACTTCAGATAGAGCTTGATGAACATGAGACGGGTTATATCGCCCTTCATGTTCACTCAGCCATTGTAGATGAAAAGGTTTCACAGTCCATGGAGATCGCCCGGACTGTCCGGGAATGTATTTCTCTTGTTGAGAAAGAAACAGGCAATTCCATCGATGTGATGTCACTGGCATATAACCGTCTGATGAACCATGTACGTTACATGGTGGCAAGAACGATTCACGGTGAGAAACTCAAGATGAATCTGAACGAATATATGTCGTAAGTTCCCGGAAGGCATTTGATGCAGCCGAGAGGATCTGTCATGAGATGGAGAAGCGTCTGGGACTGGCCGATGCCGGATATCGAGATCGGCTACCTGGCAATGCATCTGGAGCGCATGCTGGACAGTGAGACCGAATAAAAAATTGTTTATTAATAAAAATATATAAAGAAGAGGAGAAAAACAACATGAAAACATTCGAGTACACAATCAAAGACGAACTGGGAATCCACGCAAGACCGGCAGGACTTCTTGTAAAAGAAGCAAAGAAGTATGAGTCCGAGTGCACAATCACAAAAGACGGCAAAACAAAGAAACTTACACAGCTTATGATGCTGATGTCCCTCGGTGTAAAACAGGGCGAAACTGTAACTGTAACAGCTGAAGGTGCTGACGAAGACGCTGCAATTGCAGGCCTCAAAGAATTCTTCGAAGCAAATCTGTAATCAGTCCGATCCAAAACCTGGAATGGGTGTAACATAACAGTAATGCAGGAGGAAGTAAGGATGCAGTGTTTTCAGGGAAAATCTGTTTATAAAGGAATAGCTATGGGACCGATCGTGGTTCTCAAGAAAGATGATTATCAGGTCAAAAGAACCAGGATCGAAGACCCGGAAGCAGAAGTGAAGCGTGTGGATGCTGCACTGGAGAAATCCAAAGAGCAGCTCCAGAAATTATATGACAAGGCAGTCAAAGAAGTTGGTGAGGCCAGCGCAGCCATTTTTGAAGTACATCAGATGATGCTTGAGGATGATGATTATCTGGAAGCGATCCAGAATACCATCTGCACAGAGCAGGTCAATGCAGAGTATGCCGTAGCAACAACCGGTGACAATTTTGCAGAGATGTTCGCATCTATGGATGACGATTACATGAAAGCGCGTTCCGCAGATATCAAGGATATCTCCGAGCGTCTTGTACGTAACTTAAGCGGACAGGAGGACACAGATTTAAGCTCTATCGATCCGTCTGTGATCGTAGCTGATGACTTAAGCCCAAGTGAAACTGTTCAGATGGACAAGGATAAGATCCTTGCATTTGTGACTGTTCATGGTTCTACCAACTCTCATACAGCGATCCTTGCCCGTATGATGAACATTCCGGCTCTGATCGGTGTTCCGATGGATCTTGATGAACTTAAGACCGGTATGACAGCAGTCGTAGATGGCTTCGAAGGAACCGTTACCTTTGATCCGGACGAGGAGATCAAAGCACAGACTGAGAAGAGAATGGAAGAAGAAGCAGAGAAACTCAAACTTCTTCAGGAATTAAAAGGCAAAGAAAACGTAACCTTAGATGGACACAAGATCAACATCTATGCGAACATCGGAAGTGTTGGTGACATCGGTTATGTCCTCGAGAATGATGCCGGCGGAATCGGTCTTTTCCGAAGCGAATTCCTTTATCTTGGAAGAAACGACTTCCCGACAGAGGAAGAGCAGTTCCAGGCTTACAAGCAGGCAGTACAGATGATGGCTGGCAAGAAAGTTATCATCCGTACCCTTGATATCGGTGCTGACAAACAGGTAGATTATTTCAACCTCGGAAACGAAGATAACCCGGCTCTGGGATATCGTGCGATCCGTATCTGCCTGACACAGCCGGATATCTTTAAGACACAGCTCCGTGCACTTCTCCGTGCCGCTGTTTATGGAAATCTTTCCATCATGTATCCGATGATCACTTCCACAGAGGAAGTAAAGAAGATCTATGAGATCGTAGCAGAAGTAGAAGCAGAGCTCAAAGAGCAGGAGATCCAGTATAAACTTCCTGAACAGGGAATCATGATCGAAACTCCTGCAGCAGCGATCATCAGCGACAAGCTTGCTGAGATGGTTGACTTCTTCAGTATCGGAACCAACGACCTGACCCAGTACACCCTTGCTCTTGACCGTCAGAATGCGAAACTGGATGACTTCTATAATCCTCATCACGAAGCAATCCTCCGCATGATCCAGATGGTCGTAGACAACGCACACAAATGCGGCAAATGGGCAGGAATCTGCGGCGAACTTGGTGCAGATGCAACCCTTACCGAGCAGTTTGTACGCATGGGCGTAGACGAGCTTTCCGTAGCTCCGTCCATGATCCTCAAACTTCGTAAGATCGTCCGCGAGATGAAAAAAGTGGAAGATTGATCAATAGTGTGGAAAAACAGACTCTCGTCTGACACGGCGAGGTGGATAACACCTCGCGTGCCGGGCGGGAGTTTTTTTGTTTGCGAAATAAGAAAAAATGAAAATGAAAACCGTTTTCATATTGACACATCATCAGAATGTGCTATAATATGAAAAGGTTTTCAATTTGTATAAAAATATCAGATATAGATTTGTTTGCCGGGCATTCCGGCGGAAGGAAGATATTATGGGAAGTAAAGCACCTTATCAGACAAAGCAGATGGCACAGCTTTTATCATATCTCAGGACCGTGGAGGGAACACATGTGACGGTCGCAGATGTCTGTCTGCATTTTAAAGAACAGGGAATTACGATCGGAACAACGACAGTTTACCGCAATCTGGAGAAGATGGTGGAACAGGGGCTGGTCGCCAAATACAATGTGGACGGGACGAGCAGTGCCTGTTTTGAATATCTCGGAGCAGAGGAACACTGTCACAAGACATCCTGTTTCCACTGCAAATGTGAGAAATGTGGAAAACTGATCCATCTTCACTGTGAGGATGTGGTTAAACTGGAACAGCATCTGATGGAGAGCCACGGATTCCAGATGGACCCGTGCAGGACAGTTTTTTACGGAATCTGCGAGGACTGCCGGAAATCCGAAGCAGTTCATATCAAAGGAAAATAAGCAGATAATAATTATAGAAGAAAAGGAGCAGACCAATGAAAAAATGGATCATGAGTTCGCTGGCGATCCTGCTGGGAATCTTAAGTATCAGCATTCCTCTGGCGGGAGTGCGTACAGCGGAAGCAGGAACAACAGAGGACTCAGGCAAAAAATTAAAGATCGTGACCACCATTTTTCCAGAATACGACTGGACACGGGCAGTTCTTGGAGACCGGGAGGCGGATGTCGACCTGACCATGCTTCTTGATAATGGAACAGACCTTCACAGTTTCCAGCCGGCAGTGAAGGATATCATGAAAGTATCAAGCTGCGACCTTCTGATCTACGTGGGTGGCGAGTCCGACCAGTGGATCGAGGATGCTCTGGAATCGGCTCAGAATAAGGATATGAAGACAATCAATCTGATGGAAGTTCTCGGCGATACCATCAAGGAAGAAGAAAACGTTGAGGGCATGCAGGAAAGTGGCCATGGACATGAAGACGAGGATGAGAAGGAATACGATGAGCATGTCTGGACATCCCTCCGAAATGCGTCAGTGATCTGTGGCATCATCGCGGAGACACTTGAAGAGATGGACCCTGAAATAAAGATGTCTATGCATCCAACGCAGCGGCTTATCAGGAAAAACTTTCTAATCTGGATACAGAATACCAGAATACAGTGGACAGCGCGAAACAGAACACACTTCTCTTTGCAGACCGCTTTGCATTCCGCTATCTGGTGGATGATTACGGACTGAATTATTATGCAGCCTTTTCCGGCTGTTCCGCGGAGTCTGAGGCAAGTTTCAAGACAGTGACATTCCTTGCCGAAAAGCTGGATGAACTGGGACTTAAAACCGTGCTGACCATCGAGAAATCAGATGACCGGATCGCGCAGACCGTGATCGAAAACACCAAAACGAAAGACCAGAAGATACTGGAACTGAACTCCATGCAGTCGATCACATCCGATGAGATCGCTGACGGTGTGACGTATCTTTCCGTGATAGAAGATAACCTGGATGTTCTGAAGGAAGCACTGAACTGATAATAATTGCAGGCGGTGGACAGAAGCCATCTGCCTGATACGACAAACTGTCCATGACAGGAGGGACAACAATGGCACAGCTTACATGCAAAAATCTTACACTTGGATACGATAACCGGGCGATCCAGGAAGATCTGAATTTCTCCATCGACGCAGGTGATTACCTCTGCATCGTAGGAGAAAACGGTTCCGGTAAATCTACATTGATGAAAACACTTCTCCATCTGCAGCCGCCGATCAGCGGCACGATCGAACTGGGAGACGGACTTAAGAAAAACGAGATCGGATATCTCCCACAGCAGACCCTGGTGCAGAGGGATTTTCCGGCATCAGTGCGGGAGATCGTCCTGTCCGGATGCCAGAGCCGCTGCGGACTGCGACCATTTTATAACAAAGAAGAAAAGCGTGTTGCGCAGAAAGCAATGGAAAAATGATGATCCAGGATCTTGCCGATCATTGCTACAGAGAGCTTCCGGCGGGCGAGCAGCAGAGAGTCCTTCTCGCAAGAGCACTCTGTGCAGCACAGAAGATCCTTCTTCTCGATGAGCCGGTCTCCGGTCTGGATCCACGAGTGACCGCAGAGATGTATCAGCTTATCAAGGATCTGAATAAGAAAGATGGAATTACGATCATTATGATCTCGCACGACATTGCGGCGGCAGTAAAATATGCAACACATATCCTGCATATCGGAGAGCACTGCTTCTTCGGTACCAAGAAACAATATCTCGAAAGCAGTCTGGGCAAAGCATTCACCGGACAGGAAGGGGAGGAATAAGATGTTTGAGACACTTCATATGTATTTTCAGTATCCGTTCGTGCGCTACGCACTGATCGTAGGTGTACTGATCGCACTGTGCTCCTCCCTTCTGGGCGTGACACTGGTATTGAAGAGATTTTCTTTCATCGGTGACGGACTTTCCCATGTGGCATTTGGTGCCATGGCAATTGCGTCCGTACTGAATATCACCAACAATATGCTGTTCATCCTTCCGGTGACTGTGATCTGTGCGATCCTGCTTCTCCGTGCAGGACAGAACACAAGGATCAAGGGAGATGCGGCGATCGCAATGATCTCCGTCGGTGCGCTGGCGATCGGTTATCTTCTGATGAATCTTTTTTCTACAAGTCCGAATATTTCAGGGGATGTGTGCAGTACGCTGTTTGGCTCCACTTCCATCCTGACCCTGACAAAAGGCGAGGTATGGCTGTGCGCGATCCTCTCTATCGTAGTTGTGGCGATTTTTATCTTATTTTATAACAAGATCTTTGCAGTGACATTCGACGAAAACTTCGCAAAAGCGACCGGAACCAGGCGAATGCCTATAATCTTCTGATCGCGGTTGTGATCGCAGTGATCATTGTTCTGGCAATGAATCTGGTTGGATCACTTTTGATCTCAGCACTGGTGATCTTCCCGGCACTTTCTGCGATGAGATTATTCAAATCTTTCCGCTCTGTGACGATCAGTGCGGCGGTGATGTCTGTGATCAGTGCAACTGCCGGAATCCTGATTTCAATTTTGGCAGGAACGCCGGTCGGATCTACGATCGTGGCAGTGGATATTGCAGTATTTCTGGTCTCTTATGGGATCGGAAGGATCACAGGAAGATAAATTGTTTATAGTAACAAAATATCTCAGTCAGAGCCGGAGCTCCAACTGAGATATGGATGAACAGATATGGAATCATTGATAGCGGAATGCTTGCAGAGATCAATCAGATTTCTACGAGGATTCCGTGTTCTTTATCATAACGCAGTATTTGCCATGCTCAGAGATAAACGGCTGATAGGTATCTGTACGTGTGTCCTTGACATAAACAACACCAGTCGCGATCATCTGCACGAGAGAAAATCTCTTGCTGAGGCTTGAAATCCACGCATAAGTCTTGTTATCACCGGAATCAGCAGCGAGAAGGCTGTAACCGCCTTCACATGGTTTCAGAGAGAAGTAGATCTTCTCTGGTTTGGTACTCTCGGTGAAGACCTGGCTGGTTATGTAAGAGGAGAAATTTTTCTTTACAAATGCCTGGAAAGAATGCAGTGTATAAACCTCTCCACTGACTTCATCCGTAATTCTGTCCCCGCGCTCCAAACGGTTCTTGATCAGTGTCAGGACCTCGATTGTCCAGTTGATAAAGGAATACTGCTGTAGCTCATGCTTTCCTGAAGCTGATCGATCAGTTTCTTTGACAAAACATTTGATTTCGTCGCCTCGTTAAAAAAGTTCTTCGTTCATAAAATACACCCTCCGTCATTAGTTTTTACGTTCCAATTGATATTTTTTATTATAAATTGATATTGTGCAAAAAGCAATGAAAAACCATTAAAATAGAATGAAAATCATGTAAAATTCACATATCATGAATTGTACAAAATGCAACACACCACGGGATCTGGGGAAACTCAGGTCCCATTTTTGTTGCCAAAAAGCAGGGAATCGGATAGAATAATAACAAATACTAAAAAATGTTTTGGATGTTTAACAGGACGGATATTTAATGAAAGAAACAGAGAAAAAACAGACGCATTTTTTGCGTATTGCAATGATGGTCCTTACGACGATACTGATCGTATTATTTTTTATGATCATGTCTATGGTGGGCAAGATCCAGGGAACGGCCCGTGTCATTAACTATGCGGGACTGGTGCGCGGCGGCACGCAGCGTATGGTCAAGCTGGAGATTTCCGGGGAGCCGCAGGATAAGATGTATGAGACGATCTCGTCCTATATTGAAGGACTGCGCTATGGAAGTGACAAGTTGAATTTTGTGCGTCTTGCGGATAAGGATTTTCAGAACAAGATGGACGAGCTTGCACAGTGTTTTGAAGAAGAACTCAGAAGTGAACTTCTCCTTGTCAGGGAAAAAGGTTACGAGAACACCGATATTATTTCGAAGAGCGAGCATTTTTTCCAGATTTGTGACGAGGCGGTCAGCTACGCGGAAGTTATTCCCAGAAAAAAGCCACAGCCCTGGATAAACTGGAAAAAGTAGTTTTGGCGGATATCCTGGGCCTGGTTCTGATCATCGGAACAGAACTTGTCAAGGCAGTCCGTTTTGCCGCACAGAACAGGATCCTTCAGAAAAAAGTCTACCTCGATGAAGCAACCGGGCTTCCGAACAAGAATAAATGTGAGGAGATCCTTAATGCTCCAGATCCGATCCCGGCAGATGAACTGGTTGCGATGTGCGTATTTGACCTGAATAATCTGCGAACGATCAACAATAATCTTGGTCATGACAAAGGTGACGAATACATCCGTTCTTTTGCAATACAGCTTCGCGAGGCTGTCCCGGAGGAATTTTTTGCAGGGCGTGACGGCGGTGATGAGTTTATAGCTGTCCTTAAGGGACTTGACCACAATGGTGTTCGGGAATGTCTTCAGAATATCAGGGATCATGCGGCAGAATACTCCCGACAAAATCCGGAAATGCCGATCAGTT
>ENA-OQIM01000597-OQIM01000597.1-human-gut-metagenome-genome-assembly--contig:-NODE-597-length-13453-cov-2.194207_pt1 | contig 13453 bp, 19 predicted proteins | sample MGYA00242579_ERZ504744 | MGnify/ENA primary metagenome ERZ504744 (study PRJEB26092, sample SAMD00036441) | human gut metagenome | host: Homo sapiens | study: EMG produced TPA metagenomics assembly of...
CAACAATACAAAACCTTTTTCAATCCATAATCATTTTTACTAAAAAAAAGGAAGACACCCACATGGTAAATCAGAAATATCTTGACAAAGCAGAGGTTCTCATAGAAGCCCTGCCATACATCCAGCGGTTCAACCGCAAGATCGTAGTCATCAAATACGGCGGAAGCGCCATGCTTGATGAAGAATTAAAGCGTAACGTCATCAAGGACGCAGTCCTTCTGAAATTAGTCGGTTTCAAACCGATCATTGTTCACGGCGGCGGCAAGGAAATCAGTCGCTGGGTCGGTAAAGTCGGCATGGAGCCGCATTTTGTAAACGGTCTCCGTGTAACGGACAAAGACACTATGGAGATCGCAGAGATGGTTCTTGCAAAAGTAAACAAGGAGCTTGTTACTCTGGTAGAATCTCTCGGCGTACAGGCTGTAGGTGTCAGCGGTAAGGACGGCGGTCTTCTCCAGTGCAAAAAGAAGCTTTCCAAAGGACGAAGACATCGGCTACGTAGGTGAAGTTACAAAGGTTAATCCGAAGATCCTTCATGATCTTCTGGAAAGAGATTTCCTTCCAATCGTATTCCCGATCGGCTTTGACGAAAATTTTGATTCCTACAATATCAATGCGGATGATGCAGCCTGTGCCATTGCAGAGGCAGTTGAGGCAGAGAAGCTTGCCTTCTTGTCCGACATTGAGGGCGTTTACAGGGATGCAGATGATCCCTCCACTCTGATCTCCGAGCTTCGTGTAGATGAGGCTGAGAATCTGATCTCAGATGGTACTGTGGGCGGCGGTATGATCCCGAAGCTGAAAAACTGTATCGACGCTATCGAGCATGGTGTAAACAGAGTTCATATCTGGATGGAAGGATCCCGCACAGCTTACTGCTTGATAATCTTTACAAACAAAAGGTATTGGTATGCAATTTTAAAAGATGATGGGAGAAATATTACAATGAGCATGAATGAACAGATGGAAGAATCTGAAGCCAGTATTCTTCATACATATAACCGTTTTCCGGTAGTTTTTGAAAAAGGCGATGGTTGTTACCTCTATGATTCCGAAGGAAAGGAATATCTGGATTTTGCGGCAGGTATCGCAGTAAATGCCCTGGGCTATCATTATCCGGGCTATGACGAAGCACTGAAATCCCAGATCGACAAGCTGATGCATATTTCCAACCTGTACTACAATGAGCCGATCATTGAGGCGGGTGCCAAACTTGTACAGGCAAGCCATATGGAAAAGGCCTTCTTCACAAACAGTGGTACAGAGGCCATTGAGGGTGCTCTGAAGGCTGCCAAGAAATATGCCTACGAAAGAGATGGCCATGCAGACCATGAGATCATTGCCATGAACCATTCCTTCCACGGCCGCAGCATCGGCGCTCTTTCCGTGACAGGCAATGCACATTACAGAGAACCCTTTGAGCCTCTGATGGGTGGGGTGAAATTTGCAGATTTCAATGATCTTGAGAGTGTAAAGGCTCAGATCACAGATAAGACCTGTGCCATCATCACCGAGACCGTACAGGGAGAAGGAGGTATTTATCCGGCTACAAAAGAGTTCCTGGAAGGCTTACGTAAGCTTTGTGATGAGAAGGATATCATCCTGATCCTGGACGAGATCCAGTGCGGTATGGGACGCACCGGACATTATTTTGCATGGCAGGCATATGGAGTACAGCCGGATATCATGACCTGTGCCAAAGCACTTGGCTGTGGAGTTCCGGTAGGTGCTTTTGTGCTGAACAAAAAAGCAGCTGCAGCTTCCCTGAAGCCAGGCGACCACGGAACCACTTACGGTGGAAATCCCTTCGTATGTGCAGCAGTCAGCAAGGTATTTGACATTTTTGAAAAAGATCAGATCCTTTCCCATGTGCAGGGACTTACTCCGTATTTTGAGGAGAAGCTGGACGAACTGGTTGCAAAGCATGACTGTGCGGAAACAAGAAGAGGCAAAGGCTTCATGCAGGGTATCGTGATCAAGGGACGTCCGGTAGGAGACGTGGTGAAAAAAGCTCTTGCAAAGGGTCTTCTGGTGATCTCAGCAGGAAGTGATGTTCTCCGCCTTGTTCCTCCTCTTGTGATCACAAAAGAGGATATCGACAAGATGGCAGAGATTCTTGACGAGTGTATGGAATAATAAAAAAATAACAGATACAAAAGCAGCAGTATTTCCGGAAAGGTTAGTGTGCCGATGGAGAATACGGCTGCTTTTTTGTCAGAGAGAAAATGTATATAAATTATATAACAGATATAGAAAACAGTATCCGAAAATCTGTCGTGTGTTTGAAAACAAACAAAAAATGCCATGACACACCGACAAAATGCACAAAAAAGAGAGAGGGTTCGAGTATAAATTGCACATCTACACAGTTGATTTAGAACGCCATATGTTATAATTTCACTGGTAAAAAAATTTATGTGAGGGGTGAGAATTTGAAAAAATTATTAACCGTCATGTGTACTTTTCTGACAGTATTTCTGGCATGTCCTGTGGGTGTATGGGCAGCCGGAAACGGTGGGACAGGATCTGGTGTGCCGGTGTGGCTTTGTATTCCTTTTGCGGGCCTTCTTCTGTGTGTTGCAGTGATGCCGCTGGTAAAGGGTGAGTGGTGGGAGTCACATCAGCGTTGTGGTTGCATTCTGGATCGTTCTTATGATCATTCCGTTTGCAGTTGTTTACGGTGCCGGAAAAACTGCGGAAACAGTACTTGAGTGCGTGATCAATGACTATCTTACATTTATCATCCTGTTATTCGGACTGTTCTGTGTATCCGGTAACATTACAGTTGAGGGTGATTTGCGGGTTCGCCAAGAGTAAATGTAGGACTTCTTGCACTGGGAACCCTGCTTTCCAGCTGTATCGGAACTACCGGAGCCAGCATGCTGATGGTCCGTCCGGTGATCAAAATGAATTCCTGGAGAAAGAGAAAGGGTCATATCATGATCTTTTTCATCTTTATGGTATCCAACATGGGTGGCTGCCTGACACCGATCGGTGATCCGCCGCTTCTGATGGGCTTCATGCGAGGAGTTCCGTTTTTCTGGAGCCTTCATCTTTTCCGGTACTGATCTTTAATATGGTAATCCTTCTGTTTGTGTTCTATCATCTGGATATGCGCTCTTACAAGAAGGATATCTCAGAGGGACGTAAACCGGATATCAGCAAACCGGGTACCGAGTTTAAGATCGAGGGTCTTCATAATATCATCTTCCTTGTGATGATCGTTGTGGGTGTTATCTTAAGCGGAATGCTTCCCGGTATGCCTGCATTTCAGGATGCGGCCGGAAATGTAAAGGGCCTTCATATTTTTGGTGAGGTTACTTTAAGCCTCCCGTCGATCATTGAGATCGTCCTGATCCTGCAGCTGCATTTCTGTCCTTTAAAACAACAGATAAAAGGATCCGTGTGCGGAACCATTTTACCTGGGGTGCGATCAAGGAGGTTGCAGTACTTTTCATCGGTATTTTTATCACCATGCAGCCGGCCCTGATGCTTCTGAAAGCAGTAGGACCGAATCTTGGTATCACCGAGCCGTACCAGATGTTCTGGGCGACCGGAGCTTTGTCCAGCTTCCTGGATAATACACCGACCTATCTGGTATTTCTGACAACAGCGGGAACTCTCGGATTTACAAACGGAATCGCAACAACGCTGGGAACGGTTCCTGTAAAGCTTCTTTCTGCGATTTCCTGCGGTGCTGTATTTATGGGCGCCAATACATATATCGGCAATGCTCCGAACTTTATGGTCAAGACACTTTCTGACGAAAATGGTATCAACATGCCGTCCTTCTTCGGATACATGGCATGGTCCATTTGTTTCCTGGTACCGGTGTTCATCATCGATATGCTGGTATTCTTTTTATAAGGGAGGAGGATCAATATGCAGGATAATAACATTCGAGAGAAATGCAGAGAGCTTGCCACCAGGCTTTATGAACTGGATGGCGAGGTTTATGAAAGCGTAGGATCTTCCCTTGGACGTACCTTCACCGGTGACAGAGAAGGCACTATCCGGAACTTAAGTGCTCTGATGTATACCAAACCGGACGGACATCTTCTTCGAAGCGAGATGGCACTGATCAGCAACATGGCCAGGACCATCAAGGATAAAGAAGAAAAAAGCCGTCTCATGAAGAAATATGATGAGATCTTTCAGGAGATCCTGACGCTGCCGGAGACTTTTGTTGCTACGGATATCATGGATAAGGAACGTGTGGCACTGAATCATATGATCAAGCGCAGGGAAAAAATCTCTGAGAATGACCATCTGGTCATCTGTATCAGCCGTACACAGGGAAGTGCCGGTAATGATATCGGTTTCGGACTGGCAGACAAACTTCGGATCAACTATTATGATGTGGAGATCTTTGATCAGGTATTAAGGCGTCTTGAGGCGGAAAAGGGCGCGGTCAACGATGCGGAATATTTTGCGGATTTCAATAAATATGAGAAGAAGCATAAATTTGATCCCAAGGGCTGGTTCCGGGAATTCAACCGTTACCATGGTCTTCCGAAACAGGATGCGGTATTCTTTAACATGAGTGACCTGATCTGCGATCTGGCCTCAAAAGAGGACTGCATCATTATGGGAAGGTGTGCGGATGCGATCCTCAAGAACAATCACATTCCGCATATCAGTCTGTTTATCACAGCTCCTTTTGCTATCCGTGTGCAGCATGTTATGGATGTACGGAAGATGAATATGAAGCAGGCAGTCCGTTTCCTGAAGAAGATGGACAGCCAGCACAGACGGTATTACAATTTTTACGGCGGAGCTCAGTGGGGCAAGCCGGATAACTACGATCTTTGTATCAACAGTGCAAGCTACGGAATCAATGAAACGGAGAATCTGATCCTGAAGCTTTTGAATGATCAGATCCACTAAGAGATAAAAATATGAGCAGCACGGAAGAAAGAAAAAGTTCCGGAAGGGGTTTTTAGCTTAACAGGCTGCAAACAGAAAAAGAATCAGAACAGAGTTCCTGCATTCTGAGGTAACCTTCTGCCAGACAGAAATACCTCAGAATGCAGGAACTTTTTTTATATTTTGTTTATAAAAACTTAATCTTGATTAACTTTTTTCATTTAGGGGATTGACATTCGAAAAAACTTAGTATAAACTAACCTATGAGTTAGGTCTAACTAATTAGACTGAGTTAATTAATAGAAAGAAACGGAGGGATTCCATGCAGCCGATTTTATTTTTACAGTCAGGTGATACTGGCACGATCAAGCGTATTTCCGGAGCGGAGGATACAAGAAGATTTCTTGCAGGCCTTGGTTTTGTTGAGAATGCGGAAGTGACAGTTATTTCTCAGTTTGACGGCAATCTGATCGTAAATGTCAAGGATTCCAGAGTAGCAGTCAATAAGGAAATGGCCAGACACATTATGGTGTGACCGGACTGTGCGGCAGTGACCGGTAGTGGATTTGCCCCAAACTGCGGAAGGCGCAGTTGAGGATAGATTAGGAATTGGAATATGAACAGGGAGGAAAAGAGAAATGACTTTACGTGATGCAGCAGTAGGTTCTACAGTAGTTGTTTCCAAGATCACCGGCGACCCGGCTTACAAGCGTCGTATCATGGATATGGGAATCACAAAAGGCAGCGAGGTTTATATCCGAAAGGTAGCTCCTCTTGGAGATCCGGTTGAGATCACCATCAGAGGTTATGAGCTTTCCCTGCGTAAGCATGACGCAGCATGTGTGGAAGTAAAGTAAATAAGCTTCGAAAAATGACAGAGCGTCAGGCTCTGACCTGAAAAAAGGAGGATGCAAAATGTCTGTAACAATAGCTCTTGCCGGAAACCCGAACTGTGGTAAGACTACAATGTTCAATGCTCTTACAGGCGCAAACCAGTACGTTGGTAACTGGCCAGGTGTTACTGTAGAGAAAAAGAGGGTAAGCTGAAAAACCAGAAGGATGTAACGGTAACAGACCTTCCGGGTATCTATTCACTTTCCCCGTATACACTTGAGGAGGTTGTCAGCCGTGATTACCTTCTGAAAGAGAAACCGGATGTGATCATCGATCTTGTGGATGCAACAAACATCGAGAGAAACCTGTATCTTGCAACACAGCTTCTTGAGATCGGTATCCCGGTTGTTATCGCTCTTAATATGGTGGATCTTCTGAAGAAGAACAATATCCATATCAATGTAAAAGGCTTAAGCTCCGCGCTTGGATGCCCGATCGTTGAGACCTCTGCTCTTAAGGGAACAGGTCTTAAAGAGGTTGTTGATGAGGCGATCAAATGTGCAAACCAGCACAGAGTACCATCTAAGCAGATGGAATTCCCGAAAGCAGTTGAGAAGGCTGTAAACGAGATCGAGGGACTTGTTCCTGCAAATATCTCTGAGGAGAACAAAAGATGGTATGCAGTAAAGCTTCTTGAGAGAGACAGCAAGGTAAAAGAAGGTCTGAACCTTCCGGCTTCTGCACAGTCAAGGATCGAGGAGATCGCTTCTGAGCTTGAAAAGACAGAGGATGATGATACAGAGAGTATCGTAACGGACGGAAGATATCAGTACATCCAGAAGGTTGTTTCCGCAAACGTTAAGAGAAGCGGAAATAAGATGACAGTTTCCGATAAGATCGACCGTATCGTAACAAACCGTATTCTCGGTCTTCCGATCTTTATCCTTACCATGTTTATCGTTTATTATGTATCGGTAACAACAGTTGGTACCATGGTAACAGACTGGACAAACGACAGCTTTGTGGGAGCATCCAGGGTGTTGTATCGGATGGACTCGGCAATGCCGGCGTTGCGGACTGGCTGGTAAGCCTTGTATCAGATGGTATCATCGGTGGTCTTGGTGCAGTGCTTGGATTCGTTCCGCAGATGGCGATCCTGTTCCTGTTCCTTTCCATCCTTGAGGATTGCGGTTACATGGTTCGTATCGCGTTCGTCATGGACCGTGTATTCCGTCATTTCGGACTTTCCGGAAAGAGCTTTATCCCGCTTCTTATCTCCTCCGGCTGTGGAATCCCTGGAATCATGGCTTCCAAAACGATCGAGGCAGATAATGACCGTCGTCTGACGATCATGACAGCGACATTTATTCCATGTGGTGCCAAGCTTCCGGTTATCGCTCTTATGGGTGGTATCATGACAGCTTATGTAACCGGTGACTACGTAGCTGCTGGTTTCATCACACCACTGATGTACTTTATCGGTGTTGTAGCAGTTCTTGTATCTGCGATCATCCTGAAGAAAACAAAACCGTTCTCCGGTAAACCTGCCCCGTTCGTAATGGAGCTTCCACAGTATCACATTCCGTCTGTAAAGACAGTTCTGCTTCATGTTTGGGAGAGACTGAAAGGCTTCATCATCAAAGCCGGTACCATTCTTTTCCTTGCAACCGTTATCATGTGGATCCTTTCCAGCATTGGAAATACAGGAAGCGGAATCGGATTTGTTGAGGACAGCAACGACAGTATCATGGCTATCCTTGGCGGTATCCTTGCTCCGATCTTTGCTCCTCTTGGATTTGGCAAATGGCAGCCGGTTGCAGCCTCCATCTCCGGATTCTCCGCAAAAGAGTCCATCGTAAGTACAATGGGTGTTCTTGCAAACGTAGCTGGTGATGATGCAGAGGATACCATGATCGTTGGTGCAGCGATCAAAGCATGGTTCCCGACAGCAGTAGCAGCATTTTCTTTCCTGCTGTTCAACCTGCTTGACTCTCCGTGCCTTGCAGCTATTTCTACAATGGCACATGAGATGCAGTCCAGAAAATGGTTCTGTTTGCAATTCTCTTCCAGAACATTTTTGCTTATGTTGTAACACTTTGTGTATACCAGATCGGTCTTGTTGTCACAGGTGCCGGTTCCTTCGGAATTGGAACGATCGTAGCGCTGATCCTTGCAGCGATCCTGCTCTTCCTTCTGTTCAGACCAGATCCGTACAAGAACCAGAACGATGTTACAAAGAGATCTGTACAGGCAGCAGAGTAATTGAAAACCGGTCATACAGTAACGATCCGGTACATATGATAGCTTTGAAATGATGCTGTAAGAACAGCTGAAATGATAAGAAATGCAGGAGACCGGGGATGTAAATACCTGGTCTTCTGTGCTATAATAAGCCTGAAGAAATATGGAAGTTTTTTTACAAAAGTATTTATCAGAGGCTGGCAGCAGTTCACAGGCTGTACAGCGAAAGAAAGGGTGACAGATATGAGTATGATAGCGGATATTATTGTACTGGCACTGGTGATCGCATATGGCGTATTTGTGGTCAGTTATCTCTATTCAAGAAAGAAACAGGGGCTCAGCTGTGTCGGCTGTGCCGGTAACACACGTACAGGTGGCTGTGGCGGCAGCTGCTCCGGTCATTGTTCCGGCTGCTCCGGCTGCAGTGGAATGCATAAGTAACCAGGAGGGAAAGAAATCATGGCAAATGCAATTGTTGTCATCGTTGTTATCATCATTATGCTGTTTGCCGGAAAAGGCGCATATAAACATCTGAAGGGCGAAGGCGCCTGCTGCGGAGGCGGCAGCAAGCCGGAGATCCCGAAGAAGAAGCTGGATGGAACCAAGCTGGGTGAGAAAACCATGAAGATCACAGGCATGCACTGTGAGAACTGTGTGGCCAGCGTCACAAGAGCGATCAACCGCATTGACGGTGCGGCAGCAAAAGTAAGCCTGAAAAAAAGTGAGGCAGTGGTTTCCTACGACAGAGAGATCTCCAACGAAGAGCTTAAGAAGGTAGTGGAAGACAGAGGATATCACGTAGTTTCTATCCAGTAAAGCTTTATCATAAGAATAACTTTGCCGCGGTTCTGAGCCGGCAGATCAGAGAAGAGACTTCTCGGCGAAATGCTTAAAAATATTTCGCGCTTGGGGTCTTTTTTGTATAAAAAGTCAGAGTTGCAATTGACTCACTAATGTACACCATTGTATAATAAAATAGAAAAATTCAGACGGAACGAAATATTTTCTTTCTATCCGGATGAGTCATTAAAACAAAATACAGCAGGAAACAGACTTTGACGGCAAGGAATATCCGAGCAGGAATCGTTGTTCATCCGGCACAGCTTAACCGAATCAGCTGCGAAGCAGTTATTCGGTTATGAACAAGCAGCAAATGCGGATCGCGAATATCCGCTTGACTTTGTTTTGTGAGCGGAATACGGGACTCTTTCACCTTGTGCGTGAAAGAGCTTTTTTTATGAAAAATACCTGCGGGAGCGGACAGAATGAATTAGGGAGGATTTTATGCTGAAGGTAGCAGTATACGGAAAGGGCGGTATCGGAAAGTCTACAGTGACGTCCAACCTGGCGGCGGCTTTTGCAGCCATGGGGAAGAGAGTGATCCAGATCGGTTGTGATCCCAAGGCGGATTCCACCATCAATCTTCTTGGGGGAGAACCTCTGCGGCCGGTAATGAATTATATGCGGGAAGAGGATGAGGAGCCGGAAAAGCTGGAGGATATTTCAAAGGAGGGTTTTGGTGGAGTCCTCTGCATTGAGACAGGCGGCCCCACGCCGGGACTTGGCTGTGCAGGCAGAGGTATCATCGCAACCTTTCAGCTTCTGGAGGATCTGAAGCTTTTTGAGACCTGGAAGCCGGATGTAGTGCTTTACGATGTTCTTGGAGATGTAGTATGCGGCGGTTTTGCGGCACCGATCCGGGAGGGCTATGCGGAAAAAGTACTCATTGTCACATCCGGAGAGAAAATGGCACTCTATGCAGCCAATAATATTTCCAGTGCTGTGCGGAATTTTGAGGATCGAAGTTATGCGAGGATCTTCGGGATCGTGCTGAATCACAGGAATGTGGAGAATGAAACGGAAAAAGTAAATACTTTTGCAGAAAAAAATAATATCCCGGTCGTGGGTGAGATCCCGAGAAGTGACGAGATCATCCGATGGGAGGATCAGGCAAAACGGTGATCGAGGGAGATGAGAATTCTGAGATCAGTGAGAAATTTTTTGCACTGGCGAGGAAGCTATTGGAAAGTGAAGAAACGGAGAAGGAGGATATATGAAGAAGGAAGCATATTTTGCAACTGCAGAAGAACTGGCCCGGGGCGGGCTGGAAGCGATCCCTCCGCAGATGATCTCCGGGAAGCATCTGATCTACAGCTCTCCGGCAACTCTGGCATTTAACTCTCCGGGAGCGGAGGGCTTTGGCGTAAAGCGGGCCGGGCTTGCAGTGCCGGATTCCATTATGCTGATCGTGGCACCGGGATGCTGCGGAAGAAATACTTCTCTTATCAGCTCCATGCCGGAGTACAATGATCGATTTTTTATCTGATGATGGACGAGACGGATATTGTTACAGGCCGTCACCTGAAAAAGATCCCGAAAGCGGTAAAAGAGATCTGCGACTGCTGTGAGAAGAAGCCGTCTGTGGTAATGATCTGTATCACCTGTGTGGATGCACTTCTGGGAACGGATATGGAACGTGTCTGCCGGAAGGCAGAGGAAAAGGTGGATATTCCGGTGCGTCCCTGTTACATGTACGCACTGACACGTGAGGGCAGAAAGCCGCCTATGGTCCATGTGCGCCAGTCCTTATACTCCCTCCTTGAGCCACAGAAGAAAAAGGGAAATGTGGTCAAATCTTCTGGGATTTTTTTCGCCGCTGGTTGATGACTGTGAGATGTATGAGCTGCTGCAGCAGGCAGGCGTAAAGACATCCATGAGATCTCAAGATGTAAGGATTATGAAGAATATCAAACCATGTCACAGGCCAATTTTAATCTGGTGCTTCATCCGGAAGCAAGGTTTGCAGCGGAGGATTTTCATGATCGGCTGAAGATTCCTTTTATTGAGCTTCGGAGGCTCTACCAGACAGATAAGATCGAAAATCAGTATCGTGCCTTGGGACAGGTTCTTGGAGTCTCTTTTGATCAGGAAGTGTATAAAAAAGCAGCAGAAGAGGCTGTGGAGCGATTCCGGGAGTCTGTCCGGATGCGTCTTTTGCTGTAGGGGAGTGCATGAACGGAGATCCCTTTGAGCTGGCCCTTGCCCTGGTGCGGTATGGTTTCCGGGTGCGGAGATCTACGGAACCATCACAGCCGAGAATTTTGTATACATACGGCATCTTGCGGAATTGAGTCCGAATACAAAGGTTTTTTCCAATATGGAACCCACCATGCTGTATTACGATCCGTCCGGGAGCGGAGTGAACCTTACCATAGGAAAGGATGCAGGATATTATCACCGGGATCAGCCAAATGCCGTGTGGAATCAGGACCGGCAGCCTATGGCTATGCAGGGGTACGCAGGCTGTTTGAGACACTGACAGAGAAAGTTTTGCAGAAGGGAGAAAAGGTATGAGAGGACTTCGGAAATATCTGACACCTTTTGCACCGGATCAGTCCGGAGCTGTGTCAGTGCTGTATGAGCTTGGCGGTATCATCGTGATCTGTGATGCAGGAGGATGTGCGGGAAATGTCTGCGGCTTTGATGAACCAAGATGGTTTGAACAGAAAAGCGCGGTATTCAGTGCAGGACTTCGGGATATGGATGCCATCCTGGGACGGGATGACCGCCTGGTTGCCAAGCTTGTGGATGCAGCAGTAAAGGTGGAGGCAGGCTTTGCAGCCATTATCGGAACACCGGTACCTGCTGTGATCGGAACGGATCATCAGGCACTGCGGCGGATGTGCGAGAAGAAAACAGATCTTCCGGTGCTTGCAGTAAATACCAACGGAATGGAGCTTTATGATGCGGGAGAGCGGAAGGCTTATCTGGAGCTTTTTAAAGCCTTTGCCCGGGAAAAGCTGCCTGTGGAGGCTGGTAAGACAGGAGTTCTCGGAATGACACCTCAGGATGTCAGTGACCTGAAAGCAGCAGACAAGATCCGTGAAAAATTCCGTGCCAGAGGACAGAGAGCAGTCTGCTACGGAATGGGAGACGGGCTTGATGAGGTAAAAAAAGCCTCCTCTGTGGAAAAAAATATCGTGGTTTCTCCTGCGGCACTGGAATGTGCAGATATCTGGAGAAAACCTTCGGAACACCTTATGAGGTGGGATATCCTCTGGCGGAAGAGCTGGTTCCTGATATGGATTATACAGGAAAAAAGATTCTCATCGTGCAGCAGCAGGTGATGGCCGGTTCCATAAGAGAGGAGCTACGGAAACGTGGTGCGGACGGAGAGCTCACCGTGGCAAGCTGGTTTTCCATGGAAAAGATCTCCTGGAGGAGGGCGATGTGTCATTAAGGGATGAGGAAGATTACATGGAACTGGCAGAGAAGGGCGGATATGACGTGATCTTTGCAGACCCATGTATGAAGCGGATGACAAAGGCTTTTTCAGGAGTGTTTGTGGATACAGTGCATTTTGCGGTATCCGGAAAATGCAGGTAGACCATAAGGGCAGGACATAAAGTTACATGCATGCTGCAGCCGGATCAGTGGAAATAGCTGCAGGGAATGGAGAAACATATGGAGCGGGAAATTACGAAAATGATCCGTGTTTACGGGATCGTACAGGGAGTGGGATTTCGCCCTACGGTGAGCCGTCATGCTATGGCAAGAGGAATCCGTGGCAGTGTGTCCAATAAAGGACCCTATGTGGAGATTTTTGCTCAGGGTAAGCAGCAGGATGTGGATGCCTTTATCGCAGATATCGGGAATAAGCCACCGAAGCGTGCAGCTATCCTGAAGCTTCTTGAAGAACCGGTGGAGGAGCCGGAGAAATTTACACAGTTTGATATCATCGAAAGTGAGAAGACAAAGGGGAGATCTTTGTCTCCCCGGATATCGCGATCTGCGATGAATGTAAGGCGGAGATGTTTGATCCGGAAAACAGGCGGTATCTGCATCCCTTTATCAACTGTACCTGCTGCGGTCCGAGACTGACGATCCTGGATTCGCTTCCTTATGACCGTGAACGGACCAGTATGAAGGAATTTCCCATGTGTCCCTCCTGTGCGGATGAGTACCATAATCCGGATACCAGACGCTATGATGCCCAGCCGGTGTGCTGCAATGACTGCGGCCCTGAGGTATACCTGGCGGGAAGAGAGGAACGGGGACGGGAGGCTATCACTTATACAAGGAAGATCATTGCTTCCGGCGGGATCGTGGCCATCAAAGGGATCGGTGGTTTTCACCTTTGCTGTGATGCTACCAGTGAGGAGGCTGTACAGCGGCTGCGGCAGCGGAAACGGCGTCCGGTGAAGCCTTTTGCAGTGATGGCACAGGATATGGAAGCTGTGAAGAAGATCTGTAAGGTCAGCGAGGAACAGGAGAAGATCCTTACCGGTCATCAAAAGCCGATCCTGCTGTTGGATAAGCTGCCGGGAGAAACGAGGCTTTGTGAGAGCATTGCACCCGGGAATCCCAAGGTGGGTGTCATGCTTCCCTATGCACCGGTTCAGCTGCTTCTTTTTCATTACGATGATGGGATCCGGATGCCCGGCTTCTGGTAATGACCAGCGGAATACTTCCGGGCGGCCCGAATCTGCCTGAGAGATGATGAGGAGGCGGC
>ENA-OQIM01000600-OQIM01000600.1-human-gut-metagenome-genome-assembly--contig:-NODE-600-length-13425-cov-1.496315_pt1 | contig 13425 bp, 12 predicted proteins | sample MGYA00242579_ERZ504744 | MGnify/ENA primary metagenome ERZ504744 (study PRJEB26092, sample SAMD00036441) | human gut metagenome | host: Homo sapiens | study: EMG produced TPA metagenomics assembly of...
CTCAAAATAAAGATTCTCCATAGGACAGCAAGGTAATGATAATATAGTTCATATAATTATACAGACAGATATAATATAGTGAATAGTAATGATGAACTTTCAATTGTCTTTTAATAGTAAGGGGAAAAAAGATATAACTTGGGAAACGAATACTAACATGAATTTGGGAGTTGAGTTTGAACTGCTTAAAGGAAAACTGAATGGTGGTGTTGAATTGTTTTATCGTAAGACTACTGATATGTTAAATTGGTTCAATGTTCCTCTTTCTTTGGGTTATCCTGGGTACTATGATAATATCGGCGATATGGCGAATAAGGGTGTTGAACTGGAACTGAACTATATTCCTGTTAATAAAAAGAATTTTACATGGAAAATAAAATCTGAATCTGACACACTATAAGAATAAGATTACTTATTTGCCAGATGAGAAAAAGACTACTGTTATGGATGGTCATGGAGGATATATGAATGGAAGCAGATATTATGGTGAGGATCTGCCTATCAATACATGGTATATGAAACGTTTTGCCGGTTTGTCTGAGGACGGACTTTCACTGTGGTATTATACGGATAAAGAAACCAATGAGGAAAAAACAACGACCACTTATTCTACAGGCGACTTTTATTTGTGTGGAGATCCTAATCCGGATTTGTATGGTGGTTTTGGCACTTCCATTACTTTCCATGGTTTTGATCTCTCTACTCAATTTTCCTATTTGGTTGGTGGTTTGACTTATGATTACGGTTATGCAGGTATGATGGGTAACCCAACTGCAACATCTGTAGGTAACCGTTGGCATAAAGATGTGCTAAAGGCATGGTCTCCAGAAAATCCCTCATCAACCATTCCACGTTGGCATTTCAATGATCTGAATACGACTGGTTCGTCAGACCGCTTTCTGATTGATGGAAGCTATTTGAATCTACAAAATATTCAAGTGGGGTATACATTACCTGATAGTTGGACTTCTCATTTGAAAATTAAAAATTTACGTTTATATTTTGTTTGCGATAATGTATACTATTGGTCAAAAAGAAAAGCTTGGATCCTCGCCGTTCCATTTCAGGAGTAGGTACATCAGGAAAGATAGCTCCGTTCCGTACTTATTCCGGAGGTATCAGTCTTCAATTCTAACTTAGTTATAATCAAAAATTTTAAGACGATGAAAAAGAAAAATATATTATTTCAAACAGCGGTAGTTGCCTGTCTGCTTTTCGGTACAGGTATAAATATGAGCAGTTGTATCGAACAGACCTTTCCCAAAAGCTCTACCGCTATTTCCGAGCAGATTGCAGAATCACCAGCTGCTATGAATGCTATGTTAAATGCCGTGGTAGGCTTTGTTAATGCATATAATACTTATGGACAAGGTTATACTTGGGACTTGGGCTATACCTCATACGGTATTATAAGAGAAGTTATGTGTGAGGATTTTTATATATATAAATCTGGTTATGATTATTATAATTCTTTCGGATTGTGCCGTAGCTTGGCTGATAATTCAGAGGTGAATTCTATTTATTATTACTACTATAAATTTTTTGAATAATGTCAATAATTTAATCCGTATTGTGGATCTTGATAATACTACAGAGACAAATAGGCAATATGTAGGAATAGCCAAAGCCTTTCGTGCGATGATTTACATGGATATGGCTCGTCTGTTTGAGTTTAAGAAGACTGGATTTTCTAAGCTGGATGACGAGGCTGCTACCAATGGGTATATGATTAACAGTCCCTATCATTGGTGAGAATATAACGGAAGCAGAAGCACGTAATAATCCGCGGGTTCCTTTTTATACTATTTACAGATATATCTTGGATGATTTGGAGAATGCAGAAGTTCTATTAGCTGATTACTTGAGGCCTACTAAGAATATGCCTGATTTGTCCATTATATTTGCATTAAAAGCTCGTTTTTGGCTAGAATTGGGTACGCGATTTGAAAAGTATTCTAATGATTTGGCAGCACTGATCCAGAATGTGGATTTAGATATAGATTCGGATAAGGATTGTTATATTAAAGCTGCCGATTGTGCAAGACAGGCTATAGTTAAAAGTGGTGCTGCTCCATTGACAGAATTGGAATGGTATGGTGGAAAAGACTATTTTACGGCCTTTAACTCTATTCAGACAAGTGCATGGATGTGGGGGAGGAATCATGAATAAAGAGAATATTCACAGTGTATGGCTTAATTTGGCAGGGCACTTGTGTACAGAACAGACATTTGGGGTAGGAGGAATTTCCTATGGGACACACAGAATGATCAGTAAGGTTTTATTTGAGCAAATCTCGGATGATGATTGGCGCAAAGAAACTTGGATTGCTCCTGAAGATGCTGGAAAGGCTCCAGGTACTAAATATCATACATTGTTCACCGATGAGAATTTTAAAAAGGTGCCTGCATATGTTCATTTAAAATTCAAGCCGAAAGAAGGCAATATGATTGACGCCAATGTAGGTGCACCGATAGATAATCTTTTAATGCGTGTTGAAGAAATGTATTTTATTGAGGCTGAGGCAATAGCCGCTAGTCAGGGGTAAGTGCTGGAATTTCTGCTTTAGAGAATTTTATGAAAACTTATCGTTACAGTTCCTATCAATGTACGGCATCTACTATGGAGGATTTTCGTAAGGAATTGATTTTGCAAAAAAGGATAGAATTTTGGGGAGAGGGTATTATTTATTGGGATTATAAGCGTTTAGAATTGCCTGTTACACGGGGGTATCTAGGTACCAATTGTCCGGTGGGGTATCGTATGAACTCTAAAGAAGGATATTGCTGTCCATGGTTCAATTTATTTTTTAGTAAGTTTGAATCTATTAATAACCAAGCTATTATATTGAATCCGGATCCTTCGGCTATAGTGGAGGACTGGACAGAATAATGAATTGTTAATTTTTAAAGATCAGTTTATGGTTTAGCATTGTGAATGTCTGGATAGACGTTCATCTTGTTCTTTTCTCTGCCGAAGCTATACTTCGGCAGAGTTCTTTTGAAAGGGGAGGTTATGGTGTGATATTGCTACTTATGGTAGAATTTCTTATAAAAACAGGTCTAATCATTGTAATAACTATTCAGGCTATTGGTTTGTGACATCTTTTTCCGATATTTGTGTGGTTGAAAAAGGTAAATACTATGTCGAAACAGATTCTTCTTATATGGTTGTATTTTTCTGCCTTGCCTTTGTTTGGTCAGAGTTTGATTGATATTAAATATTATTCAGTTCAGGATGGGTTATCACAGAAAAATATTCAGAATTTCATTCAAGATGATAATGGTTATATATGGATGGCTACGTGGAACGGACTAGAGCGTTTTGATGGATATTCTTTTACTAATTATAAAACTTATCCTGAAAGTGATGTACGTATAACAAATCATCGTTTTACCAATATTGAAAAAAGTTCTCTGAATAATATTTGGTGTCAGACGTATGATAAACATTGTTATCTGTTTAATACCCGTACTTGTCAGTATGAAGATCCCTTTCTTTTCAACAAAGGGTGATAAACTCAGTTGAAAAACTGTATGTATTGCGTAAAGGGATAACATGGGCCGTAGGTGTACAAAATGAGTTATTCCGTTTGGATGAAAATAGATTTCCTGCTACGGAGTCAGTGCAATTATATACTGGAAAATAGAAAATAACATAGGAGACAGTATCTATATTGTGATGCAGGACAAGGATGGAGATGAATGGATTCTGACAAATAAAGGAGCTACGATTGTAGGAAAGAAGAGTATGGCAAATCTTATGCCTTTTAAGTTTATGGTAGAGAATGCAGATGATATCTATCTTGCTACTTCAAAAGGCTTTTTTGCCCGATATGACTATCAGAGTCAAAATGTTGTTCCATGTGTCCCCAATGAACCTATGTCTGAGATTATCGGACTGAAATCTTTATCTGATCATAAAATCGCTATTTTACAGAGAAAAGAGATTCGGTTTTATAATCCGAAAACAGGCAAGTTTACTCTTTATAAAATGCCTGTAGAGATCAGTCCTGATATATATCAAGATAGAAAAGGTATTTTTTGGTTGCTGGGGGTCACGGGCGGGGTTATTCGTTTAGATTGTACTACTGAGGATATTATCTTATTAAGTTATCCTAAGTTAAAGGAAGTTCCTTTTACCAAGCCCTGTACTTTTATACATGAGGACGAGTATGGTTGTATTTGGGTGAATCCTGTAGAAGGTGAGTTATACTTTTATGATCCGATGACTAGATCTTTGGAACAGGCTTATGTTTATGAAAAAGGAGTGAGAGTACCAATCTCATTTCAGGCTTTCAGCTATTTTATTGATCATCATAAAAATCTGTGGTATACCACTCCAGGAAGTGAATTAGGATATCTTTCTTTTCATCAAAGTGGGTTGGATTATATAATCAACAGAACATAAAGAGTCTGCTCGTTCGTTGATGGAAGATCATCGCAAACGTGTATGGATTGGTTGGAAACGGAATCATAAAACTCAACCGGGAAACATCTGTCTTTATGATTCGTTAGGACAGTGGATAGGAAATATTTCGCAAAAAGGAAAAATAGTGGCGGATCAGTCTGTCTCATTTAATGCTGACGTGTACTGTATTTACGAAGATAAGGATCATAACATCTGGATGGGGACTAGAGAAGACGGTTTGTTTTTATTCCGTTTTCAAGGGGAGGACAACTATCAGGTAACTTGTTACCTGCCTGATAAAGATAATCCTTACAGCATTTCTTCCAAGTCTATATTCTCTATTTTGCAAGATTCGTCTGGAAGAATATGGATTGGCACTTTCGGTGGAGGTATCAATTTGGTTGAGTCTGCTTCCGCAGGAGGAGATTTGAAGTTTGTTCATTACGGTAATATTCTCAATAATTACCCATTCATGTATGTGAGAAGTGCGTTGTTTATATGAGGTGCTGATGGAGTGATTTTGATAGGTACTACTGGCGGATTGCTGTCCTGTTCTACAGATTTTTCCCGTCCGGAAGAGATTCGTTTTTTTCATAATGTTTGTGATGAGCGTTATTCCAGTTTGAGCAATAATGATATATTGGATATAACCCAAACTAAGGGTGGTAAACTGCTGGTAACTACTTTGAGTGGTGGTATTAATATTTTGGATGATGGTAGCAGTTTATCTGAAAGATTGAACTTTAAACATTACAATGCCACTAATGACCGATTACCGGATTTGTCACTGTCCAGCATAGAGGATCAAGAAGGAAATATATGGATAGTTTCAGAAAACAAGATTTCCAAATTTGATGCTGGCCTGAATCTGCTCGAAGAGTATAAAGATCAGATACAGATGGCAGAGACTAGGCCTGTTTTGCTATCTTCTGGTAAATTGCTTTTAGGGTCACTATATGGTGCGTTATGTATAATTCCCGATGAGTTGCATAAGAGTGATTTCGTTCCTCCTATCGTTTTTTCCCATCTTGACATTTATCAGAATAATACTTCTCGCAGGCAGGACATATATAGTAACGATGAGGCTCAGTACCTGCAGCCGGATGAACGTAATTTCACTATAACTTTTGCTGCCTTGGACTATGTTAACTCTCCGGCTATAAAATACGTATATCGAATTAAGGGACTGAATGACCAATGGATAGAGCTTGGAAATAATCGTTCTGCCAGTTTGGTGAATGTACCTGCCGGCGATTATCTGTTTCAAGTCAAATCCACTAATGCCGATGGGGTATGGTTGATAATGTGGCATCTTTGTCCATACATATTGATCCTGTGTTCGGTGAAACTGTTTGGGCGGTATTGCTCTATATCACCATGCCGTGGTGATTATGTTGGTAGTGATCTGCATTGTGTTACGCATTACTAACCTGCAAAGAAGGATAGATTTTGAACAACAGATTTCCAACTTAAAACTGCGTTTCTTTACTGATATATCCCATGAGCTTCGTACACCGTTGACGCTTATAGCCAGTCCCATTGACGAAGTCATTAGTAATGAGAAATTATCTGATGCAGGCATGGAGAATATGCAAGTGGCCAAAAGAAACACAGACAGAATGTTGCGGCTCATCAATCAAATATTGGATTTTCGCAAGATACAGAATGACAAGATGAAAGTATTGGTGGAACAAGTAGATATAATCCCTTTAATTCTAAAAATCTACGGTAATTTTGTTCCTATGGCTCATACGCATCGTATTGATTTCAGGTTGTTTTGTCCTCTCGATTCCTTTGTTATGTATACGGATGTGGACAAATTGGAGAAGATTCTTTTTAATTTATTGTCCAATGCCTTTAAATATACTCCTGATGAGAAAAGTATCTCCCTATCTGTTACTTGCGAGAAACAGATTTTGTGTTTGCAGGTGAAAGATGAGGTAGAGGTATTAATGCCCAAAAGCTCAATCGTCTGTTTACCCGTTTTGATACTTTGGATGAGATTGATCCCAATATGTCTACCGGTATAGGACTTTCATTGGTCAAAGAATTACTGAATCTGCTTCATGGTACTGTCAGAGTAGACAGCAAACTGGGTGAAGGTAGCAGTTTCTTTATCAGACTGCCGGGTAACCGTGATGTTTTCGATGCCGATGCCAATATTGAATTTATTCTAGCGGACAGCAAGAATTCCGGACAGGAGGTGGCAATACCCGATAAGCTTACAGAAGAGGAAGAAGATAAGGAAACACGGATTCTCATTATTGAGGATAATGAAGAACTTCGCCATTTTATCTGTGGTGTGCTTGCTAGGGAGTATGTGGTTCTTGAAGCGGGTAATGGTTGTCAAGGACTTGAAATGACGTTGAGAGAATTACCCGATATCGTGATCAGTGATATTATGATGCCCGAAATGGATGGAATAGAATATCTGAAACGGGTTAAAGGAAACAATGATATTTGTCATATTCCTATTATTTTGTTATCTGCCAAGTCTTCTTTGAATGACCAAATCCAAGGACTGGAATACGGGCAGATGAATATATAACGAAACCTTTTAGTTCTGCTTATTTGAAAGCCAGAGTAGATTCCTTACTCAAACAACGGCAAATATTGTATGATTATTACATTTCAAAGATGAGAGAAGGCGAGAAAGATACTAGTCTTATGGAACAACTTACTCCTTCTACTCCTCAAGTTACTCATTTTGATAATGATTTCATCCGGAATATTCTTCAGAGTGTGGAGGAAAACATTCAGAATTCTGAATTTAAAATTGACGATTTGGCAGAAGCTATGAGCATGAGCCGGACTGTATTCTACCGGAAGGTGAAATCTTTGATGGGAGTTTCTCCTGTAGATTTTGTAAAGACGATGCGGATTAAACGGGCTGTCCAACTTTTGGAACAAGATGAATTTACTGTATCTGAAGTAGGATATATGAGTGGATTCACTACTCCGCAATATTTCAGCAGAGTATTCAAAGAAGCAATGGGATGTACACCAAAAGAGTACAGATTAAAGCATAAAACGATTGTTGAACAAAATGTATAATTAATGCCCCAAATACTGCAATGGCTGTATAGGTATCTTGTCCTATTTTTGCATAGAATTATAAACATAATACAATACTATGCAGACAAGAACCGCTCAAATTTTGGTATCTTTGCTGTTTCTGACAACAGCCATATCTTCATGTGATAAAAAAGAAGTATCTCCGTGGAATCAAATGACCGAGGTTAATAATCAAATTGTACCTCCTGTCTTCCCTGAGAGAAGTTTCGTGATTACGGATTATCACGACGTAAAAGACACGCTTTATACGAATGCCATTAATAGGGCCATAACTATTTGTTCTGAGCAGGGAGGTGGGAAAGTTATTATTCCCGATGGAGAGTTTCTCACAGCCCCCATCCGTTTGAAATCCAATGTAAACCTTCATTTATCTGACAGTACGGTACTGAAGTTTACTACAGATCCCTTCTTCTTCGACCTTGTGCAGACTCGCATAGAAGGAATAGATTGTTACAATATCTCTCCGTTGATTTATGCCTATGGAGAAACTAATATTGCCATCACTGGTAACGGGGTGATGGATGGCCAGGCTGATAGCAGTAATTGGTTCAGTGAAAACAGATTCGTGGTATTGTACAGGAAGATGGTAAGAAAATAAATGAGAAAACTTTGTTGTATGAAATGAAAGAGGATTCTATTCCTTTTAAAGAACGTGTCTTTATGAGAGAGAATGGTATACGTCCCCAGTTTATCAACCTCTATAAATGTAAGAATATTCTATTGGAAGGATTTACTCTCAACCGTTCTCCGTTCTGGCTTATTCATCCGTTGTTGTCCGAGAATATCACTGTCAGGAAAGTCAAAATGCAGAGTCATGGCTATAATAATGATGGTTGTGATCCGGAATCATGCAGGAATGTATTGATTGAGGATTGTGATTTTGATACAGGTGATGATTGTATCGCCATCAAATCGGGACGTGATGAAGATGGCCGTTACTGGAATATCCCCAGTGAGAATATTATAGTCCGTCATTGTAGAATGAAGGATGGTCATGCCGGAGTAGCTATTGGCAGTGAAGTGACCGGAGGATGCCGTAACGTATGGGTGGAAAATTGTACCATGGACAGTCCTGAACTCGACCGTATTATCCGTATAAAATCAAATGCCATGCGAGGAGGCGAAGTAGAAAATATATTTATCCGGAATATTAGGGTAGGTGAATGTAAGGAGTCTATTTTAGGCTTTGAATTGAAATATTGGCATGTGGATGACGGACCGTATCTTCCTTATTTTCACAATATTCATTTGGAAAATATCACAAGTAAGAAAAGTCAGTATGTTTTGCATCTGGATGGTTTTGAGGATAAAATACAGGCGCGAGATATTTTTGTGAAAGATTGCACTTTTGATGGAGTGATGAAACCGGAAATAAATAAGGTGACTGGTGTTGAAAACATTCACTTTGAGAATGTAACAGTAAATGGACAGGATTTTAAAGGAGTATAAAGTAATGAACAGATTCGTATTTTTATTAGGTTTTCTTTTGATGGCATTGATGACGGTTACTCTTCAGGCTCAGAAAATAATTCCTTTGTGGCAGAATAATATGCCCAATAGCAAAGGTATAGTTCTTAAAGATTCTGTAGTCAGGGAACGTGTGGTACAAGTCGGAATTCCTGCTGTTCATGTTTATGAACCGTCAAAAGCCGAGCGTACCGGTACGGCGGTATTGATCATCCTGGTGGCGGATATGTGAAACTGGCGCATGAAATCAGCGGTATCGCATTGGCAAAATGGTATAATACCTTGGGAGTAACGGCTTTTGTCCTGATACATCGTTTCCCGCAATCACCGGATGTAATAGAATCTTACAAAGCTCCTTTGCAGGATGGACAACGTGCTCTTCGCTATATACGTGCTCATGCGGAGGAATATGGAATAGATATTCATAAAGTGGGAGTGATGGGTTGTTCTGCCGGCGGTCATCTGGCCACTTCATTGTGTGCTATTGATGAAGACTGGTCAAAAGTGGGCGATGCACTGGATGCATATAGTTGTAAACCTTCTTTTGCTGTATTGATATCTCCGGTTATTTCTATGGATGACGCTATTGTTCATAAAGGGAGCCGGACAAATCTGTTGGGAAAGCGGGAACAGGATATCGCTCTCAGAAACTTGTTTTCTTTGGAAAAACAAGTGGATGGTAACACGGCACCGGCTATCTTGTTTCATGCTTCTAATGACAAGGCTGTTTCTCCTTTGAACAGCATCGCTTATTATACAGCCTTGTATAAAGCGGGAATAGAGAAATCTTCGTTGCATCTGTTTCCTGTCGGTGGGCATGCCATCTCTTTGCGTGCACAAAGGGGAAGCACGGTCATGTGGCCGGAGTTGGCTGAAGCTTGGTTGATAGAGAATGGATTTCTTTCTCCATTATAAAAGTCGATGATATTTATTAATTTAATTATAAAATGACACGTAAGTTATTAAAAATAGCACTTGTAGTTTTGCTATCTGTAGTCAGCATCAGCATAGATGCTCAGGAAAAACCTGTATTATGGTATGATAAGCCTGCCAGATATTGGGAAGAGGCATTACCTTTGGGAAATGGACGATTGGGAGCCATGGTATATGGTAATCCTGTAACCGAAGAGATTCAATTGAATGAGGAAACAGTATCGGCAGGTTCTCCTTATAAAAATTATAATCCTGAGGCTAAAGGAGCGTTGGCGACCATCCGTCAGTTAATTTTTGCTGGTAGATATCCTGAAGCTCAAGCGTTGGCAGGTGAAAAAATCCTCTCCAAGAACGGTTTCGGGATGCCATATCAGACAGTGGGCAGCTTGCGTCTGGACTTTCCTAGTCATGAAAATTATACAAACTTCCGTCGTGAATTGGATTTGGAAAAAGCTGTAGCCACGACTGCTTATACTGTAAATGGAATAGATTATAAGCGTGAGGTCTTTACCTCTTTTGTCGACCAGCTGGTCATTGTCCGCCTTACTGCTTCTCAACCGGGAAAACTTACTTTTTCCGCTTCCCTGACTTGTCCTCAGAAGGTGGATGTTACCGTTTCTGGAAAGAATGCCTTGATTTTGGAAGGCACAACTAAAGGAGACGATTTCACAAAAGGTTCTATTTGTTTCCGTGCAGATTTGAAGTTAGATTTACAGGGTGGAAAGAGTGTGGCAGGAGATACATTATTATCCGTGACTAATGCTAATAGTGCTACTATTTATATCGCCATGGCCACTAATTTTGTGAATTATAAGGATATATCCGGAAATCCATCCGGGCGTAATAAGGTATCCATGAAGAATGCCGGAAAGAATTATGCCCGAGCTTTACAGGCTCATATCAGTGCATATCAAAAATACTATAACCGTGTATCTCTGAATTTGGGACGCACTTCGCAGGCTGATAAACCTACTGATGTCCGGATAAAAGAATTCGCTATTTCCGATGATCCCCATCTGGTTGCTCTTTATTTCAGTTCGGTCGTTATTTGCTTATTTCCAGTTCTCAGCCGGGAGGACAACCTGCTAATTTACAAGGTATTTGGAATCAGAAACTAAATCCTGCTTGGAAATGCCGTTATACCACCAATATCAATGCGGAAATGAATTATTGGCCTGCCGAAGTTACCAATTTGCGTGAGATGCATGAGCCTTTCCTACAAATGGTGAAAGAATTGTATGAGAACGGTCAGGAGGCTGCCGGGAGATGTATGGTTGCCGGGGGATGGGTATTGCATCACAATACGGATTTGTGGCGTATGAATGGTGCTGTAGATAGGGCTTATTGTGGACCGTGGCCTACCTGTAATGCGTGGTTATGTCAACATTTGTGGGACCGTTACCTCTATTCGGGTGATAAGGAATACCTGGCTTCCGTGTATCCTATTCTGAAGAGTGCTTCAGAATTTTTTTGTTGATTTTTTAGTAAGAGATCCCAATACCGGTTATCTGGTAGTCACTCCTAGTAACTCTCCGGAGAATTCGCCTAGTATTTGGAAAGGGAAAGCCAATCTGTTTGCAGGTATCACGATGGACAATCAGTTGGTATCCGATTTATTTTCAAATACTCGTTCAGCAGCACAGATTTTGAATCTGGACAAGCAATTCTGTGATACCATTCTGTCATTAAAAAGGCAACTTCCTCCCATGCAAGTAGGGCAATACGGACAGTTGCAAGAGTGGTTCGAAGACTGGGATAACCCTAATGACCATCATCGTCATATCTCTCATTTATGGGGACTTTTCCCCGGTTATCAAATTTCTCCTTATTCATCACCTATACTTTTTGAAGCTGCCCGTAATACATTGATACAGCGTGGTGATCCTTCTACTGGTTGGTCTATGGGATGGAAGTCTGTTTTTGGGCAAGATGTTTGGATGGGAATCATGCATTTAAGTTGATTGCCAATCAGTTGAATTTTGTTTCTCCTGAAGTACAGAAAGGTCAGGGAGGAGGTACTTATCCAAATTTATTCGATGCTCATCCGCCTTTCCAGATTGATGGAAATTTTGGTTGTGCAGCCGGAATTGCTGAAATGTTGATGCAGAGCCATGATGGGGCTGTTCATTTACTTCCTGCTTTACCTGATACCTGGAAAAATGGAGAGATTAGGGGGCTTCGTGCACGTGGTGGTTTCGAAATCGTTTCTCTGAAATGGAAAGACGGCAAGGTAGAGTCGGCAATTATCAAATCTACTATCGGTGGTAATCTTCGCTTACGTGTGCACAATACTTTGGCGATGGATGGTATGACATTGGTTAAAGCGGAAGGAGATAATCCTAATCCCTTGTTTGAAAAGCAAGAAATCAGTCGTCCGCTGGTTAGTGAGAAAGTTCCATTGAAAGGAGTGGAATTGAAAGATTCTTATTTATATGATGTAGCTACTGAAGCAGGACAGACTTATACTTTTATTTCAAGTTGTCTTTGATTTTACAAGAATATTTTCTGATATAAATTCAAATATGAAAAAAATATCAATTTACTGTTTTATACTAATATCTTTAGGATTTATCGTTGTACTTCTAAAACCCATGAAAAAACAATTGAGGATTTCGACATTCGGGAAATGAGCCTGCAAGTAGATACGCTTTATAGTAGGATGACACAAGCCGAAAGAGTTGCACAATTGTATGGTATTCGTCCGAAAGAAATAATGGAGGATGGAAAACTGTCATTAGAAAAGTGTAAAGAGAAGATACCTGACGGTATAGGGCATATTTGTCAATATGCTTGCGCTTTAGATATGGAACCAAATGAACTGCGTGATTTTGTGCGTGATCTTCAAAATTATCTGATACATGAGACTCCCTCAGGTATACCAGCCATATTTCACGAAGAGGCCATTACCGGACTGGCTGCCAAAGGAGCGACCGTTTATCCCAACAATTGGGTATAGCCTGCACATGGATCCGGAACTGGCTACAGTAAAAACGGAACAAACGGCGGAAGTCATGCGCTCTGTTGGCGCTACTCTTACTTGTCACCCATGGTCGATCTCATACGTACCGCTCATTGGCCACGTATAGAAGAATCCTATGGTGAAGATGGGTATCTTAGTGCAGCTATGGGAGTCGCTTTTGTGGAAGGTCTGCAGAAGAAAGGATTGAAAAATGGAGTTGCTGCGTGCACCAAGCATTTTTTGGGATATGGTGGAGGCTCTTCTTTGAGTTGGAAAGAAATTTATGAGGAAGTGCTTTTGCCACACGAAGCTATGATACGACAGGCGGGATGTAAGGTCTTGATGACATCCTATGGCCGGTTCCGTTAGTGAACAAGCCGTATCCAGCGATACTCTTCTGAATAAAATATTACGTGGATATCTTGGATTTGACGGAGTAGTGGTCAGTGACTATGGGCAGTAGGATATGCTAGTCAAAAAGGAAATCCTGATAATCATTGAACAACGGGCTGTTGAGGACTCTAACCGCAGGTAATGACATTGAATTGCCATCAAATAATTGTTATAATATCTGCCCGAATTA
>ENA-OQIM01000602-OQIM01000602.1-human-gut-metagenome-genome-assembly--contig:-NODE-602-length-13418-cov-5.472049_pt1 | contig 13418 bp, 16 predicted proteins | sample MGYA00242579_ERZ504744 | MGnify/ENA primary metagenome ERZ504744 (study PRJEB26092, sample SAMD00036441) | human gut metagenome | host: Homo sapiens | study: EMG produced TPA metagenomics assembly of...
ATTGATGAAGAGGAAAAGCTATGAACGATAAAAGAAAGATAATAGCAATATTTATAATTGTTGCGATAGTAGCTGCACTGGCTGCAGTTGCCACATTTGTGATTAAATCAGCAAAAAACGAGGCTAAAGGCTCGTCACAGATGACGGAAACAGCCACAGAGGATAGTTCAGACAAGGACGACCCGCAGCACACAGGAGACAATGCCGGCTCAATGAGTGTGACATCTGATGATGGGGCTTCTGCGGATGAGACACAGATACTGTCTGCAAGCTCTGTTGCGGAAAACAGTAACCTGACCTTCGGAATTGATGTATCTAAATATCAGGGCACTATAAAGTGGGACAAGGTTGCCGCAGGCGGAATTGATTTTGCAATGATACGTGTGGGCTACAGAACCCAGAAAACAGGCGAGATGTGTGTTGATACAAATGCAAGATACAACATGCAGGAGGCGCAGAAAAATGGCATAAAGGTCGGAGTATATTTCTTTTCATCAGCAGTAAATGAAACAGAAGCCATTGAGGAGGCAGACTGGGTAGCAGACTACATATCAAAATATCAGATTACATATCCGGTGGCATTTGACTGCGAGGGCTTCACTGACTCAGCCAGCAGACAGTATGGCATGTCATCAGAGGCACGCACCAAAGTAGCTGAGGCATTTTTGCAGGAAATATATAATAAAGGATATACACCTATGTTTTACGCTGCAATGAATGAGTTGTCGGCAAACAGCCAGTGGGATACTAAAACGCTTGAGAGCAGGTACAAAATCTGGGTGTCACAATATCCGGATACAGCTTATCCGGAAACACCACAGTCATCTTATGAGGGCACACATGCTATGTGGCAGTATACCAATAAGGGAAAGGTGTCAGGGATTGATAAGCCGGTAGATTTGAATGTGGCATACTTTGGTTTTGATGAGACAGAGTCTGCAAAAAATGGTGATGCGGCTGACAATGCAACAGCTGACCCGGAAGCAAACATGAAGTTTTCGGATGTAAATGAGACTGTAACTGCCAAGGAGAGCGTCAATCTGAGGGATATTCCGAGTCAGGGCAATGACAGCACAATTAAGGCAACGCTCAATAACGGTGATACGGCAGCAAGAACAGGGATCAGTGACAGTGGATGGTCACGTATCGAATATAATGGACAGACATACTATGCCATTTCAAGTTACCTCACAACAGATATGAACTATGTAGTTCCCGGACAGGACGGAAGTGGCAGCGGAGACGGACTGAAGACAAAGTTCAAGGATTGTAATGATACTGTCACTGCAAAGATAGAGGTTAATCTGCGTGCACTTCCAAGTGTCACAAATCCGGATGCTACAGTCATCGCAACGATAAAAAATGGGGAAACAGTCACCAGGACCGGAATCAATGAGGAGTTTGGCTGGTCACGCGTGGAATATAATGGACAGACACTTTACTGTGTGACAAGCTATCTGAGTGTGCAGTGATATAATGAACGCAGTGTTTTAGAGAATAAAGTCAAAAAAATTAAATGTTATTAAGCTAAAATCATGCATAAAGTAGAAATAGTGAAAAAATGTCATGGATATAATGATAGAATTGTTTAAAAGAGTGCGTTAAAATACAAAATAATGAAATACGTAAGTAAAGGGGCATTTTATGGAATATTCAGCAATTTTTCATGACATGGATAAAAGATTCTGCTATGCGATAGATAAGGATTTGTTTGTGATACGCGTGCAGGTAAAAAAGGATGATATGAAGGAGGTAATCCTTCACTATGAGGACAAGTATATACCAATGGAGCGCAAGGATACGCGAATGACTCTTCCTATGAAGAAGGTAGCCACCTCACAGTTTCACGATTATTATGAAGCACAGCTTCAGATGCATCTGATATGTCTGAGATACTTTTTTGAATTTACGGACATGCAGGGTGAAAAGGTATATTACGGCAATTATGAGTTCGATAAGGAGTGCATCACAAACAGGGACAGAATGTTTGACTGCCCGCAGAATCTCAGAGAGGAAGAGATGTTTGAGGTGCCACAGTGGGCAGCAAACAAGGTAGTGTATCAGATTTTCCCATCGCGCTTTGCCGCAACACAGCCGGTAGACAAAAAGCTGTGGTATAAGGCGCCGATTACGCCTATGGATGATCTGCATGGCAATCTCAGAGGTATCATAGAGCATCTGGATTATATTAAAGATTTGGGAATCGATGTGGTGTATCTGACACCAATCTTTAAATCAAATTCGTGCCATAAGTATGATACCATTGATTATTATCAGGTTGATCCATCATTTGGAACAACAGAGGATTTAAAGGAGCTCGTACAAAAATCTCATGAGCGTGGCATGAAGGTAGTGCTGGATGCGGTATACAACCACTCAGGAAGAGAATTTTTTGCATTTCAGGATATACTGGAAAAGGGCGAGAAATCAAAATATCTGGACTGGTATTTTATCGACGAGCTGCCGCCTAAGAGTGAATGGGGAGAGATTCCAAACTTCAAATGCTTCGGCTACTACGGTGGAATGCCAAAGCTTAATCTGAAAAATCCTGAGGTGGAGAAATACATCACTGATGTTGCCTGCTACTGGATTAAGGAATGTGATATTGACGGATGGAGACTGGATGTAGGAGACGAAATCAGTCATTTCTTCTGGAAGAATTTCAGAAAGGCAATCAAGGCTGTAAAGAAGGATATGCTGATAATTGGTGAGATATGGCACTACGCAGGCGACTTCCTCGAGGGAGATGAGTGGGATACTGTAATGAACTATCCATTCTACCTGAATCTGATAGACCTGCTTGCAGATGAAAAGATAAATGTCAGTCAGTTTGTACAGAATCTGGGATATCTGAAGGGACGCTTAAACAAAAAGTGCTATCCTCTGATGTGGAACCTGATTGACAGCCATGATACAGCAAGATTTCTACATCTGTGCAACGATAATAAGAAAAAACAGCATCTCGCAGCAGCCTTTCAGCTGTTACTGCCGGGAATGCCTATGGTTTACTATGGCGATGAGTATGCCATGCCGGGAGCAAATGATCCGGACTGCAGACGAGGCATGTACTGGGATGAGGAATACCAGGACAAGGAGATGTATAATTGGTATAAGAAGCTAATGCAGATTAGAAAAGCACATGCATGTATCGTAGAGGGCGAAATGATTGAGACAATCACAAATGACGATGATGATACGATTGTTATGATCAGAAAAAACGGCGATGAGACAATCGCAATGCTTTTCAATTGCGGCAGCAGTGTAAAGGAATTTAATGAGTATGCCAAGAAATATAATCTGCTTACAGATAGCGCATTTGACGGAAAAGTAGACGGGCTTGATGCTGCCGTAATTGTGCTTTAAAAATTATATGGATTATCTATAAGAAGTCATGGAGCTTTGCACATCAGGTAAACGGAAAGACGGTAGAAGCGACGAAAAATAGGTAAATCGCAGTAAAATAATTTTATATGAGTTTTTATGGACAGGAAATTGCAGGCAGCTGCTTTTTCCTGTTTTTTTGCATAAAATCAATTCTGTTGAGGTAAAATTGAGATTGACATTGTATTGTATGAGTATAAAATACAAGGAATCAGGTGATGTACAATGAAAAGGCATAAAATATGTAAAATTATTTTTGCTATACTGGCAGTTTTTTTATGTGTGGCTTTTTATGAGTTAATCGGAATCTGCATCACATATAAAAACAGCCGGCGGTGTCTGATGCTACTATAAAGGAAACACAAAATATTATGAGTGTGGCGGGGAGAGAGAATACGGAAAGAGCAGTAATCATTGAAAAAAATTCGCAGGCTCTTTTAGAAAGAGTTAGATTAATCCAAAATGCAAAGGATGAAATAATCCTTTCTACATTTGCATTTAAATCAGACGAAAGCGGAAAATTGATTTTAGGAGCACTGCATGATGCGGCAGACAGAGGCGTACATGTCCGCATATTGGTAGATGGAATGGAGAGCTGGATTGATATGGAGGGTAATCCATATTTTTATGGATTATCTTCGCATGAGAATGTTGAGATTAAGCTGTATAATAAAGCAAATCCGCTTAAGCCATGGAAGACAATGGGAAGAATGCATGATAAATATCTGATTGCAGATGGTAAAATATATATTCTTGGCGGAAGAAACACATATAATTATTTTTTGGGTGATTTTCCGGGGCATAAAAATTTTGACCGGGATGTGTTAGTTGTCTGCGATGAGCCACAGAAAGATAATTCGGTCAATCAGCTTTGGAATTATTTTGAAACAATATGGGAACAGGAGGACTGTCGGTATTTTCATAACAGTAAAAAATTAGCTGACAGACAGTCTGTAAAGAAAGCAGTTTTAGAGCTGCAGGAAGGGTATCAGCAATATTTTGAAGTTAATAAGGAAAAAATTTGTGATAAAGATTATGCGGATGAAACCTTTGAAACAGAAAAGATTACATTGTTATCAAACCCAATCCACACCCAAGCTAAGGAACCGGTGGTATGGTATCAGCTGGGAGAATTAATGAAAAATGCAAAGGAACGCGTAAAAATTCATACACCATATATTATTTGCAATGATATGATGTATAATACATGGGAGGAAATTGCACAGAAGGTTCCGGACTTTTCTATTATGACAAATTCTGTTGCAAATAACGGAAATCCATTTGGAGCTGCTGATTATGCCAAAAACAGAAACAGAATTTTAGAAACAGGAATTGATATCTGGGAATATGAAGGCGGTTATTCGTATCATGGAAAAAGTATTCTGATTGACGATGATCTGTCAGTAATAGGTTCATTCAATATGGACATGAGAAGTACTTATCTGGATACAGAGCTGATGCTTGTAATACGCAGTAAAGAGGTTAATAAACAGCTGGAGGATGGCATGATGGAGTATGAGAGCGTGTCCAGACAGGTATTAGACGATGGAACATATTATGATCCGTATCATGTAAAGCCGATTGAATTAACAGAAAAACATAAAAGAAAGGTGTTTCTGGTACAGCATCTGCTTGGATGGGCAAGGGATTTGTTTTGATTAAAGGAGAATATAAAGCGTGTTTAAGATATTAATTGTAGAAGATGATAAGGAATTAAGTCTGTTATTCCAAAAGGTGCTTGAAAAGAGCGGATATCAGGTCAAAAGTGCGTCGGATGGAGCACAGGCACTGGAGGTATTGGACAGAGAGTATATTGATTTAATCATTTCCGATATAATGATGCCGGTTATGGATGGATATGAACTTGTGTCGGAGCTTCGTTCGGCGGGATATCAGATACCGGTGCTTATGATTACTGCAAAAAGCAGCTTCGATGATATGCGTCAGGGCTTTCTTTCGGGAAGTGACGACTATATGGTAAAACCCGTAAATGTCAATGAAATGGTTTAAGTAGGGGCACTGCTTCGGCGTGCACAGATACTGAACGAACACAAAATTGTGATTGGCTCAACCGAGTTTGATTATGATGCAATGACAGTTGTGACCGGTGATGAAACGCTTGTCCTGCCAAAAAAAGAATTCCTGCTTTTATACAAGCTGGCAGCTTCACCGGGCAGGACATTTACGAAGCAGCAGCTAATGGATGAGGTATGGGGATATGAGACGGAGGCAGACCCACATACGATAGAGGTACATATAGGAAGAATCAGGGAGCGTTTTAAAGAAAATCCGGATTTCGAAATTGTAACAATGCGTGGTCTGGGATACAAGGTGGTGAAAAAATAATGGAACATAAAAAGAAAAAAGAATTGCGTATCCGCTCGTGTCTGACCGGTGCAATCTGGCTGGCACTTGCATGTTCTATGCTGATATCAGCCCTGTTATTTGCGTTTTTGAATCATTTTTTGGATTTGCCCGGGAAAATACCGGGCCTTGGTTGGCTTTTGATTTTTAATACATTGATAGCAGGACTTATCACATCATTTATCAATGCAAGGCTCCTTGAGCCGATTACCAGGCTCAGTAAAGCAATGAAAACAGTTTCCCAGGGAGATTTTGAACAGCATCTGGAAACAAACAGCCGCATAGCCGAGATTGGAGAATCATATCAGAGCTTTAATGTCATGACAAAAGAGCTTCGTGCAACAGAGATTCTGCAAATGGATTTTGTATCCAATGTTTCCCATGAGTTCAAGACTCCAATCAATGCAATTGAAGGCTATACGATGCTGCTCCAGGGAGATGAGCTGTCACAGGAGCAGGAGGGGTATGTAGAAAAAATCCTGTTTAATACTCAAAGGCTTTCAGGTCTTGTTGGAAATATTTTATTGTTATCAAGGCTGGAAAATCAGAATATTCCAATGAAAAAAACCAAATATCGTCTGGATGAACAAATCCGTCAGGCATTTCTTTCATTGGAAGACAAATGGACTGAAAAAGGAATTGGATTTCAGGTGGAGATGGAGGAGGTCAGATATGTTGGAAATGAAGGGCTTTTTATGCATATCTGGATGAATCTTTTGGATAATGCAATCAAGTTTAGTCCTGAAAATGGGACAATCACCATGTTTCTAAGGCATGAAAATGATTCTGTGCAGTTTATTCTGGAAGACGAGGGACCGGGAATCGCGGATGATGCAAAAGCCAGAGTATTTGACAAGTTTTATCAGGTGGATGGTTCCCATAAAGCCGAGGGAAACGGCCTTGGCCTGGCACTTGTGAAAAGAATTGTAGACATCGCCGGTGGAACAATCAAAGCTGAAAACCGGGAATACGGAGGATGCAGATTTGTAGTAGAACTGCCAATAAATAATTATAATGAGTAGTTATTTAGAACATGATAGTTACAATAATAAAATAATAAGATAGAAGATAGGAGAATTCATATGACATTTTATCAGGAACTGCAGTTAAATCAGGCCGGCTCTAAAAGCCTGTTGAAAAATAGTAAAACAATGAAAGAAAAACTATACCATACGTTTGTATACATGGTGAAGATAGCTATCACAATGGTATTCTGCTTTACCTTTGTCACTGCCTCAAGCATCATATTGGGAAAGGATAACAGTATTGTGGGAGTAGTGGTCTTATTATGCGTTATGGTATTTCGCAACGCTGATCTGGGAATCCATACCGGACACTCTACATGGCTTTTGGCATTGTTCTTTGTAATTATGACAGTATGCCCGCATCTGGCAAATCAGCTTTCACCGCTTCCGGCGCTGCTTATAAACATTGCAGCTCTTGCAGTGCTGGTTCTGTTCGGATGTCATAATCCATTTATGTTTAATCAATCCACACTGGTTCTTGGCTATTTATTGTTATATGGATATGATGTGTCAGGAAAAAGCTATATGCTTCGAATAGCAGGGATGGCCGCAGGAGCTGCCATCACATGTCTGGTATTTTACAGAAATCATAAAAACAGAGACTATAAAAGAAATATGAAAGCTGTAATTGAGGAGTTTGACCTTTCTTCATCACGTACAAAATGGCAGCTGTGCCAGATACTATGCGTACCGTTAGTTCTATGTATTGCACAGCTTTGCAATATGCCGCGTGCAATGTGGGCAGGTATTGCAGCCATGTCTGCCATCCTGCCGTTTATGGAGGATATGCAGTACAGAGTCAGAAAAAGGATTGTCGGTAATATCGCCGGTGTTATATGCTTCACGGCATTATATTTCCTGCTTCCACCATCAATCTATGCGTACATAGGAATCATAGGTGGAATCGGCGTGGGATTATCGGCACAATACGGCTGGCAGGCTGTTTTTAATACATTTGGTGCTCTGGCTATAGCTGCAGAGAGCTATGGGTTAAAGGGAGCAGTCAGCCTCAGGGTGATTCAGAATGTGTTTGGAGTCGTTTTTGCGTTGGTATTTTGTGCTGTATTTTATAGAATTATGTCAGTGAAAGTATCGGTGAAAGAGAAAGCTGTATAATACAAGTGGAAACGTGTAATCAGTCATAGGGAATTGTATTCTTCAGATGAAACAGCCCCAAAATCCAAAGTGAAGGAAAAGGTTAAAACAAATATGAGTCAGATAATATTGGCGTCGGCATCACCGCGCCGAAAGGAATTATTAGAGCAGATTGGGGCAGAGTTTGTTGTCTGTCCTGCAAAGGGAGAAGAGATAATCACAGAGGAGGAGCCATCTGCGGTTGTCATGGAGCTATCCCGTCAAAAGGCAGAGGAGGTAGCGTCAGGTGTACTTACCTACAATGAACAGCATGCAGAGCTTGTGACACCGCAGGATATTCTTGTAATCGGAGCGGATACGGTAGTGGCTTATGAGAATCAGATTCTTGGAAAGCCGAAGGACGAAGAAGATGCCAGGCGTATGCTTTTGATGCTTTCGGGAAAAACGCACAGTGTCTATACAGGGGTAACGTTTGTGTTTATTGACAAAGACGGAAGAACCGGAGAACACTGCTTTTATGAGAAGACGGATGTCAGCATGTATACACTGACGGAAGAGGAAATTGACCGCTATATTTCAAGCGGGGATCCGATGGATAAAGCAGGAAGCTACGGGATACAGGGACGCTTTGCCATCCACATTAAGGGAATACATGGTGATTACAATAATGTGGTAGGCTTCCGGTAGCGCGCCTGTATCAGGAGCTTAGAAAGCTTGGAGTTGATGTTTAGCGAAGTCTTTTTTTAATAGCCGGTCCGATAAGCATGGCAATTATCATTTTTATCAGATCGCCCGGGATAAATGGGAGCACACATATTGAGAGTGCACCGCTGACTGTGCTTTTTGCCTCAAAGCAGAACCATGCTGTACCGAGCACATAGCATATGATAGTTCCGACAATCATACCAATGAGCTGGAGCCAAGGCTGGTGGAAATGATCGATTACAAGTCCTGCAATAATTGCCATGGCAATAAAACCGATGATGTATCCGCCTGTAGGACCGGCAAGCTTAGCTGGGCCACCGGTGAAGCCTGAAAATACGGGGATTCCGACAAGTCCTATAAGCAGGTAAATCAGGTAGCTGATTGTTCCGCGTTTCCATCCGAGCAGATATAATGAAATATATATGGCCAGATTTGTCAGTGAAATCGGTACCGGCCCAATCGGGATAGATAATGGTGCAAGAATACATGTGACAGCTGTCATGAGCGCTGTTACCGTTATGGCATAGGTCGTTCCATGCTTGTAGTCTATAGTTTCTGTCTGGTTCATGATAAAATCTCCTTTTTGTAAATTTCATAGTAATTTTTGTACGGTTAACACATTAACATGAAAAGATGTTGATTGTCAACCGAAACTGCAATAAAGGTTTACAATTATCGGGGAGTAATGAAAAAAAATACTAACATCGGTATATACGTACGCTATTCGGAAAACATGGATACTTGGAAAATGTCTGAAAAATCATTAAAAACAATCGACATTACAGCAAATAAACGCTATAATAGATACATTAAGATAAATGTACTGGGACTTGTATTATCCACAGCCGTCACGCGGTACGGCTGTCGCGGATAGCGTCAGGCCCCGGGAAGGGGAATTATATGCAGGATAAAAAGCAAAAAAAGGCAAAAATACAGGTTATATTTCTAATTCTTATTTCCACGCTTGTTATTTTAGCGGATTTTTATGCGATAATTAATTATCCAAAGGAATACATGCTCATTGCAGCAATCACAGTTATCTTTATGATTTGCCTGTGGGGAGTGATAAGCGGATTTTTCTCACTGAGTGCTCTAAAGGAGGACAGGAGGGAGGAACAGTATGACAGTATTTTTAAGTCGGAAAAGGCATCTTACCTCATGCTTAGAAAGTATTTTGATGAGATAGAGGGAAAGATTGAGATACTGCAGAAGGAGTCAAAGATTCCGACTGAGGATATCATCAATGCACAGAAGGGAATCGCAAAGGTTGTTATCAACAGGAATAAGGAAAATGCTGGAATGCGAATTATGAACTCTAATGAACAGCTTATGGAGACTTTTGAGCATTCTTGAGAATAAGCTCAAGGAGAGCAATGATTTCATTATTGAGAGCCAGAAAAATGTGATTTATGACAACCTCAAGGACATTATGGAAAAGCAGCAGGTTCTGTCTGACAGCATAAAGGATATGGAAATCCGTCTGAGTCAGGCAATCACAGCAAATCCTATTCAGTTTACAGCAAATGTTGAGATGCCTAAGCAAACGACCGACGCACCACAATCAGCACCGGCCATGGAGCGATACCTGAACCTGTCGTAGAGGAAGCCGCGATAGCTGAGCCGGAGCCTGTTGCGGTAATCGAGCCGGAGCCGGTCATAGAGCACCTGAACCGGAGCCGGTAGTAGAGCCAAGCCCTGTTGCAGAAGAAGCTGTTGCAGATACGACAGACAGCGATCCGAACCGCCAGCTGAGTGCAGATGAAATAGCAGCACTTTTTGCAAGTGCAAACGCAGGTGCGACAGAACCTGAATCAGAGCCGGCAGAGGAAGTGATTACGGAACCGGTCACAGAGGCACCTCAGGCACCTGAGCCGGAGCCTGTAAGTGAACCGGAACCGGCAAAGTCTCCGGTTGTAGATTTGAATAACACAAATCGTAATCTGACACCGGATGAGATAGCAGCTTTATTTAGCAGTATGTAGTATTTTGGTAACTATTCAGTAAAGAAATATGCGGTATTGCATATTTCGTAAAAAATGAAGAAATAATATTTTGTAATTATCTCACAAATATGTTAAAGTGTGCATGTTATAAAAATATGCACACTTTATTTTTTGAAAGGAAATATAAAAAATATATGGAAACAATCAGATTTGACGAATTAGAACTAAACCCTAAGATTTTGCGAGGCATCAAGGATATGGGCTTTGAGGAGGCAACTCCAATACAGGCTCAGGGAATCCCGGCAGTGCTTTCGGGCAGGGATGTAATCGGACAGGCGCAGACGGAACAGGAAAGACAGCAGCCTTTGGTATTCCGGTGCTTGAGAGCGTTGATGCATCAAGTCACAAGACACAGGTTATCATCCTCTCTCCTACAAGGGAGCTTGCCATCCAGGTGGCAGATGAAATCAGGAAGCTTGCAAAATATATGCATGGTGTGAAGGTACTTCCGGTATACGGAGGACAGGATATCAGCCGTCAGATTAAGGCACTTAAGGGCGGTGTGCAGATTATTATCGGAACTCCGGGGCGTCTTATGGATCATCTAAGGAGAAAGACAATCAGGCCTGACCATGTAAAGACAATAGTGCTCGACGAGGCAGACGAGATGCTCAACATGGGCTTTAGGGAGGACATCGAGACAGTGCTCGAATACCTGCACAGGAGCATCAGACAGTACTCTTCTCGCAACAATGCCAAAGCCTATTTTGGAAATTACAAGAAAATATCAGCATGATGCTATCAATATCAAGATTGTGAAAAAAGAGCTGACAGTCGCAAATATCGACCAGTATTACTATGATGTGAAGCGCAAGGACAAGATAGATGTACTCACAAGACTGTTGGATTATTATAATCCAAAGCTCTCACTTGTATTCTGCAACACCAAGAAGATGGTCGACGAGCTGGCATATGAGCTTTGCGGACGCGGCTACAGTGCAGAGGGACTTCATGGCGATATGAAGCAGGTGCAGAGAGATCGTGTCATGAAGAACTTCAGAAACGGAAAGACAGATATTCTTATTGCCACTGATGTCGCAGCGCGCGGAATTGATGTGGATGATGTGGAGGCTGTTTTCAATTATGATCTGCCTCAGGATGACGAGTATTATGTACATAGAATCGGCCGTACAGGAAGAGCAGGCCGCTGTGGAAAGGCATTCTCCTTTGTGAAGGGCAAGGAGGTATATAAGCTCAAGGACATACAGCGCTACTGCAAGACAAAAATCTATGCACAGCCAATTCCATCATCTGATGATGTTGCCAAAATCAGGGCAGAAAAGATTATGGACCAGATTTCCACCATTATAGATGAGGAAAATCTCACAAGTGTCATTGATATTATAGAGAATCAGATAAATGAGTCAGATTACACGGCAATGGATATAGCAGCGGCATTTTTATACCAGGCTATGGGTGCTTCAGAGATATCCACAGCTGAATCAAAGGACGACTATGATTTCCACAATACAGGGGCTGAGGATGGTATGGTGCGCCTGTTTATCAACGTCGGAAAGAAGGACAGGATAAAGCCGGGCGATATTTTAGGCGCCATTGCAGGCGAGTCAGGCATGCCTGGCAGGCTTGTCGGTGCAATCGACATGTACGACAAGTATACATTTGTTGAAGTGCCGGCTGAGTATGGCAAGGAAGTGCTCAATGCCATGAAGAATGCAAAGATAAAGGGCCGCTCTGTGAACATGGAGCCTGCAAATTCACGATAGCAAAGGCAGGCTTTTCTGATGACGCATCAGCTTTTCTTGTTCTCAGTGGTTCTGAATAGTTACGATGGTTGTATAAAAAATACCGGGACACAAAATGTGTTGCCCGGTATTTTTGATTACTTGTCGTCATCGATTCCCCAATGCTCTTTCATGTAATCCTTTCCCATTCCTCCGCCGATATCATTCTGATTTCTGCGAAGATAATGTACAAATATTCCACCAACAACTGCAAAAATGATAAGTGCTGCAAGTACTACCATATGGTCTCCCTTCTGAAACATCTGTCAGTTTCAAAAAAAGCTGTAATTATTCGTTCGAAAATAAACGAAAAACAATTGGTTGCCATCATTATAGCAGAATTGTCAGATAAGTCAATACACAAATCAGCTATTGTTTACACTAAAGCGCAGCCGGATTACTGGTTACATTGTTAGTTGTGAACAGTAACGTGGCCGTGGCTAGTCACACTGTTAGTTGTGAACAGTAATTGACCGGCACGAAATTATGCGTCAGCCAGCATCAGCACATGCTTCACAATTGATTTGATTATATTAACCGCAGTCTCCATGCCTTCCACTGATATGTGCTCAAATGGGCCGTGGAAGCCGTAGCCGCCGGTACCGAGGTTTGGACAAGGAAGTCCCATGAAGGATAAACGTGCGCCGTCTGTACCGCCGCGAACCGGGCGTGATAGCGGCTTTAGACCATTTTCCTCTATAGCAGCCTTAGCCAGGTCGATAATGTACATGTTGTCCATTATGATTGAAAGCATATTCTCGTAGGAGTGGGTGATAGTCAAAGAAACAGTGCCCTCACCATATTTTTATTCATCTCTATCTCAAGAGAGCGGAGAGTATCAAGTCTTTTAGCAAAAGAGCTTTGTCGTGGTCGCGCACAATATATGACAGATGCTGATGCTACATCACCGCTCATATCACATAGATGGTAAAAGCCCTCTCTGCCCTCAGTTGTGGCAGGAGTCTCGTTTGCAGGCAGAGCTTGCGGCAATCTCGCAGCCAACCAAAGCAGCATTGACCATAATGTCCTTTGCCTCGCCCGGATGCACGTTGACGCCCTTTATGGTAAATTCAGCGCTTGCGGCATTAAAGTTTTCATAGGCC
>ENA-OQIM01000603-OQIM01000603.1-human-gut-metagenome-genome-assembly--contig:-NODE-603-length-13408-cov-2.500113_pt1 | contig 13408 bp, 13 predicted proteins | sample MGYA00242579_ERZ504744 | MGnify/ENA primary metagenome ERZ504744 (study PRJEB26092, sample SAMD00036441) | human gut metagenome | host: Homo sapiens | study: EMG produced TPA metagenomics assembly of...
TAGGATCGCAGCTCCCGCACAGGTGGAAAAAATCTTCTGCTCTCGGTCATAATGGCGGATGTCCTTGCCTTTCCCTGGCAAAAGCCCAGCCAAGGGCACAGTAATAATTTCCGGCATCATCCATCTTGTCCCTGTCATGAAGCTGGATCATCTTTGCCTGACAGGAAAATGCCTTCTTATGTCTGCGCAGGGCAGCAACCATCTCCTCCAGGAAATCCGGTTCCGCTTCCGTATCATTGTTCAGAAGCAACACATATGGGGAACGTGCCGCATGGATCCCTTCATTGACGGCTCTGCTGAAACCGTAATTCTCCGGAAGCTGTATCATGTGTACCCATGGATATTCCGCTGAAACAAATGCACAGCTGCCATCAGTGGAACCATTATCCACTAGTATAACCTCAAAATTACGGATAGTCTGTCTTTCAAGACTGGAAAGAACACCATCCAGATATGCCATTCCGTTAAAGTTTGGTATGACTACTGATACTTCCTGCATTGCTTTATCCCTTCTTCTTTCCCATTCCCGGAAGGGGCTTCAGGGAATAATTCCATTTGGTTAAAGAAAGATTTTTGTTATAGTATGGATCTCCTTTTTTCAGGATATCCAGCCAGTGACAGCGCATGTATTCGATCTCCGTCTGGAAACGGCGGACCTTTTCCTCGCTGTCCTCAGTGCCTCTTGACTTGGATTCGTAATGATAGAGCTTCACATACGGATCATAGACGATCAGATGGCCGTGGCTTCGCACCTTCAGACAGAGATCCACATCATTAAACGCAACTGCAAGCTCTTCCGTAAAGCCTCCTGCCTCCAGAAAAACTTCCTTCTTCATCATCATACATGCTGCAGTCACACAGCTCATATCCTGCAGAAGAGAGGCCTTATGGAGATATCCGGTACGCTCTGCCGGCATATTCACAAACATGTTCCCGGCAATTCCGCCCATTCCCACCACGCAGCCTGCATGCTGAATGGTGTTATCCGGATAGATCAGCTTGACGCCAACTGCACCTGTTTCCTTACGCTGGCACACGCTCAGCATCTCTGACATCCAGTCGGATCGATGACCTTTACGTCATTATTCAGAAAAAGCAGATAATCTCCCTTGGCATGGCGCACCCCGAAATTGTTGATGGCAGAATAGTTGAAGCCTTTTTTCCAGCGGATCAGATGGACCCTGGGATCCTCCGAAAGCTTTCTGTAATACCGGAAGATCTCTTCGGAGCTGCTGTTATTCTCCACAATGATGATCTCGTAATTTTTGTAGGCAGTTTTTCAAAAATGGATTCCACGCAGGCCTGAAGCGTTTCTTTCTCCTCACGGTTCGGAATGATAACAGAAACCAGAGGTTCTCCCTGCACCGGATACTTCACACGGTAAAATCCAAAATCCGGAGTATGCTCCACGGTTCCCGGAGTTCCGGTCCGTTTGAGATTCCCCTCAATGGCACGTCTGCCGGCTTCAAAAGCATACATCTTGCTTGCCGGATTATCTGCTGTGGAGGATTTGTGGGTCCTCCAGTGATAAAGGATCTCCGGTACATGGACCACTTTCCTTGCCTGCTCCACACAGCGGAAAATGAAATCATAATCCTGGGCGCCGTCAAATTCCCGGCGAAATCCGCCCACTGTCTGCACTACGGAACGTCTTACCACCAGAAAATGGCAGATATAATTATTGGATCTTAAAAGATCCAGGTTAAAGTCCGGTTTCAGATGGGGCTGAAAATGTTCAGAAAGATCTGTCGTGACCTTATCCTCATCTGTATAGATCACATCCGCCTCCGGATGCTCCTCCAGTGCCGCCGCGATCTCATACAATGCATTAGGTGCCAGCAGATCATCATGATCCAGAAGTGCGATAAAATCACCCTCTGCCATGGCAAAAGCTGCGTTTGTATTTTCTGCAATGCCAAGATTCTCTTTCAGATCCTGATAGCGGATCCTCCTGTCCATCTCTGCATAGGATCTCAGCACAGTCTGCATGTCCGGATCCTCCGGGCTTCCGTTTGCCAGACACAGCTCCCAGTTCTCATATGTCTGTGCAAGGAGAGAGTCCAGCATCTGTCTTAAAAAAACGCTCCGGTGTCAGATATGCAGGTACCACAATGCTGATCAACGGCCCATCCGGAAATTTGCGTTTCCGCTGCTTCTCCAGTGTTTCCTCGTCAGGTCTGTATGCCTCATACCATGGTCCGTAAGGAACCTCTTCCGGTTCAAAACGTTCATGAAGCCGGATCCAGAACTCTTTCAGACCATAATGCTTCAGGTATCTTAAGCCCTTCTGTACTGTATAGGGGGAAAGCTTCTTTATAAGTCTGTCCCATTGGATCTTTCCTGTAGAATCATCTTTACTCATATATTATCTCCGTATTACTCAGTTTGCTGTTACTGTTCACTCTGTTCTCAGTAACAGTTTGATGAACATATTTTACCATTCCATCATTTTTTTTGCAAGGAAGAGAGGAAATGTGTTATACTGAGCTTACGTATGTATTGCTTACATAAGAATTATTTTTTATACAGGAGTACCATTTATCATGAAAAAATCAAGAATAACCACAGCGCTTCTGGCTATTGGGATCTCCGCTTCCATGGTGTTCCAGACTCCAGTTTTCGCCACAGAAGAAACCGCTGTTGCTGTATCCTCCGGTGTTACCACCAATGGGATCAGCGGATGGCCTCAGGGGCCTGAGATCACTTCCGCATCTGCCGTGATCATGGAAGATACTTCCGATACGATTCTCTATGCCAAGGATATGGACACCACGCTTTCTCCGGCCGGCGCAGTTAAGATCATGACCTGTCTTCTGGCACTGGAGAACAGCCAGCTTGACGATCAGGTTACCATGACAGAAACCGGTGTATCCGGTGTTACAGACGGAGGCGCTCATATTTCCTCACAGCTCGGAGAGGTATTTACCATGGAGCAGTGCCTTTACGCTCTGATGCTGGCCTCTGCCAATGACATTGCTCTCCAGGTCGCAGAACAGATCGGCGGATCTGTGGATGCCTTTGTCCAGAAAATGAACGACCGTGCCCGAGAACTTGGATGCACCAATACGGTATTTACCAATCCTACCGGTCTCCCGGATGACAACCAGCATACCACAGCACATGATCTGGCTCTGATCATGCAGGCGGCTATCCGTAATGACAGCTTCCGCACCATCTCCGGAGCCACCTCCTATACGATCCCGGCTACCAATGTTTCCGGCGGTACCCGTAACCTGACAAGCTCTTTTACCATGACAGATCCTGCATCCGCTTCCTATTATGAAGGATGTATCGGCGGTCGTGAAAGTACCACCACTGCTTCCGGAAGCGTTCTTGTCACAGCTGCACAGCGAAATGGTACTACTCTGATCGCAGTAGTCATGAACGGAGCGACCGGTCAGACAGCCAACGAAGCGATCTCACTTCTGGATTACGGTTTTTCCAATTTCCAGCTTCTGAATCTCAGCGAGGATGATTTTCACATCCTGTCCGGCGGCACTGTAATGGTTCCATCCGGTGCGACCGCAGACGACCTGACTACGGAAGATACGGAATCTGATGGTCAGATCTTACGCACCTATTCCTTTGGCGGAACTCAGGTGGGAACTGCAGTTGTCGAGGATTCCTCCCAGGAAAGCTCTTCCGATGTACTGGAAAATGATGAAAACATGGATTCTGCAAAAGCTTATTCCGAATCCAGATCCCAGATCCCGTATTTTGCCATTGGCGGTGTGGGCATCCTGCTCCTTATCCTTCTGCTGTGGCGCATGATCCGGATCATCCGTTCCTGATCTTGGTTCCCAGGCAAATATATTTCAGAATCAAAAAATCCCTCCTATGTACGGTCATATCCGGATACATAGAAGGGATTTTTTTTCTGCCATCTCACCCATCGGGGTGTCAGCCATAAAACGGAACTACCAGGAAGATATAGCATAAAAACGGCGAAGCAGCCAGAAGTGCTGTCAGGACCCGGTATATCCACATTCTGATATTTTCCTTTTTTACAAAACGCTCAAGCAGACGATTCCAGCCGGCTGTCACAAAATACATGGCCGGATACAGTGCCGGCATGATATAACGTCCCTGTGCCTGGTTGTCACTATAATATACATAATACATAAACAGACCCACAGGGATCAGGATCAGAAGGATCAGCAGCAGATGAAAGATCCCTTTTCTGTCCCATTTATCGTACACGGTTATTGTTTTTATCTTCAGCTTTTCACTTCCTGCTGCTTTTCGTTCTTTTACCACAGTACGTTTCTTCGGATAAAATATTCCCAGCATGGTCAAAATACCGATCCCACCCATTCCAAAGAACAGGAAATATGCCTTGCTCACACTATAAGGCATATAGATCTGCATCAGGCCAAAGGTTCCGATAAAGCTTACCAGAACTGTCAGCAGCCAGTTATGCTGCCAGCCCGGGTCCTGATACAGAAGGATATCCTTCCATGACCAGTTCAGCTTCTCCGGTGTAGGGTATCTGGACGGTCTGTAATCAACAGCCGCATATTTTTCCGCACACTGTGCACAGGCTTTTCTTCCGATAAGATCTCCGTCATAGAGAACGGCATTTCGTATAAACCACCAGCCGCATAAGGCAAGGGTTACTGCCGCGATCACGATCCCTCTCCGGAGCAGAAATGCAACTCTCTGTTTTACCGGCTCTTCCCTGCACAGAAGGACTGTCAGGCAGAAAAACAGGAAGCTGCATAAGATCCATCCGTAGGCATTATAGTAGGACAGTGCACAGACTGCCATTCCAACAGCCAGAAGGATCGAATTTCTGAAGCTCCAGTCTCTCGCTTCCAGATAACAGGACCAGGAATACAGGATCATCGCCATGGATAAAAGCGCCAGGGAATCCGTGTTTACATAAGTTCCCAGAAACAATGCCTGCGGCATAAAGCCTGCCAGTGCGGCAAACAGCCATCTTCCCTCTTTCGGAAAAAGCTTTCCGGATGCTTTCACCACAAAATATACCGCTCCAGTCACAAAGAGCACATCTGCCATCCTCGCCGCATGGAGTAATCCGTCTGCAGATGCATGGAACAAACCTGCGATCCCCATAAAGACAGCAGATACCATATAGGAAAGGATCGGATAATAGGCATAGGAAATCCCCCATGTCGCATCACGGATGGTTGGCTCATCTCCAAGAGGCAGCTTTCCCGGATGCTCATGAAGATACTGTGCCACCATGTAGCGCATTTTTCATCGGGGCCTGCCCCCAGGGGCTGCATAAACGCCCATGCAGTCAGGAGCAGAAATGCTGCCAGGACAAGAACCCCTGCCTGAACTCTCTCATCCTTCCAGATTTTTTTCTTTCCAAAATATACCTCCTATATCCGCTTCAGAGAGAAATCCTGGCTCTCCAGTGTAAGGTTCGGATTATAGTAAGGATCTCCGTCACGGAGGATCTCCGGCCAGTGCTTCTCAAAGGAAGCGATCTCGCGGTTAAATCTTGCCACCTTCTCCGGTGTATCCTCAAGACCTCTGGATTTGGATTCATAGTGATAAAGCTCCGCATAAGGATTGTATACAACCAGATATCCGGCTTTTCCCAGACGAAGGCAGAAATCTATGTCATTAAAGGCAACCTGAAATTCCTCACTTAATCCGTGAACCTTATCAAAGGCCTCACGCTTCACCATCATGCAGGCTGCGGTTACAGCGCTGTAATCCTGGGCACAGATGATCCTGTGGCAGTATCCGGTAGCGTCTCTCTTCTGCTGCACAAAGCAGTGTCCCGCAATACCGCCGAAGCCAACGACTACTCCTGCATGCTGCACGGTATCATCCTCATAATAGAGCCGCGCTCCTACAGCTCCCACATCCGGTCTCATACAGTATCCCAGAAGCTGCTCCAGACAGTCCGGGCTGATGATCTCCGTATCATTGTTGAGAAGAAGCAGATAGTCACCCTTAGCATGAGCAGCTCCGAAATTATTGATGGCAGAATAGTTGAAAATACCATCCAGTACACCACATGGGCTTTCGGATTGGATGCTTCCAGCTCTTTATAGTAAGCAAAGGTCTCATCCTCCGTACTGTTGTTCTCCACGATCACATACTCATAATTGCGGTAAGTTGCCTTTTCTTCGATGGAATCAATACATCTCTTCAGATCATCAATGTGATCCTTGTTTGGGATGATGATGGAGATCAGCGGTTTTTCCTCCCAGAGGAATTTTGTACGGTAAGTCCAAGATATTCACCCTTTTCGATTTCCACCGGAACTCCGATCCTGTCATAATGAGCCTTGATGGCACGTGCTCCTGCATCAAAGGCATACATCTTGCTTTCCGGATTCTCTGCTGTGGAATCCTCATGGCATCTCCAATGATAAAGGATCCTGGGGATATGATGGATCTGCTCTCTTCCCGCAGCTTCCACACAGCGGAACACAAAATCATAATCCTGTGCACCGTCAAATTCCTTTTTCAGCATTCCGATCTGATCCACGATCTCTTTTTTTACGACAAAAAGATGACAGATGTAGTTTACTGTACACAAAAGATCAATATTGAAGTCCGGTTTGAAATGCGGCTGAAAGAATTTGTGCCCGTCCATGGACATCTTATCTTCATCGGAATACAGAACCTTAAGCTCCGGATCCTCATTCAGCGCTTTCACACACCGGAACAGAGCGTCCGGCGTCAGCTCATCATCATGATCTGCAAACACGATAAAATCTCCTGTTGCCGCTTTCATGGCCGCATTGGTATTCTCTGCGATCTGAAGTGCCTGGTCGTTGCGGATCACACGGATCCTGTCATCACTTTTTTCCAGCCTGTTCAGATAATCGGTAAGAGGAGAATCTGCTCCGCTTCCGTCGGAAAGACAGAGTTCCCAGTTCCCGTAGGTCTGGGCTTCTATGGAATCTACCAGCTGCTGGAGATATTTTTCCGGTGTTTTGTAAAGCGGGATCACAATACTGAATTTTGGATTCCTGGAAAATTTCGTTTTTCTTTCTTCTGCAAGCTCTGCCTTGTCCGGCAGATGCTTCACAATCCATTTGGAATAATCCACCGGACGGTTTTTACGGTCCAGCACCTTTCCAAATACCTTTCCGGTAAGGGCTGCTGCCCCGTGAAGCTTCATGTAACGGCTTCCCTTACGGAAATATACCGCAACTTCTCCGCAAGGCGCTTCTGTGGCTGCAGATGTACCAGACGAAGCGTCCGCACATTGCCTGCCTCAAATACAATGTAGAATTCCTTCACACTGTCATAATGGAATTCAAAGAAAAAACCGCTCTTCTCATCGATCTCTGTTTCCTGGTACTGATTCTGTACATCCACACGTTTCAGTCTGGTGATCTCGCAGGGGATTTCCTTCCGGCTGCGATCCTCCAGGCGTATGGTCAGGGGGCTGTTAAAGCTGCCCAGCCACGGACACGGCAGATCTTTTCCCCGGCTTCCACCTCGATGCTCTCAATAAAGTACTGCGGTTTTCCCTGTTTTCCCTGTAAAGCTGTGCTGCCGAAACAGAAAACCACCGGATACGTTTTTCACCCTTTACCGCATAAACAACAAGCTTCTTTTTGCCCTCCAGATCCGGCAGGCAGATTTCCATCTGCACACGTTCTCCGTTTACCAGATCCAGATCCTTAAAGCGCTCCAGGGCGCTGACACGCTCCTGGGCACTGATGGCTGCCGGAAGCTTTTCCCCGTCAAGAACGCTTCCGCTTATGATCCTTCGGCCAGGTTCCCTGAAGGTGATACAGAGAACTGTCCTTCAGGTCAAACCTGTCCTTTTCTACTTCGTATAGCTCTCGCTGCATAACAATTCCTCCATTGCATCCTTTCCGGTATTTACTGTAAGGTAATGTTCCATAACCTTCTGATGTGCAGCCTCACCCATGGCTTTTCTGGCCTTCTCATCAGTAACCAGAGCTTCCAAGGCATTGACCCACTCTTCTTTTGTGGTGCACATCCAGCCATCTTTTCCGTTTTCGACCACGTATTCCATCTCACAGTTACGGCTCATGACACTCGGAACCTTTACAAGGGCAGCCTCTGTCCACTTATTCTCGGATTTGCACCAGTGGAACAGGCTGTTCTCCAGTGGCATCAGATTGATATCAAGTCCTGCGATCACGGCAGGCAGCTGTCTCCAGTCCATAAACGGAAGCTTCTCGATGCGGTTCTGCACCGGCTCCATTCCGGATTCATCCAATACACCCACCAGCTTCAGGTAAACCTCCGGGTGGCGCTCCATCACCTCCAGAAGTGCTGCCTCCACCTGGGCAAAATCCTGATCATGCGTTTTGGAACCACTTAAATATCCGATATAGATCCGGTCTTTAGCCTTGTCTGTCTGCTCCACAGCCTCGTGAGACAAGATCTCCATCTCCATACTCATACAGTTTCGGTTGATCACCACCGGTTTTTCCGGAAATTCTTCCCGGATCTCTCCTGCCAGTGTCTCCGTAGATGTAAAATATCCGTCGCAGAATCCCATACATCCGCGGATACGGTCTGTAGTTGTGCGGAAGTCACTGTACTCGCTTCCCTTCAGGAAATGCAGCCCGGAAATTTTTTTCGTAATTAAATACCAGGTCATCCACATCATAGTAAACAGGGATTCCGGCTGCTTTCGCCCGGTTGGCAAGCAGTTCTGCTTCCATCAGCTTGCTGCAGCGGTACATCACGATCGCTGTATATTCCTCGATCTTTTCCTGCTCTGCCTGGTCTATCTGGATAAACTTCGATGCATAGCCTTTAAGGATCAGCTGCTCCCGGAAATGCTCCACACGATATCTGGAAGCAAAGGAAATCTCCTCTCCTACGAAAAGAAGCCTGCGTTTTTCCACAGGGAGCTCACTTTCGCCGAGAGTTTTCCACAGAGAAATCATCTCTTCCACAATATTCTCCGGCTTCTCATCTTTCAGGACAAGGCCCTTGGCATAGCGTTTCACACGTTCTACAGGTGCACCTACCGGAAGTACCGCTACCGGAAATCCCATGGAAATGATCTCCGAGGTTGTGTAGGAGAAGGTCTCCGGCCATACGGACGGGATCAGGAACATATCAATATCCTGCTCCAGGGTAAGTCTTGGAATCTCCTCTCTTGTATATCTTCCTGTCTGGGAAAATACCGGACTTTCGATCTCTTCGTCGGAAGTACCGATCAGTCTCAGACGGATATTCAGTTCATTCTCTTCGATATATCCTGCAAGCGCCTTCACAACCTCCAGGCCTTTTTGTAGCAGAGTACGCCGATAAGACCAATGTTAAAGGTCTCTGTTGTTTTTTATTTTTTTCACTGCCGGAAGGTAATGGGGTGCATGCGGGATCACAGGAGATTGTATACATCCGGATAAGCACGCTTGAACAGCCTTGCCGTATCATCGGAAAATGCACGGATCTCATCACAGTTTGACAGAAATTCCCGGAATTTTGTACGCCAGAGCGTTCCGGTTCCGTATTCTGTGCAGGCATTGCTGCGGTTATCCGGAATACATTTATCGCAGACCTCACAGGATGGAACACCACAGTATTTTCCTTCTGCATCGATCAGATTCACTGCCGGGCAAAGGGCAAAGAAATCATGAAGAAGCATAAGGAGCTTCGCACCCTGCTCTCTCTTAAGACGCAGGATACGTTCCAGGGTTCCGTAAAGATTCTGATAGGTTACAAGCTCGTTGATCCAGATCTCATCCACACGCATCAGCTCACCAAGGGCAGTTTCCAGATCATTTGCAAAAAATTCCATCTCATACTGCTTATACTGATACGTAAAGTAAAAACGATTGCTTACGATATTATAGCGGATGGTCACAAAACGGTATCCTTCCCGCAGAGCCAGACGTCTTTTTTCCACAAGATAAGCCGTTGCACCGCCGCCAAGATCATGGTCAAAGGCCACAATGGTAGGCACATCCAGCTTCCTGTTGAGAAGCTTCATTTCCACGTAGAGTCTTACCGGACGAAGCGGGTCTCTTCTGCAGTAATCCGCAGTATCCTTGTTGTAATCCGGATGCTTGCGGAGCAGCGCCTCACTGTGCTCTTTCAGAAGTCTCTGCTTTTCCTCAGACGGGAAGCTTCCACCATGCTTGTGATATACAAACAGGTTATCCACATGCACGTTCTCATAGCCTGCAGCTATGGCACGCTGGCACCAGTCATTCTCCTCACCGTAGCCTTTTCCGAAATTCTCCTCATCCAGAAGGCCAACCTCCTGGATCGCTTTCAGGTTCATACCCATGCAGAAGCCCACACCGGTAGGCATAGCCGGATACTGCGGACGGATCATGCGGAATTCATCATCGATCTCCCACAGCGGCATTCCCTCAAACAGTTTGTTATCCCGGCAGAAATCCGGGAAGCTGCAGATGGTTCCGCAGGTGGTAAACGGTGTAGTGGTTGCAATGTTTTCCTTGGCAAAGATCGGAAGCATCAGCGCTCCAGCCACTCTTCCGGAACCTCCACATCTGTATTTACAAGAGCCACATGATTTTCCGCCATCTTTAATCCACGGTTTACAGACGGAAGAAAGCCCATATTGGTCTCATTATTCAGAAGTACCACATTGTCATGCTCTGCGGCATATTTTTCCAGATAGTTTCCTACCTCAGGATCCGGACTCTTGTCATTTACGATGATCAGACGATAAGGAACCTTTGTCTTTTCAATTCCGGAAAACAGGGCATCAAAATACTCCAGTCCGTTGTAAACCGGCACGATCACATCCACCTTCTGCTGATAGACTGCCTGTGGATATGCCTTTCTCGCACTGCGTATATGACGCTGTTTGAAATGACGGAGATTTCCGATACTCTTCGGATCTTCGATCGCGTATACCAGAAGCTCTTTCTGATCCCTGGTTCCCGGGATCTTTCCGATAAGGAATCTTCCGGTATCCGCTGCGGTTCCGTATTCCAGGAAAACAGAAGTCTCTGCCGGCGCAAGAACCGTTGCCAAGAAAGAAAATCCGGCACTTTCCGCATCCGGATTTCCAATGGCATTAGCCACATCCGTACGGTAGATCGTAGTACAGGAAGCCTCCTGAAGCTTCTGTGTTCCCTGATAAAATGCGATCCTTGGCTGTCCCATAGACGCAAACGTCGGATCAAAGGCCCAGCCAATGGCATTTAAGGTGCCATTCTCATAATGGAAGAAATCAACACTGCCCATACAGGTAGGAGTTGTCTCCACTCCCATCACTGCTGCCGGCTCTGTATGATAACGAAGAACCTTTTTGACCAGTCTCTTTACCTGCGCTTTTTTGCCTGGATGACGAAGGGCTCTTCCTGCGCACGTGCTGCTTCCTCTGCAGCCTGCTTTGCGGCACGTTCAGCCTCTTTTCTGACACGCTCCTGTTCTCTTCGTACTTCACGCTCTTTTTCAAAGGCCAGAAGCTTTTCCACATCCGGAAGCTCAAGGCAGTCAAGTTTTCCCTCTATTACGATCCTGTCCACATTTTCCGGGTGCGTAACATCGATAAGATAAAAGCCATCGGTGGTAAAAAACGCAGTGGTACTGTTATCCACCTTCATATGGACACCCTGAGGCACAAGCTCCGCACTGCATCCGCAATCCAGACGCTCTATCCTCACTTTCAGGAAATGACCGTTTGCAGGATTCCAGCGGAGATTTCGTATTCCTTTGATACCGGAAAGCGCAAACTCTACCCGGAAACGGTTTCCGGAAAGTTTTCCCTCTGCATAAAGTGTATGCTCTTCACAGAATCCCTCACCAAGATCATAGTACAGCTTGCTGTGCATCTGGTGCTTTTCTCTTTCTCTGTTCACCAGCTCTGTTACGGAAACCGGCACCTTTTTCTGTTCAAACGGGATCAGGGAACCACAGCCCACATACTCATAGACGAAATGCATGGTCCAATCCATAAATATCTCATAGTCTGTATAGCTGATATCAAACTCCGCCATCATCTCATCCTCATGACATAACCGCGGCAGCTCAGAAACATGTGTATACAGTTCATGGATCAGGCGCCACATGATAAAATTCACAGGCACAGGGAAATCAAACATCCACTCATAATCTATGATCTGATTTTCCTTTTCTCCCATAAAGATGTTGCTGCAGATCAGGTCCACATTGGCCGGGCAGACACATTCGTAATCCTCTCTTCCCGGATGATCACCAAATACCTCGCGGAACTCTCCGGTCCTGTAATCCACAATCTGACGAGCCCCGAAAAATTCCTGATAGAATTTTTTAAGAAGGGCCTTGATCTCTTCAAGATCTTCTTTCTGGGCAAGCTCTGCGATTTCCTGGTGAAGAGTTTTTCCAGTAAGGAGCGGATAAGAGATCTTTCCGTTTTCTGCCTGCAGGGAAGATTCTTGTATTTATCGGATCCGGTACTCTTTGTTCCGGTTTTTTCCAGTTTTTCCACAAATTCCTCAGCCTGGGGCACCATAGCCTCTTTTTCCGCACGGACCTCTCCGTTCTCCCGGACGATTCTGTCAGAAGACGGAACTTTTCTTTTCGCTCCTGGTTCAGCTTCACATAAAGGATTTCCTCCGGGTCCTGATTCTCGGTACGTCCTGCCTCCACAAGAAAAGAATTCACAAAGCTGTCCAGGATCTTCTCTTTTTCGAAGGCCTTTACGCCTTCACTTTCTGCAAAAAGATCTGCTGTCTTATCTGTGTATACAGGATAGCTTCTTCCGTAGGAATTGGTATAAAGGCTCTCATCTGTAAAAATCTCTGTCGGAAATTTATAATCCGGATACGGGTAGTAAAAGCGCAGAAAAGGAAAGCCGCTGTTTTCCAGCAGCTCTCCCAGTTCATTCTTGGAAAAGGTGCGCACAGACTGATTTCCCGGATATCCATTGATCCCGAAAAAATGAAGATCTGTGTGATCCTCCGGTGCTCCGGCAAAGTACTTCAATCCCAGTCTGTTCTCAATGGCGATCAGAAGTCTTCCCTCCGGCTTCAGATAAGCGCCCATACGCTGAAGAAATGTCTCGTAAGGAGTTTTTCCCTCGGTAAAGCTCATGGCATACTCCAGCACACCGTTTACTACCACATAGTCGAATTTTTCCGGAAGTCATGTCATTCAGGTTTCCAACCATGATCGTCAGATTTTCCTTATCCCTGTTTCTCGCATAATTGATATCTGCCCGACGTTTGGAAAGCTCCACGGAAGTCACATGACCGGCCTTGCGGCAAAGCATTCCGGTAATGGCTCCGCATCCGGCTCCGATCTCCAGAACGGAATCTGCCTTTTTCAGAGGATACCAGCTTAAGATATTCTCCCGCAGCCCTGAAAATGGTAGACCATTGGAAAACTCACCTCTTCCTCCGGCAGGTCTTCAAAAGATTTGCTTCCTGTGCCATTTTCAGAAGTGTTTCCTCGATATCCCCATCGGAATAATGATCCTTCGCCGTATAATAATCTAAATTCAACTCCGCCATAGTCGTTCCTCC
>ENA-OQIM01000604-OQIM01000604.1-human-gut-metagenome-genome-assembly--contig:-NODE-604-length-13407-cov-1.216265_pt1 | contig 13407 bp, 21 predicted proteins | sample MGYA00242579_ERZ504744 | MGnify/ENA primary metagenome ERZ504744 (study PRJEB26092, sample SAMD00036441) | human gut metagenome | host: Homo sapiens | study: EMG produced TPA metagenomics assembly of...
CGAAATTATCTTGTATAAATATGGGTCAAGTTAAGGCTTTAGCTATGGGGATATAAGACGTGTCCATCGAATTTACGCAAGTAATTGAGATGGGCAAAAATAGTGGTTGTATTAAAAAAAAAATTTGAAAAAAAACTTCTTATTTATTTGTTTTTGCTAGAAATATATTACTTTTGCAGCGTATTCAATAACAATAAGAACAAAATGAAAGCATTATACAATACATACTTTTTTCTTCTTTTTATTACTTTTTACTTTAGCAACAAAGTGAAGCGGGAATTGTATGTATACGTTAAACAACGAATAAATCAATGTGATAATAACAACGAAATCCCGCTTCCGGCAGAAGCGGGATTTTTTATAATACAATAGCGAATGAAAAAGATAGCAATACAAGGTGTACTGGCTCATATCATGACATTGCCGCCCACAAATTCTTCCCAGGTGAAGAAATCGAACTAATCTGCTGCTCCACATTCGAAGAAATCTTTTCGAATATGAAACAGGATAGCAATGTCATTGGTATGCTTGCTATCGAGAACACCATTGCAGGAAGCTTGTTGCATAACTATGAGTTGCTGCGCGAAAGTGGAATGACCATTATCGGAGAACACAAACTACGCATCAAGCACAGTTTCATGTGTCTGCCCGACGATGACTGGAATACATTGACCGAAGTAAACTCCCACCGTTGCCTTGCACAATGCCGAGAGTTCCTGATGCAACATCCGAAACTGAAGATAGTAGAAACGGAAGATACAGCAGGAAGTGCAGAAACCATCAAACGGGAAAACTTGAAAGGTCATGCCGCCATCTGTTCCAAATATGCCGCCGATCTATACGGAATGAAAGTATTGGAAGAAGGATCGAAACAAACAAACACAACTTCACGCGTTTCCTTGTAGTGGCCGACCCATGGAAAGCCGATGACTTACGTGAACGTTCGAAAGTAAACAAAGCCAACATCGTTTTCTCCCTCCCTCACAACGAAGGAAGCCTGTCGCAAGTGCTCTCTATCTTTTCTTTCTATAAATAAACCTGACCAAGATTCAATCATTACCGATTATAGGCCGAGAATGGGAATATCTGTTCTACGTAGACGTGATCTTCAATGATTATTTAAGATACAAGCAATCTATCGACGCCGTTTCACCATTGACAAAAGAACTTAAAATATTAGGAGAATATGCAGAAGGAACATCAACCATATAATATTCAGCCGGCAAACCGTCTGGCGAATGTTAGCGAATACTACTTCAGCCGTAAACTGAAAGAAGTGGCACAAATGAATGCCGAAGGTAAGAATGTAATCAGTTTGGGCATCGGAAGCCCTGACATGCCTCCTTCGGAAGAAACCGTGCAAGTACTGTGCGAGCAAGCAAAACGCCTGATGTTCACGGATACCAACCTACTGTCGGCATCCCCCGAACTACGCAAAGCTATGGCCGACTGGTATAAACGATGGTATCACGTCGATCTTGATCCGGCGACAGAAATCCAGCCTCTGATCGGTTCCAAGGAAGGTATCCTGCATGTGACGTTGGCATTGGTCAATCCTGGTGACCAAGTATTAGTTCCCAATCCGGGATATCCTACCTACACCTCTTTAAATAAAATATTGGGCAGTGAGATTGTGAACTACAACCTGTGCGAAGACAACCATTGGCAACCCGATTTGATGAACTGGAGAAGATGGACTTGAGCCGCGTCAAGATTATGTGGACCAACTATCCCAATATGCCGACCGGAGCGAACGCCACGATGGAACTTTATGAAAAGCTGGTAAACTTTGCACGCCGCCATAATATTGTGATTGTAAACGACAACCCATACAGCTTTATTCTGAACAAAAAACCACTGAGTATTCTCAATGTGCCCGGAGCCAAAGAATGCTGTATCGAGTTCAACTCTATGAGCAAGAGCCACAATATGCCCGGCTGGCGTGTGGGAATGCTTGCCACCAATGCGCAGTTTGTACAATGGATATTGAAAATAAAGAGTAATATTGATTCAGGAACTTTCCGCCCCATGCAACTGGCCGCCGCACAAGCTTACAACAATAGTGTGGAATGGCACGAAGAAGCGAACGTCAATGTATATAGCCGCCGCCGCCAACTGGCAGAAGAGATTATGAAAGTACTCGGTTGTAGCTTTGATCCCAATCAGGTAGGTATGTTCCTTTGGGGACGTATTCCCGAATCTTACAATGACGTGGAAGAACTGACCGAAAAAGTTTTGCACGAAGCACGTGTGTTCATCACTCCGGGTTTCATCTTCGGCAGTAACGGCAAACGCTATATACGTATTTCCCTCTGTGCCAAAGAAGAAAAAACTGGCTGAAGCACTGGAAAGAATTAAAAAAGATAATGTAACAAAACAAAATATCAGATTATGGAATTAGATTTAAAACCCATCGAACTTCCGGGAATTGAAAAAAAACGCCCGATGATTATCGCCGGCCCATGTAGTGCCGAAACAGAACAGCAAGTTATGGATACAGCTCTCATGCTGGCCAATAAAGGCATCAAGATTTTCCGTGCCGGCATTTGGAAACCGCGTACCAAACCGGGAGGTTTCGAAGGCATCGGTGTAGATGGCCTGGCATGGCTGAAACGTGTGAAACAGGAAACCGGTATGTATGTTGCCACCGAAGTGGCTACAGCCAAACACGTTTACGAATGTTTAAAGGCAGGTATTGATGTGCTTTGGATTGGCGCACGCACCACTGCCAACCGTTTGCCGTGCAGGAAATTGCTGATGCTCTGAAAGGTGTGGACATTCCTATATTGATTAAAAACCCTGTCAACCCTGACCTTGAATTGTGGATTGGAGCTTTCGAGCGCATCAATAATGCAGGTTTGAAGCAACTGGGTGCTATCCATCGCGGATTCTCTTCTTATGATAAAAAGATTTACCGTAACCTGCCTCAATGGCATATCCCTATCGAATTGCGTCGCCGCATTCCCGAACTACCGATTTTCTGTGATCCCAGCCATATCGGTGGCAAGCGCGAGTTGGTAGCTCCCCTCTGCCAGCAGGCGATGGACTTAGGTTTTGACGGTTTAATCGTAGAATCACACTGCAATCCCGACTGTGCATGGAGCGATGCCGCCCAACAAGTCACTCCCGATGTGCTGGACTATATCCTAAATCTGCTAGTCATCCGCAAAGAAACCCAAACCACCGAAAACCTGGGCGAACTGCGTAACCAAATCGATGATTGCGACAATGAGATTATCGAGGTATTGGCAAAACGTATGCGTGTCTGCCGTGAAATCGGTACATTCAAGAAAGAACATGATATGACCATTCTGCAGACAGGCCGTTACAATGAAATTCTAGACAAGCGCGGTGCACAAGGCTCACTGTGCGGCATGGACTCAGATTTCATTAAAAAAGTATTCGAAGCCATCCACGAAGAAAGCGTAAGGCAACAAATGGAAATCATAAATAAGTAAACCGATGAGAATATTAATTTTAGGAGCCGGTAAAATGGGCTCCTTCTTTACCGATGTATTGAGCTTCCAGCACGAAACCGCCGTATTTGATGTAGACCCGAAACGCCTTCGTTTTGTTTACAATACCTACCGATATACCACACTCGAAGAGATTGAAGAATTCAAGCCCGAACTGGTTATCAATGCGGCAACCGTGAAATATACACTGGATGCTTTTCACCAAGTATTGCCCGCTCTCCCCAAGGATTGCATCATCAGCGATATTGCCTCGGTAAAGACCGGACTGAAAGAATTTTATGACCAATGCGGATTCCGTTATGTGTCTACTCACCCCATGTTCGGTCCCACATTTGCCAACCTAGACAAACTGAGCACCGAAAATGCCATCATCATCAGCGAAGGCGACCATTTGGGTAAAATCTTCTTCAAAGACTTATACCAAAACCTTGGTCTGAATATCTTTGAGTATACCTTCGACGAGCACGATGAGACAGTGGCCTATTCACTGTCTATCCCTTTTGTTTCCACTTTTGTTTTTGCGGCAGTGATGAAGCATCAGGACGCTCCCGGTACTACTTTCAAACGCCACATGAAGATAGCCAAAGGAGTACTAAGCGAAGACGACTACCTGTTGCAGGAAATTTTATTCAATCCCCGCACCCCGGCACAGGTAGAAGGTATCCGTACAGAATTAAATGAGCTGTTGGATATCATCAACAAGAAAGATGCTGCGGGGATGCGTGCCTATCTTAGCAAGATTCGAGAAAAGATTAAATAACGCATCAGTATAACATAGAAGAGGATGTCAAAGCTCCAACAAGACTTTTTGCATCCTCTTTTTTATTTTATCCATAAAAAATGATTTATCAACATATGGCACAACAGCCACACAATCAGATGCTCTGCCGCATAACACCACCAGGCAGGATTGGGACCGGACCGAAATGAAGCCCCCCACGCTCCCCATACCAATGCCCACATACCGGCAATCTGTATAACTGATTCACCGCTTTGCCTATCATTTTATTTCCCATTACTCATCCATTTTAGAAAGTCTATCAATTAAATCGTCCAAGATATTTCTCACCGTAGGGTAACTGACCCCCATACTTTTCGCCATGCCCTTCAAACTTCCGCTCGATTTGACAAACGCAAGAATAAACTGCTGCTCTTTATCTGAAAGCCGTGCCAGCACAGGCAGTTCAAAATCTCCGCACACTTCCGTGCGGCATTCTCCACAGAAAAGCCTACCCACCCTCAACGGTGCATTACACGCAGGGCATTGCAACGGCAAACGTTTCTTTATTTCTCCCATATCATTTCAGTTTTTTCACAAATGTACTGACAGAAGCTATCAAAGCACTGTTCACCGGCAGAGAAGGATTCCCATAAGTAAGCATCTGCTGCTGTACGGCCTTTGACTCACAATCTTTCAGCACATGGTTCATCTTATCAATCAAAAGCAGCTCGGCAGCCGGGCAACCCTTTTTCAGAAATTCGGCATCCTCCACCGATACCTGAATATCATTTTTACCCTGAACAATGAGGACCGGCACTTTAACGGAAGCAATCACCGTCCGGGGATTATACTTGAACCAGGAAATCAAATAAGGCTGGACAGAAGCCCGATACAATGATTGCAGATAAGCCGGCACGTCACTCACTTCCTTGCCGTTTTTCAAAGACCTGTTAATGGATGCCACCTCTTTCCGCACCGCTTCCGGATTCTGTTGAGCGGTCACTTGCGCCTCTATAATCTCGTAGGCAGGACGACCCGCACCGGCAATCGAGATATAGCCTTTCACCTTCGGCCGGTTCTGACAGGCCAACATTCCAATCAGCGCCCCTTCGCTATGTCCTGCCACCGGTGATCGTCGTAAAACGTTTCTCTTTCGACAGGTAATCAATCCAGCCAGTTACATCGTTCACATAATCTTCAAAACGAAGTTTCGCTTCCTCCTTACCAGCCGACGTACTGGTTCCTATCCCCCGCTTGTCAAAGCGCAAGGAAGCGATGCCGTTTGCCGCCAAGCCTTCTGCCAGGAACTTCAACGAATTATTCCTCAAATTGCCAATGGCTGAATTACCATCCATATCCGTAGGTCCGGATCCGGCTATAATAAGCACCACCGGACAGGTTTCACCCCACCGGGCAAAAGCAGTTTTCCTTTGATTTGTCCTTCCTTGGTGTTCAACACCACATTTTCTTCCAAAGGAAGCACCTGTGCCCGACAACAAAGACCGCACAGGAAAAATAAACCGGTTAAAATAAAATTCAAATGTTTCATCTATTACGTATTTTAAGATTATTCATTTAACAAATATAGTGATTATATTGAATAAAGCGAATCAATATTTGAATGTTATTAAGCATCAGTTTTATTTTATTCAATACTATTTCATTTTATCTTCAACATGGATAGAATCAAGTAGTTTTGCCACTAAAAAAAGAACCGTTACACACGCCTACTTTTGCTGGGAAAGAAATAAATCTGCAACTAATTTCAAAAAAGGATTTTTTTATCATTTCCCTTTTCTTATTCATCCAACAAACTATCTTTGTCCTACCGTTTTGTTCCGCGTACCTCCGACTGATGCGAGGAAGCGGATGAAAAGGGAATCAGTGCAAGTCCTGAACAGTCCCGCTGCTGTGAGCTCCATCTACCCCTATAAGGGATAGGTTTACTTATTCCACTCACGCCACTGCCTGTATATATAATTAAGGTGGGAAGGCAAGTAAACAGGAGTAAGTCAGAAGACCTGCAAAACGTAAAGTCATCGACCGTCGCTTTCGAGGAAAGAGCAGCGGTAAGAATGCGGTATTTATTCATTAATATGTTTTTTTAAATGAAAGGAAATAACCAGGCTTATAAGCTATGGCTTTGTCTGCTTTGCAGCTTTATCCTATTGCCGCTTGAAATACAGGCACAGGAGAAAGGAGATTCCATTACCGGGAAAGTGCATAAAATAGACGAAGTTACGGTTACGGCTGAACGTACCAAGCAACAGGTTAAAAGTAGCAGTCCCTTCCAACAACTCGACAAGAAGCAATTGCAACAACAAGGCATTACGGATATTGCTGATGCTTTACGTCGCTTCTCAGGAGTCAACATAAAGGATTATGGGGGTGCAGGAGGAATGAAAACTATCTCCGTTCGGAGTTTAGGAGCCAAACATACAGCCGTAGTTTATGACGGGGTTACACTCAGTGATTGTCAAAGCGGACAAATAGACTTGTCTCGTTTCTCTATTGACAATATCCAGCAAATTTCACTGACCATTGGGGACAATGAAGATATTTTTGTACCGGCACGTACAGTTGCTTCTGCTGCCGCCTTAAAATTACAAAGCATATCCCCGGATTTTTTCAAACAAAAAAATCACTTGACGGGACAGATAAAGACAGGTTCTTTCGGGATGATTAATCCCTTATCCGCTACGAACAAAAGTTTAACGAAAAGATTTCAGCATCTACACTGGTGAATTTATGAGGGCAGATAACCTATATCCTTTCACTTTAGTCAACGGAGATTATGTTTCCAAAGAAAAACGCTATAACAACAACATTCAAACCTACAGAGGAGAACTGAATCTTTACATCAGCCTAATAACAGAAGCACACTGAACGGAAAGATTTATTATTACGATACAAATCAGCAATTACCCGGTGCAGTCATTCTTTACAACGCGAAAAGCCGTGAGAAGTTACGCGAACGAAATTTCTTTTCACAAGTACATTACCGTACTTATTGGGAAAATAATCTTTCTTTGTTAATCAATGGGAAATTTAACTGGAGCCAATCTCATTACCACGATGAAGGAGGAAAATACCCCGGAGGAGAATTAAACGACCGTTATTTCCAACGAGAATACTATACATCAGGAGCATTACTATATACTCCGACTAGTCACTGGAGCATGGTTTATGCGGCAGATTACATATATAATAACCTAAATGCCAATACTCCTAACAATACAAGCCCTTACCGGCATTCTATATTACAAACAGCAACTCTCCGATATCAAACTGATAACATAACAGCTGTTGCCATACTACTCGGATCGATATATCTTAATGGTGCAAAAGAAGGAAACGGAGCTGAGAACCGGCGAAAATTATCCCCTTCCTTCTCTTTTTCATGGAAACCTTGTACAGACGGACAGCTATACCTTCGGGCTTCCTATAAAGACATATTCAGAGTGGCTACTTTTTCTGAAAACTACTTTGACCGGATGGGTAGCCGTGATCTTCGTCCCGAAAAGGCTCAACAATATAATATAGGTATCACTTACCAGAACAACTTTACAAGCTGGCTACCAGCAATCAGTCTGACATTGGATGGGTATTATAATAAGGTAAAAGATAAAATTGTGGCAATGCCTATAATATGTTTATCTGGAATATGGTAAATTTAGGCAAAGTAGAAATTTGGGGAGTAGATGCCAATATAAACACCACTTTCCAACTTGCAAAACATTATTCCTTACTATTGACTGGAAACTATACCTATCAATATGCAGTAGATAAAACAGACCCGGAAGTCGTATATTACAAACATCAGATTGCATATACCCACGTCATAGCGCAGGTGCTTCTTTAGCCTTGGAAATCCTTTCATAAATGCTTCTCTTCATGCTACAGGTGTGAGCAAACGATATATTGCTTCCGAAAATCGTCCAAGTAATGAAATGGATGATATATAGAATACGGACTTCATTATACCGCAGCTTCAAGATAAAGAAGTTTACATACAATCTTCGGGGAGATATTATCAATTTGGGAAATAAACAATATGACATAGTAAAAGCTACCCGATGCCGGGTAGAAGCTATAAACTAACTTGCAGTATTCATTTTTAAAAATTATATAAGTATGAAATTCAAACATTTATTTTTTGCAGCAGCCTTATTTAGTATAGCTCCGCTGTTCTGTGCTTGTAACGATGATGACAATGAGATCGAAGTTCCTAGAGATCCGGAAGAAGACCCTTCTTCACAACCCGACACGACTCCCGAAGTAACTTCGCCAACCGAGGCAACAGGCTTGTACGTTATTAATGCAGGTAATCTTAGCAACAATGTTAATGGAACACTTTCTTTTATTAACTTTGAAAAAGGAACAGCAAGCAATAATGTATTTTTTGACATAAACAAAAGAAGTTTGGGAAGTACCCCTCAAGATGCAATAGTGTACGGTTCGAAAATGTATATTGCCATATATGGTTCAAATATTATAGAAATAGTAGACAAAAATACAGCTAAATCCATCAAACAGATTGTTCCGACATCCACTCAAGGGGAAGGTCCACGTGATATTATAGCTGCTAATGGAAAAGTATATGTTTCTATGTATGATGGGTACGTTTCCCGTATCGACACCCTTAGTCTAACTATCGATGCAACATTAAACGTTGGTCCAAATCCAGAAGAGATGACAGTGGCCAACGGCTACCTGTATGTTGCTAACTCAGACGGAATGAATTACGGTGCAGATTATGCAAATGGAAAAAGTGTTTCTAAAATAGGCCTAAAGACATTTACAGAAGCAAAAAGAATACCCGTAGGACTAAATCCCACTAAAATTTGTTCTACTACGGAAGGAAACGTATATGTCTTAGCAATGGGTAATTATAATGACATATCAGCTAAAGTACAAAAAATTGACAATATGAATGTTGTTACAGATGTAACGGAAGCAACATTAATGACTGTAAAAGATAATACCTTTACCTTATCAATGCTCCTTATGGCGCAACGGCAAATACTTATTTCAGTATAGATACAAAAACAGGAAATGAAACAAAAAATTTAATAGATCAACCTGTTGATAGCCCTTGTGGCATCGCAGTCAATCCATTTACCGGAAACATTTATATCAGTTCTTACAATATGGTTGGAGGATGGCCAAGTTATACCACTGATGGCTATGTAAACGAATATTCGGCAAACGGCAAATTTACAAACAAATACAATGTAGGGGTAGGTCCATGCGGATTAACCTTCTTACTGAAATAATAAAATATGGTTTTGCTTCTCTTCACTTTTGATGAAGGAAGCAAAACTACAATTATTTCCCTCATAAATTAAATAATCTCATAAAACTTTCCTCACTTTTTTTACCGTACTTTTGTACAGGATTCACAAACAAACCTAGAAAAATGAACAGCAAAGAATTACAGCTCATTATAAAATGTGGAGAAACCAGTACGGTACAATTCAAGGAATGCTTTCCCAACCAAGACAGTATTGCCGCCGAAATGGTAGCTATGTCCAATGCTCGTGGTGGAATGATACTATTCGGCATAAAAGACAAAACGGGAGAAATCATCGGCTTGTCTTATCAGGAAATCCAGCAACTCAATTCTATCTTGGCCAATATAGCCACTAACTTGCTTCGCCCGGTTATCTATATACAGACGGAAACCGTTATTGTAGATGAACGTTCCCTTCTTATCGCCCACATAGCAGAAGGTGATAACAAACCTTACAAGGATTTGAACGGGATAATCTGGACTAAACAAGGGGCGGATAAGCGCAAAGTAATGGAGAATAGTGAAATTATGCGTTTATTCCAATGCTCCGGCATACTGTACGCTGACGAGCAACCCATTCCTTTCACTTCCGAAAAAGATATCAACGGATATGCTTTGGACAACTTTATCCGCAAAGAATATGGTCGCGAAAAAGATTCATTCGGTATTCTATACACAGAACTTTTACACAACCTTCATATCATGAAAGAGGACAGAATGACTTTGGCAGGCCTGCTGTTCTTTGCGGACAAACGACCTCAGCACGTACCCGTACCTGAACTTTTGTCAACTCAAGCTTGTTTCTTTTTTTGGTAACGATATAGGAGGTATCAACTATCGGGACAGTAAAGATATCACCGGCACACTGCCCGAATTATTTGAAAAGGGAATGTCTTTCTGAAGCAAATCTTCATAATATACAGGCAGGACAAGGATTTAATTCTATCGGAAAACTGGAAATATCAGAAGTGGCATTAGAAGAAATCTTGCAGAATGCTTGGTACATCGTGATTATACGCGTAATGCACCGATAAGATTACTCATTTTTGATAACCGTGTAGAGATTATCAGCCCGGGATGCCTTCCCGATGGGTTGACGGTGGAAAGCATCAAACTGGGAAGCGCCGTAGTACGCAATCCTTTCATTGCTAATTTCTGTGCTAAAACGATGCCTTATCGCGGGCTGGGCTCGGGGATTATACGTGCACTTCAAGAAGAGCCGAATATAAAATTCATTAATGAGCCGGTAGGTATGCAGTTCATTTCAGTAATAGACAGAATCGCTGATGAGGGAGTAAACAAAGATGAGGGAATAAATGAGGGAATAAATGAGGGAATAAATGAGGGAATAAATGAGGGAATAAACGAACTTGAAAGCCTTATCCTCACCTTCTTGGAAAAGAAACCCGGTGCAAAAGGATATGAAATTGCAGAATATATCCAAAAAGGAGCTGCTACGACAGAGCGTTATTTACGATCACTGAAAGATAAAGAATTAATAGAATACAAAGGTTCCCGTAAAACCGGCGGATATTATAAAAAATAACATGAAACAAGTAATCCTATTCATCTTCTTACTTGCCCTTCTTTCCTCCTGCGGCGGAAAAAGCAAGAGTTCTTCTGTAATAGAAGCAGAAAAAGCAATCCCTTTGCGTTATGCAGAAAACCTCAGCCTGTCTGCAACCGAAGACTATACCATTGCCCGTCTGCGCAATCCATGGGATACGACCCGGATACTGCACACCTATGTCTTGGTTGACAAAAAAGTCCCTGCCTGCCGACTTGCCGGAAGGGACACTTGTCCGCACGCCATTGAGTAAGGCCGTTGTTTACTCATCCGTACATTGCGGATTGCTCAACCAGATTGGTGCATTGAAAAGTATTGGAGGAGTCTGCGATTTGAAGTATATCAAACTGCAAGAAGTGCAGGATGGCTGCCGCACAGGAAGCATCGCCGATGTAGGGAATGGAATGAACCCGGATATAGAAAAGATAATCGACCTGCATCCCGATGCCATTATGCTCTCCCCTTTTGAGAACAGTGGCGGATACGGACGGGTGGAGAAACTCAACATCCCCATTATCGAATGTGCAGACTACATGGAAACTTCGGCATTGGGACGTGCCGAATGGATGCGTTTCTACGGCCTTCTGTTCGGTGAGGCACAAAAAGCGGACAGCTTGTTTGCCGAGGTGGAAAAAAACTATAATGAGCTGAAAGCATTGGTTACTCCCCTTTCATCTGCACCGAGCGTTATCAGCGAACTGAAGAATGGTTCGGCATGGTATGTTCCGGGAGGGAAAAGCACCTCCGCACGGATTTATGCGGATGCCGGGGCAAATTATGTGTTTGCCGATGACGAGCATAGCGGTTCTGTTCCCCTAGCCTTCGAAACCGTGTTTGACAAAGGCAGAATGCAGACTTTTGGCTCATCAAATATAATCAGGCCATTGACAAGACTTATAAGGAATTGGAGCAGGACTATGCTCCATACACCGGTTTCCGCGCATTCAAGGAACGCAACATTTATGGATGCAACACAGGGAAGGTAGACTTTTACGAAGATTCCCCTTTCCATCCCGACCGGTTGCTGAAAGATTTGATAAAAATATTCCATCCTACGCTTTTAGAAGGGTATGAATTAAAATATTTCACTAAATTAGCGGAGTGATTTTGAAGAATAAAGGAACGAAATACGGTATCATACTGCTCCTCCTCATCCTTGCATTGACAGGAGCCAACCTGTTGTTCGGTTCGGTAAACATCCCTGCCGAGGCGGTGTGGCATATCCTTACAGGCAATGAAGTAGAAAAGGCGAGTTGGAGTTTTATTGTCTGGGAATCCCGCCTGCCGCAAGCGGTTACGGCTTTACTCTGTGGAATGGCGTTAGCTCATCGGGACTGATGTTGCAAACGACTTTCAATAATCCCCTGGCCGATCCTTCCATCTTGGGCATCAGTTCAGGGGCGAAGTCTGGGAGTTGCTCTGGTCATGCTGGCAGGTGCAGGAACAATCACCGCCGGAGTATTTACTTTATCCGGTTTTATTTCCGTCATTATCGGAGCGTTTATAGGATCCATGCTGGTGATGGGAATCATTCTATTCTTCTCCACTTTGATAAAAAACAGCATTATGCTGCTTATTATAGGTATCATGATAGGATACATCACCTCATCCGCCATCTCTCTGCTCAACTTCTTCTCTACAGCAGAAGGGGTACACTCATATATGATTTGGGGCATGGGAAACTTTGGAGGAGTATCTTTACAACAGCTTCCCTTTTTCTCTCTGGTTACAGCGACAGGGCTGCTGATTACCATACTCTTGATAAAACCTCTGAATGCCTTGCTGCTAGGCACACGCTATGCCGAAAACCTGGGAATCAACATTCGCCGTACACGCAACCTGCTGCTTATCGCCACCGGAATACTGACAGCGACAACCACAGCTTTCTGCGGCCCGATTTCTTTCATCGGACTGGCTGTACCTCATATCGCCCGTCTGATGTTGGGAACATCCAATCATAATTCCTTGCTGCCCGTCACTATGCTGACCGGCGGAGTGATTGCACTAGTTTGTAACTTTATCTGTATTTTGCCGGGCGAAGCAGGTATCATTCCGCTAAACGCCGTCACCCCGGTCATTGGTGCGCCCATTATTATTTATGTCATTGTGAACCAACGTAAAATCCAGTATTTCAACTAATGGAAAAGCAAGCTGTTATCACCGCAACAGACCTATGTATAGGTTATCGCACCCATAAAGAAGAGAAGAAAAGTGCACGAACACCTTTCTTTCGAGCTTTACCCAGGAGAACTCGACCAGTCTGCTTGGAGCCAACGGAGCCGGAAAATCGACGTTACTTACGTACATTATCCGCCTCACAACCCTCTTTAGCCGGAGATTACAATTACTG
>ENA-OQIM01000605-OQIM01000605.1-human-gut-metagenome-genome-assembly--contig:-NODE-605-length-13405-cov-2.119596_pt1 | contig 13405 bp, 16 predicted proteins | sample MGYA00242579_ERZ504744 | MGnify/ENA primary metagenome ERZ504744 (study PRJEB26092, sample SAMD00036441) | human gut metagenome | host: Homo sapiens | study: EMG produced TPA metagenomics assembly of...
CCCGAGCTGTGGTAAACACAACTTCACAGATATCCGTCAGTTCAACCTGATGTTCAAGACATTCCAGGGTGTTACAGAGGATGCCAAGAATACTGTATATTTAAGACCGAGACTGCCCAGGGTATTTCGTAAACTTCAAGAACGTACAGAGAACATCCCGTAAAAAGATCCCGTTTGGTATCGGCCAGATCGGAAAATCCTTCCGTAATGAGATCACACCGGGTAACTTCACATTCCGTACCCGTGAGTTCGAGCAGATGGAGCTTGAGTTCTTCTGTGAGCCGGATACAGATCTTGAGTGGTTTGCATACTGGAAGAAGTTCTGCCTTGACTGGCTGAGTGCTCTCGGACTTAAGGATGATGAGGTTCGTTACCGTGATCATGATAAGGAAGAGCTGAGCTTCTACAGCAAGGCTACCACAGATGTGGAATTCCTTTTCCCATTCGGATGGGGCGAGCTCTGGGGAATCGCTGACAGAACAGATTATGACCTGACACAGCATCAGAATGTATCCGGCCAGGATCTCACATACTTCGACGATGAGAAGAAACAGAAATATATCCCATACGTTATCGAGCCATCACTTGGAGCAGACCGTATGGTACTTGCTTTCCTCTGCAGCGCTTACGATGAGGAAGTTCTGGATGCAGAGAAGAACGATGTCCGTACAGTCCTTCATTTCCATCCGGTACTTGCACCGGTTAAGATCGGTGTGCTTCCGCTTTCCAAGAAGCTTAACGAGGGTGCTGAGAAGATCTATCAGCAGCTTTCCAAGAAGTACAACTGTGAGTACGATGACCGTGGAAACATCGGTAAACGTTACCGCAGACAGGATGAAATCGGTACTCCGTTCTGTATCACTTATGACTTCGAGTCTGAGAATGACGGTGCAGTTACAGTCCGTGACCGTGACACTATGGAGCAGGTACGTGTGAAGATCGATGAGCTTGATGCATACTTTGCTGATAAATTTACATTCTAAGTAAATACATTTTTTAATGAAAAACCTCCGGCTATTTTCTGGCCGGAGGCTTTTTTTCGACAAGTCTGTTTTTCATCCGCCAGTTTCTTGGCGACATTCCGTATACATTTTTGAAAGCCCGGGAAAATGCAGCTGATTGGGATATCCGACTGCATTTCCGATATCTGCGATAGACAGGGCTGTGATTTTAAGAAGTTCTGCAGCTTTGGTCATGCGATAGCTGATCAGGAATTCCTGGGGAGAACGTCCGATGGTGTCGTGGAAGATCTTACCGAAATAGCTTCGGTTCAGGCCGCAGCAGGCTGCGATATCCTCAATGGAAATATCATTCTGGAAATTCTGTTCAATAAAAGAGAGCGCCTCCTTGATATAAAAATCACGGATACTTCCATCCTGTTTCATGCGGACAGTTTCAGTAGAGCGCATAAAGTAATCCAGAAAAAGCCAGGTATGTCCGATAAGATGAAAGGGTGATTCCTGGGAATTATGGCTGATATAAAGCATTTCCTCCATCATTTTCTGGCGGAGATCTGCAGAGTGGCTGTGATAGACCGGATGGTCCGGACTTAAACCTGCAGTTTCCACGATCTCTTTTGCCCGGAGCCCGTCAAATTCCACCAGGTGTACTCCCATGGAAAGTCGGTATCTGCAATGTAGGTGTTGATCTGACCGGGAAAAAGCATGAAACCCTGGCCGCTTTTTACCTGATAGGTGATGGTCTCTCCTGCGGAATTGTCTGCCATCAGAGTTCCGGTACCGGAGATCACATAATGAAAAATATAATGGTTTCGTGCTGCCGGGCCGAATGAATGTGCCGGAGCGCAGTGCTCCCAGCCGTATTGGTATAATCCGATATCAACAAAGTTTTCATTTGGAAAAACGGAGAAGAGAAGGTCATTCATATTTTTATCCTTTAGGCGTATGATTTTGTCTGGTTTCAGTAACATTATATATTAAAACAGCAGGGAACTTCAACATATGTATAAAAATGCAATTACAAAAACAGCCTGTAAAATATACTAAAAAGAGAAGGATAATCGATAAAACTTTGTGAGAAAATTAAGTTTCTCGAGAAACTTGTTGATTTTCGATAAATTCGGAATATACTAATTTTAGATAAAAGTAGTGATATAGGCGTAAAATATATCAAAATGCTAGATGACTTTAATGAAGACAGAGAAAAATTGCATTTTGGCATAAAACAAGAAAAACACTGCTATTTATGCAAGCATAAAGCTATGTTAAAATAGCTTTCAGAAAAAAGAAACCAGAGAATAAGTATTGGAGAACCCGGATAGCATATCAGTTAAATGGGTGATATCCGACTTATCAAATAAAAGGAAAAGGAAGGAGCATTACAAGATGCGCAACAGAAGTAAATGGATCCTCTGTATGGGACTTGCCTTTACCATGGCAGCTTCCGTTACATTGAGCGGATGCGGCACAGGTAAAAAGGACAGCGGAAAGACAGAGATCGAACTTGTGCAGTATAAACCGGAAGCGGTTAAGGCATTTGAAAAACTGGAAGAAAAATTCAATGCCACTCATGATGATATCCATCTTACCATCGAATCACCAAACGATGCTATGACTGTATTGAAGACAAGATTTATCCGTGAGGATAATCCGGATATCATTGGAATCGGAGGCGATGTTAACTTTTCCAATTTTATTGATTCTGATATGCTGATGGATATTTCCGATTATCAGGGACTGGATTCGATCAAAGATGCATATAAAGAAATTGATAAAGCGCTGGAATTCGTTCCGGAAGACGGAGTCTATGCGGTTCCTTACGTGGCCAATGCCGCCGGAATCCTTTACAATCGTGAGCTTTTCAAGGAGCATGGCTGGCAGATCCCGACTACATGGGATGAATTTATGAGCCTTTGCCAGGAAATTCAGGATGCAGGTATCCAGCCGCTTTATTTCGGATTTAAAGATACCTGGACCTGTCTTGCACCGTGGAATTCTATTGCGGTAGATCTTGCACCAGCCGATGTATGCCGCCAGGTAAACCAGGGAAACACTACTTTTGCAAAAGAGTATAAGGAAGTAGCAGACCGTATGCTGGAGCTTATCCAGTATGGACCGGATGATCCCTTTGCCTATGATTACAATGGAGCCTGCACCGCTTTTGCAAAAGGGGAGGCTGCCATGTATCCCATCGGAAGCTATGCGATCCCGCAGATCCAGAGTGTAAATCCGGATATGGATATTGATTCTTTTGTAACACCGGCAAGCATGATCCATCAGAAAACAAACTGAATTCCGGAGTTGACCTTCAGTTCTGTGTGATGGATGACTGTGAGAATAAGGAAGCTGCATATGAAGTGCTGGATTTCCTTCTTGAGGATGAGAATATACAGACATATCTGGATGACCAGAAGGCAGTTCCCTGTAAAGAGGGTGATTTCACACTTCCCTCTACGCTGGATGGTATGAAGGAATACATAGAAGAGGGAAGGATGGCCGACTACCAGGATCATTATTATCCTACAGAGATGGCTGTGGATGCACAGATCCAGACCTTCCTGATGAAAAAGGATAAAGATGCATTCCTGAAAAAATTTGATACAGACTGGACAAGATATAACCGTGACATTATCCGTAAAGTACAGGACTATGAGGAGAAGAACGGGGGAAGGAGAGAACTGATCATGGGAAAAAAATCTATGAGTGGAAGAAAGCTGACCTTTCTTCTGATCACCATTCCGATCGTGGCATTATTTTTCTGCTTTAACACACTGCCTCTGATCAAGGGTGTGATCTACAGCTTTACGAACTTTAAAGGCTATGGAAGCTATGACTGGGTAGGACTTCGAAACTATAAGGATCTTTTTACAGACAGCCGTGTTGGCGGTTCCTATCTGTTTACCTTTAAGCTGGCCATCGTGGCAACTATCGTAACGAATGTACTCAGCCTGATCCTGGCACTTGGACTGAACAGCAAGATCCGTTTCAAGAGTGCAATGCGTGGAGCTTATTTTATTCCTAATGTACTTGGCGCACTGGTCGTAGGATATATTTTCAATTATTTCTTTACATATATCCTGCCTGCATTCGGAAAGATGGTCGGAAATAAAACATTGTCTTCCAGCATGCTTTCCAGTACGAGCTTGGCATGGGTTGCATCGTGATCGTGTGTGCATGGCAGTCCATTGCAATGAATACGATCATCTACATTTCCGGTCTTCAGACAGTGCCGGAGGATGTATACGAGGCAGGCGCTATTGATGGTGCTACCGGATTCAGCAAGTTCCGTTACCTGACATTCCCGCTGATCGTTCCGTTTTTCAGCATCAACATGGTTCTCTGTGTGAAAAACTTCCTGATGGTATTTGATCAGATCATGGCTTTGACAAAGGGTGGTCCTGCACAGAGTACAGAATCCATTTCCTATCTGATCTATAACAATGGTATGAGTGGCGGTCAGTTTGGATTCCAGAGTGCCAATGCGGTTATATTCTTTATTGTGATCGTGATCATTTCTGCAATGCAGTTGACTATCACAGGGAAAAAGGAGGAGCAGCTGTAATGAAAACGAAAGTAAGAGAAAAAGCGAACTGGCCGGTAACGATCCTTCTGATCCTTGGCCTTATCACAGTGGTGTTTCCGCTTTATATGACAATTGTGATCGCATTCAAGCAGCCGACAGAGATGACCAACAGTGTAGCCGGGATACTGTCTCTGCCAGAGAAATTCAGTCTTGCCAATTTCAGGGAAGCTATGGAGGTAACAGACTTCTGGCATTCTCTTGGAAACAGTGTATTGATCACTGTGATCACAGTGGTTCTTGCTATTGTAATTCATTCACTTTTAGGTTATGCTATAGCCAGAAACAAGAGAAGTAAATTTTATAAATTTATCTATCTCTATGTAGTGAGCGGTATGTTTGTTCCGTTTGCTATCCTGATGATGCCGCTTGTAAAGCAGACTGCTGAGATGGGCTTGATAACAAAGTCGGTGTGATCATTCTTTACACGGTATTTTATATGCCTATGAACGTGCTTCTTTATTCCGGATATCTGACAAACATTCCAATGGCCCTTGAGGAGGCTGCCTGTGTGGATGGAGCCAGCACCTGGAAAACATATTGGAAGATCATCTTTCCGATCATGAAGCCGATGCATGCCACAGTGGCAGTTCTGACAGCACTTGGAACCTGGAATGATGTTATGACTCCATTGGTTATCATGTCCGGATCTACGGGTGGAACCACATTGCCTCTGGCACAGCTGAATTTCCAGACTCAGTTCGGAACAAACTATAACCTTGCGTTTGCCTCTTATCTGCTGGCACTGCTTCCGATCCTTCTGTTTTATCTGATCTGCCAGAAGCACATTTTAAATGGTGTTGTAAACGGTGCCGTAAATAAAACACAAGAAAAAGGAGGATTCACATATGGGAATCATCTACTGCGAGAAAGACAGAACGTTTACCCTGCAGACAAAAGAAACTACATATCAGATGCAGGTGGATCAGTACGGATTTCTTCTTCATCTCTATTATGGTAAAAAGGCAGAAGGCTGCATGGATTATCTTCTGACTTACTATGACAGAGGATTTTCCGGAAATCCCTATGATGTGGGAACAGACAGAACCTATTCCATGGACTCTCTTCCACAGGAGCTTTCCTGCTACGGAAACGGAGATTTCCGCAGTGCATCACTGATGCTGGAAAACGGTGACGGAAGCATGAGCTGTGATATGCGTTACAAGAACTATACTATCCGTGACGGCAAATACAGCCTTCCGGGGCTTCCGGCGGTTTATGCAGATAATGATGAGGCACAGACTCTGGAGATCGTACTGGAGGATCCGGCTACTGGCGTGGAGGCCATGCTTCTTTACGGTGTACTTCCGGAACTGGATATCATTACAAGAAGCGTCTATATCCGCAATCAGAGCAGTGAGAAGATCTATGTGAACAAGGTGATGTCCGCAGAACTGGATTTTCTTTACGGAGATTATGACCTGCTTACTTTTTATGGAAGACATGCCATGGAGCGGAATCTGCAGAGAGTACCGGTGGCTCATGGAAGTCAGATGATCGGCAGTGTCCGTGGCACATCCAGCCATCAGTATAATCCGATGATGATCCTGGCAGAGAAGGACACAACAGAGGATCATGGAGGCTGCTATGCTATGTCCTTTGTATATAGTGGAAATTTCCAGGGTGAGGTTCTTAAAGATCAGTACAATCAGACAAGAATGCTCCTTGGTGTACAGGAGGAGTGCTTCCGGTATCCGCTGGAAGCCGGGGAGACCTTCTATGCACCTGAGGTGATCTTAAGCTACACAGATCAGGGAATGAACCGTCTTTCCCAGAATCTGCACAGTTGCATCCGTCATCATATCTGCCGTGGTAAATATAAGACAGAGGTTCGTCCGGTGCTGGTAAACAGCTGGGAGGCAGCATATTTTGATTTTACAGGGGAGACTTTATATAATCTGGCAAAAGAGGCAAGGAGCCTTGGTATCGATATGCTGGTTCTGGATGACGGCTGGTTTGGAAAACGTGACGATGACAACAGTGTCTTGGGGACTGGTATGTCAATGAGAAGAAGCTTGGAGAGACTCTCGGCGGACTGGTAAAAAGAGTCAATGACCTTGGAGTGAAATTCGGTATCTGGATCGAGCCTGAGATGATCTCTGAGGACAGTGATCTTTACCGTGAGCATCCGGACTGGGCACTTACGATTCCGGGAAGAAAACCAGTGAGATCCAGAAATCAGCTGGTACTTGATTTTTCCAGAAAAGAAGTTGTAGACGGAATCTTTGGACAGATCAGTGCGGTATTGGATAATGCCAATATTGAGTACGTTAAATGGGACATGAATCGAAGCCTGATGGATGTATTTTCCGTAATGACCAAGGATCAGGGACGTGTAATGTATGATTATGTCCTGGGATTGTACGATTTTCTGGATCGTATGGTGAACCGTTATCCGGATCTTCTGATCGAGGGCTGCAGCGGCGGCGGCGGAAGATTTGACGCAGGTATGCTGTATTACACACCGCAGATCTGGTGCAGCGACAACTCCGATGCTATTGACAGGCTTCGGATCCAGTATGGCACTTCCTTCGGATATCCGGTATCGGCCATGGGAGCACATGTATCTGCAGTGCCGAACCATCAGACAGGAAGGATCACTCCGTTACATACCAGAGGTGTGGTTGCTATGTCCGGAACCTTCGGCTACGAGCTGGATCTTCTGAAGCTGACTGAGGAAGAAAAAGATGAGGTCCGCAGCCAGATCGGGGAATTCCGTAAATATGCGCCACTGATCCAGAATGGACGGTACTATCGCCTGACAGATCCGTTTAAGAGTGAGGTCTGTGCATGGGAGATCGTTGGAAATTCTCAGGAAGAAGTTTTGCTCAATGTTGTCATGGAGGAGATCCATGGAAATATGACTGTGAATTATGTGCAGCTTCGCGGCTTGATGAGAGTGCACTTTATAAGGAACAGACTACCGGCAGGATCTATTCCGGAGCTGCTCTGATGCATGGTGGAATGCCGCTTCCTGCAGAGTTTGGGGAGTACAGAGCTTATCAGTATCATTTTGTGAGAGAATAAGAGCGTATTGAGACAGTAAGATAAACAAAAGGATCCGTCATACAGACAGCTGAAAAAGCCGATGTATGGCGGATCTTTTTTTTATCATAGCTCAGTGTACGGTGATCTGATAGCTCTTGATAAATTCCTCATCCGGTTTCAGCACATTGATATTTGCTTTTTCGGAAAGAGTTTTCAAAACCACAGTCATCACAGCGTCCCATCACGGCTCCAGGCATACGAAGGGAGCACCGGGTACGGACCAGATACCGAAATTCGGGAAGCCCTCACTGGTAAGTGTCAGATATGGAGTTCCGTCCGGGAAGAGGATACCGGCCTTTTGGATCTGGCCGTTATCAAAAACAAGAGCGTCTTTATCAAACATATGAGGAGCAATGGAACAGGTTCCGTTTTCAAGGGAAAGTGTATGTGGCTCGTCAGCAAGGACTGTTCCTACAGACGTATCGATAAGGAGATAGGTAAGAGTGTCCAGGCCTTCAAAAGCAAGACGGTAATCACTCTGGGATTCGCCTTCACGTACCGGAACACGGAATGCCGGATGGCCGCCGATGGTAAAATACATAGTTTCAGAATCATTATTAACTACTTCCCAGCATACTTCCAAATCATGCTCCTTTAGAGTGTAGGTGATCTTCAGAGCGAAAGCAAACGGATAAACCTTCAGGGTTTCTTCAGAGGACTTAAGGACAAAGGAAAGGGAAGTATCGGTGATATCCGTGCAGATAAAATCGCTGTCCCTTGCAAAGCCGTGCTGTCTGGAAGGATATTCCTTTCCGTTCAGACGCCAGATATCTTTGTAGTTACGTCCCACGTTGGGAAAAAGTACAGGCGCATGGCGTTTCCAGTAAGCCGGATCTGCCTGCCAGAGGATCTCCCTGTCATTAGTCTTGTCATAGATGCCGGTGAGTTCAGCACCGTGATCGGAAACGGAAATCTTAAGAAAGTTGTTTTCAATCGTTCGTGTCATGATAAACCTCCTGTATGACAGCATTCGGGGTAATATTACCTCGGAATTGCTGCATGTTTTTTTCTATTTTAGCACATTTTTCAGATGATAACGAGAAAAAATACAATCTGTGAAAAATATAACTGGAAAATCTGTCATATTTCACAAGAGAAATTGCTGTTTTTTGGAAGAATAACCTTGACTAATGAAGGATAAATCTATAAAATAATTATGTGCGTAGAAAACATACATTTTTTATGTTTTAAAGAACAATAATTAGGAGGAAAATGTAAAATGGCAAAATGGGTTTACATGTTTACAGAAGGTAATGCTACTATGAGAAATCTTCTGGGCGGCAAAGGTGCCAACCTTGCTGAGATGACAAACCTCGGTCTTCCTGTACCGCAGGGCTTCACAATCACAACAGAGGCCTGCACACAGTACTACGAGGATGGCAGATCCATCAACGATGAGATCATGGCTCAGATCATGGAAGCAATTACCAAGATGGAAGGAGTTACCGGTAAGAAATTCGGTGACAAAGAAAATCCTCTGCTTGTATCCGTTCGTTCTGGTGCGAGAGCATCTATGCCAGGTATGATGGACACAATCCTCAACCTTGGTTTAAATGAAGAAGTTGTTAACACTCTTGCTGAGAAATCCGGCAATGAGCGTTGGGCTTGGGACTGCTACAGAAGATTCATCCAGATGTACTCTGACGTAGTTATGGAAGTTGGTAAGAAATACTTCGAGGAGCTCATCGATGAGATGAAAGCTAAGAGAGGTGTTAAGCAGGACGTTGAGCTTACAGCTGCTGACCTGCATGAGCTTGCTGACCAGTTCAAAGCTGAGTATAAATCTAAAATCGGTTCTGATTTCCCAACTGATCCGAAGGAGCAGCTGGTAGGCGCAATCAAAGCCGTATTCCGTTCCTGGGACAACCCACGTGCGAACGTATATCGTCGTGACAACGATATCCCATATTCCTGGGGTACAGCTGTTAACGTACAGATGATGGCATTCGGTAACATGGGTGATGACTGTGGTACAGGTGTTGCCTTCACACGTGACCCTGCTACAGGTGCTAACGGTCTGTTCGGTGAGTTCCTTACCAATGCACAGGGCGAGGACGTAGTTGCTGGTGTTCGTACACCTATGCACATCTCCGAGATGGAGCAGAAGTTCCCGGAAGCATTCGTACAGTTCAAACAGGTTTGCGAGACTCTTGAGAAACATTACAGAGACATGCAGGATATGGAGTTTACTGTAGAGCATGGTAAACTGTATATGCTTCAGACACGTAATGGTAAGAGACTGCTCAGGCTGCTCTGAAGATCGCTTGTGACCTTGTTGATGAGGGAATGAGAACAGAGGAAGAGGCTGTTGCAATGATCGACCCTCGTAACCTTGACTCTCTGCTTCATCCGCAGTTCGATGCAAAAGCCCTGAAAGAGGCTACACCACTTGCAAAAGCACTTGGAGCATCTCCGGGAGCTGCTTGCGGTAAGATCGTATTCACAGCTGACGATGCTGTAGAATGGGCTGAAAGAGGAGAAAAAGTTGTTCTTGTACGTCTTGAGACATCACCAGAAGATATCACAGGTATGAAGTCTGCACAGGGTATCCTGACAGTTCGTGGTGGTATGACATCTCACGCAGCCGTAGTTGCTCGTGGTATGGGTACATGCTGTGTATCTGGTTGTGGTGACATCACAATGGACGAAGCTAATAAGAAATTTACACTTGCCGGAAAAGAATATCATGAAGGAGACTGCATCTCACTTGATGGTTCTACAGGTAATATCTATGATGGTATCATCCCAACAGTTGATGCAACAATCGCTGGTGAATTCGGAAGAATTATGGGATGGGCTGACAAATACAGAACAATGAAAGTTCGTACAAACGCTGATACACCACACGATGCTGTAAAAGCACGCGAACTTGGTGCAGAAGGTATCGGACTTTGCCGTACAGAGCATATGTCTTCGAAGGCAACAGAATCGATGCATTCCGTGAAATGATCTGCTCTGAGACAGAAGAAGAAAGAGAAGCAGCACTTGCTAAGATCCTTCCGGAACAGCAGGGAGACTTCGAAAAACTGTATGAAGCACTGGAAGGTAACCCGGTTACTATCCGTTTCCTGGATCCGCCGCTTCATGAGTTCGTTCCTACAGAAGAGGAAGACATTAAGAAACTTGCTGACGCTCAGGGTAAAACTGTTGAGCAGATCAAGACAATCATCGACAGCCTTCATGAGTTCAACCAATGATGGGACACCGTGGATGCCGTCTTGCAGTACATATCCAGAGATTGCTAAGATGCAGACAAGTGCTGTTATCCGTGCAGCAATCAATGTAAAGAAAGCTCACCCAGACTGGAACGTAAAACCAGAAATCATGATCCCACTTGTTGGAGACATCAAAGAGCTTAAATATGTTAAGAAATTCGTAGTAGAGACAGCAGACGCTGAGATTGCAGCAGCAAACAGCGAGCCTTGAGTACGAAGTTGGAACAATGATCGAGATCCCAAGAGCAGCTCTTACTGCTGATCAGATCGCTTCAGAAGCTGACTTCTTCTGCTTCGGTACAAACGACTTAACACAGATGACATACGGATTCTCTCGTGACGATGCTGGTAAGTTCTTAGACGCTTACTATGATGCTAAGATCTTCGAGAACGATCCATTTGCTAAGCTTGACCAGACAGGTGTTGGTAAATTAATGGAAATGGCTATCGAATTAGGTAAGCCGGTTAATCCAAGCCTTCACGTTGGTATCTGTGGAGAGCACGGTGGAGATCCATCTTCAGTTGAATTCTGCAACAAGATCGGTCTTGACTATGTATCTTGCTCACCATTCCGTGTACCAATCGCTCGCCTTGCAGCAGCACAGGCAGCAATTAACCAGAAATAGTACACTGTAGGTGACTAACATAGAACGTTAATTAGCTTATATAGAAAAACCCCCTTACATCAATTATGGTGTGAGGGGTTTTTTTACGTGAAAAATGTACAAAAGTTCTTGGGTGTGGTAGTATGATGATAAAGATAAATAGGAATTTGTCTGCGAAAAGTCCGTAAATAAGCGGATGTTAATATGTGTTGCTTGTGGCAATGGCTCTTTTGAATGTAGAGTTGAATTATCAAAATCAAGGAGGAAAAGATTATGTTAAGTAATAATCTCAAAAGAATTAGAAAGTCAAAAGGGCTATCACAAGAAGAACTTGCAATTAAACTGAACATAGTAAGACAGACTGTATCAAAATGGGAGAATGGTGTTTCCCAAACAAAAAGATATTAAGAAACAGCCCATGTTTACCTGCTTGCAAACAAAAGAATATTGCTACTAGACTAAGAGATACTACATAAGTGTGTTGGTATCTCTTTTTTGTTGCCGTGAAACAGCAGACTATTTCATTTCTGCTTGATTACCTTAAAACTTATTAGTCTATGGTTTGTCAAGGGCTTGTTGCGTGAGAAATGCTGAATATCACCCTTTACAAAACATAGGCTGATAAGTAACTTTTCAAAAGCAGAAAAGAAATGGCAATGCTTATAACAATATGATATAATGCAGATGAAGACAAAAAAGGAATTTGTCGAGCTGGTTAGTTCGAGATAATTTTGAGTTTGTTAAGATGTGGTGCACTTGATGGAATCACAGGTACGACATCATATTATGGAGGATGAAATAGATGATAGGTTTGATTGTTGCGAGGTCAAAGAATAATGTTATAGGCAAGAATGGTAATATACCATGGAAAATAAAGGGAGAACAAAAGCAATTTAGAGAGTTAACAACGGGTAATGTGGTTATTATGGGGCGAAAGTCTTATGAAGAAATCGGTCATCCGTTGCCTAATAGAATGAATATTGTTGTTTCCACCACAACAGAGTATCAAGGAGATAATTTAGTTTCAGTTAAATCATTAGAAGATGCATTATTATTGGCTAAAGGACGAGATGTATACATATCTGGTGGATATGGACTATTTAAGGAAGCTTTGCAAATAGTAGATAAAATGTATATCACAGAAGTAGATTTAAATATTGAAGATGGAGATACATTCTTTCCAGAATTTGATATCAATGATTTTGAAGTTTTGATAGGGGAAACACTTGGTGAGGAAGTGAAATATACGAGAACATTTTATGTAAGGAAAAATGAATTGAGTAGATTTTGGATTTAGGGTGTTTTCATAAATATATTGCTTTTTATGCATATATAAATTGTTGTAAGACAAATTCCAGTTTGAAAAGGGGAAATGAAAAAGTGGCAATTTCAAATATAAATACAATTATTAGTAATGATATTCAAAAAGTTTGGAACATTGTTTTAGCTGTTGATAAATATAACTCATGGCGAAGTGATTTGAGCAAAACAGAAATAATAAATGACAAACAATTTATTGAATACACAAAAAATGGATATGCTACTACATTTACCGTTACCGTTGCAGAACCATATAAACGCTGGGAATTTGATATGGAGAATAGCAACATGAAAGGTCATTGGATTGGTGTTTTTATAGACAAAGGGAATGAAACACAAATAGACTTTACAGAAAATGTGATACCTAAAAAGTGGTTTATGAAACCTTTTGTAAAAACCTATTTGAAAAAACAACAAAAGCAATTTGTTCTGGACTTAAAGAAAGCATTGGAATAATAAAATTCAAGATTGGAGGGTTGGAAATGGCTTCAAGTAAAGATTATTTACAATTTGTTTTAGAACAATTATCAGAATTACAAGAAATAACAATATCGTGCAATGATGGGAGAATTTATTATTTATTATCGTGGAAAAATCTTGGCGGTATATATGATGATAGGTTACTTGTAAAACCAACAAAGTCTTGACAAATTTCTTATATGCCGAACAGTTACTTAT
>ENA-OQIM01000606-OQIM01000606.1-human-gut-metagenome-genome-assembly--contig:-NODE-606-length-13402-cov-6.871111_pt1 | contig 13402 bp, 20 predicted proteins | sample MGYA00242579_ERZ504744 | MGnify/ENA primary metagenome ERZ504744 (study PRJEB26092, sample SAMD00036441) | human gut metagenome | host: Homo sapiens | study: EMG produced TPA metagenomics assembly of...
CGGGATTCGCCTGGACGCGGCGCGCGATGACCCGGCTTCGGGGCATCGGACTTGGAAGCGGCATGACGCGGCTTCGGCGCTGCGGGGGCAGCCGGCTTCGGTGCTGACGGAGCGGCCGGCTTTGGCATGGAATGAGATGCCGGTTCGGCAGGCTTCTTGGCCGTATGGCCCGGCTTCTTGGAATCAGATGCGTTGCCCTGTCCGCTGGACGCGAATGCGTTCCTCAGCTTGCGTGCAACGGGAGGTTCAACGGTAGACGATGCGGACTTCACGAATTCGCCCATCGCCTCAAGTTTGCTTAAAACGGTTTTGCTGTCAACGCCAAGTTCCTTGGCAAGTCATATACGCGTGCTTTCGGCACTCAATTCTCCTATCTTGGGCCGCGCGCATACGGGCGCGACCGCTACTGATTCACGGCGAGCTTGTTCCTTCTCATCGTGCAACCATGTTCGTGATACCTCGTCTTTTCCCTGGGCATGACGGCATGGCCGTCACGCTTTGGATTGTCGAGTCCAGCATACTCAAGCCCGTGGATTGTACGTCCACGGGCTTGTTGTCTACCGGAAGTGTTGTTTATTCCTCGGTTTCCCCATCGGAATGGTCCGCCGATTCGGCCATCTTCTTGGCATGCGCTTCAGCGGATTCGATGCCGATCTTCCAGCCGGTCAGCTTGGCCGCAAGACGTGCGTTCTGGCCTTCCTTGCCGATAGCCAGGGACAGCTGGTCATCGTGGATGAAGGCGATGGCCGTCTTGTTCTTCTCGCTGATCACCTGCACACCGGTGGCGACGGCCGGAGACAGCGCCGCGGCGACGAATTTCGCCGGATCCGCGGACCAGTCGACGATATCGATTTTCTCAGGACCGAGGTTCTCCATGACGGCGCGCACTCGGGCTCCGCCGGGGCCGATCAGCGCGCTCGGGTTGACGCCTTCGGTGTTGGCACGGACGGCGATCTTGGTGCGGGCGCCGCCTCGCGGGCGATGGCCATAATCGACACGGCTCCCGAAACCAGTTCCGGAACCTCACGTTCGAACAGGCGGCGGACCAGCTCCGGATGGGAACGGGACACCACGATTTCCGGGCCCTTCAGACCACGGGCCACGTTCACCACGTACACGCGGATACGTTCGCCGTGACGGTAGCGTTCGCCGGGCACCTGCTCGCGGCGCGGCAGCAGGCTTCGACGTCGCCGACGGCCACGTGCACGTTGGATGTGTCCTTGACGTCCTGCTGCACGATGCCGGTGATGAGCTTGCCCTTCTGACCGGAGAACGCGCCGAACACCTTGTCATCCTCGGCCTTGCGGAACAGCTGGCTGATCACCTGACGAGCGGTCGCAGCGGCCAGTCGGCCGAAATCGTGCGGAGTGTCGTCGTATTCCTCGCCCAGAGTCGGCGCGGGGTGGGGATCGTCTTCAGTCGGCTCGCCAGGAATCTCGTCCTGGGCCCATACGGTGAAGCTTCCCGCACGCGGATCAAGCTCGACGCGAGCGTGCTTCGCAGCGTGAGGGGTTTTCAGATATGCCAGTCGCAATGCTTCCGAGAGTGCGGCATCCAGCGTCTCGGGATCAATTCCCTGCCCAGCGGCGAGCTGGTGCATTCCTGCCAGGTCCAGTTCCATATTTCCAAGACCTCCTATATGAAGTTATTCCGAGCGCATGGCCCAATGGTCACAGTCAGATATTAGTCTAATGATTCATGCAGACACGTACCCCTTCTTTCCGCTCGGTTTCTTTTATCGCGAAACGCGTCTGCGCATTGCTTTGCACCGCTATCCTCATGCCGGCGCTGACGGCATGCTCCATGCCCAGGATCGCAGGCAGGGCTGAAGCCGAACAACGGCAAAGCCCGTGCGAGAAGGCCTATTTCGATGCCACCGCCGATAACAAGATCGCACACGACCAGCATCAGCACATCATCCGCCGCTATTTCTCGGCGCAGCAGGCGGTCTCCGCATGGACGAACACCGCGGCGCAATGTCCGGCGCGTTTTGCCGAAGGCGCGTTGCGCAGCGCGCAGGCACGTCATATGGCTCGCGCACTGGGCGATCAACTGTCGGTGGCCGTCGCGCCGATCACGCTGTCGCGTTTTGACGATGTCGAATCGCTTGACGTCGATTCCAAGTCCCTTGCCACCGCCGCGCAGGCCGAAGACCGTGCCGGATTCGCCATGGAAGTGCTGGCGGCCCGCAACAGCGGCCATGCGACGCTGGATATCAGCGATCGTCATAAGACCACATCGCAACGGTTCGCATCCTTCTCGGGCACCATTGACGATCGTAGGAAAACGTACGAGGCCACCGCCTTGCTCGCCCACCCCGACACGATGCTCGATTCCGCCACCGGCCTTACGGCACCGACCGACGCCACCATCGAAATGAACTGCGCGCGAAGCGAGATAACGGCAATCGCCGGAAGCTCCAATGCCGCGAACGATCATTCCCAGTCACGCGTCACCAATGCAAAACAGTCGACGGATTCGCGAGCGCAATCCCTGGGCGTGCTTGCCGGTCTGATTGCGGACCGTGTCGAATTGGCGCTTGATTGGGGCTATCCTTCCTTCGACGAAGCGCTGTTCGTCTAAGGACGCACAGTCGGGCGCAAAGCAAGACACGCCGGAAATCACACCGTTGCAGCCAGTCCGATTTGACAATCGCCACCACTGTGGCACAATTATCAAGTTGCTTGTTTTCAGGTGACGAATGGATAAGTGTCCGAGCGGTCTAAGGAGCACGCCTCGAAAGCGTGTGAGGGCGAACCCCTCCGCGAGTTCGAATCTCGCCTTATCCGCATGCAATGAAGGTTGAAACAATGGCGTTTCGGCCTTTTTTGTTTATCTGCTTTGCATCTGCCGAAATACGGAATCCGGCATCGAGAAAACGTCGGGGAATCAGTATCCCTGCTCGTGCACGGAAGCGTTGACCCACTGGTCCTGCTTGACGTCGCAGCCGGAGAAGATGCCGATGTCGAGCATGCAGTCGCGGTAATCGCGGCCATGGGCGATGGTGATGTAGTTGTCGTCGACCATACGGTTGTGTGTGGGGTCCAAACCGACCCAACGTCCATCATGGTAGATTTCGACCCATGCGTGCGTGGCGCCCTCGCCGCCGAGCAATCCCGCGATGTATCGGGCAGTGAGTCCGACGTGCCGGCACACGGACAGCATGACGTGCGCGTAATCCTGGCATACGCCCTTGCGTTGAGCGAACGCTTCCTCGGCGGTGGTGCGGATGGTGGTGGAGGCCGGCGTGTAGACGAACGTTTTGAACACCTCGTCCATCACCTCACGGGCTTGGTCGATCGGCGTGCAGTCGGCAGGCAGGGACGCGATGCGTTCACGGCAGATGCCGATCAACGCTTCGATGGCCGGCCCCGGCACTGTCAACGCCGAATTGAAGCGGTACAGCGGCTTATAGATTTCGGATTTGATATGCGCGTTGTCCACGAAGCGATGCCGGTCACCGAGTAGTTGAACATGGTGTGCGGTTCGGGAATGAATCCGGTCATCACCACGGAATCGAAGGAATCGATGGTGGTTTCGAGTTCCACATCCGGTTCGATTTTGACTGCCACGTCGATCACCTGCTGGCGTGGGCCGGTGGCTGGAATGCAGCGCAGTTGGAAGCGATGGTCGGTCACGGGCGAGCTGAATGAGAGCTTCATCTCATAGTCAAACACCAGTTTCTTCACATCGTCTCCTCAGCGATTATTGTCGTTCCTTCGGCGTTTTCCACGCCGTGGGCCTTGTTCTAGCCGTTATACACGCACCGTGCGATGGCTGTGGCACGTATTCTTCACAGTCGCGCGGCGTCCATGTCCATCGTGTTGAGCATGTCCAGATCCTTCAGATCCTTCGTGGAGATGCGCCCATCGAAATCTTTCAGCAGCATCCCCAGTTTTTCCGCAAGCTCCGCATATCCCCGCTGCGGCAGCTGGCCGACCAGCCAGCGCAATCCTTCGGCGAAGCATTGCGGTACCGGCAGACCGTTCAACGGCAGGATGTAGCTGCCCAGTTTGGCGAGCGGCGCCTTGAGCTCTTCCACGGAATATCCGAATCGTGTGTACAGATCCAGACGTTCCAGATATTTGCCCACAAAAATGAACGATTTCAGAGTCGGTTCGACGGGGGAATTCTCCACACCTCCCCAGAAGGCGAGCATGTTGTCCGCGATGTCGCGGTGTTTGAAGATGTCCGCGTCCGTGCCGCCGTATTCGGATGCCTCCACTATGGAGCTCATGGCCAACTCCACCTGCTGCAACGAGCGAGAACCAAGTTCGGGGCGCAGAATCACCGCGTTGTTGAACGCGTAGACGATGGCGCTGCGTACGGAATCCGGATTCTTCTCGTCGTACAGGAAGCTGTGGATGAACGCGTCGAAATCCTCGAAATCCTCCGGCAGGTCGAGCGCGCGGGCGAACGGTCGGAACGCGTCCACATCCGTGTCCATCACACGGTCGTAGAAGGGGAAGAATTGGCTCAGCGTGGTGAATACGCGTTCCGTGTAGCGGCCGAGCCAGAACAGGTTGTCGGCCTTCGACGCGGTGACGAGTGCCAGCGAGTGCTTGCGGGACTGTTCCAGCACGCGCACGACCTCCGAGCCGGGTGCGTAATCATGCTCCACGCCGGTCTCTTTGGCCAGTACAGGTGTCCTTGAAACCGCCGCCCTGTGATGAGTTGACGATCATCTGCCCGGTATGGACGAGTAGCGTGTCAGTCCCGAATACCATACGTGCATGTTCTTGCCGGTCACCACGAAGGCGCGCAGGTCGCATTTACGTGGGCTCATCTGTCCGGTTTCGGGGTCCACCACGTCGATGTCCTTGAATTGGATGACCTCCTGCGCGATGAACCGGCGCGGTTCGGCCTTGATGCGTTCGGCCAGTTCCTCTCGCCGCGACCGGTCGAGCGACGAGCCGAACACGACGCCGTAGCTGCCAGCTTCCGCCACATCTTTGATGACCAGTTCGCCGAGCCGGTCGAGTACTTCCTTGCGGTCCTTGTCGAACATCGGCATGTAGGTCGGCGCATTGTGCAGAATCGGCTCTTCGCGAGATAATAGCGGATCATGTTCGGCACGAAATAGTAGATGGCCTTGTCGTCGGCCGCGCCGTTGCCCGGAGCGTTGACGATCGCCACATTGCCCGACCTGTAGGCGGATAGGATTCCCGGCACGCCGATCACGGAATCCGGGTTGAATGCGAACGGGTCGAGATATTCGTCGGACAGACGGCGGTAGACCACGCCGACGCGGTGTTTCCTGCCGGCATAGTCGAGGAAGTACACTTTGTTGTCCACGACTTCGAGGTCTTCGGGGAACGCGAGCGCCGCGCCGGTTTTCTCGGCCAGGTATGCATGTTCGAAGAACGCGGAATTGTACCTGCCGGGGGTGAGCACCACTGCTATGCCGTCGGTGGAGACGAAATCCATGGATTGGCGCAGCAGTCGTGGATAATCGCGATTGTCGCGCACACGTACGTTGCGGAACAGGCTGGGCGTGATTCTGCGTTCGATATCGCGGGCGAACAGCGGATAGCTGGCACCGGATGGAATGCGCAGATTGTCTTCCAGCACCCACCATTGCCCGTCCTGCCCCTGCACCAGGTCCTCGCCGGCGATGTGCGCGAACACGCGCCCGGAGGTGTCACGCCGTTGACTTGCGGAAAGTATCCCGCGGACGTGTACACGTATTCTTCCGGCACGATGCCGTCCTTGATGGCCTGCTTGTCGGAGTAGATGTCGCGCAGGTAGGCGTTCAACGCGTTGACGCGCTGTTTCAATCCGGCTTCCATTCTGTCGAATTCGTCCGATTCGATGATGCGCGGAATCGGATCGTACGGAAACGGCCGGTCATGGTACTCGCCGTTCTTGTAGATGCCGAACCGTACGCCATTACGGCTCAGCTCCCGGTTGATCGACTCCCGACGATCGACCAGTTCCGAAGCCAACCTTCGTGCGGCAGATTCAATCATCGTTCCACGCTCCCTTCCACCCCATGCGAACGCATGCCAATCTGAGGCATCGTGCCTTGATGGAAGAAAAACCTAACGAACCAGCGTTTCCGGGAAACGAAACGGTCTGTTACGACAATGTCTCGGCAATGGACATGACAAGCGCCCGTAACCTGGCTGTGACAATCGCAATAAAGCTACAGTGTGCGCTTGGCGCGAATGGCTTCGGCGCGGACCGCCAGCTGGTCGTCGGCCGGATATTCGATATGCTCCAGCGTCAGTCCTTGCGGCGCGATCGGTCCTGTGGAGCCTTCGCGCAGCGGAGCCGCCATTTTTCCTGCAAACCAGTCGAGGGAACGTTTGCCGATACCGACCTGCACGCAGCCGTTGACGAGGGAGCGCACCATATTGCGTGCAAACGCGTCGGCGACGATCACGAAGCAGACGAGGCCCGATTCCACGGTCGGCGTACGGTACCGCTCCCCCATCGTCATGCCGTCGTCGATAAGCGTCCGCTGCGGCACGCGACGCCAATACGCGGTCTTCACCTCGCGTATGGTGGTGCCGCCCGGATTTGGGGTGGCGAACGAGCCGAAATCGTGCAGGCCGATCGTCATCGCAGCGGCTTCGTTCATGGATTTGAGGTCAAGTTCATCGTCGATATGCAATACGAAGTTTCTGGTACGGGGGTCCACCTCGCTTGACCTATCGGCGATTCGGTACACGTAGGTACGTTCCAACGCGGAGAAACGCGCGTCGAAACCGTCCGGAGCGGGTGCGATGCCGCGGATTGCGATATCGGCCGGCAGCATGCGCTGAAGTCTGCGGGTAAGCGCGATGACGGGCGGCACGTCCATGTGGCCGACGCAGCGTTTGAGCACGTCCTCGTTGACGTCCAGATGGCATACCTGATGCGAGGCGTGCACGCCGGTGTCGGTTCGTCCGGCCACGGTAAGGCGCAGCGGTTCGGTCGGGTCTCCTTCCGGTACGCGAAGAATGGTATGCAGCACGCGTTCGATTTCGCCCTGTACCGTACGTATTTCGGGCTGTTTCGCCCATCCGTAGAAGCCGGTACCGTCATATGCCAAATCGATGCGTAGTCTCACGGCATTGAGCATAGCAAATGGCTGGCATAGTGAGGCATGTGGCGCGACAGTCTTGGCAGCAGATATGACAAAGGCCGGGAACCTTGCGATTCCCGGCTTCAATCAGCTAAGAGCGATTCACTCGGCGTTCTCAGCGGTAGCCTCTTCAGCGGCGGCTTCCGGAGCTCGGCAGCGGCAACCTTGGTTGCGGCTTCGGCTTCCTTCACCACGGCCTGCTTCGGGCTCACCGGCTCGGTGACGAGCTCGATGATGGCTGCCGGAGCGGCATCGCCGCGACGCGGAGCGATCTTGACGATGCGGGTGTAGCCGCCTTCGCGCTGCTCCATCTGCTCGGCGATCTCGGTGAACAGCTTGTGCACGACGGACTTGTTGCGGATGACGCGCATCACGCGACGACGGTTGTGCAGATCACCACGCTTGGCGAGCGTGATCAGACGCTCGGCCAGCGGACGAAGACGCTTGGCCTTCGGCAGGGTGGTGGTGATGCGGCCGTTCTGGAACAGGCTGGTGGCCATGTTCGCGAGCATAAGACGCTCATGAGCCGGGCTGGAGGCCAGACGCGGACCCTTCTTTGGTGTAGGCATTGTTTCTCCTTGAAAGCCCCGTTGGATTCAGGTGGGCAGTTGCCCGAACGTCCGAATCCAACGAAGCGGTTAGGTCAAAAGTGGCGGATCACTCGTCTTCCGGCGAGAAGAAGGTACCACCTTCGAGATTATTGGTATCGAAGTTACCCAGCGGGGAAGCCTTGAGGCGAGTCCCAGAGACTGGAGCTTCTCCTTGACTTCATCGATGGACTTCATACCGAAATTGCGGATATCGAGCAGATCCTGCTCGGTGTGGGCGACCAGCTCGCCGATCGTGTGGATGCCCTCGCGCTTCAGGCAGTTGTAGCTGCGCTGGGTGAGGTTCAGGTCCTCGATCGGGATGTTCATCTCCGGGTTGGTTTCCTCTGCCACAGGAGCAGGGCCAACCTCGACGCCCTCAGCCTGGGTGTTGAGCTCACGGCACAGACCGAAGAGTTCCACCAGGGTGGAGCCTGCGGATGCGACTGCATCGCGCGGGGAGATAGCCGGCTTGGTCTCCACGTCCAGGATGAGCTTGTCGAAGTCAGTGCGCTGTTCAACGCGGGTGGCTTCCACACGATAGCTCACCTTGAGCACCGGGGAGTAGATCGAGTCGACCGGAATGCGGCCGATCTCGGCGTTATCCTGCTTGTTCATCTGGGCGGGCACATAGCCGCGGCCACGCTCGACGGTGAACTCGATCTCGAGTTCGCCATCCTCGGCGAGGGTAGCGATATGCATGTCCGGGTTGGCGATGGTGACGCCGGCCGGCGGGGTGATGTCGCCCGCGGTGGCCTCGCCCTTGCCGCTCTTGCGCAGATACATGACAACCGGCTCATCGTATTCGCTGGTGAGCACGATGCCCTTGATGTTCAGCAGGATTTCGGTAACGTCCTCTTCAACACCCGGCAGAGTGGTGAACTCGTGCGGGACGCCGGAGATACGCACCGAAGTCACAGCCGCTCCCGGAATGGAGCTCAGGAGGGTACGGCGCAGCGAGTTGCCAAGCGTGTAGCCGAAACCAGGCTCAAGAGGCTCGATGGTGAAGCGGGAACGCTGAGGGTTGAGAGATTCCTCGGTAAGTGTCGGACGCTGTGCGATAAGCACTGTGGTTATCCTTTCAGCTTCAGGCCGGTGGTGCACTCACCGGCCATAAGCGGCGTTGGATTGATGATTTCTTCTAGTGCTCAGACGCGACGGCGCTTCGGAGGACGAACGCCGTTGTGTGCCTGCGGGGTGACGTCGGTGATGGAACCGACTTCGAGTCCGGCGGACTGCAGGGAACGGATGGCGGTTTCACGACCGGAACCCGGGCCCTTCACGAACACGTCGACCTTCTTGAGGCCGTGCTCCATAGCCTTGCGGGCTGCGGATTCGGCGGCCATGCCAGCGGCGTACGGCGTGGACTTACGGGAGCCCTTGAAGCCGACATCGCCACCGGACGCCCAGGACACAACTGCGCCGGACGGTCGGTGATCGAAATGATGGTGTTGTTGAAAGTGGACTTGATGTGCGCCTGCCCAACCGGGACCGACTTGCGGTCGCGGCGACGCGGCTTGCGCGCGGCTTGCTTTTGAGCTGCCATTGACCCTCGTTTCCTAATAACGAATTTGCTTTGATGTTCAAACGATGAGGCTTACGCCTCGTGGCTTGAACTGTCAGCCACCGATTACTTGGTGGCCTTCTTCTTTCCGGCGACCGTGCGCTTCGGGCTTGCGGGTACGAGCATTGGTCTTGGTGCGCTGACCGCGCACAGGAAGTCCCTTACGGTGACGCTGGCCTTGGTAGCAGTTGATCTGGATCTTACGGCGGATGTCCGCATCGATTTCACGACGCAGATCACCCTCGATCTTGTAGTTACCCTCAAGGTAATCACGCAGCGTAATCAGCTGCTCATCCGTCAGATCCTTGACGCGAATGTCCGGATTGATACCGGTCGCGGCAAGCGTTTCCTTGGCACGAGTACGACCAACACCAAAGATGTAGGTGAGGGCGATCTCGATGCGCTTCTCATTGGGGATGTCGACTCCGGCAAGACGTGCCATTGCGATTCCTTCTGTTTTCCGCAGGTCTTGCACCGAGTCGTCCGGTTTCCCGGCCCGGGCTGCGTACCCGGGGTTCATCCCGCTTTCACGGGCTGTGACTCAGCGCCTGTACTGTTTATGCCGCTGGATCTGCTCTCAGCCCTGACGCTGCTTATGGCGCGGGTTGACGCAGATCACCATGACGCGGCCGTGACGACGGATCACGCGGCAGTTCTCGCAGATCCTCTTCACACTAGGGCTGACCTTCATGGTTTTCCTTTGCTTGTGTACCTTTACTTGTAACGGTACGTAATACGGCCGCGGTTCAGATCGTAGGGGCTCATCTCCAGCACAACACGATCCTGCGGCAGGATGCGGATGTAGTTCTTCCTCATCTTGCCCGAAATGGTTGCGAGCACGATATGCTTGTTTTCGAGTTCAACACGAAACATCGCGTTCGGCAGTGCTTCCACTACCTGTCCTTCGACTTCAATCACACCGTCTTTAGCCATGAGCCTCGTTCCGTTCCTTGGCGATTACTATGCGTGCCCGAAGACACACCAACTTGCAAGAATACACGAAAGCGGGAATCAAGACACGTTCGGCGTGTCGCGATTCCGCTTTCGTTGGAAATATGTTATTCTGCTTGGTTTTTCCTTCAGCCAAGCTCCGCCACGATGGTGGCCTGGATCTCGTCGACGGCGCCGACGCCATTGAACGTCTTGAGCAGGCCGCGCTTCTGGTAGATGTCCAGCAGCGGCGCGGTCTCCTTGGCGTACACGTCAAGACGCTTGGCGATGGCTTCAGGGGTGTCGTCGGAGCGGCCTTCGATTTCGGCGCGCTTCTTCATACGCTCCATGAGCACGTCGTGATCTGCATCCAGTGCGACGACCGCGTCAAGCGGGGTGTCCAGTTCGCCCAGGATGGCGTCGAGAGCCTCGACCTGGGAGGCGTTGCGCGGATAGCCATCGAGAATCCAGCCGTTCTTGGCGTCGTCCATGGCCAGACGGTCCTTGACGATCTTGTTGGTCAGCTCGTCCGGCACAAGCTCGCCCTTGTCGATGTACTTGAGCGCTTCGACGCCGAGCTCGGTCTTGTTCTTGATGTTGTAGCGGAAGATATCGCCGGTGGAGATCGCCGGGATTCCGTAGTGCTCGCTCAGCAGAGCGGCCTGGGTGCCCTTGCCTACGCCCTGCGGGCCCATGATCAGCAGTCGCATGTGTTGTTCTCCGTTTCGTTCATTCCCCTCAACGGGGATTTTCGGATGATGGATTACTTAACATAAAAATCGTGATACCGCTCCCGATCAACGGAAACGACATCACGATTCAAGTGGTTACTTACCTTCCTTGTGATCGGTGTCCTCGAACAGGAAGCCAGCGTACTGGAACTGTTCGGTCTGGGCCTTGGCCTGGCGCAGGGTGTCGAGGCCGACGCCTGCGATGATCAGGATGGTGGTGCCGCCGAACGGCAGCTTGGTGTTCAGGTTCAGCGCCATGATGAGCACCGTCGGGATAAGCGCCACGAACAGCAGGTAGACGGCGCCGACCGTGTTCAGACGGTTCATCACGTAGCTCAGGTAGTTGCTGGTGGCGCTTCCCGCGCGGATGCCCGGAATGAAGCCGCCGTACTGCTTCATGTTGTCGGCGGTCTCGTCCGGGTTGAAGGTGATCTCCGTGTAGAAGAAGCAGAAGAACACGATCATCAGCGCGTACAGTGCGATGTACCACACGGATGTGGTGTTGGCCAGGTTGGAGTTGATCCACTTGACCCAGGACTGGTCGGAATTGCCGAACTGCGCGATCAGCGTCGGCACGGCCAGGATGGAGGATGCGAAGATCGGCGGGATGACGCCGCTCATGTTGATCTTCAGCGGCAGGTAGGTGGAGGAGCCACCGTACATCTTGCGGCCGATCATACGGCGGGTGTACTGCACCGGAATACGACGCTGGGCAAGCTCGACGTAGATGACAAGGATCATGATGACCAGCAGGGTGCCGACGACCGCGGCGAACTTGCCCCAGTTGCCATCGGTGCCGTTGGTGCCCCAGCCGATCTCCCACAGCTGCGGCAGGAAGCCGGAGCAGATGGACATGAAGATAAGGATGGACATACCCTGGCCGAGGCCTTATCGGTGACCAATTCGGCCATCCACATGATGAGGCCGGTGCCGCCGGTCATGATGAGCACCATGACCACAAGGTTCCACACGGAACCGTCCGGGACGACCTGAGAGCACTGGTAGTTGAACAGCGCGCCGGAACGTGCGGTCACCAGAATGGTGGTGGACTGCAGCACGGCAAGGCCGATGGTCAGATAACGGGTGTACTGGGTCAGCTTGCTTCGCCGGACTGGCCTTCCTTGTGCAGTGCCTCGAAACGAGGGATGACCACACGCAACAGCTGGATGACGATCGATGCGGTGATGTACGGCATGACGCCCAATGCGAAAATCGACAGCTGCAGCATGGCGCCGCCGGAGAAGAGGTTCACCAGACCGATAAAGTTCTCAGAAGCGTTGTTCATCTTGCCGACGCACTGCTGGACGACGGTGAAATCGACGCCAGGGGTCGGGATGAATGAACCGATACGATAAATGATGATGATACCAAGGGTGAAGAGGATTTTATTCCTCAATTCCTTGGTCTTCAAGGCCTGGATTAACGTCCTCACCTGGGGTTCCTTCCATCGTCGTGCGCACCTGCGCACACGTGCAAAAACAGACTCTAACGCTCGAGTCTAGCGTACGGCGTCTACCGATATGGCGTTTTCGTCATTATTCGTCTGTTTTTTTGTTTTTCCATGCATGATTGCATTTTGACTGCAAACGAATGAGGCTTCCCCCGCCCTAAAGCGGGGGAAGCCTCATGTCTGAGCTTCAGTCAGCTACATTCCGTTGGAATCAGTCCTCGGAAATGGAGCCGCCAGCAGCCTCGATCTTGGACTTGGCGGAAGCGGAAGCCTTGACACCCTTGAGAGTGTAGGCAGCCGAAACCTCGCCGTCGCCCAGGACCTTGACCGGGAAGCCGTTGCGGACGGCACCCTTGGCAACCAGATCAGCCACGGTGATCTCGCCGCCCTGCGGGAACAGTTCCGCAAGAACAGCCACGTTGACGACCTGGTATTCCTTCTTGAACGGGTTCTTGAAGCCACGCAGCTTCGGAAGGCGCATGTACAGCGGCAGCTGGCCACCTTCGAAGCCCGGACGAACCTGATAGCGCTTCTTGGTGCCCTTGTCGCCACGGCCCGAGGTCTTACCCTTGGAGCCTTCACCACGGCCAACGCGGATACGATCCTTGTTGGCACCCGGAGCCGGCTTCAGGTCATGCATCTGCAGAATGTCTGCCATAATCAGTCAGCCTCCTCGACGGTGATCAGGTGACGGAGGACCTGCAGCTGGCCACGAAGGGCCGGAGTGTCCTCACGAGTCACGGTCTTGCCGATCTTGTTCAGGCCCAGAGTCTGAGCCGCAGCACGCTGCTTCGGAGTGGAATTCACCAGACCGTGGTGCAGCTTGATGTTCAGGTTAGTCATCACTCACCGTCCTTCTGAGCAGCTTGGCCTGAGCCTCTTCACGAGCCTTGCGGGCCTCGGCGATGCCTTCGGCGCGAGCACGCAGCAGCGCGTCCGGAGCCACCTCTTCGAGAGACATGCCACGACGTGCGGCAATCTCTTCCGGTCTTCGAGCTTCTTGAGGCGTCGACGGTTGCGCGCACCACGTTGACAGCGGTGGCGGAGCCATCGACTTGGTCAGGACGTCGG
>ENA-OQIM01000607-OQIM01000607.1-human-gut-metagenome-genome-assembly--contig:-NODE-607-length-13394-cov-1.487224_pt1 | contig 13394 bp, 13 predicted proteins | sample MGYA00242579_ERZ504744 | MGnify/ENA primary metagenome ERZ504744 (study PRJEB26092, sample SAMD00036441) | human gut metagenome | host: Homo sapiens | study: EMG produced TPA metagenomics assembly of...
TGTCGATCAGCGCCTCCTCGACGCTCTGCTCACGACGCCTGTATCGTTCGATCACCGCCGACTCGAACAGCGCGCCCTTGAGCTTCGGGCCCCTGAGGGTCACGGTCCCGGCCTTCACGGTCAGGTCACGCTCGTAATGACCCGCTCTGTAGGCCTTCCTGTCCCCGGTGCGCTCGTAGCGGGCGGCGCCCGTGATCTCGTCCGCCTCCGCGTCCAGCATCGCGTTCAGCAATTGCTCGACCTTCTCCGACACCAACCGGTCGAGTCTCGTCTCGAGCATGTTCTCATCGACCTGTAGAATCTGATCCTGCATGGTTCCGTCGCCTCTTTCCATAGCGGTTTTGTTTGGCGACTGAAATCGTACCCAGACGACGGGCCATGCCTCTTCATTCAGGCTTCAACCAAAGTGCGCAACAAACCGGGCGTTATCGACGGAGAATCACGATGTGTGATTTGTCATCCTCCAGCCTGAGGGGTTTTCTATTGCGACAGGGGCTACAACGCAGGCATACGCCCCTGCCAGGAATCACGCAGAGGCTATAACGTCTTGCGCATACAACGCACTGCACAGCAATAATGCCGGCGACAGTGACAAGCCGATACAATGCCAAGTGACAACGCTAAGCATCGGTGTTGTCACTGACGATGCCGGCGACAACACGAATGTTCTTATCGTGTTACACCCATTTGGAATCGGCATCGCCTTGGCTCGGCACCAGCAGCTGCAGGATGCGATCCATATCCTCTGGTGACGAAAAGACGATTTCGATGCGACCATGCTTGGTGCTGCCCTTAATCGACACCTTGGTATCGAAATGATTTTCCAAACTCTGCTGGATGGCGGAACCAACCCAAGGATTGGTCTTAGACGTCTTAGGCTTCTTCGGCTGCTCCCCCGACGCAATCTTCATGGCGACGATTTCTTCGGTGCTGCGTACAGAAAGACCTTCCGCAATAATACGAGAAGCCAGCTTGTCCATTTCCTCCGGATCGCTCAGGCCCAATAGCGCACGCGCATGACCGGACGATAGCACACCGGCAGCCACTCTCTTTTGCACAGAAGCCGGCAGGTTCAGCAGTCGCAAGGTATTGGCGATTTGCGGGCGAGACTTGGACACCGACTTGGACAGTTGTACTTGTGTCAACCCGAACTCTTCAATCATCTGCTGGTAGGCAGCCGCCTCTTCCAGCGGATTCAAGGCCACACGGTGCAAGTTTTCCAGCAATGCATCGCGGAGCATATCATCATCCGCAGTGGTTTTGACGATGGCGGGAATCGTCTCCAACCCAGCCAACTGAGAAGCACGCCAACGGCGTTCACCCATAATGAGCTCATACGGGCTGTCCAAATGACCGGCAAACGGATTCGTGCTGGATTCCGTCTCGTCGTGCTTGGCGGCTTTGGCCGCAGCAATCTGGCTTGCCGGACGCTTGCGCACGACTATCGGTTGCAGCACACCAACTTCCTTAATGGAAGCAGACAGCTCATTCAACTCATCCTCGTCGAAGATGGTACGAGGCTGATGTGCATTGGGCCCGATATCAGACAGTTTGAGTTCAGCCAGATAACCACCGGCTACCGGCTTGAGCTCGTCCTTCTTATCTGTGTCAGCGGTCTTTGCCGCCGATGCAGTCAAAGATGTTTCACGTGAACATCTTTGACAGTGACGGATGTACGATGTGCCGTCTGAGACGCAGACGACTTGCCGCCCTGCTGAGGTGCGGCGACCTTACCGGTTTGAGGTTTCTCCGTACCGAAAAACAGGTCGCTAGGATGAGTAATGGTGTCCAATGCGGGCATGGATGCGCGTTTACCGGCGGCTTTCTTGACTGCCTTGCTGGACGATATCGTCTGAGGCACGGCAGGTTTTGATTCCTGCTGGGCAGTAGCTTCTTGGCGGGGGTTATGTCAGCAGTGGCCTCCGGAGTAGACGAATCCTCCGCAATCATTGCGGGCTGCTCCGCCACCGGCTCCTCCCCTGGCAATGTGGGGAACAAAGCGCCAAGGCCCTTACCAAGTCGTGATTTTGATGCCATTACTTGTTCCTCCTCGCATCAATGGTGTCAAGGACTTGTTGCGAACGCTGTGCGATTTCCAAAGCTGCTTCACCATACGATATGGCACCTATGCCACGAGGATCATAGGCAATCACCGATTGGGAGAAACTCGGCGCTTCGGAGATCTTGACTGAACGCGGGATGGTGGTATTCAGCACAATGCTGGGATAGTGTCCCTTAACCTCGTTATATACTTCACGGCTCAATAACGTTCGGCGATCGAACATCGTGACGAGCATGGTGGACACCAGCAGTACGGGATTGAAATGCTCTTGCACCAAACCAATCGTGTTAATCAGCTGGCCAAGACCCTCCAATGCGTAATACTCAGCCTGGATAGGAATCAGCATCTCGGTCACTGCACACATGGCGTTGATGACCAAGAGGCCCAAGCTGGGCGGGCAATCAATGAACACGTAATCATAGTGTTTATCTGATTGACGTAGGTAGAGGTCCAAGCCTCCTTCAGCAACGTGTTTCGGTTGGGCAGATCAGCCACTTCCAACTCAGCACCGCTGAGATCGATTGATGCAGGCACAACATCAAGTGTGGGAAAATCAGGACAGACCGTGATAACATCACCCAGATTGGAACGCCCCTCGATAACGTCATAGACCGAGGGCTCTCCCGATGCATGAGATACACCCAACGCCGTAGAGGCATTGCCCTGCGGGTCCATATCGATGACCAACACCTGCGCGCCCTTGTTCGCCAGCGCCGCAGCGGTGTTTACCGTGGATGTGGTTTTACCCACTCCCCTTCTGGTTGGCCACGGCAATACGACGGGTACGTTGAGGTTTGGGGAAATCGGTTTTCTTGAGTACATCGTAGCGTGAGCTTTCATCAGCATCTGGCTGCCAAGCACTGAACCGTGACCATCGAATATTCGCTGAAGCGTTTCGGAAGCCGATTCTATAGGTTCCGACTGATGATCCTTGGTGGACATCGCTCCTCCTTGCACAGACGTAAGTTCCAGTGTTCTCATTCGTATGGACATGATGCTCGTTATCCACAATTGCGATATGCAATGTGGATAAGTGTGGATAAGTGTGAATGACGTTGAGTGTTAGATTATGTATTCGCAGACGAAAAACATTGAAAAATCAGTGTTTTCATCATTCTGCACATCGTCCCGTAAAAATGTGGATAACTTTTACGCACATATGGAAATGTGGATAACTCAATCAGTACTCCACTCATCGCTTATCCACAATCACCACGTGGGTAGGCTCAAGATCCGGTCCGACAGCCGCCTCAACGACGCGTGGACGACGACCACCGAATTTTGCAATCTCCTTGCCAGCCTTGTCGATTTCAGCCTGAGCAGACCGTCCCTTCAGTGCGATCAACTGTCCTGACGGTTTCAGCAACGGCAACGTCCAGCCAGAGAGTTTGGTCATAGGAGCAACCGCACGACACGTGACAACAGCGAACGGATGAATTTCCCGCTTCCGTACCTGCTGGATGACGGCATCGGAGCGTCCACGAATAATCTCAACGTTCTGCAGTTGCATCAGGCCAACACATTCATGCAACCATTCGATTCGCCGCTCCATCGGTTCAATCAGCGTGAAGTCATGATCCGGCAAACACGCGGCAGCCACCAATCCAGGAAAACCACCACCACTGCCGACGTCGGCAACTGTTTTGAAGCGAATACCATTCGTCGCATTCCGAACGTACGGCACAATCGCAGCGGAATTCAGAATATGCCGTTCCCAAATGATATCGACGTCACGGGGGCCGATCAATCCACGAGGTTCACCCTCTTCGGCAATCTTGGCATGGAAACGCTCCAACTTCGGCAACGCATCACCCAAGACCTCAGCAAGTACAGGTGACCCCTGCAGCTGATCCGTCATAGCCATCTCCCTCACCATGTTTCACGTGAAACAATCAACATGGAGAATGGCGCCGCTCATTACGACGCCATTCTCCATGCGGTCACTTTAGTTTGTTCAAAGACGACATCCGTCGAACGTCCCTGTCATCTCAAAAAAAACTCGCCGAGCAATTACTCCTGATCAAGCTCGTCGTCTTCGGCGGTATCCTCGACTCTATTCTTGAGATACACCGTCACGTAACGATGAGGCTCCTCACCGTGCGAGCGAGACTTCAGCCCCTCTTCCCGAACCACATCGTGAACGACTTTACGTTCGAAGGAATTCATCGGCTTCAAGTCATACGGCTCGCCGGAATCCTTCACTGCGTCAATGGCATCCAAGGCGATATCACGGAGGTGCTGACGCTTGCGCTTCAGGAAACCGTCGACATCCACAATCAGATGAGAACGCTCGCCGGTCTTCTGCTGTACAGCCAGACGAGTCAATTGCTGCAGAGCATCAACGACTTCACCATTACGGCCAATAAGATGTTTGATGTCAGTATCGTCATCAGCAACGATTTGCACGGTGGGGCGGTCATTACGCACGCCCATCTCAATGTCGCCCTCATAGTCGGCGATATCCAGTAGGCCTTCAAGGTAATCCGCGGCGATGTCAGCCTCTTCGTTGAGCTGGTCGATCGACTTCACGTCATCCTGTGCCATACGCTACTCCTTCATGTCGTGTTTGAATTCCAAGTCTAAGCCCTGCTCCCCCGAACAGAGAAGTAATGTCGGTGCGTGTTGAATGTTTCACGTGAAACATCGAACTCGCACGACATAGTCGTCACTTCTTTTTGCGCTTACGCACGGGCTGTTGACGCTGATAGCCCTGAGTGGCCTTACGCTCGGCCTCTTCCTTGGCCTTGGCCAATGCTTCTTCTTCCAGAGAGGGCAGGCCGGCCTTTGCGCGGCGAGCATTCTCATTACGATGATCGCGCTTCTCCTTGTCCGCCGCAGCCGGAGAGCCAGGGTCGGGAATGCGTACACCTGCCACAATGTGCGGCAGAGGTTGCACACGTTGTTGGTCAGCCAGTAGACCAGCACGGCGAACGGCATGGCGACACCGGAGAAGATGTACATCACCGGGAAGAGCCACAGCATAGCCTTCTGCATGGTCTCGGTCTGCTTGTTCATCGAAGCAGCTGCCATGTTGCGCTTCATGCTGAAGTACTGCATAAACCACAGGCAGAAACACATCAGGAACACGAAGATACCGATGACCGCCTTGCCACTAGCGGCAGCACTGGTGAAGTTATCGGTCACGCTGACAATGCCGAACACATCGGTTTGGGTGAATTGCTTGGCGGTTGCTACGTCGAACGCGCCAACGCATCGCGTTTACCGTTGGCAATGTATGGAATGGCCGACAGCGTATAGAACATGGACATGAACACCGGGCCTGAATGAGCATAGGCAAGCAGGAGCCAGCCGGATTGACGTCATTGTCTTGATACAGTTTCATGGTTTCACGGCTCATGGCCTCCCTGGAAGCCTGATCCGTCTTGCCTTTGTACTTGTTCTGAATACGCTGCATCTTCGGCGCCAATGCCTGCATCTTGCGCATCGACTTCATCTGCTTGTAGAACAGCGGGAAGATACAAGCCTGCACCACCAGCACCAGGATGATAATGGCAAGCACCCATGAGACACCAATCGGGCTCACGCCCAGCATCACGAAGAAGTCATGCACGATCTTCATGATCCAGGTCTGCAACCACTCAACGGGAGTCAGGATTTTATATAGAAATCCCCAAAACCCGCTATCAAGCAGAAATTCATTTGAGTTCATCGTTGGGCCTCTCTTTGGGTTGTGGCCAATGGTGTCAGTCGAGGCTCTTCATGAGCCTTCGACCACGAAAACCTGTAAAAAACGGAATACCGTTGTGGAACATCGTCGATTCCCCCACGACTCCACGGCCGGCAACGCAGTAATCTCAGCACGGCGAGCACTCCCCCTTTGAACGCGCCATACCGTTCCAATGCCTCAATGGCATAATTCGAGCACGTTGGATAATACTTGCAACAAGGCGGTGTGTTTGCCGAGATGTGCTGTTGATACCAGCGCACCCCACCAATCATCACCGCCTTGAAAGAAGCTGTCATGCCTCAGCCACCTTATGCGCCACCGTGGCAAAAGCCTTCGCGATCTGCTGATCTAGCGAAGCGAACGATGCGGTCGCTGCACTGGGCTTGGCGCGCAAAACGATATCGCAATGCGCGGGCAGCAGATCCTCATGGGCTCTGGCCAATACACGAAACCTACGCTTCACCGTATTACGGGTGACCGCATGTCCTACCGATTGGAGACAGCTAATCCCAAACGGCGATGCACCGTCCGGTCGTCATCATCATGATGGTCGTCGGGCACCAAATAGTGCACGACGATATCCTTGCCACCTGCTTTGCGCCGGCGTTTCAGCACGGTGACGAAATCACGATGGCTTTGAAGCTCTCCACCTCGACTATGCCTGTGGCACTGATCGGAATGATCAGGCGGAGAGGGTCTTGCGGCCCTTGGCACGGCGACGGTTAATCACCGCACGGCCAGAACGGGGTGCGCATGCGCAGGCGGAAGCCGTGCTTCATGTGGCGACGACGGTTGTTCGGCTGGAACGTCCTCTTCATAATCCATTGCTCCTAGGTCTATTCGGCAACGCTTCGCGCTGCCCTCACGTGAGTCAAGCTATACCAAAGTACTCTCACCCCTACCCTCAAGTCAAAACGGACGGAGTATTTTCACATTTCGACACGTTGCGAGACACGCCCCAAATCTCTTATAATCGGCGGAATACCAACCATTCACGGCCAAAAGTTATCCACAAATTACATGTTTGTTATTCACAATCCAGTTATTTCAACACGCGACACGGTGGATAACTTGTCTAAACCAGAGTAAATATTATCTGTTGTACGTATTTCGCCACAGCGACAGAAGGGGCCACCATGGTTAACGCTTCCGGCGACCCCGTAATCGAGGCCGCCCACATCTGGTCAGACACGCTGACGGTGCTCAAACACAGCGCTTCGCTCAGCCCACGAGAAAAAGGCTGGTTGGAAGGCGTTGTTCCTGAAGGCGTCTTCGGTTCGACCATCGTGCTGTGTGTGGACAACAACGACACGCTTCAAGCCATTCAGGGTGATTTGAACGATTCCCTGCTTCAGGCATTGCGTACGGTAACCGGCGAAAATATGTTTCCCGCGTTCAAGGTCGTGCCGAAAACCGAGCCCGAACCGCTTTCGGAGGCAAAGCCGGCGCAGCCATATCCTTCGGAAATTTCTCCGACTGTCGCCGAATTCGGTAAAGAATCCTATGGTGCAAAGCCGGCAGCCGCACCGCGGGAACCGATGCCGCCACCGAGCCGCAGTTCCCGGTCGGTCAGCAGAAGATGAATCGCGATCCCGAGACTCATCTCAATAAGAACTTCACGTTTGATTCCTTCGTGCCCGGCGATTCCAACCGTTTTGCCCGTACGGTCGCACTGGCCGTGGCCGAAGGTTCCGGGCAGGATTTCAACCGTTGTGTATCTATGGCGGATCGGCCTGGGCAAAACCCACTTGCTGAACGCCATCGGCAACTATGCACTGGTCAAGGATCCCGGACTGAAGGTTCGATACGTCACGTCTGAGGAATTCACGAACGAATTCATTGACGCGCTGCAAAACCCGAACCAAAGCCAGGGTCAGATTGCTGAATTCAACCGTCGATACCGACAGGTTGATGTGTTGCTTATTGACGATATCCAGTTCCTCGGCGGCAAGGAAGCCACCTTGGATCAGTTCTTCCATACGTTCAATGCACTGCATCAGGCAAATAAGCGTATTGTCATTGCTTCCGATGTAGCGCCCAAGAATTTGAAGGGTTTCGAGGCTCGACTCATCTCGCGCTTCGAATCCGGCCTGACCGTAGACGTCAAGCCGCCGGATCTGGAGACCCGAATCGCCATTCTTCGCATGATCGCCTCGATGAACGGCTCGAAAATCCCCAGCGATGTGTTGGACCTCATCGCCGAACGCTTCACCGAGAACATTCGTGAACTCGAAGGCGCGCTAACCCGTGTTACGGCCGTGGCCTCGCTGAGTAATCAGCCGGTGACCCGCGCCTTGGCCGAGCAGACGTTGCAGGACTTCTTCACCACCGATGTGGAAATCAAGCCCACGGACATCATCAGTCAGGTGGCGAAGTACTTCCACCTGACGTTTGAGGATCTTGTCGGTAAATCACGAACCAAAAACGTGGCTGTTCCTCGTCAGATCGCCATGTATCTGGCTCGCGAAATGACCAGTATGAGCCTGATGGATATTGGCCAGGTCTTTGGCGGACGCGATCACACCACAGTAATGCATGCCTGCACTCGAATCAGTGACCGAATGCAGCAAAAACAGGAGATCTATAACTACGTTATGGAGCTCACGGTTCGCCTCAAGCAAAGCAACACCAACTGACACAACGCTTCTGAGAGACGAAAAACGGCACTTTTTGGACTGACTTTCCGAAAGTGCGTTTTGGTTGCTCAGGCGGATTCTGGTGGATACGTCGAGGCAACGGATTCGAGACATTAGATTCCTCATGGCTCCCCTTTGTGAGGGGATCTGTCGGCGCAGACGACTGAGGGGAGTTTGGAAGGGGAACACGCAAAAAAACCATGAAACGAGAGAATCGATCTGAGGACCGATTTTGCGGGTTTGGGCGAGCCGAGACGGAAAAAGTGCCGAAAACGTCTCCAGAATCGATTCTCCTCGACGAAAAACAGTCTTCAACACGCCGTGCGAAAGTGCGAAAACCAAAAAAGTTATCCACATAGTTGTGCACAGATGTGGGTAAACTCGGCGGATAACTCGTGGATTACCCACTATTTTGTTGTGGAAAACTCGTGCATAACCGCGACCTCGATGTGGAAAACTCAAATTCGGCGAAACTGGCTGTGGAAAAACTCGCCCACTTATCCACAAGCCATGCAGAATTTGTCCACAATTTTCAGGGACTTATGAACCGTTGCAGTTGTAGGGCTCAGCCCTACTTATCCACACTATCCACCGGCCTTATTATGGCGATTACTTACTCAGTTACGTGAAAAGCATCATCGCCATAGTAACAGCCGGTCATCCAGCGTACGTAAGTTCGCCACCTAACGGCTAGAATATTCCTCAGCCAATCCGACGAAGGGAACAATCACACATGAAAGTCGAAATCGATACCGCAGCCCTGGCCGACGCCGTAGCCTGGACCTCCCGAGTCATCGACGCACGTCCCTCCAACCCGATTCTCGCTGGCGTCAAGCTGGAAGCCATTGACGGAACGCTGCAATTCTCCGCCTTCAACTACGAGATTTCCGCTCGCCACCACATCGAAGCCGGCGTTGACGAAGCCGGTTCCGTACTGGTTCAGGGCAAGCTGCTGGCCGATATCACCAAATCGCTGCGTTCGGAGAAAACGTACCTGGTCACCGACGGCTCCACGCTGACCATCACGTCCGGCAAGTCGAAGTTCACCTTGCAGCTCATGCCCGACACCGAGTACCCGGATCTGCCGTGGTACCGGCCATGCTCGGCCAAGTCGATGCCCCGACTTCGTTCAGCCGTGAACCAGGCGTGCGTTGCCGTCTCCCGCGAAGAAAACCGCCCGGTACTGACCGGCGTTCGCATGCAATTCCAAGGCGACAAGGTCGTCATGACCTCCACCGATCGCTTCCGTTTGGCCCGCGCCACCTTCACTTGGACTCCGCGGAACCCGGACGTCGACACCAACACGCTGGTTCGCGGCTCCCTGCTCAAGGATGTGGCCCGTGCTCTTGACGAGCACCAGAACATCCGCCTTGATTTCGATGCCGATAGCCCGACGCTGCTCGCTTCGAAAACGCCGGCCGCGTCTCCACCTCCCAGCTCATCGACGGTGAATTCCCGGCGGTCGACCGCCTGTTCGCCGACGAATATCCGATTCAGGCCGTAGTCAACAAGCAGGATTTGCTCGACGCCATCAGCCGTGTGGCTTTGGTCGCCGAACGCAATGCTCCGATTCGCATGACCTTCACCGGTCAGGAAGTGGCGCTGTCCGCCGGATCGGTCGACGAGGCTCAGGCCAACGAAACACTGGACATCGACATGGATGGCGACGACATCACCGTGCATTCAACCCTTCCTACCTGAAGGAGGGTCTGTCCGCCGTAACCGAACCATTCGTGCGCATCAAAATGACGACCCCGGTCAAGCCGGTCGAGTTCAATGGCCAGCAGGAAGCTGATTCCGACGAGTCCATGGACTACCGATACCTGCTCGTGCCGATGCGCTTTAACAACTGAAATCCCTGAATTTCCAACGATTCGCTAATGCACATCTCCCGTCTCGCACTCGACCACTACCGCTCATGGAGTCAGGTAGTGGTCGATTTCGTACCAGGCGTGAATATCCTGTTCGGCAAGAACGGTCTGGGCAAAACCAATCTGGTGGAAGCCGTCGAAGTGCTGTCCACCGGATCGACCATCGCACGTCCAGCACGTTGCCGCTGATCGAACGCGGGCAGACCACGGCCACCATCCGCGCGAACGTCGCTGATGATGCCGGTCAAACCACTACGTATGAAGCGTCAATTCATGCGCGTGGTGCCAACCGAGCCCGCATCAACTCGGGGTCGTCGCTGTATCTGCGCGATATCATCGGCAAGATCCCAGCGTTTCCTTCACTCCCGAAGATCAGCGGTTGGTGTCCGGCGATCCGGGAGCACGCCGCACCATGATGAATCAGGCTGCGGCTCTGCTCGAGCCGGATACATGCAGACGTTGCAACAGTTCACGCGCATCGCCAAACAGCGTGCCACATTGTTGAAGCAATTGAATGCCAATGTCAACAATGGCCAGCCGATGGATGCGGTTCTGAGCGGTTTGGAAATCTGGACCGGCCAGTTCATCGAAGCCGGTGTGGCGTTGACCCGTATGCGCGCTCATGTGATCGGTCTGCTTGCCGAGCCATTTGCCGCGATTTACGCCGACTTGGCCGGTGCCGGCGAGCAGGTGACGCTCACTTATGCGCCTTCATTCGACGAAGTGCTGATGTTCGACGATCCGCATCCGCAGATTAGCGAGCATTTCCAACGCATCTACCCGGTGAAGTGGCTCGCGGCGTGAACCTTATCGGTCCGCAGCGCGATGACATGAACCTTGAGTTGGGCGGTATTCCCGCCCGCGAGTTCGCTTCGAACGGCGAGATGTGGACGATGGCGTTGGCCTTGAAAATGGCATTGTTCGAAATAGTGCGTGACCGGTTGGGATTGCAGCCGATTGTGATTCTCGATGATGTGTTCGCCCAGCTTGACGACAGCCGGCGCACGCAGATTCTTGATTTCGCCAGAAAACAGGATCAGGTGCTGATTACCGTGGCCGCTGAAGGCGATGTGCCCGACTATGAATCGGCCCATCGCATCGACGTGGCCGCACTGGACGAACCAGCTTCCGTGATATTGCCAACTCTGGGCAATTTGTCCAATTCGCGGGAAAATGAGAGTTTGGGTGGGTATGACGAAAAAACCGCGGTGGACAGCGCGTCCGTAGAACGGAAAGTGTCATGAACCCGCCGATCGCCCGCCAACTCAACCTGGACGAGACCAAACTGCCGGCCGAAATATTCGAGCGGCTCTCCCGTCGCGGGGCGACCTTGAAGGACTACAGACGCCGCCGTGAAGAGGCCATCGAAAACTTCGGCAAACCGGGGCGCGATCCGGCTGAACTGGGCAGCGTGATGACCACCATCGCCGGCAATGGCGTCTGGGCGGCGAATATGAAACTTGCGCAATTGCGCAACCATTGGGACCAAGTGGTGGGACAGGCCATCGCCAGCCATTCGGCAGTCGCCGATTTCACTGACGGCGTACTGACCATCCGCGCCGAATCCACGGTCTGGGCCACGCAGCTGACCTACCTTATCCCCCAACTTACCGATACCATCCGTCGTAATCTCAAAGGATTGACCATCACCGAGATTCGCGTGACCGGACCGGCCGCCGGATACACGCGCAAATGGGCTCGGCGGCGGTAGCCAAGATACCAAACAAATTCGCAGAAGCCTCGCTATGGCGCTCGTCGGGTTAGACGAGTAAAATCACATGCAGTATGGTCAAATGGCCAGAAGAGCTTACGGGCCTCGTAAGCCATATCGCCTCCGTGAATGACCTTCATGACGGAGGTTGACCCTGTAGTCACGGAAGGAAGCCTGTTGGCAGACGAAACCAGCAAAGAGGAGCAGCTGAAGGCGGCTGCGGAACGCATCAACAATGCGGAATTGACCGAAGGCGAACTTGACGAATCCATGGCCCCCGAGCATTATGAGGCCTCCGATCTGAGGGTGCTCGAAGGACTCGAGGCCGTGCGTATCCGCCCCGGTATGTACATCGGTTCCACCGGCCCGCGCGGTTTGCACCACCTGGTCTATGAGATCGTCGACAACTCGGTCGACGAGGCGCTGGCCGGATACGCCAGCCATATCGAGATCACCATTCTGCCGGACAACGGCATCCGTGTGGTGGACGATGGTCGAGGTATCCCGGTCGATGAGGTGCCCGGCGAGGGCGTCTCTGGTGTGGAGACCGTGATGACCAAGCTGCACGCCGGCGGCAAGTTCGGCGGCGGGCGGTTATGCAGTGTCCGGAGGTCTGCACGGCGTGGGCATCTCCGTGGTCAACGCACTCTCCACCCGCGTGGACATCGAAGTGCGCCGTCAGGGCTTCCACTGGACCCAGACGTACATCGACCAGCACCCCACCGCGCCCTTGAAGCAGGGCGAGCCGATGACCGAAGCGAGTCCACCGGTACGTCCGTGACTTTCTGGGCCGACCCGAAGATCTTCGAGACCACCATCTACGACTTCGAGACGCTGCGTTCCCGTTTCCAGCAGATGGCCTTCCTGAACAAGGGCCTCAAGATCAGCCTGACCGACGAGCGTGAGAATGACCAGGCCGGCGACGAGGTGGCCGGCGACGCCGCGGACGAGCCCGGCGCAAAGCACCAGACCGTCACCTACCAGTACCTCAACGGCATCAAGGACTATGTCGACTACCTGGTCAAGGTGCGCAAGGCCACGCCGGTGGAAGAGACGTCAATCAGCTTCGAGGCCGAAGACCTGAAAGCTCGGCATCTCCGCCGAACTCGCCATGCAGTGGACCACCGCCTACTCCGAGGCCGTGCACACCTTCGCGAACACGATTTCCACCACCGAGGGCGGCACTCACGAGGAGGGCTTCCGCGCCGCGCTGACCTCGCTGGTCAACCGTTACGCGCGTGACAAGGGCATCCTCAAGGACAAGGACGAGAACCTCTCCGGCGACGACGTGCGTGAAGGCCTGACCGCCGTGATCTCCGTCAAGCTCACCAACCCGCAGTTCGAAGGCCAGACCAAGACCAAGCTCGGCAACTCCGAAGCCAAGACCTTCGTGCAGCGCGTGATGACCGACAAGCTCGGCGACTGG
>ENA-OQIM01000608-OQIM01000608.1-human-gut-metagenome-genome-assembly--contig:-NODE-608-length-13392-cov-2.518357_pt1 | contig 13392 bp, 21 predicted proteins | sample MGYA00242579_ERZ504744 | MGnify/ENA primary metagenome ERZ504744 (study PRJEB26092, sample SAMD00036441) | human gut metagenome | host: Homo sapiens | study: EMG produced TPA metagenomics assembly of...
GTCACTGCTCATTAAGTGCCGACGAGCTCATATGGTCCAAGGGAAACAATCTATTTTTTATATATTTAAATTTTGTTTATTGATAAGCTGTAGGTATGAGTGACTGCTCATGAGTATTGGATTTTAACTTTAGTTTTATAATAAAATAAAGATTTTAAATGCTTGTTCTCATTCCCAGAGTACAATGTTCTAAAAGTTTTTCACTATTTATGATTTCAATTTGTCTCCTTGATAAGAGAAGCTCTCGCCATTGTTACAAGATCTGCTTTGTCTGCTTGTAAAACACTTTCTGCAATTTCAACATCATTGATTCTTCCTACTGCGATCACTGGAATATCTACCACTTTTTTTGATCTCTGCTGCATTTTCTACATATGCTGCTCTTGGAACAACAGATGGTGGAATGATCACATGTGTGGATGCATAAACACCCTGTGAACAATGAATACATCTGCTCCTGCTTCCTCTACCAGTCTTGCAAGTATCTTAGATTCCTCGATTTCTAATCCACCTGGGACATATTCAACCGCTGACATTCTGTATAAAACTGGATAATCTTTTCCGCATTTTTCCTTAATATTCTCAATGATCTCCATTGCAAATCTTGCACGGTTTCGGATCGTTCCTCCGTATTCATCACTTCTCTTATTGGAAAAGGAGAGGCAAATGCTCCAATCAGATATCCATGTGCCCCATGAACTTCAACTGCATCAAATCCAGCTTCTTTTGCTCTTCTTGCGCAATCTCTGAATTGCTCAACCAGTTCATGAATTTCTTCTACTGTCATTTCTCTTGGTGTCTCTGGCATTGTTGGATCTTTTAACGCGGAAGGTCCGACTGGCTGTTCTCCTGTGATCGCACTGCTTGTCTCTCTTCCTGCATGATAAATCTGTGCTGCGATCTTTCCACCTGCTTCATGAATTCTTCTTGTTAACTCCTTATAGCTTTCAATCTGTCCATCTTCCCATAATCCAGGAAGCTTTTTAAATCCACCTGCAGTTGGTGTCACTGCATAATCTTCTGTGATGATCAGTCCCCCTCCACCTTTTGCTTTATATTCATGATAGGCAATAAATTTCTCTGTTGCCATTCCATCCTCAGAACAATAGTTTGTTACCATTGCTGATACGACCATACGGTTTTTAAGCTCCATCTGATTGATTTTAAACGGTTCAAATACTTTCATTTTACTGCTGCTCCTTCCTTTCATATCCGCTATCCTTTTGATAACTTTACTATAGTCTGATTCCTGGAATTGTTCTCCCTCATATGAGGGAGAAACGAAAAAGTAGTTATACCAAACATTTTTTGTTTCATACAACTACTTTTGTTTATATTATTCATTTTTCTAATAAATTAAAATTCTTTTTTTAGCATAATTCCTTCAGCTATTTTCAATGACAGGAACCAAATGACAATGGAAATTATATAGATAGAAGCCCATAGTGTAATATTTTTTAAATACATTTGATTCATCACGATGTCAATCAGCTCAATCCCTGCCGTTTCAAACATTTTGAAAAAAAAGATAACAACAAAAACAATCCCTCCGATCATAGCTGCTAACGCGATTCTTCCCTTCTCTGCTTCATATTTTAATAGAAAAGGAAGGGCCATTGATTGAAAAATCAATAGCATTGGAATATTGAGTAAGACTGCCATCACAATTTCTTCTGACCTCATTAACAATGTACCTTTTGCTGCTGTAACGATGACTACTAACAATATACCTCCAATGACTGTTATCATTCCCCAAAAGAGGCTAAACAGATATTTTTCTCTTGTATATTCTTTTCTGCTAAATGGAAGCGTAAATAAAAACGCATTGCCATTATCAAATGTATCGTAACTGATCGTACTGATTGCTGTCATGATTGTAATCACAGACGTATAGCTAATTGCAAATGATATTTGATCCGTAGCGATTAAGATTCCTGCTGCAACTAGCCAGATCACTGCCAGATTTTTTTGTTGTGATGAGATTAATCTGATGTCTTTTGTCCATAATCCTTTCATCTTCTACACCCCCTGTATCATTAATGTAATGATCTGATCGATCGTTCCTTTTTCTACCACGATCTTTGGATAATTCTCCAGATAAAATTGTTTCTGATCTGTAAGACATGCATATCCATAGGATTCTTTCTTCATTTTTATTATATATTGTGGATCTAGTGTTTTTGACTGTTCTTCATCAACCTTTAAGATCGCATAATTACTTAATAACCGGTCTGTTTCTTCGTGCAAGATGATATTTCCTTCATTGATCATATAAATATTATCACATAAGGTTTCAAGATCTGTTGATATATGAGAACTTACAAGAATCGAACGTTCTTCATCTTCTTCCATATAATCTCTTAACATATCAAGCATCTCATTCCTTGCCATGACATCAAGCCCTGCCGTTGGTTCATCTAAGATTAATAGTTTTGCTTTGTGGCAGATTGCTGTAATTAACTTTAATTTTGCTTTCATTCCAACAGAAAACTGTTCTAGTTTTTTGTCTGTTGGCAACTGATATTTCTCTATATAGTTTGTAAATAACTGTTCATCAAATGCTTCATATGTATTTTTTAGAATATCCTTGATGTCTTTTACTGTAAGATATCTGCTAAAACCAGAATCAGAAAGTACGACACCGATCTGTTCCTTATCCTCTGGTTTTATATCCTTGACATTCTTTCCAAAAATCTGAATATCTCCTCCATCTATGTAAATCAATCCAAGCACTGCCTTTAAAGTTGTGCTTTTTCCAGATCCATTCGGACCTACAAACCCGGTGATCATCCCTCTTTACTTCCATGGAACAGTTGAGGGTGAAATTCTTATATTGTTTCTTTAATTTATCAATTTTTAACATACCTTATCCCTCCAATATTAACTCAAACAAGGTTTTGATATCTTCATCACTGATGCCAAAACGCCTTCCTTTTAGAATTGCTTGTTCTAAGTCCTGTTCTACTTCCTTCTTTTGCTCTTCCATCATCAACTCCGTGTTCGCCGCTGTCACATAGCTGCCTTTTCCATGAATCGTTACTGTAAAGCCTTCTCTTTCCAGTTCATCGTAAGCTTTCTTTACCGTTAAAGCACTGATCTTTAATTCCTTTGACAATGCCCGGACAGATGGCAGCTGGTCATTCTGCTTTAATTCTTGCTTTCGGATCATTGTTTTGATCTGGTCTATGATCTGCTCATAGATTGGAACCATGATGATGTGTTGATTATGATCTTCATTTTGTATCATCCTCCTTTACTTATAAACAGTGTATAACAGCATCAAACTGTTGTCAACTGTTATATGGTGTTTGTTTTAAAATTAAATAAAAATAGAGTTATTGCATTATCATAATTAAAAGTTCAAAAAGAACTATAGATAACGCAATAACTCCATTTTTATGTTTAAATTTTATATAATTTAATAATATTCTTCTACATATTTATCAGCAACTTCTTTATCCAAAGAAAAGTCCTCCATGATATTTTTTATTGTATCTTCTCTTGATGCTTCCATCTTCTTATAAATTTTAATTGCACCCTCTACTCTTCCTTCTATCCTTCCTTTCTCTCTTCCTCTTTCTTCTAATTCTTCTAAGATCTTGCACATATTCAACTCAACTCCTTCCTGTTCTAATTTCAATGAATCATCAATTAATTTCTGCGTTTCTGTAATTGAACCTATTACCATTCCAAGTTCTGGTGATATTGTTTTTTCTTTTTATTCCATTTTTAATTCATTGTCGATATAATTTTTAACAATTCTTGCAATTAATTGATACTATCTTCAAATATTTATAAAAACAAAAATAGAGATTGGAGTACAAAATACCATCAATGGCATTCATTTTTCATACTTCAATCTCTATTTCTATTTTTATGAATATTCAATACACTTCTGTATTACAATCTAATTTTTCTCATCCATCAATCCAAACTGTATCGTCACACAAGTAGCAATGATCAATCCAAACATATAAAATGAATATTTTAACACATTAAGTGGTGACACATCTGCGAGTGCCGTGATCATTAACATACCTCCATCATGTGGCATCAATGAGATAAATGCACAGGCAAAAATATCTACCAGACTGGCAAGTCTCTTTGGTGCAATCTTGTATTTTTCACCGATTTCTTTTGCGATCGGACAAGTAACAATAATAGCGATCGTGTTATTTACCATTGCCGCGGAAAGAATTCCTGACATCAGTCCGATTCCATATTCTGCACCGCGTCTGTTCTTGATCTTGCCACTGATCGCTCCTACCAGCCACTCAACTCCGCCATATTCGCGAACAATACCAATGATTCCAGATACCAAGATCGCAACCATACTGATACTAAACATATCACTCATACCATTTCCAATTGCCTGAATCCAGTCAAAGAATCCACAACTTCCCACACAAAGTCCGATAATACCTGCAGAGAGGATTCCTACAAAAAGTACAACTGCAACGTTAATCCCCATCAATGCTGCTCCAAGAACGATAAGATATGGAAGGACTTCAATGATATTGTAACTTCCTGCCTTGATTGCTCCACTTCCAGTACCTCCGACCACTGAATAAAGGATCATTGCCACGATCGCAGCCGGTAATGCGATAAAGAAGTTCATCTTAAACTTATCTTTCATCTCAGAACCGCATCCTTCTGCTGCTGAGATCGTTGTATCAGAAATCATGGAAAGGTTATCTCCAAAATAAGAACCTCCGATCACTGCTGCTCCAACGATCGCAACATTTAAGTGTGCTCCCTGTGCCACATTGATCGCGATTGGTGCCATTGCTGCAATGTTCCCATGGATGTTCCTATTGATGTAGAGATAAAACAGCACATTAAAAATACACCTGGAATCAAAAATGTTACTGGTATCACATGAAGACATAGATTAACAACAGAATCTTTTCCTCCCATTGCCGCTGCTGCTCCCTGAAATCCCCCTGCCATCAGATAGATCAAAACGATCATCATAACTCCAGAATTTCCCATGTTTGTCGTCATAATGTTTAATTTATCTTTTACATCCATACTTCTATTTAAAAGAAGTGCTACCGCACATCCTGCCAAAAGTGCGACATGACGTGGAAATTTTCCAAATGGGTCGTCTGCTCCCATCAAGGTAAATGTAATTCCACATCCTACATAACATACTAGAAATACGATCAGTGGAAGAAAGGCCACAGATCCTAGATTTTTCTTTTGTTTCTCCATTTCTTTTCCTCTCAATCTTAATATATATCCAGATAAATCTGTCTTATTTCTCTGCCAGATGCTTATCCAGTGCATTTTTTAACTGTGTCAGTGCCTGCTCAACCGTCACTCGTGGACACGCAACGTTGAAACGCTCAAACTGTGCTGTCTCTGGTCCAAAGATGATTCCAGAATCCAGCCACAATTTTGCTTCTTCTAACATTAAATGTTCTAATTCTTCATTGCTGAATCCATATCCTGAGAAATCAACCCATACTAAATAAGTCCCTTCTGGTTCTACCATCTTTGCTTTTGGAAAGTTCTCTTTTACATATCGGCTCATATACTTTACGTTTTCATATATATATTCTACCAATCATCTACCAGTCAGCACCTTTTGTGTAACATACTTCACAGCAAGCTGTCCCATTAAGCTTCCCTGACTGTAAGCTGCCTGTGTATTAGCCCATTGATATTTTTTTTCTTAATTCCTCGTTTGGAATAATGATATTTGCTGGCTGTAATCCTGCAACATTAAATGTCTTTCCTGGCGAGCTGTAAAGTGCAATGATCTCATGAAATTTTTTATCCAGATTCATACAGCTTGTAAACTCATGTCCTGGAAAAATAAAATCACAATGCATCTCATCAACCATCCAGATTACGTTGTATTTTAAACAGATTTCTGCGACTTTTTCCATTTCTTCTCTTGTCCAGACTCTTCCTACTGGATTGTGTGGGTTGCAGAAGATCAGTGCTTTTACATTTTCTTCTTTGATCATTTGTTCCATTTTTTCAAAATCAATGGAATAACGATTGTTTTCATAACGAAGCTGACAGTTTACCAGTTTTCTTCCATCATTTTTGATAACTTCACTAAATGGATAGTACACTGGCTGCATAACCATCATGCATCTCCTTCTTCGGTAAATGCCTTAACACTTGTTCCAAGTGCATAAACAATTCCTGCTCCAAGTGTTACCCATTCTGGTTTGATCGTATATCCGTATCTTGTTGAAAACCAGTGGTTCATTGCATCAAAATATTCATCTAAGGGATCCGTATATCCAAAAATCCCATGATCAATTCTTTTATGAAATTCATCAAGAATCTCATCTGGCAGACGAAAATCCATATCTGCTACCCAAAGAGGAAGCAGGTCATCTCTTCCTTTTCTCTTCATTCCAAAATCGTATTTCAAACAATCTGTTCCATGTCTGTCGATTACTTCGTCAAAATTGTATTTTCCCATTTTCTACTCCTGTGTTGTTTTTTCTGTCTTTTTATACTGGAACATATAATATTTCATTTTTACCACCACAGATCATGCCAAGTGTTGCACTCTGTGCATTCGATAAATCATATTTTTTCCTTGTGATTTCTTTCATCGATGGTGCTTCTTCCATAACAGTTTTTTCTAAGTTTCCTCCACCAATACTTCCAATAATTCCATCTTTTGTGACAAGCATCATACTTCCAACACCTCGTGGAGATGAACCGGATTTCTTTGTGATAATGCACAGCACTCCTGATTCTTTTGTCTCAAAAAGTTCTTTACTCATCGTACTTTCTGTTTCGTGATTTTTGATTGCGATCATCTCTGCTGCGATACTGATTGCAATCTCTTCTGGCGTTCTTGCACCGATCTTTAATCCGATTGGTGCATGGATCGTACTGATCTGTTCTTCACTGTATCCTTCTTCTTTCATTATCTCGAAGGTTTTTGCAACTTTTCCTTTGCTTCCGATCATTCCAAGATAGAGATATGGTCTTCGTAATACCGTTTCTGCACATAATCTGTCATTTGCATGTCCACGTGTAACAACCACATAAAATGCGTTATCTTGTTCTGGCAAAATATCTTCTATATCATGAAAATCTCTGCAGTAAACTTCATCTGCTTGTGATAGTTTCTCTGGATCTGCAAATTCCTCTCTGTCATCGATCATAATCGTGTAGAAATCTAAAAATTTCGCAATCCGGAGTAACTGGATCGCTACATGTCCAGCCCCGAAGATAACTAATTTCGGCTGAATTTTAAACCAATCTTCCTTGATCTGTGTGACATCTTTTTCTTCCTGTAAGAATCGAGCGATTACTCTTTGATATAGTGTATCTGCCTGTCCTGGATATACTTTGATTTTTGTATCTTTATATTGCTCTCTCAATGGTCCTAGATATCCTTTCTTCAGTAATTTTTGTAAATGCAGCGGTGTAAGGATCGTATCTTCTTTAATCTCTAAATCCTTATCCGCTAATGAAAGTCTGTGAACAACCTTGCTGGCTGGTTTCCCAAGTGCTGACATTCCGATCACAATATGAATCTCATCGATATTTTCAGGGATCACTGGTTCATAATCCGCTGGAATCTTTGCCGGCATTCCCCTGGAACCATCGGCTTCTATCAGCGTGATATCTGCTTCTTTTACTGCAGTTTCATAGAAATCTTCTGGTAATGGTCCGATTTTTTGTACTAACGCATTTTCTGGCGTCGCAGGCATTCCCGCCATACAATATCCGGTTTCATTTAATTGCTTTCGAATATCTTCTATATTTTCAGGGATCACGGTATCGGATTCCTTTTTCATATGAGTTGTCGTTGTGACAAAGACTTTCTTTCCAAGACTTCTATAATACTGTGCTAACTTATGAACTCTCGTTGTTTTTCCACCGGAACCTGCAACTGCAATGATCATATCTTTTTCCTCTTTATTCTTCTGCAAGAATCTTAACTGCATTTATTATCTGGTTGATTTCTTTCATTGTTGTTTCATGTCCAAAACTGAATCTTACCATTCCCTGCTCTATCGTACCGAAATGCTCATGTACCAATGGTGCACAATGAGCACCTGATCTTGTCTGTATCTGAAAACGTTCCATTAATTCATCACTGACACTTCCGGAATCATATTCTTCCAGGTTGATTGAACAAATGGCGGTTTGTTTTGTCAGATCTAATTGCTTTTCATGGTAAATTTTAATTCCTTGGATCTTCTGAATTTTTTTATAAAATATTTCAATAAGATTCATTTCCTGTTCACGTATCTTATCAATTCCATATGTATTGATAAAATCAATCGCTGCCCCAAGTCCTACGATTCCGATCCCATTTAATGTTCCTGCTTCCAATGCCTGTGGCAGCACTCCTGGCTGTGTTTTCGAAAATGATAAGATTCCCGTTCCACCTGTTTTAACGGACGGATCTCTACACCTTTTCTAATACAGATCCCCCCAATACCCTGCGGTCCCATCAAGCCTTTATGTCCGGTAAAACATAATATATCGATATTATCTTCCTTCATGGAGATTGGAATCACTCCAGCACTTTGAGCGGTATCAACGACAAATAAAATTCCTTTTTCTCTACAAAGTTTTCCAACACTTTGGATATCAAACACTTCACCTGTCACATTGGATGCATGCGTCATCACGATCATCTTGGTATCTTTTGTGATTGCCTGTTTGATATCCCCACATCTGGTGAAGTGATCGTTAAGCAAACTCCTTGTCGTTCCATCTCATATAATGGACGAAGAACGCTGTTGTGCTCCATAAACGTTGTGATCACATGATCACCATGATTTAAGCTTCCTTTGATCACTGTGTTTAAGCTTTCTGTAATTCCACTGGTAAATACAACTTGTTCTGCTCCATAGCCGTCAAAAAACTGATCTACTTTCGTACGAACTTCGTAAATCTTTCTTGCAGCATCCAGAGAACTTTCGTTGACACCTCTTCCGCTGTTGCCAAGTGCCAATGCGTTCATAACTGCATCCTTGACACACTCTGGTTTCGTGATATGCGTTGCTGCATAATCTGCATAAATTGTTTCTACCTTTTGTTTCTCATGGGTACATATAGGAACATTTGGTTCTTCCTGCTGATCAGAAAGATTATTTTTCAAATATAATAATGCTTCCAAAACACCACCTGCAATGCATCTGGCTTTATCTGAAATTGTAAAGCAGTTATCGTATTCTTCAGCTCTCGGATCGATATCTGCGATCTTAAATCCTTTTGTCACCGGATATCCATCACGAATTAAACCTCTCAGTAATCCATCCATACTTGCAGCCACATCAACAATCGTACCTTCTGGTGTTTCTATCTTTGCTAATAACTGGCCTTTGCTTACCATATCTGTGATATGACAGATATTTCTTAAGATCCCTTTAGCTGGGGAATGGATCACTCGTTCTTTTCCAAAGCCCTTGATCACTCCTGGAATTCCTGTGTTCGGGATAGCACTGCCTTCTTTGATGATCCTTCCAAGCCTGTGTCCACGCATCGTCTCGATCACAACATCGACATCTTCCCCTGCTGTAAATCCAGGTCCTAAAGCGATCGTGATCGGTGCCATATCTCTTGTTGTACCGAGATTTTTCTTCGCAAGAATGGCATCAACAACTGCGATCGGATGCAACTGTTTGATCATCTCTCCATTTGGATCGATCATTAATGCCGGATTCCCTGCTTTCATGATCTGTTCTGCTTCTTTGATATCATGTGCAAGATGGCAGGTCATATCCTCAACCTGCCACTTTTCTTCATAAACTGCTTCTGAAAATGCAACATTTCTACGAATTGCAGATGGATGTGCAATTTCTAAGATCAATACATGAAAACCACTTTTTACCAATTTATAAATTGTACCTGTGGCGATATCTCCACCGCCTCTTACAATGATTAAATCTTTCATAGATATTCCTCAAGGTTTGATCACTTTTCCTGCTTTTTCCATCATTCTACGATATCATACATATTTGTGATGGAACCAACCGCTAATTTATCTGTAATATCATAGAAATTTAAGCATGTTCCGCAAGTATATATTTCGACTCCTTCTGCTTCTAATGTTTTTAAATCTTCTAAAGAATCAGAATCTTCGCATGTAAGATATGCTCCTGAATTATAAAATAATACCTTTGATGGAAGTTTATCCTGTTTTGTTACTGCAAATAAAAACGCTTTAATCAATGTCTGACCAAGAGCTTTCTCTCCTTGTCCCATCTCGTTGGATGATACAGCGATGATAAAATCATCCTTTGCAGATGGTGCACAGACAATCTCTTCTTCCTCATCTGCCGGTGTATAATTCTCTGCCATGATCTCAATCTTAAATTCATTGTCTGAGATCTTCTCGCTTTTAACTTCGCAGTTTTTACCTTCTGCAAATCTTGTAACATTCTGGACAGCTGGTTCATTATCTACCAGAACGATTAATTTTGTCTCTCCATCCATTGATTCTAATGCTTTCTTTGTGTGTACAACCGGAATCGGACAAGCATTCCCTCTTTCATCAATCTGTTTCATACTTAACCTCCCATTTAAATTTCTACCTGAAATACCCCTTGTGGGGTGATTTCATATTCTGACATAAATTGTACCACAGATTCTTCATTTTCTAAAGGGGTCATCCATGCCATTCCACATCCTGCTGTGATCTCTTTTGGTACTGGGATCAATCTTCCTGCGATCTGATGTTTTTTGCAGGCACTTTCCATACCGATCGCCTGTGTTGTTGTCTCAAATGTGATCACTGTTTTTAATTCTTTTTTTCTCATGATATTTTATGATTCTCCTGAATTTCCAAAGTTTTTTATAAAAGAACGTTTTACTGCTTCAGCAACTTCTTTCTGAAAGTTTTCATAACGATTCAGAATATCTTCGCCTTCTGGTGTAAGGTGTGAACCTCCCCCTTGCTTTCCGCCGGATTTTCGTTCTACTAATTTGACTCCAAGGTCTGCTTCCGCACGATTTAAGATCTTCCATGCTTTGCTTGCAGCCATTCCCATGGATTTATATGCAGCAGATAAAGAACCTTTCTCTCTTGTTAATGATAATAACTGTGCAACTCCTTTTCCAAAATCTGGTTCTTCCATAAAAACTCTGACCCTGAAATCAAAACGTTTTGGTAAATATGATTTCATATCTACCACCCTTTTCCGAATCCACAGTTTGGATAAGTACAAACTTTACATCCAAGACATAATCCGCCTTCCCCAAGGTGTGCAAGTTCTTCTGCACTTACTTTATCATCTGCATGATCCTTGGCAGAATAAGATCAAAAACAGTTCTCTTTGAATACATAACACATCCTGGAAGTCCCATGATCGGAATTATCTGATCTCCTTTTTTATAATATGCAAGTAAAAACATTGCTCCTGGCAAAACAGGTGCTCCATAAGATATGATATCGGCTCCTGTATTCTTGATCGCAAGTGGTGTCTTGTCATCTGGATCAACACTCATTCCTCCTGTGCATAATACCATTTTCTGCCCCATTTTCGATAGCTTCTAAGATTGTTTTTGTTAAAAGTTCATTGTCATCTGGCAACTGTTTTGTACTGGTCACTTCTGCACCGTATTCTTTGATCTTTTCTGCCACAACTGGAGTAAATGTATCCTCAATTCTATGATAATACACTTCATTTCCTGTAGCTAAGATCACGGCTTTTTTCTTCTTATAAGGCAGAAGAGACAGGATTGGTGTATCCCCAACCTGTCTTTGACTTCCTGCATCTTATCTTTTTCAATGACCAGTGGAATGATTCTCGTACCTGCTAGTTTGTCCCCTGCTTTGACTGGAGTATTTCCAGATCTTGTCGCGATCATCATCTGTCCGAAAGAATTGACGGTAAATAGTTTTTCTTTGTCGATCTTTAAGAGTCCGTCATATTCGGCAGATAATTCAATCTTACCTTCCTTAACTTCTGACTCTTTCATTCCTTCATTCTTGCACAGATCACAAAGGATCCTTGCTGCATCATTTTCATGAAGCATATCGTCTCCGGCTTCCCAGACGTATAAATGATCTTTTCCAAGGGATAACAACACTGGGATATCTTCTTCTTTGACTACATGACCTTTCCTGAATCTTGCGTCTTTTGTAACACCTTTGATGATCTGTGTGATATCATGACATAGCACAGTTCCTACAGCATCTTTTGTATCCACTAATTTCATTGTTTTTCACCTTCTACTTCTTATTTATTAATTGTAAATCCATAAGATCTGAAGACTTTTAATGCTTTTTCACTCTGTAAGAATTTTACGAATTTATCAGCTGCATCTTTATTTTTACTTTTCTTTAATGCTGCAACTGGATAAATAACTGGCGTTTTTAAAGCATCTGCTGGTGCTTCTGCAAGAACTTTTACATCCTTGTTACTTGCTGCATCTGTTGCATATACAACACCGCAAGAAGCACTTCCTTTTGCTACCCAATTTAAAACTTCTGTTACATTTGTTCCAAAGCTTGCTTTTTTCTTCACATCATTCCAGTTCTTTAAGTTTGTCAAGATTTCCTGTGCATACTGTCCAGCTGGAACGCTCTTAGGATCTCCTAATGCTATTGTATCAGCTTTTGTGATATCTTTAAAGGATGAAACTTTTGCATCACCTTTTTTAGGAGCGATCAGTACAACTTTGTTTTCTAATAATTCTACAACATCCCCCTTGCTGATGTATTTTCCTTTGACAAGATTGTTCATCTGTTCAGTCGCTGCTGACATAAATACATCAGCTGCCATTCCATTTTCAATCTGGCTCTGTAATTTTCCTGAACTATCATAACTTCCTTCTACTTTAATTCCTTTATTTTCTTTTTCGAACATTGGAATTAATTTCTCTGTGTAGCATTTTTCAAGACTAGCTGCAGCTGCAAGTGTGATGGTTGTTGTTTCTTCTTTCTTTACTGCCTCTGTTGTGGATTTAGAGCTGTCCTTATTGCTTCCACATGCTGTTACCCCAAGAACCATAGCTCCTGCTAATAATACTGCTAAAAATTTCTTTTTCATTTGCAACTTCCTCACTTTCTTAAAAATGTTATGTAAAATTTCATAGTAATGTGGCTTTTTCCATATGACCTCTTTGAATATGGTATTTTTTGTCACATAGATTTTCTACTTCCTTACTGCTGTGGCTCACCAAGATCGCTGGTTTATCCAACATTGCCAGCATATTGGATAATTCATCTTGCATCTGTTCTCTTAAGTATTCATCCAACGCTGAAAATGGCTCATCCATCAGGATGACTTCCGGTTCACACACAAGCATCCTGCTAACGCTGTTCGCTGTTTTTGCCCTCCTGAAATCTGTCTACGCTTTAGCATCTTTGAAAGCACCTCCGTATTCTTGGAGCTTAGATATATGACTCCCAGCTCACTCTTTAAATTCGTGACATCCTCAATAATTTCA
>ENA-OQIM01000610-OQIM01000610.1-human-gut-metagenome-genome-assembly--contig:-NODE-610-length-13356-cov-2.221256_pt1 | contig 13356 bp, 21 predicted proteins | sample MGYA00242579_ERZ504744 | MGnify/ENA primary metagenome ERZ504744 (study PRJEB26092, sample SAMD00036441) | human gut metagenome | host: Homo sapiens | study: EMG produced TPA metagenomics assembly of...
TAGCAAAAAATGGAATACGGGATGGCAAAAAATGGAAGTACCGGATGGCAAAAAAATGGAAGTCCGGATGGACAAGATTCTTGCTGTCCGGAAAGATAAAAAAGGGAGGGATTAAAAATGTTGGTTAAGTACATAATAAAAGTGTTTTTATATTTAATTCTTGCAGTAATGACATTGATTCACTGGTTATTAAAAATTCCGATGATATTGGGAAATATTTTGCTTTACTTTTTATCAATTATATTTATTCTGACAGGTGTTTTGAGTTATGGATTTGCATTGGAATCTGCAAGAGAATGTGGTCGAATGATAATAATTGGGATGGCATTTGGTGCAATACCAGACTTTATCCCATTTTTGGGAAAAAGTTTAGAGACATTGGTTGCAAAACTGTTGAGTATGACAAATGAATGAGAAAGTCGATATGAAAGAGGGCTGTGAAAGGCGCTCTTTTCTTTTTGCAACTGTGGAATGGCAAGATAATAACGTTATATACAGTGTATATTAAGTAAAGATATTGTATTTCTGCATGATGGGAACATAGGGAGTCCATATAAAGGCGATGAATACGGGACATGATGGAAGCCTTTCAACACTTCATGCAAACAGCAGTCAGGATATGCTTTCCCGAATTGAAACGATGACATTGATGGGGATCGATCTTCCCCTGGAAGCAATCCGAAGGCAGATCGCTTCCGGGGTAGACATTCTGGTACATCTCGGGCGTATGCGGGATAAAAGCAGAAAGCTGCTGGAAATCACAGAAGTATGTGGATTTGAAAACGGAGAGATCCAGACCAGGCCGCTGTATCGCTGGGAAGAAGGAAAGGGACTTGTAAAAACCGGAGAACTTTTGCATTGTGAAAAAATGAAACGGGCAGGAATCAGACTATGAAAGAGCGGAAAGGAAAGAATCAGAAATGGAGATCTACGAGGAAAGATTACAGGATGTATCATTTACGGGGAAGGAGACCGCAAAGTATCTTCTGGAGGGAGCTGCCGTATGCGCTGCAGCCGACTATCTGTTTTATCAGAGCCTTCCTGTGTTGCTGTTTATGCTTCCAATACCAGTGCTTTTTCTGAAAATGCAGAGGAAAAAATGCACTGCACGGCAGCAGAGGGAGCTGAATTACCAGTTCCGGGATGCTCTGACGGCCATGAATGTGGCGGTACAGGCCGGCTATTCCGCGGAGAATGCGGTGCGTGCCAGTGTAAAGGATCTGGGGAGACTTTATGAAAAAGGAAGTGATATACTGGATGAATTTCGGTATATCGAAAGCCAGCTGCGTCTGAGTGTTCCGGTGGAAGAGCTGTTCCTGGATCTGGGAAAACGCAGCGGAGTGGAAGATATTGAAAATTTCGCAGCAGTATTTTATACAGCAAAAAGAACAGGCGGGGATATGACGCAGGTGATCCAGAAAGTAGCCAGAATGCTTAGTGATAAGATCGAGGTAAAAAAAGAGATCGAGGCAACGCTGGCCGCAAAGAAATCGGAACAGATGGTTATGAGTATCATGCCGGCCGGTATCATCTGCTATCTGAAACTGACTTCGCCGGGATTTTTGGATGTACTTTATGGGAATCCTTTCGGAATCTGTGCCATGACAGTTTGCATGGTGATCTATGGCTTGTCTTACTGGCTGGGTGTGAAGATTGTAGACATAGAAGTGTAGGTGAGGATAATGTGGATACATATTTTGATATTTATGGTGATCCTTGGGGTGTTTCTGGCAGGAAAAATGGGGCGGTTGCCTCCGGAAGCCGGAAATCCGGAAGAAAAGAAACTGTTTATACGGATAGCGCTTACCGGAAATATCATCGGTATGCTCCTGACATTTCAAAGTGGCGGAGATAAGGTTTATTCATCCGGATACCGTATGGAAAAAGAGGAGACAGGTGCTTATGAAGAGAAATTCAAAGTATCTGTAGACGGAGAAGAAGCCGGTTCCCTGTATGTGCAGGTGCCGGAAAAAGAAACAGAAGGATCCGAAGAAGAACCGGAAACAGAACTTAGCGAAGAACAGCAGCGCGAGAAAGAGCTGCAGGACATGATCGTACAATATAATCAGAAAAAAAACGATCCGCAGTACTATTATCTTCCAGATGAATGGAATGGAAAACATCTTGAATGGGAGCAGCCAAAAGACAAAACAGGAAACCTGCTTTCAGCTCTTGGTTTGGCAGCAGCGGCAGCAGCTGTCATTGCAAAAAAACGGGAAGAACAGAATGCTCAGATAAAAAGAAGAGAACAGATGCTGATGGATTATCCAGGACTGATCATGAAATTTACCCTTCTGGTGCAGGCAGCTTAACTGCCAGAAAAGCGTTCCAGAAAATAGCACTGGATTACGGAAAGAGAGAAGATGGTAAAAAACGTGAGGCTTACGAAGAAATCCGAGTAGCCTGTTATGAGATGGACAGTGGGATTTCCGAAGCAGAGGCTTACCGGAGATTTGGAGAACGGTGCGGACAGGTAAGTATAAAACTCTGTCAACACTACTGATCCAGAACCTCCAGAAAGGAAGCAGGTATCTGGCCGATCTGCTGGAAAAGGAATCCGTGGAAGCCTGGGAGGAGCGAAAAAGAAAAGCAAGAGTGCTAGGAGATACAGCAGCAACAAAACTGCTTCTTCCGATGGTCTTGATGCTCCTGGTGGTGATGGCGGTGATCATGCTGCCGGCATGCCTTTCCTTTTACGGAGGGTAGGACTGGAGAACAGAGAAAGGAAATGTGAGGTGACAAATGAAAATATGTGGAAGTATGTAAAAGAATTTGCGATGGAAGAGGATGCGGTGGGTGTTGTGGAGATCATCCTGATTCTGGTGGTTCTGATCAGTCTGGTCATCATCTTTAAGGAACAGCTTACAGCACTTGTTAAAAAAATCCTTACAAAAATCACAAAACAAAGCAACACGATCTGAAAATGAGAAAAAACGGTGATATCTGCTGATATTTCCGTTTTGGAAAGGAGAGGTACCCCTTGGCAGGAAATGTGAAAAAAGGCAGCATTACGATCTTTCTGGCTCTGATCTTGAGCCTGGTTCTTTCTCTTGTGTGTGCCAGCATTGAATCTGTACGCATGGCAGCTGCCAGGACACAGATACTTAACAGTATGGATATTGGCTTATATTCCTTATTTGGACAGTATGACCGAACGCTTTTGGAAGATTATGAGCTGTTTGCACTGTATGCAGGTGGAAAAGAAGAACTGGATATGGCTTCTGTATATGATGATTTTCAGACTTATATGAAACCTGTATTGAAACAGAACAGTCAGAAACTGGAGCTTCTCCAGGGCGGATTCAATGGTTATCAGCTTCTGAGCGACGGAAAAGGCGAGATTTTTTACCAGCAGGCTGTTCAGTATATGCGTGAAACTCTGGGAAGCCAGGGGGTACAGACTCTTCTCGGAAAACTGAAGGATCAGGAAAAGAAGACAGAGGATGCAGAGAAAAAAGGAGAACAGGCAGAAAATAAAGGAACGTTGGATTCCTATGATTCTGCTATTACGGACGCCGCGCAGAAGAGCGAAGAAGCAAAAAAAGAACAGGAACAACAAAAAAACCAGGGAGATTTTTCGGATGCAGGAAATGGGGATGATTTTACCGGCGGTGTTGATGAAAGCGTGGAAAATCCTATTCCGATCATCAGAAGAGTCCGTAAAATGGGACTTCTTGATCTGGTAGTACCATCCGAACGGGGAATATCGGATGCGGTTACAGACAGAAAAAGCCTTACATCCGGAAGAAAGCTCCAGACAGGACTAATGTTGGATACGGATATACGATCCGATAATTCGTATACGTCCGGAATATTGTTTGGACAGTATCTGCTAAAGAAACTGGGAAATTATCGAAGACCGGCAGCGGCGGGGTTGAATTATCAGGTGGAATATATTCTTGGAGGGAAGAACAGTGATCGGGAAAATCTGAAGTCCGTGGCAGGAAAACTTCTGGTGATCCGTCAGGGGGTTAACATGGCGTATCTGCTTTCAGATGGTGGAAAACGGATACAGGTCGAAACACTGGCGCTGGCGATTGCCTCAGGTTTTCTGATCCCACCGGCGGCAGCAGTGATCGAAGCGGCACTGATCTTTTGTTGGGCATTTGCGGAGAGTATTCTGGATGTCCGGGAACTTTTGCAGGAGGACATGTACCTCTTATAAAAACTCCTCAGACTGGCAGCTGTCTTTGCGTAATCTGCCAATATCCTGGACAAACTGGATTCTTCAAGAAAGGATGCAGGGAATGGAATGTCTTATGAGGATTATCTTCAGGTTCTGCTTATGGCGAAAGGAAAACAGGATAAAGTTCTGAGAGGAATGGACATGATCGAGTGCTCTGTACGTGAAAAGGGAAAAAGACCGGGTTTTCAGATGGATCACTGCATCGCTGCCTGGAAGCGTCTGCAGATGTAAAAGCAAACAGACGGAAAATATTTACAGTTACACGTCAGTATGTGTATGAATAGAAAGAGAGGTGTACAGGGATGCTTTTTCAGAAAGAAAAAAGAAGATAAAAATCAGATAAACAGACTGGATCAAAAAAGAGAAAGGCGCTCTCGAAGAGCTTTTTTCCTGCTTTCCCCGATAAGCCGGAAACGCTTTCTGGAAAAGTATCCCTGTGCACCTTTCTGAAAAAAGCAAGTCTCACTCTGGAGACTGCGATGGCTTGCCGCTGTTTTTTTCGGAGTGCTCACGCTGCTTTCTTTTATGGATATTTACAAGGTACAGACGGAGCATCTGACCGGCTTGTGCCAGAAAGCAAAGGAAGCAGGTATGTATGCGTATGGTGCCGGCGGTTCAGGTACAGAAACGATCACATTGCCGGACATATATTCCTATCAGCCCATAGGCGGTCTGATTCCGCTTCCTAAAATATGGTTCCATAATACGGTAAAGGTTCATACGTGGAATGGTGTGATATACGAAAATGGAAAGGATACAGTGGAGAGCCAGCCTATGGTGTATGTGACAGAATCAGGAAGTGTGTATCACAGAAAACTGGGGTGCAGTTATCTGAATCTGTCTGTTCAGCAGATATCAGGCTCTTCGGTTAAAGCTTTAAAAAATGCATATGGAGAAAAGTATCAAGCCTGTGAGCTGTGCAGTCGTGGGCAGGAACGGCCGGAGTGGTATATATCACAAAAAAGAGTAACCGTTTTCATAACAGGGAAAGCTGCAGCGCATTGAAACGATCTGTACGGATGGTGAAAGAAACCGAGGTTTCCGGTGAAATGAGTGCCTGCGGACGATGTGGCTGAAGGGAGAGATCATGAGCAGTGTAAAAATTTGCATGACTGTACTTCTTGTAATTAATACCTGGACAGATATCCGAAAAAAAGAAATCTGTTTACCGGTGCTTTTTATATTTCTGGCAGGCGGGATCCTGTGGCGGATCAGGCAGGGGCTTCTCTGGCCGGCAGGGATTATTTCCATGGGAATCGGAGTATTTATAATTTTGATCGCTTTGATCAGTGGAGGAATGGTCGGATTTGGAGACGGATTGTTGATACTGACAATGGGCTCTGTGCTGGGAGCCGGAGAACTGGGCAGGGATCCTCTGTGGGGCATTATTGTTGTGCGGAATCTACTCAGGTATTGAGTATCTTATGCTAAAAAAGAGTCGAAGTGAGGAAATTCCTTTTGTACCGTTTCTGCTGATCGGATATTTTGGAGGGATATTTTTGTGAGAAAAATAAAAAAGGGGAGCTTTACAATAGAAGCTGCATTGCTCATGCCTCTGGTGCTTATGATACTGATCGGAGTGCTGTATCTGGATTTTTTTGTACATGACAGAGCATATCTTACTGCGGCAGCTTATGAGGCAGCAGTCAGCGGCAGTATGGAAGGATATAAAAAGAAAGGGAACATATATGAAAAGGCGGAATATACAGGGTAGAATGCTGGGAGATATCGGGCTGCCGGGAGGAGAGAATCTGAGCATGCAGACAAATGCAGGAAAAACTGTGAAAGTAACTTACAGACTGGAAGTACCTGCCGGGTTCCTGGGGCAGAAATGGAAGCTGGAAGTCAGTGGTAAGGCAAAGCCTCTGCGGCCTGTGGGATGGATCCGCAAGGTAAAAGGAACTGTGGATATGCTGGGAGAGGTGACGCCATAAAATGAGAACGGAATATAAAAGAGATATGAATCATAATTATCTGATCCTGACAGGAGATGAGAGAATCGATACAGATTCTTACCAGGTAAGGATGATCGTGGCCAATGCTGTGCCTGATCTTCTTCAGTGTCGGATACAGGGAATCGACGGAAAATTCATGGTGTATTATGATATAACTTCCAGGCATTCCATGACTGCGCTTTTTGAGGAAAAAAAGATGGATCTGGAGTCGCTTCAGGTGATACTGGGAGGCTTTATACAGATCATGGAAGAAATGTCCGAGTATCTTTTGAATCCCTGTCAGCTGATCCTGGAACCGGAATATATCTATCTGGATGCGGAAAGAAAAAGTGTCCGATTTTGTTATCTTCCGGGATTTCATGGGGAAATACAGAAACAGTTTCAGAGTCTTGCGGAGTATATCCTTCCAAAGCTGGATCATGAAGACGGAAAAGCGGTTATGCTGGGATATAATGTATACAGACGTGCACTGGAGGACAGCTTTCATCTGGAATACATCAAGGAAGAGTTATATAAAATATGTAACAGCGACGAGGAAGATTTTTCTCCATATGAAAAAAAGAAAACAGTGGTCCAGGAAGAAAACAGGATGACAGAGGAGGAAAAAGCAGAGGATCTGTGGCAGGTGGAAGGCTGGGAAAGAGCCAGTGTGTCCGGAAATGAAAAACAGAAAAAATCTTCAGCGGACTCACAGAAGCGGAAAACAAACAAAATATGGAAGCCAGTGGCTGGATTTGGTGCAGCATTGGTGCTTCTTCTGGGAATTACGGCAGGAATGGCCGGCGGATATATTCCAAGAATAAGCAAAGAAATTTTTCTTTTGGGAATTCTTGCAGCAATGATACTGGGGATGCTGAGCTATATTCTGATCAAAAAAGTCTGTGGAAAAAAGAAAAAACTGGATACGCCGGTGCCTGAGCAGAAATATGGTGCGGCGGAAAAAGAGGCAGCTGTATATTCTGAAGATCAGAAAGAATCTGGTACGCTGTCAGGGAGCAATGCCGGTGACAGCAGAAAAAGAACTGGAAAAGATCAAAAAAAATATCCCGACAAAAGCGGAAGATTTTTTAGATGGATTTGGTGAAACAGTAGTTCTTTCGGCAGGTGCATCCAAAGGTCCTGCTACATTAGTGAGCCGGGAACCGGGGGAATTGGCTACCATTTATTTGGAAAAAGATATCACAGTGATCGGAAAACTGGAAACTGCGGCGGATGCAGTGATCAATATACCAACTGTCAGCAGGATCCATGCCAAGATCCGAAAAAGGGAGGGGGCATATTATCTGGCAGATCTGAACTCCAGAAATGGGACTTCTGTAAATGGACAGCTTCTGAAAACAGGAGAAGATTATTTGCTGGAGGATGAGGATGAAGTCGATTTTGCACAGGCCCGTTATATTTTTTTGAAATAACAGAGCGAAAAATCCGGTTTTGTATCGTACTAATATGGGACCGTAGGTTGTCCGCCTGATGAAAATCTGTTAAAATAATGAAATAAATTTAAATTTTCAGATTATAACAGCGAGTTTGGAGAATATTTCCGGAACCGCTGTGGAAAGAGGCCGGAATTGGAAGAAATAAAAAAAGAACCTGTGACAGTTTTACTGATCCTCATAAATACGCTGATCTTTCTTGTGGTGGAATTTACCGGCGGTTCGGAGAACGGGCAGCATATGCTGGAATGCGGTGCTGCTTATGCACCGCTGATTCTGGAACAGGGACAGTGGTATCGGCTGTTTAGCAGTATGTTTCTGCATTTTGGTGCGCCGCATCTGATCAATAATATGCTGGTTCTGTTTGTACTTGGCCAGAGGCTGGAACCGGTAACAGGAAAGATAAAATTTTTTCTGATCTATATATTTGGTGGTCTGGGCGGAAATATGCTCTCTTTGTTTTTTGATATGTATGCAGGAAACGCTTCTTTATCTGCAGGAGCTTCCGGAGCTGTTTTTGCAGTCATGGGCGGTATGATCTATGTGATCATACGGCACAGAGGAAGAGTGGCGGATCTGACTGTCAGACAGATGCTGATCATGGCCGCATTTTCACTGTATTTCGGATTTGCAAGTGAAGGCGTGGATAACGTAGCGCATATAGGCGGTTTGTTGAGTGGTTTCCTGATCGCTGTAATTCTTTATCATCCCAGAAAAATATGGAAAACAGTTCCCTGACCGGGAGCGCTCTCAAGCGTGATGTCTCCACTGTGTGCCTGAGCGATCTGTTTTGAAACAGCAAGGCCAAGGCCGGTCCCGGATTCTTTGGTTGTAAAAAATGGCTGAAATATCGTAGCCTGCTGTTCCTTTGAGATTCCACATCCGTTATCCCGGATATCAATGCGGATGCCGGAATTTTCCGGAATGACAGAAAAAGAAATCTTTCCTCCGGGAATGGGAACGGCTTCCCATGCGTTTTTCAGAAGATTCAGAAGCATCTGCCGGACACGGATCCGGTCAAGAGCCATCGATGGCAATGAATCCGGAATATCTGTTTCAAGTGTGATCTCCAGATAATCCAGAGTAGGTTTTATGGAGGAAAGGATTGTTCGGAGGTAGCTGCAGGTGTCAATGTTTTCTCTTTTGACATGGCCTGCATTATTAAATGCAGAAAGTTCATCAAGAAGTTCTTTTACATAATCAAGATTATCCATAACATCATCCCAGTGCTCATATTCTTTGACCTCAGGATGTGCAGATGCGATCATCTGGAGTCCGCTGTTAATAAGAGTCAGAGGATTCCGGAGTTCATGTGAAAATTTTGAAGTGTATAATGAAAATCGTTTTTCAATTTACTGACTGTAGTATCGTTGCACATATTATCACCTCGAAAAAATATTAACATCAGAAATTTCAAATATCAACAAGAACAGTATTGAAAAATTCGAGAAAATACGACAAAATAAGAATATAGATAAAATAATTTTGCAAACAAGGAGGACAAAATAATGGGAGATTGCATATTTTGTAAAATCGCAAATGGAGAGATTCCATCAGCAACACTTTATGAGGATGAGGAATTTCGTGTGATTCTGGATCTGGGACCGGCAAGCAAAGGACACTCATTGATCCTGCCGAAAAAGCATGCAGCGAATATTTATGAACTTCCGGATGAGACTGCCGGAAAAGCAATGATCCTGGCTAAAAAAATGGCAGGAAAGCTGAGAGATGCACTGAACTGTGATGGATTTAATGTTGTGCAGAACAATGGAGAGATCGCAGGACAGACTGTGTTTCATTTTCACATGCATCTGATTCCGAGATATGAGGGAGATGGTGTTGGTTTAACCTGGAAACCCGGAGAACTCAGCGATGAGGTGAGAGATGAAATCTTAAAGAAAATTAAAGAATGACAAATAGCCACTAAAGAGGAAAAATGAATAATCAGACATTTGAAGAGTTTTATCTTAAATACCGAAAAATATCCAGAGGGTATGCGTATGGGGTTCTCCATGACTGGAGTATTGCTGATGATGTCAGTCAGGATGTACTTTACAAAATGTATACTATAAAGGATGGCCTGAATATTGATAATGAAAAGATGATGTTTTCTCTGATCAAGAGGGCATCTATGAATAAGGCTTTGGATTATATAAAGAAATCAAGCTCCAAGCATGAGTTTGTCTGTCAGGAAGAAGTTGCGGCATTTCTGGAAGAACAGAATTCGGTCGATGCGGAAGAGGTATTTCTGCGTAAAGAGAAGAAAGAATTTATGTATATGGTGCTGAGAAGATTTCGAAAGAAACAGCCGATAAATTATGAGATCTTAATTCAGGTCAAATATCTGGAGATTTCCGTTGAAACAGTTGCAGAAGAATATGGTCTGACGAAAAGTGGTGTCAATAACAGGATATATAAAGCGAAGCGCTGGCTGCAGGAAGAATTTCGCAAAGTATACGAATAAAAGAAAACCCTGCCAGCCCGGAAGGGAGTGGCAGAGTTTTCATATGGCTGTTGTGGAAATATAGTCAGGCTCTGGCGCATTCTTCAATAAGATCAGTGATCTTACTGATGGAATCTACCTGGCCGTTTCCTGCCATAGCATCTGTATATTTCTGACGATCGGTATAGAGCTGGCGGATGGTTTCCAGAAGCTTTTCTTCTGTAATCTCCTCTTCTTCCAGCACTTTACTGAAGCCCTGGCGTTCGAAGGATCGAGCGTTAAGAATCTGGTCACCACGACTGGCTTTGGCAGAAAGCGGGATCAGAAGATTTGGCTTATGAAGTTCGCGGATCTCACAGATTGCGTTAGCGCCTGCGCGGGAGATCACGATATCAGCCATGGCAAACAGATCCGGAAGCTCGTCCTGGATATATTCATACTGGACGTATCCGGCAGTACCGTTGAGAGATTCATCGGTTTTTCCCTTTCCGCAGAGATGAACAACCTGGAATTCCTTCAGAAGTTCAGGGAGGATCTTGCGGACATTATCATTGACAGAAGCAGCTCCCAGACTACCACCGATAACCATAAGTACCGGTTTGTCAGCAGTGAAACCACAGAATTTACGACCGTTTTCCGCATTTCCGGAAAGAAGTTCCTGGCGGATCGGAGTTCCTGTAAGAACTGCTTTGTCAGCTGGAAGATTGGCGACTGTCTCAGGAAAATTACAGCAGATTCTGGATGCAGAAGAGAGACAGAGTTTATTGGCAAGACCTGGAGTCATGTCGGACTCGTGGATCAATGCGGGGATTTTTAAACGTTTGGCCGCGATCACAACGGGAACCGTAACGAAACCGCCCTTGGAAAAAACAACGTCCGGTTTCAGCTCTTTCAGAATCTTTCTGGCCTGGCTGAATCCCTTCAGTACACGAAACGGGTCAGAGAAGTTTTTGAGATCGAAGTAACGTCTCAGCTTTCCGGATGAGATTCCATAATATGGGATTCCAAGTTCTTCGATCAGTTTTTTTCGATTCCTTCGTAGGAACCGATGTAGGAAATCTTATAACCAAGCTCCCTGAGCTTTGGAATCAGGGCAATATTTGGAGTTACATGTCCGGCAGTACCACCGCCGGTAAGTACGATGTGTTTCATTTGGATTCCTCCTGAATAGTCATATATTATCATTAAATATGAACTCTAACGGAGGAATTGTCAAGGAAAGATAGGATTACAGGAGAAAAATAATGGAAAATTTCAGGGATGCCGAACTGAAAAAATGGTTGGCAGAAGAATATGAAAAAGAAACCGAAGAGATGGAAAAAATCCTGTTTCCAGATGGAGTGATTCCTGATGATGGAGAAACAGAAGAGGAGGCAAAGGCTGCTTATCAGAGGCTTGTAGAAAAACTGAAAGCAGATGGTGTTTATAAAGAAGACGAAACTGACAGTATTAAAACTGATGATCATAAAGAGAATGTAAAAATCATTTATCTGCCCGAAAAGAAAAGTCATAAAGCAGCTCGCGTAGCGGCAGCAGTACTTGTATGCTCAGCCGGTATCTTCGCCGCAAGCATGACCAGCCAGGCAAACAGGAGTTATTTCCTTGATTCTGTGAGATATTGGACTGGAGATGATACGAGGATTTCAATAGAAAATGATGAAGGAAATGAGAAAGAGCAGAAAGATGAGCAGAAGGCAATAGATGCTATTGAAGAAGAATTGGATTTAGACGTACCGTTGATATTAGATCGCCCTGAAGATTTTAAATTCAGAAGTTACAATGTTAATGTTGAATCTGGATATGCGCTAATAGAATATTGTTATGGACAGGAAATTGTTAATATATATATTAATGATTATTCGGATGAGTGTAAAAGCGGAGCATATATTTTGGATGGAAAAGAAATTGCAACGGTAAAGATGAAAAATGAAAACATTAATATCACTATAAAGAAAATACAGGATAAAAATGACAAAAAAGAAAATTATGCGGCATATTGGGAAAAAGATTCTGTATTTTATCAAATAAGTGGTAAGATGCAGCAGAATGAATTTATGAATTTAGTAAATAATATCAAGTTTTAGCGCGATAAAACATCTTTAAGATCGTATATATATTGTAATGAAAGTTTAAAGGAGGAAAGACATCACATGAAAGAGAAAATGAAAAAAATAAATAAGTATGTTGCTTTTAGTATTGTTGCTGCAGTGTGTTATTTGCAGTTCCTGCGATGGCAGAAAGTTTATCAGATGATTTTTCAGTGGAAACAGATACAGATGCGGATTACGCTGAAGATACAACGTATAGTGTTTTACGTGGTAATAATTTAAATTTTGGAACGACAACCATAAAGAAATTAGCAAGTAATAAAGTTATTATTACGGGAATTACTCAGTGTCATCATGTATGTGACAAAGTTTATCTTGATGTTTACTTGGAAAGAAAAGTAAATGGAACATATTCTACATATAAAAGCTGGAGTTTTACTGCATCAAAGGCAAGTAATTTAGTTAGAGATATTACAGTTATTGTTCCAAAAGGTTCTTACTACCGTGTACGAGGCTATCATGCAGCCAAGGATGGCAGTAAAGAATACAGCAACAACCTTAACCAGCGGTATTCTCGTAAAATAACAAATCAACAAAATAAATCACACCCCCAGCGATGCCACACCCCAAAAAAATAAAAATCCAGTAAACTTTAACATTACCTTCGCTGGGGAATGTCTAAAAATTATGAAATCATTATCAAAAAAATCTAAAAAAATCCCCTTAAAAAAAGAAACATATTTCACAAAAAGACTGTCAAAAAACATATATTTCGTGTATAATAAATACAATAATAAACCGTTAATAAACAAAAAGTCGATTATTTCTTCTTGGAATTGTATATCACAGCGTTTCTGGACGATCGGATATCACAGAGAGATCCTTCAGGCTTTTTTGATATGGAAATTTCAGAACGTGGGACGGAAAAGGGGGCTTGTGCATGAAGATAACATTTATCGGTGCTACGCATGAGGTGACTGGAAGCTGTTATTATCTGGAAGCGGCAGGACGGAAGTTTCTGGTGGATTATGGAATGGAGCAGGGACCGGATTATTATGAAAATAAGGAGCTTCCGGTGGCTCCGGGTGATCTGGATTTTGTGCTTCTGACACATGCACACATGGATCATTCCGGAAATCTTCCGGCCTTGTATGCAAAAGGCTATCAGGGGCCGATCTATGCGACAGAGGCAACTTGTAATCTCTGCGATATCATGCTTCGTGACAGCGCACATATCCAGATGTTCGAGGCTGAGTGGAGAAACCGAAAGGGGCGGAGAGAAGGAAAACCG
>ENA-OQIM01000611-OQIM01000611.1-human-gut-metagenome-genome-assembly--contig:-NODE-611-length-13345-cov-2.313588_pt1 | contig 13345 bp, 15 predicted proteins | sample MGYA00242579_ERZ504744 | MGnify/ENA primary metagenome ERZ504744 (study PRJEB26092, sample SAMD00036441) | human gut metagenome | host: Homo sapiens | study: EMG produced TPA metagenomics assembly of...
ATATAATAAAAATTATAAATCTTAATTGGGAATAATCGTTTTAGGAGGCCGACCAATGGAGCCAATGAAAGCAACCAGTGTCAACAGCCGTGCGGAGGAGCTGTTTGTGCAGCTTTTCTGTGAGGCTTTTGGACCTGAGAAAACCGAAAATTTGCAGGTCCAGTACCCCTGCGTGGACATCTATGGACGGCATCGCTATATCGACTTTGCGCTGGAATCTCCTGAATCCAAAATTGCGATTGAGATAGACGGCGAAACCTACCATAACCCAAGCAAGGTGTCTGAGAACAAGTATGCGGATGACCTCCTGAAGCAGAATAGCTTGATTTACGACAACTGGAAAGTATACCGATGGATTTATAGCCAGCTTGAAAAGCAACCGGAAAAGATTAAGGATGAGCTGATTACCTTTTTGGGCAGCAGTCCCATGTTCAAGGCATTTGAAGCAGACCTGCCGGTGCAGATGGGACTGACCATCGAACTTCGGGATTACCAGCAGGAAGCCATCGACAACCTCAAGAAGATGCGTGAGGACGGCAAAACCATTGCGCTGCTGTACCATGCAACCGGCGTAGGTAAAACTATCACAGCAGCAACGGATGCCAAGGCAGTGGTGGGCGCACGCTGTTTCTGGTCAACGCCTGAAGCTGGCATCTCAGGCAAAAGAGACCTTTGCTAAGGTCTGGCCGGAAGCGACTTTGGGAGAGTACACCGGAAGTCAGAAGGATATGACCCAGACGGTCATTTTTGCAACGGTGCAGAGTATCTCCAAGGATCTGGAAAAATTCTCCCCGACAGATTTTGATTATTTGATCGTGATGAATGCCACCATGCAGCGGCTAATACTTATCAAAAAATCTTTACCTACTTCCATCCGAAGTTTATTCTGGGCTTGACTGCAACACCGGAGCGCAGTGATGGCGAGGATATGCTGGAGTTGTTTCAGAATGTTGCCCACAAAATGGACCTGAAGACTGCAGTGGAGCGCGGTGTACTGGTGCCGATTCGCTGCATCCGGGTCAAAACCAACATTGATCTAACCGATGTGCGAATCAATGGTATCAAATACAACTCGCAGGATCTGGAAAGTAAGCTGTTCATTCCGGAGCGCAATCAGTTGATTGTTGATACCTATCTGAAGTACGTGAATGGCAAGAAGACTGTGATTTTTTGCGCAAGTGTAGATCATGCGGCGGAGATTGCGAAGCTGCTGCGCGACAATGGGGTGAAAGCAGAGGCTGTTTCCGGGCGTGACCGGGTAGAAATCCGGGATAAGATCCTGAAAGATTACGAAACCGGTTCGACGAATGTTCTTTGTGCCTGTGACTTGCTGAATGAGGGCTGGGATAGTCCTCATACCACAGTGCTGTTCATGGCAGACCCACAATGTCTAAAACAATCTATATGCAGCAGCTTGGGCGAGGCACCCGCCGCTGTCCGGGAAAGATGACCTGCTGGTGATTGATTTTGTAGACAACGCCAATATGTTCAATATGCCATACAGTCTGCATCGGGTGCTGGATATTTCAAAATATCAGCCCATGGCCTATGTACTGGCCCCGGAGAACAAGCGGAAGCTGGATCAGGACATGCTGTTCAAGGGAGAAAAGCCGGAAGCGTGGCTGGATGTGCCAATCGATGTGTCCGACTATGAGATCATCGACCTTTTCAACTGGCAGAACAGCGTCAAGGATATGATCTCGCAGATCGAGTTCGTCCGGATGGTGGATGTGCAGTCCGAGACGGTGGAGCGCTACATTAAGGACGGAAAAGTCAAACCGGACCTTTCGATTCCCTTTGGTGATAAGCGGATGTTCCACTATTTCCGGGAGGAAAGCATCCGCAACATTGCGAAACAGTATGGCTGGGATCTCATTACGCCGCAGAATATGGCGGACAAGTTCATGAAGTTTATTGAAACGATGGACATGAGCTATTCCTACAAGCCGGTGCTGCTCAAAGCAATCTATGAGTACATGGACACCAGCGGCAGAGCTGCCCTGCCGGATGTGGTGGACTACTTCATCGACTTCTACGAGGACCGCAAGGCGCACGGGATGATCGCAGAGAAATCCACCAGCATTTATCAGAAGGGCGGTTATACCCGGAAGGATGTGGAGAAGAACATCCTCTCCAACCCCTTCAAGCGCTTTGAGGATATGCGATTCCTGATGCGCTGCAAGGACGTGGAGACTATCGAGGTGAACCCGATCATCTTCCGCAAGCTTACACGGAAGATTGGCTGCATATTGTGGATGTCTGCGATAAGAGCCTTGAAAAATACTATTTGCGGCTCAAAAAATGATATGAACTTCGATAATTGACTGCGGGTGACGTGCATGATGAAAATAGTGAGAAATATGATCCGGTGTAAAAAGTGCAGGGACGTTATTGAAAGCTGCACTGTATATGATTTCAAATTTTGTTCTTGCGGATCGTGTGCAGTCGATGGCGGGCATGAGTATCTCCGTAGGTGTGGAAACCGGAAGACTGGGAAGAATTATCTGAAACGCAAAGTGTAGATGATTGAAAATTAAGCTGAACACAATCTTTGAAGCAGCAGCTCAGCGGCAAGCAAAAAAGCTCTTGGCCTTTAATATAGGGGCCAAGAGCTTTTTTACATCTTGTCTTGGAACATAAAAGAAGGTACAATGGTAGAAAAGAGAACGTGCATCAGTCAAATAAGGTGGTGGAGGCGATGGGCGTACATTATGCACACGGAAAGATGTGTAGCACATGTGAGTACAGTTGGTGAGTGTAAAATTTATTTTGAAGATTTCATGCCCTACGGTCTGGTACTGAAAGAAGCGAATGACTTTGATGCTCGTGTGATCAGCTTCTATTCTAGGGGCATTCAAGAGTATTGCCAGCAGCGGTGCAAAGAGTGATTAGATGTTGGAGGAATTTGAAAATGTGGTTGGATAATGCTTCAGAAGTAGATATCTTGTTTTATGAACCATATGCAAACGTCATTGCAGACATTTCTCAGAATCCAAATTACAAACCATTAACCATCGGAGTATTTGGAGTCTGGGGTGCTGGAAAATCAACCCTTCTTAAATTGATAAAACAGAAAATTGATGAGAAAGCACAGAAAAAGGAAAAAACATTATGTATTAATATTAATGCTTGGATGTTTGAGGGATATGAAGATGCAAAAGTGGCTTTGATGGAGGCACTTTTGCGTGAAATTAAAGAACACAAAGACATTCCCTCTAAAGTAAAAGACGGCATATCAAAATTATTGAAAAAGCTTGACTTATTTAAACTTGCGACAAAGGCCGTATCGGTAGGGGCACCTCTGATTGCATCGGCTGCAACGGGAAATCCAGTGCCTTTTATGATCAGCATTTCTACGAATGCTGAAGCAATTGGCGAGAGTGTTAAGAATACAGCTAATGCTGTTCAGTCGATTCGGGATGATTATATTAAAACTGACGAAGTAAATGATGAAAATAGTGTTGTTAATAATGTCAGAAAATTCAGAGAAGAATTCCAAAAGGCTCTTGAAGATGATGCAATTGAAAATATTATTGTCTTAATCGATGACTTGGACAGGTGCCAGCCAGATCGAATTATAGAGACATTAGAGGCAATTAAACTTTTCTTGTCAGTAGAAAAAATGACTTTTATTATTGCAGCAGATGAAAATGTTATTCAGTATGCCATAAGAAAAAAGTATCCACCAATTGAAAATTACACAGTGAATTTGGATAAAGAATATATCGAAAAAATTATTCAATTGCCAATTTATATACCAGAACTGTCATCAAAAGATATAGAAAATTATTTGATGTTCTTGGTTGTACAAGAGTACTGCCCAAAGGAGCAGTTTAAAGCTTTTTTAGAAAAGATAAAAAAAGAAAAGCTTCTCATATCAGATGATGCTATCGATGTGCAGAAAATAAAGGAAAAAGCGATGGAGTTTATTGGAGATGAGAATAAAAGAAAATTTGAAGAAACAGTAGATGTTATTGCCGGAATAAAAGCCATTGTTGCAGGAAATTTAAAAGGTAATCCTAGACAAACAAAACGATTTTTAAATACCTATATAACAAAAAAGAAATTGGCAGAATTGTATTTTGGAACTGATGAAGGCGCTCTTGACACACGAGTATTGGCCAAACTCCTTGTTCTTCAAAAGCTGGATAATGACTTGTTTATACAGTTAAATGAGTGGAACAAAAGATTTACAACGGAAAATGAAGAATTTAAAGCAATGCTTGAGTGCATAGAATCGCCTGATAATGAAAATGAGAAATTTAAAGCATGGAATGTTCCTTCGATAATTAAATGGGTTGAATCTGAGCCAAAACATTTGGAGAAAATACGTTTGGATCGGTATTTCTACTTGACAAGGGAATCTCTAAAAAAGGCAGATGTTGATATTTCAACGCTTTCGGCAGCTGCAAAGGATGTCCTGGAACATATTGGAAGAGCAGCGCGCGGATTGATGCCTCAGATTGTAGAGAAGATAGCGGCTTTGAACGCGGTTGATCAGTCAAAGGTTTTCGAGGTCGTCACTCCTAAAATCAAGAAGGGTGAAATTGAGTTTTATATTATAAGAAGCTTGTTTGTGAATTTTGAGGCGTATAGAGATAAAATCTGTAATGCATTGGAAGGATATTCGAAAAAGATAACGCTTGGAAGTGTACCGGCGATTAGAGAAATGAGAGCAGCAGATTTAAAAAAAGGTAGATGATCTTCTTGCTACTTGGGAAAAATCGGGGATACTTGAAAAAAAGATTATGGAAGAAATAAAAAAAAGAAGGAAAATAAAAAATGGGAACTTCTAAAGGATATATTCCGCCGACTAAACCAGAATGGAGTAATGCCAAAAGGGCTATATCATCTTTTTTACGAAATCGGGATGCAGATTCAAGAGTAAACGCTATTCAGAAATTTGGTGAGGCAATGAGTTCTGGAGCTGCAGTTGGCACTACATCATTTGCCAACGCTGCTGGTAATATTTTGGGGTTTGCCTATGATATTAGACAGCAGGGCTTAGAACAAGGTTTGATCGATTTTGGTCGATCAGATTTAATTGAAAAATCTTCGAATGAAATATTGCATGAACTACTTTATCAATTTACAAATAATTCCTCTTCGCTAGAAGATTCATTGGCGGCAGATTCACTATCTCAGGCTCTTGATAATTTGCAAATAGATTCCGTAGATCAATTGGGAAATGTGGATTTGGACAGTTTGTTAAGAGAAATGGTTACCTCATTTGTGCAGATCAGTTTCGATGTGAATTTTGAAGAGAAAATAGGAAAAGGTCGTACAAGTAACGAAAAATTTGAGATATTAGATGAAATGCATTCATACATAGCTGATGCACTACATGATTCATTGTCTGATAAGGAAATAAAGCAAATTAATCTTAAGGACATCGGTGCAGCAAATGTTGTTAAAGAGGCATTGAACGAAGCATATGATGTATGCGCGCGTTTTATGGGGGGACAGCCTAATGAAATTTTGGATAAAAAAAGAAAACGATGCGGACCCGGACATTGAATGGAATGACGCTTATATTCTTACATTAAACAGGGACTCAAAAAGCACTATCTATTCTGGATTGCCCAATATATGGTATCATTTGGGTCAGCAAAGAATGAATTCGATTTACGAAGACTTATTTGTAATAGGACTTAGTGTGTTTGCCTTAGATAAAAGGATTTCGAGAAGTCTATTTTTGGATTCATGGACACGAAAAATAGAGGTTTCTATTCCAGTTTTAGAGCGGGACAAATGGGATAATTGTAAAATCCAATGGAGCAAGATTCTTTCTTTTTTGACAGGAGATGAGTGGAAGGTTTCTTTTCGGCAGGCGACTACGGAATACGGTTCACATAAGAACAAAAATAGAAAATATATAGATTTATCTGGATGCGATTGTGTTAGCTTGTTCTCTGGAGGTCTGGACTCATATTGCGGTGCGATAAAACTATTGCAAGAAGGACACTCTCCAGTATTGGTTGGGCATAATGAATATCCAAAGCTTCGTTATATTCAAGAACAATTCTGTGAAAATTTCAACGAATGCTTTCCTTCCCAAAAATCAGTTTTTCTTGGCTTTACCGCTGGAGCAAGAGCGCCATTTAAGACGGATGAGCAGTTGTGCAGAGTGGAAAATACTTCTAGAGGACGTTCTTTACTGTTTTTATGTGCGGCGGTTTCTATTGCTGGCATCATGGGAAAACAAGTTCCGGTGTATATACCTGAGAATGGATTCATTGGCTTAAATGTGGCTCTTACAAATGGCCGAAAAGGATCCTGTAGTACTAGGACAACGCACCCTTATTTTTTAAATTCACTAAATGAGCTGATTGCAAGTGTTGGAATTCAAAACCATATTTCTAATTTCTTTGCTTTTAACACCAAACGAGAAATTGTGAATATGGTTTCCGAAACAGATGCATTTAAAAGGTGCTATAAAAATACTATTTCATGCTCGCATCCATGTGTAGCTAGATACAATCGTGTGGGTTCTAGAGAATATCCTGTAAACTGTGGATTTTGTTACCCTTGTATTATTCGGAAGAGCTCTTTACAAGATGTTGAGTCGAAAGAAAATGAGGTCAGAAAGGCATCGGAATTCATTGAAGCAGAAGCGGATAAAAACAAATCTGCAGATTATTTGCGGTTTTAAGTAGTATTCATAGATACAAAAATTTTCGGATAAAGAGATTGAACGATTGATTCGTTGTACGGGAAAACTTGATTTTGAAGAAGTTCAAGCATTTAAACGAGTCTATAAACAAGGTATGAATGATTTGATTGAATATTTTTCAGATGATTCGAAAATAGAAGCATATATGTAATGATGAACTTAATAGATACACATTTCCATTTGGATCATTATAAAAACTATCTGGAGATGGCCAGAAATATTACAGAACTAAAACAGTATACAATCTGTGTAACAAATTCACCTGGTGTTTTTTGGACGTTGCAAAAATCAAATTACAGAGACAAAATATTTAAAGTTTTGCTATAAGGCTTTCATCCGCAGGAGTCGACATTAGATGAAAATGATATAAAAGATTTTATGAGACTTATAATGTTGACTAATTATATTGGCGAAGTAGGATTAGATTATTCGGCGAAATCGTATATGGACAAACAACTTCAATTAAGATTTTTTGAACAGATTGTGGAGCTTTGCGCTTCGGAAAATAAGTTGATGACGATACATATCAGGGGAGCAGAAGAAGATGCTATTCGTATTTTGGCAAAATACAATCCCCAAAAAGCAATTGTGCATTGGTATACGGGAAATCGCGACCATATGTTGAAATTAGTGGATTTAGGTTGCTATTTTTCGATAAACACAAACATGGTAAATAGTTGTAATGCGGAAAAATATCACTTGTTGCCTTTAGAACGGCTTTTAATAGAATCTGATGGCCCGTACACGAGAGTTAATAAGAAAAAGTATGTTCCTTCTCTTCTGCGGGATGCTTATGATGAAATATCAGTCTTCTATAAGAACTTTGATATGATCAGTAATATTTATGAAAACTTCAAAAGAATACTATCGGTTTAGATTAATAAAGATAGAATATATTCTAATATATTGCTATATAGAAGTTACAGCAGGAATGGTATGATACAAGAAAAATAGATGTGTGAAACTGGAAGAAAGTAATGAATGAGGTAATAGTCTATCATATCATGCACACGGAAAGATGTGTGGCACAGGTGAGCACGGCTGGTGAGTGCAAAATTTATTTTGAAGATTTTATGCCCTACGGTCTAGTGCTGAAAGAATCGAATGACTTTGACGCTCGAATCAATAATGTGATCAGCTTCTATTCTTGGCGTGCATCCAGACTGATACCGTACGACCGTACTTATGCAAAGGAAATCTTGAATAGCATTGGTGTATCCCAGAGCAATACGGATAGGGAACGTGCCTGGATTACGCTTTCTTACCATTGCTTATCTTTGTTGGATGTGTTCTGGGTAAAAGCAGAAAATGAGACAGTTCGGTTCGAGGAGATCAACCTTTACACGCATTCTCTGGGCAATGACTTTGTGGATATTGCACTGTGTGGACATCAGAAGACTGTAACAAATGCCCATTTTCTGGCTGATGATTTGTCCACGGGTGGATGCTACCCCAAGGCGTGGGTGCACAAAGAGGATGGCTTTTACCTTTATAAAGGCGGTGGAAGAAACGCTGTTGAGCGCGAAGTGCTGGCAAGTAAAATTTGCCGATGCTTTGACTGCCATCAGGTTCTGTATGGGCAGGGGATGTTTGAGAACGAGCCAGTTTCCATCAGCAAAATTATGACTTCACAGCGGTATAGCCTTGTGACGTATGCAGCCTATGATGTCTACTGCACAAACCGTGATTGGAATACGCTGGATAAAATTCTGGAACTGGATGCTCACGGATACTATATGATGAACATTCTGGATTATCTGGTGGGCAACACTGACCGCCATTGGGAAAACTGGGGCCTGTTGGTGGACAATGAGACGAATCAACCTATCCGTCTGCATGACTGATGGACTTTAATCGAGCGTTCCAGCAGTATAACCACGCTGGAAGGTGCAAACTGCCTGACTGTTGGAAAGCGGCATTTGAGCCAGAGAGAAGCGGCTATGGAGGCAGTACAAGCGATTGGCCTAAACCAGATTTGCGATGTAGAGAGTTCTGTATTTGTTGGATATGAGCAATATGGCGAAATGTTCAGCAGCAGATTGGAAGAAATGACCTCTGAATTTGTGCGAGATTGCGGTGAATGAAAACTGCCGTTTGTAGCAGATCTGTAGCAAATCACTTCGATTTAACGAATCATCGTTCTAAAAAACGAAAAGTCATCATGCATCACACGCAGGGGGTCTGGGGTTCGGGTGCCTTTTTGCTCCCGGGATGTTTGCCTTTGCGCAACAGTCCGGGAAACAGGCAAAGACAGGAAAACCGCGCAGATCACGTTCAATAAACAAAGAAATGGCTGCTGCACCGGGAAGAAACCCTGTGTAGCAGCCATTTTTATTATGGTATAAGATCAGTCCTTCTTCTCGGCGGTGCGGGCAAAGAAGTTGGCGAGGACGGCGCCGGAAATGTTATGCCACACCGAGAACACAGCGCCGGGGATGGTTGCCAGCGGATACTGTGCAAAGTGGGCAGCGGCCAGAGAGGTGGCCAGACCGGAGTTCTGCATACCGACCTCGATGGAGATCGCGCGGCACTTGGTGGAATCCAGCTTCAGCAGCTTGCCCACACCGAAGCCGGTGAGGTAGCCCAGCAGGTTGTGCAGGATGACTACGGCAAGGATCAGCAGGCCGCTGGTCATGATCTTGGCGGAGTTTGCAGAAACAACGGCGCAGATGATGAGCACGATGGCGGTGGTGGAGACCAGCGGCAGCACGCGGATGGCGTTCTGAGTGAAGGCGTGGAAGAAGTGGTTGACCACAAAGCCCAGTGCGATGGGCACCAGCACTACTTTGACGATGGACAGGAACATATTTACAGGATTCACATCCACGCGCTGGCCGGCATACAGCAGGGTGAGCAGGGGAGTCAGGATGGGTGCCAGCACGGTGGAAACGGCAGTCATACCAACGGACAGTGCAACGTCGCCCTTGGACAGATAGGTCATCACGTTAGAGGAGGTGCCGCCGGGGCAGGTACCCACAAGGATGACGCCGATAGCCAGCTCGGTGGGCAGGTGGAACAGCTGCGTCAGCGCCCATGCAAGGAAGGGCATCAGGGTGAACTGCGCAATGCAACCGATGATCACGTCTTTCGGGCGGCTGAACACCACCTTGAAGTCCTCCGGCTTCAGGGTAAGACCCATGCCGAACATGACGATGCCCAGCAGGGTGTTGACCCATGCGGTCTTTACCACGCTGAAGGTGCCGGGGAACAGCAGAGACAGTGCCGCCACCACAATGACGATGGCGGCCATGTACTTGCCCACAAAGTCGCTTACTTTTTCCAATGTTTTCATGATAATACTCCTTTTTCCTGAACACTTATTTTTGCGGATGTAAAGGCAATGAAACATCCGGGAAATGGCTTTCCCGCAAACAAAAACGCTTTGCCCCTTACGGTTCGTAAGAGACAAAGGCGTATAAACTCCTCTGCGGTACCACTCTTATTGCCGGTGCAAAGCCCGGCCCCTCAGTGCGCATCCAACAATGCGCGGCCCGTGATAACGGGGGCCTGCCGTTCCCGCTTACTGGGGCGTAAACACCGCCCATTCAGCCGGAAAGCTCGGAGAGGATCTTCCCACGGACGCCCTGCACTGCCTTGCACCAGCCGGCAGCTCTCTGCGGCATTCTTTCCGGGTACTCTTTCTCGTCATAGCCGAATATTTCACTGCCACGGAGTATACTCCCCCGGGGGGCTGAAGTCAAGGGATATGACCAGTCTGTTTTTTCATCTGGTTCATATCATGAATGAAAGCAGCTCATGTGATGACTGTCTCGGCCAGCTTCGCCGGGCGTGGATCCTTTATAAAAAAGGTGAAGTGACCGCTGGCCACTTCACCTTTTTGTGTCTCGTGTATTTTTGCTGTTACAGGATGCGCACCCGGATGACGGCGGGGATGCTGCTCAGCTTCTCGCTCAGGCGGGCATCCACGGCACCGGTGGCGTCCAGCATGGTGTAGGCCATGTTCTTTTTGCTCTTGTTCACCATGTTTTCGATGTTCAGACCCGCTTCGGTGGTCAGGGCAGTGATCTGGCTGATCATGCCCGGTTCGTTCTTATGGATGATGCAGATGCGCTTGCCGCCGGCGCGGGGCTGGTGCACCTCCGGCAGGTTGACCGAGTGGGTAATGTTGCCGTTGCGCAGGTAATCGCTCAGCTCCTGTGCTGCCATGATGGCGCAGTTGTCCTCGGCTTCCGGGGTGGAAGCGCCAAGGTGCGGGGTGCACACGATGCCGGGAGACCCAGAATGGCTTCGGAGGGAAAGTCGGTCATGTAGCCGGACACCTTGCCGTTGTCCATGGCTTCCAGCAGGGCGGCGGTGTTCACCAGCTCGCCGCGGGCGTAGTTCAGGATCTTGACGCGTCCTTGCACAGGGCGAGGGTCTGGGCGTTGATGGTGTCCTTGGTGGTGGCAGGTAAGGCACATGGATGGTGATGTAGTCGCACAGAGGGAGCATGTCGTTCAGGTTCACGCAGTGGTGTACCTGGCTGGACAGGTTCCAGGCGGCATCAATGGAGATGTAGGGATCGTAGCCGTAGACCTCCATGCCCAGCTCAATGGCGCAGTTGGCCACCCGGGAACCGATGGCACCCAGACCGATGACACCCAGCGTCTTGCCCTTGATCTCGTTGCCCACGAACTTTTCTTGCCCTTTTCCACGGTCTTGGCCATGGCGGGGTCGCCGGTCAGGCCCTGGCACCACTGGGCGGCGGCGGCCACATTGCGGCTGCCTGCGATCAGCATCCCAATGACCAGCTCAGCACGGCGTTGGCGTTGGCACCGGGGGTGTTGAACACCACGATGCCCTGCTCCGAGCAGCGATCCAGCGGGATATTGTTCACACCGGCACCGGCACGGGCAATGGCCAGCAGGTTGTCGTTGAAGGTGGTGTTCAGCAGGTCGGCACTGCGCACCAGAATGCCATCGGGGGCATCGGTGCCCACCGAAACATCAAACAGGTTCTTGTTCAGCTTTGCCAGGCCCACCGGGCTGATGGCGTTCAGGGTCTTGATCGTAAACATACTTTCCTATCTCCTATACACAAATCAGGCATTTGCCTTGCGGAATTTCTCCATGAAGTCCACCAGCTTCTCTACACCTTCGGTGGGCATTGCATTATAAATGGAAGCGCGCATACCGCCCACCAGACGGTGGCCCTTCAGGTTGACAAAACCGGCTTCGGCGGCTTCGGCGCAGAACTTCTTGTCCATGTCAGGGTCAGGGCTGGTAAAGGTGACATTCATCGTGCTGCGGTAGCGGTGCTCCACAGGGTTGTGGAAGAACTCCTGACCGTCCAGATAATCGTACAGGATCCTGGCCTTGGCTTCGTTGATCTTCTGCATATTCTCCAGGCCGCCGATGTCGTTTTCCAGATACTTGAGCACCAGACCGGTCATGTAGATGCACCAGCAGGGGGGCGTGTTGTACATGCTGTCCTTGGCCAGCAGGGTGGTGTAGTTCATCATGGTGGGCACGGTGTCGGCGGCGTGGCCCAGCAGGTCGTCCCGGACAATGGCAATGGCCATGCCGGCGGGGGCTACGTTCTTCTGCACGCCAAAGTAGATGCAGCCATACTTGCTCACGTCCACAGGTTTGGAGAGGATCATCGAGCTCATGTCCGCCACCAGCGGCACACCCTCCACCTGAGGTACCTCAACGTACTGGGTGCCGAAGATGGTGTTGTTCTGGCAGATGTGGATGTAGCTTGCGTCCTTGTCGTAGTCGATGGCGTTGACATCGGGGATGTAGGTGAAGTTCTTGTCCTTGCTGGAAGCAACGATCTTTACCTCGCCGAACTTGGTGGCCTCCTTGGCAGCCAGGTTCGAGAAATTGCCGGTGACCAGATAATCGGCCTTGCCTGTGGTCATAAAGTTCAGGGGCACCATGCAAACTGCTGGGTGGCACCGCCCTGGAAGAAACCGATCTTGTAATGATCCGGGATGTTCATGACCCGGCGCAGGGTGCTTCCGTCTCAGTGATGATGGCATCAAACCACTTGCTGCGGTGGCTCATCTCCATCACGCTCTGGCCGCTGTCGCCGTACTCGAGCAGCTCGGCCTGTGCCTGCTTCAGAACTTTCTCGGGGCAGCATGCTGGGCCCCGCGCTGAAATTATATACTCGTGCCATAATGCACCTCTCCTTTTCCCTCAGTGATTCATGGAACGCCGCCCGAACTTGGCGGCGTTCGTGTTCTGGATTTGTCCGTAGTATACCGGTTCTGAGGGGTGCAAAACAAGAGCATCTTTGCACAAAGATGCAGCGTTCCTGTCCGCATTGAAATCACAAAGCGCACAAACGTTCGTCGTACAAGAACAAATTCTAAGACATCTGTAAAATAAGTACAGAATCACCGCATGAACACTCGGATTTTCCGCTCTTGCGCTTTGGGGTGGATTCTGGTAAAATAGAAGTATCAGAGACAATTGTAAAAGTATTTTTTTGAAAGGAGGCGGTCCCATGTACGGTATCCCGGAGCACTGCCAGCCCTTTCCCCCGCCGAGGAGCAGGTGCTGCTGGCCGTCTGGGCCTGCCGCCCGCCTGCCACCCGGCGCGACATCGGTGAAAGCTGGCTGCCAAGGGCTGGGCCCCGGCACGGTGCTCAACTTCTTGTATCGGCTGGAAAAAAGGCTGGGTGAAGAGCGGCAAGGACCGAGAACCGCAACACCTACACCCCAC
>ENA-OQIM01000612-OQIM01000612.1-human-gut-metagenome-genome-assembly--contig:-NODE-612-length-13335-cov-2.372653_pt1 | contig 13335 bp, 21 predicted proteins | sample MGYA00242579_ERZ504744 | MGnify/ENA primary metagenome ERZ504744 (study PRJEB26092, sample SAMD00036441) | human gut metagenome | host: Homo sapiens | study: EMG produced TPA metagenomics assembly of...
CGCTGTGCAGGCATCCGCAAGTGCCATATCCGCCATCTTATCAACCGCCGCAAATAAGCATCCGGTGTGATCGTCTTCATCTCTTCGATGGTAAGCGGGATATTCATCTTCTTTCTGCATAAACTGGATCCAGTTTACAAGAGATCTTACGCTCATAACTTCGTTATAATTGCTCAGTCCAAGAAGATGTGCAATATTGGAATATCTCTTTACTGCCGGAAGATATTCTTTCTGGCTTCTGCTGCGTTTGTTGATATTTGCATTATATTCAACAATATGCGGCAACAGCATCGCATTAGCTCTTCCGTGAGGAATATGGAAAATAGCACCCAGCTGATGAGCCATACTGTGAGTAATTCCAAGACCTGCTGCATTGAAGGAAAGTCCTGCCAGACAGGACGCTACATGCATCTTCTGTCTTGCATGCATATCATTACCGTCAACATATGCACGATAAAGATATACGCCACAGATCTCGATTGCTTTCTCTGCAAGTGCAGATGTAACTCATTATGGTTGATGCTGACATAAGACTCAATTGCATGAGTCAGAACATCCATACCTGTATCTGCTGTAATCGCAGGCGGAACACTGCGTACAAGCTCCGCATCCAGAATTGCCTCATCAGCGGTCAGGCTGTCTGAGATCAGCGGATACTTCACATGTGCTTCTGTATCATTTACAACTGCAAAAGAAGTAACCTCGGAACCGGTACCACTTGTTGTAGGAATGGCAACCAGTCCGACTTTTCCGTAATTATTGATCTTCAAGGCAAACTCACGGATTGCCTTGGAAGAGTCGATGGCAGAACCACCACCTACTGCAACAATAGCTTCCGGCTGATACTGAAGGAATTTCTTAACTCCTTCGGCAATTTTTCCAACCGGTGCATCCGGAACAACATCACAGAAAATATCAAATTCTTTTCCACCTGCCTGAAGCGGTTTTGTGATCATATCGATCATTCCGCTTTTTACAACAAACGGGTCTGTGATAACAAGGACTCTTTTGTATGGAATATCTCTCAGTCTTCCCAGGGCATCAGCTCCAAAATGGATGGCTGTTTTCATTTCAAATGTATTCATAGAAACTGCTCCCTCTCGTCAAACCGAAACACAGTTCTCTTTTGTCTGTCTGTGTTCGGATAAAGTAAAGCGGATCTCCGCATTCCGCATACACTGCATGCTCATGAACATAATCGTTTCACAATATATGTTCCGTCTATTTCGGGTAGATGCATTCGATCTTATGCCTGTTGAAATGATCCAACCACTTTTCAGACGGTTTTTTGTCTGTGATGATCGTCTCGATATCCCGCAACTGTCCTGCCACGGAAAAAGCAGTCTGATCAAATTTCGTGCTGTCTACCACCAGAATACGCATTTTTCCGGAATTGATCATGGCTTTTTTGGTTGTTCCAAAGGCTTCTTTAGATTCCATGATCCCCATATCCTCGTTTAATGCCTTACAGGAAAAGATCACCTTGTCCACATAATAAGAACGGATCACTTCCTCGGTCCTGGCACCAAGAAATGCAAGATATCCTTCCTTCATCACTCCACCGGTGGAAATAATATTCCAGCCGGATACATCCGAGAGCTCCAGAAGGATCTCCATAGAATTGGTAACAACGGTAAGACGTTCCTTTTCTTTCAGAGCCTTGGCTACAAAAAACTGCCGTTGTGCTGGCATCCAGAAAAATGTGATCTCCGTCATTCACCATGGAAGCAGCAATCTCCGCCATTTTCTGCTTTCCCTGTACATTCTGGTTTTTACGAACATTAAATGGTAAATCAATACCGACATCTTCGTTGATCACCGCACCGCCATAACTCTTTGTGGCAAGTCCCTCTTTTTCCAGCTTGTCCAGATCACGCGGATGGTTTCTTCTGAGACACTGTAAAGCTGGCTTAGTTCACTTACAACAACCCTTTTCTCTTCCTGTAATTTCTCGAGAATCAGATTTCTTCTCTCTAATTGCTAGCATAAGATGCCTCCTTTTCAGATGTCATTGCAGGGATACCCTTCAAAAGGATATCCCTCAGATATAAAGACAATATTAAAGGATCGTATCGATCATTCTCTTGTCCGGATGAGCGATCACTGAGGAATCCATGTACATTCCTTTTTCAGCTACCAGCTCTTTTGCTCTTTCGATAGAAGCCTCCACTGCAGAAACCTCGCCGGTAAGAAGCATGTATGATTTACCGCACATACCCTTGGCGATACGAAGCTCGATCAGATCAACGATAGCTGTCTTAGCTGCCTGATCTGCCGCCTCGATGATAGATGCTGCATCATAGGTCTCAAGAATTCCCAGGGCACTGATCTCCTCGACCTGTGTGGTTCCGTAGATTGCCGGGAAAATGGACTCATGTGGATTGCCCAGTACAAAACTGTCAATACATTTGTCCTCGTATGTTGTTACAGCTGTGTCTACAGCAGCTTTTACTGCGCTTAAATCTCCGGTGATAATTGCAATATATTTTCCCGGACATACTGTCTGCGCCTCCACGATCTCTACTTCAGATGTCTTAACCATGGCATCTGCTGCAGTGATACCAGCTGGTGTGGTTTTAAACTCAATCATTCCGATTGCTCTACTCATTTTGTGCACGTCCTTTCTAATTTCTTGCAATTACAACATGGCGGTCTGTCACTTCTGTAACCTTACCGCTGATGGTTGCATGGATTCCGACACTTAATCCCTGTGCAGGCTGTGCGATCATCTGGCTTCTGTTACCATATCGCCTACATTTACGATTGCCTGTGCCGGTGCACCGATATGCTGGCTTAAGAGAACCTTTACCTTCGATACGTTTACAAGTTCTTCCTGAAGCGGTGCATCCTTGTCATATTTGGTAAGTCCCAGACGTGCCATCAGACGCTCCTCAGGAACCTTGCGGTATTCTCTGGACTCCTGAACCGGCTTCGGCTGAACACCCTGAGGTGGTCTGATCCCTGCCTTACGAAGTCCGCCCTTCATATCTGCAAGCAGTGTTCTCGGAGCCAGGCTCTGCGGACACGCATACATCTCGCAGACACCACAGGAGCTGCAGAATGCAGAATTGATATAAGGATTTACATTTCTGAAATCCTGATTAGATGCTGCCATCATGAACATTGCCGGATCGATCGGGTGTCCCAGATTATGTCTCGGGCAAAGATCTGTACATGTATGGCAGTGGCAGCAGATCGATGCTGCTCTCTTCAGATCTATAGAAGAAGTCCGCTGCTTCTTCATGACAATAACATGGTCCTTTGGAAGAACCAGGATTGCATTCGTTGTTTTTGTAACCGGGTCTGAACCATTTCCGATACGTCCCATCATCGGGCCGCCAACGAAATATACAGGATCCTTTACAGTTGTACCGCCTGCCTGGGCAACAACCTCTTCCAGTGTACATCCCAACGGAACCTTCACTGTAACAGGGTTCTCAACCTCAGCAACAACGGAAACATATTTACATGTGACCGGTTTATGTTCTTCTACGCGCGGTATACATTGTAGAGAGTCTCTACATTAAATAACGGCTACTCCCTGCTCGATCGGCAGTCCTCCGGGCCGTACCACACGTCCGGTTGCCTCATAAATAAGAACAACCTCATCACCATCGGATAAACCTCATCCAGAAGATGGATCTTAACCCTCGGGAATTCTTCAATATGCTGATTTAAAGCATTGATCGTCTGTACATAAGACTTTTTGATTCCGATAATGGCCTGTGAAGCTCCTACCGTCTCCGCAACCATATCGAATGTTTTCATGATCTCGTATGCGTGCTTCTCCAACAACTGTCTGTGAAGTTTCAGTAATGGTTCGCACTCTGCACAGTTCATAAGAATGGTATCCGCTTTGTCTGTCAGTTTCATGTATGTAGGGAAACCTGCTCCACCTGCTCCGACAACACCATTCTCCTGCATAATTTTCTGTAATTCTTTGATATCCATGGCGTTACTCCAATCCTGCACCGTCGTCTACGATACCGACGATGGCGGCATCTACCGGTGCTGTTTCTACGCCGCAGCCAATTCTTGCTGCGCTTCCTTGTGCCACCAATACATATTCGCCGATTCCCGCACCGATGATATCAATAGCGACAATCTGGCTGTGCTCGGCTTTCATATGATGCACCGGCTCCACGATCATGAATTTATTTCCTATGAGTTTTTCACTTTTTCGTGTGGAAACAATACTTCCAACTACTTTGCCTACGATCATATGAGCCTCCGTTTTTCTCTATATCCTCTGCTGGGGATGCCGGAAACGGCATCCCCGAAGGAGGAATATTATTTGATTATGGTAACTGTATTGCCTGTGGCAATTCTTGCTGCATTTGCTTCATCTGTATCAATATGCATTTCCAGTGTAAAGCTGTCATCAACACGGATCTTAACCTGATTAAAGATCGTTCCACGCTCATTGTCAGCTTTAACGGAAACAACATCACCATCATGTACACCCGCAGCCTGGGCATCCTTCGGAGCCATGTGGATGTGACGCATAGCCACAATACATCCCTCTTTCAGATAAATGGCACCTTTCGGTCCGACGATGGCGATCGGTGCACTTCCTGCAAGATCACCGGACATACGTACCGGAACCTTCATTCCCAGCTTGATCGCATCTGTTGCGGAAACCTCAACCTGTGATTTACTGCGGACAGGTCCGAGGATCCTTACATTCTCGATCGCACGGAGCTTCAGTCCCACAATGGTAACTGTTTCGTTGGATGCAAACTGTCCGCCCATCAGATCCTTTTTCTTTGTGAGCTGATAGCCTTCTCCGAACAGCGCCTCCACATGCTCCTGTGTCAGGTGAATATGTCTTGCGGAAACTCCGATAGGAACAACGAAACCATTGCCCTTGTCTTCGTTTTTGTTGATCGCATCGATCACCATTTTTGTGATCATTTCAATATTATTCGTTTCCAAGAGTACACCTGCTTTCTTTCGGTTTCATGACTGAACTTAACTCAAAACACACCGGCCGGAAGCCTTAATGGCCCTCAGGCCGGTGCGTCTTGGAACTGATCAGTTAGATTATTTAAGAACCGGAAGGATTTTCTCTACATCTGTATGAGGTCTCGGAATTACGTGTGTAGCTACAAGCTCTCCAAGTCTGGATGCTGCTGCGCTTCCGCTCTCTACTGCAGATTTAACTGCTCCTACATCTCCACGAACCATAACTGTTACAAGACCGGAACCGATCTTCTCTGTTCCTACCAGAGCAACGTTAGCTGCTTTACACATCTGGTCAGCTGCCTCGATAGCTGCTGTAAGTCCTCTTGTCTCAACCATTCCTAATGCTTCCTGTGTCATGATCATATCCTCCTTGTGGATTATAAATGCTTTATTTGTTCTCTTTACTTCTGACTATTTTGGTGCAGCAGCTTTATTTTTTGCTGCTGTTTTTGCTTGCCAGTGCTTCTTCCGGATTTTCCTGCTGTTTCTTTTTCCACCGGCTTGCACTCAGCTCAACCAGTTTGACGATTTCCTCGTGAGGATTGGCAATTACCGCATAGCTGGCAGGTTTTTTGATTGCCTGCTCCACTGCTGCATTGACAGCTGCTGTAACTGCTGATACATCGCCTTGTACGATCAGGGTCACCAGTCGTCCGCCCAGCTTACGCTCCCATGACGCCAGCTCAACGTCTGCCGTTTTGCACATGATGTCCAGGCATTGATCGCCGCTACAACACCAGTGATTTCTATAAATCCATATGATTTTCCCATGAGCGAACTCCTTAATTAATTTCCGTTCCTCTCAAAGCCTGAAATCAGAGCTTCGGAAGGATTTTCTCTACGTCTGTATGAGGTCTCGGGATTACGTGTGTAGCTACGAGCTCTCCAAGTCTGGATGCTGCTGCGCTTCCGCTCTCTACTGCTGCTTTACAGCGCCTACGTCTCCACGAACCATAACAGTTACAAGACCGGAACCGATCTTCTCTGTTCCTACAAGTGCAACCTCTGCTGCTTTGTCATTGCATCTGCTGCCTCGATTGCAGCTGTGAGCCTCTTGTCTCAACCATTCCTAATGCTTCCTGTGCCATGATTCTATCCTCCTGAATCTTATCTTCGTTACATTTTATCATATATGATTCCGCCACTTTTGTAAAGTGAACTTCGGAATCCTCTTAATCTTTATCCAAGGCGCTGATTTTCAGCATTTTCTGTGTACCTGGTTCCGGGTTGGGGATTATGTAATGCTGTACCACGCCTGTCATGCTCTCTGCAACTTTCATGCCGGCTTCTACCGCTGCCGTGACATCTGACACGCTTCCGCGGTACTTGATGCAGACAAGAAGCGGTACTGGCAGGCTGTCCGCATTCGCCGGTTTATTCTTATCGAATACCTCCAGGTGGACATTTGCAGCCTTGCACCCGGCGTCAGCTGCCACAAAGGCTGTTGCAAGTCCGAAGACCTCAAGAATTCCTACAGCTTCTGCCATGTTGCTTCTCCTTTCCCGTTAAGGTATTTATTAACAATCGCGATCTTAAGACCTGTCATTGCCAGGTTTGTCTCAAGTGCCTCGTTGATCTCCTCAAGCGGGAACTTGTGTGTGATCAGCTCAGACATTGGAAGTCCGATTGCTTTTGCTCTCTTAAGGAAATCAAATGTTGTTGCATAGTCTCTGAGGTTGTATACCCAGGAACCAACAAGGTTGATCTCTTTGGAGCAGAGGTCGAAGTGCGGGTTGATGGTAGCGTCTCCACCGTTGATGAAGAAACCAAGCTCGCAAAGACCGCCGCCGTTGCGGATAAATTTGTAGATGTTGGAGTGTGCATGAGGATTTCCAGTACACTGGAAAGCGAAATCTGCAAGATGTCCGCCCTGCGCCTCTTTAACAGCCTCAGTAAGTGCCTCAATGCCCTTGAAGTTCATGAAGTTAACGGTTGTGTTTGCTCCCATTCTCTTGGCAAACTCAAGACGTTTCTCATTTCCGTCTACTGCACAGATATTATGAACGCCCATTGTATGGAGAACTGCGATGCAGATCAGACCGATCGGTCCGCAACCCTGAACAACAACTCTGCTGTTGAATTTCAGGATTCCTGTTGTTTTTGCTCTCTCTACAGCATGTACAAGTACTGCACATGGCTCGATGAGGATACGGGAATCAAGATCCAGGTCACTTACATTAAAGATGTGGAACCGAATTTTCCGCCTCTGATGAAGATGTAATCAGCGAACCAGCCGTTGAATTTAACGTCGTCATCCGGAAGAAGTCCATATACGTCAGCGCCGCCTACGTTCTTCTTGTTAAGGTCGAACATTGTGATTTCCGGATCATCTTTGAAGATCATACAGGTAACGATCTTGTCGCCGACTTTAACCGGTTTACCAGCTGTATCAACTTTAACGTTTTTACCCATTTTTACGATCTCACCGGTTCCCTCATGTCCGAGAACTACTGGGATAAGACCAAACGGGTCATTTTTGTACTCATGAGCATCTGTTCCGCAGACGCCGCAGCCCTCAACTTTAACGAGGATGTCGTCGTCACCAACTTCCGGAAGATCATACTCCTGAAGCTCAAAATGTTTCTTCTCTGTCATCATTGCTACTCTTGCTTTTTTCGGAATTGTGTTTCCTGCCGGAGCAGCCGGAGCGCTTGTTGCAGCAGCTGCTGCAGGAGCGTTTCCTGTCATGCCGGAGAGAACCTGTTTAACGATTTCTTCGATATTTACATTGTTCATATCCATTGTTTCTGTTCCTCCTGATTAACGAATGCAAAGGCTGTCTGTCATTACGCAGCGTCTTCTCTTTGTGAATGTGCTTGCGCTTGTAAGTCCCTCACCGGTACGGCTTGCAATTGTGAATGTACAGAAACCTTCTCCGCCAAATCCAAGTGCGGAATAGGACGGGCCGTTCTTTACAAGGATTGCGGTATCAATTGCTTTCGCATATTTTGTAATGTTATCAATATTCTTGGAATGAATATGTGCGGAATGACGGTTGCCATGCTCAAGCCATACAGCCTGCTCTACAGCATCGTCAAAATCCTTAGCTCTTACGATTCCGAGGATTGGCATCATAAGCTCTGTTGTGATGAGCGGATGTTCCTTCGGTCCTTCGAAGATAATGCAGCGGGTATTTGCCGGTGCCTGAACTCCGATCATGGAAAGAAGTGTCTTCGCGTCACGTCCTACACATTTACGGTTCAGCTTGCCACCTGCAAGTACAGTCTCAACAAGTTTGTCCTGCTCTTCCTTGGATGCAAGGTAGCAGTCATTTTCTGTAAGCATGTAGTGCATTAACTCATCAACTACGGAAGATACTGCAACAACTTCCTTCTCAGCGATACATGGAAGATTGTTATCGAATGTACATCCGTTTACGATATCCTGAGCTGCCTTACGGATATCAGCAGTATCATCAACCAGTGCCGGTGGGTTACCTGCTCCTGCACCGATTCCTCTCTTACCGGAGGAAAGAACTGCTGTTACAACACCAGGACCTCCTGTTGCTGCGATCAGATGGATATCTTTATGTTTCATCATAATATTGCTTGTCTCAAGAGTTGGTTTCTCAACTGTGACAGCGATATTATCCGGGCCGCCTGATTCCAGGGAAGCCTCATTTAAAAGATTGATTGCGTAAATAGAAGTTTTAACTGCTGCCGGATGTGGGTTGAATACTACTGTATTTCCACCTGCCAGCATACCCATTGTGTTGCAGAGAACTGTTTCACTCGGGTTAGTACATGGTGTGATCGCACCGATAACACCAAACGGTCCCATCTCGATCAGAGTCAGTCCTCTGTCTCCGGACCATGCAGTTGTTGTAATGTCTTCTGTTCCAGGTGTCTTGTCTGCTACCAGGTGATGTTTCAGGATCTTATCTCCTACATTACCCATACCAGTTTCCTCAACACCCATACGTGCCAGTACTTCCGCATTTTCTTTGATCTTCTTGCGGATGCAGGTGATGATCTTTTCTCTCTGGTCCATAGACATTGTCTTAACTACCAACTGAGCCTTCTTGGCTGCTTCGATAGCATCATTCATATCCTTGAAAACGCCATGTTTTCCGGCCGGAGCATCTGCGATCTGCATTTTTGCCATAACTTCCTGTACAATTTCCTGTACCATATTCTCACTTATTGGCATGAGATGTCCTCCTTAATATTCCGTCAAAAAATTATTTCAGCCAAGCTGAGCCATAACCTGTTTTGTGATCTGAGCAACAAGCTCTGCGTCATTCTTTGCTGTATCTGCTGCAGGAGCTGCATCTTTATCACAATCACAGTCTTTTCCAACGAAATCATACTGATATCCTGGGAACTGTTTGTAGTCCTCGCTGTGGCATGCACCGCCGCAGTTGTGGCAGTTCTTGCCGTCTTTGTTCAGGCAGAGGCTTGCCGGATGTTTTCCAGGCATACCGAATTTACGACGGATCGCATAGAGCTTCTCGATGTTCTCTTTGTCGAATTCCTTCGGTCCGCCAAGGAGCTTGGTCTGATACAGAAGCTGTGCATAGAACTCTACAGACTCCATCTTCATATATGCAGCGTTAAGGTCTGTGCTCCATGTAAGTGCTCCATGGTTCTCAAGAAGTACTGCATCGAAGTATGGAAGGTATTTCTCAAGGTTGTCCGGAATCTCCATTGTGGAAGGTGTGCCGTACTCAGCGATCGGAACACATCCAAGAGCGATAACTGCCTCAGGATGATCGGCTGTGTAAGCGGGATACCTGCGATTGCGAAAGATGTAGCATAGATTGGATGAGCATGTACAACAGATCCTACGTCCGGTCTCTTCTCATATACTCTCATATGCATCTTGATCTCAGATGATGGTTTGAATCCCGGGTTAGCCTGGATCACATTACCCTTGCCATCTACTTTACAGATGAACTCTGGTGTCATGAATCCTTTGGATACACCAGTTGGTGTGCAAAGATATTCATTCTCAGCTATCTTAACAGAAAAGTTTCCGTCGTTAGCTGCAACCATGTTACGGTTGTAGATTCTCTTACCGATGTCACAAAGCTGTTTTTTGATTTCAAACTCGTTTACCATGCTTAATTTCCTCCTTGAGCATTGGATTGCACTATTTTGTTTCTGAGAACATTTTACCCCATACCACAAAATAAGTCAAGGACAATCCGTTGTTTTATGTTGGTTTCTTGTTGTATTTTGTGTTGTTTTTATTGTTTTTTATATTTTCTGTTTGTAAAGGATCTTTTTTCTGTAATCCTGTATCTCTCAGCCGCCGATCTGGCAGTCCAGGCTGCATACCGCATGCACTGCATTCTTTAACATCTGCATATGTTCTGCTGTAGGCGAAGGATTCCTTCCATTAAATAGGTCTGCCAAGTCCTTCATATTTATCTGCCCCAGTCTGTGGTACGGAAGAAGATGGATCTTGTTTACGCCCGGAAGGGATGCTGCAAATCTTGCGATCGCCTGGATCTCTTCCACAGAATCATTAAATGTGGGGATCACCGGAACGCGGATCACCAGTCTGGTTTTTCCGTAGAGCGCAACCCTTCTTGCATTCTCCAGCATCAGTCCGTTGGCCCGTCCTGTGAATTCTTTATGTTTTTCCTGATCCATATGCTTGATATCCATCAGATATACATCCAGATAGGGAAGTACCTGTTCGATCTTTTCCCATGGGCACAGGCCATACTTTCTACCGCTGTGTTGATCCCTCTCTCCTTTGCCGCGCGAAGAAGATCTCTGGAAAAGTCCGCCTGACACATACATTCCCCTCCGGAAAGGGTGATCCCGCCTCCGGAACGATAATAATAGGCACGGTCTTTTTCCACCTCTTCGATCATCTCACGAACTGTCACGTCGCGGCCGATCACTTTATCTTCTCCCAGAACCTTCATGTTCTGGATCCGGTATTCCTGTGATTCCGGATTACAGCACCAGCGGCAGCGAAGAACGCAGCCCTTCAGGAACACGATGGTACGGATACCCGGTCCATCGTGTACTGAATATTTCTGAATATCAAAGATCCTGCCCTTTGTATCCAAATAGTCCATTCGTTACTCCTTTAGAAGCCCTGCTCAGTACGTCTGATGATATCGTCCTGCAGAGATCTGGAAAGTGTAGTGAACAATGCGCTGTAGCCTGCAACACGTACAACCAGATGTTTGTACTTCTCCGGATGCTTCTGTGCATCCAGAAGTGTTTCTCTGTCAACAACGTTAAACTGCATATGCATACCCTTCTGATCAAAGTATCCGCGGATCAGTGCTACGAATTTCTCCAGTCCTTCTCTTCCTGCAAGTGCTGACGGATGGAATTTCTGATTAAACAGTGTTCCGTTGGATACGATAAAATGATCCAGGCGGGATACAGAAGTTGCCGCAGCTGTCGGTCCCTTCTACATCCTTGCCGGCCGACGGGGAAACGCCATCTGCTACCGGAGTATGTGCGTAACGGCCATCCGGTGTTGCACCGGTCTGTCCGCCAAGCGGAACGTTTGCAGATACAGGATAAAGTCCTGCCTGATAATGTCCGCCTCTTGGGTTCATATATTTCTGAAGCGGTCTTGTGTAAGTATAAGCCACATCCCTTGCAAAGTAGTCCACATCCGGGATATCATTTCCAAACTTCGGAACCTCCTCGATCATCTTGTGGATCTCTTCGAATCTTCGCCTTTTTCTCCGGAGATGGCTCTGTTCCGAGAGTTGCTGTCATAACAGCTGTTGCGGTCTGCTCATTTACGCTGATGCCATTCTCCTGAAGCTTCTGCATAACGATGGTGGTGATATCTGCTGCAGACTGTGCATCGATACCCTTGCCATAGTTCCATGCCAGAGCCTCCTTCAGCTCTTCCATGGTCATCTTCTTTTCTTCATATACAAGCTTGCGGATCGCATACAGAGAATCTGCCATGTTTGCAATACCAAATCCCTGAGGACCTGTAAAGTTATAAACAGCTCCGCCTTCCTGAACGGATTTGCCCCGTTTCAGGCAGTCATCCACCATACAGGAAAGGAATGGAAGCGGACATCTCTCCGCATGTGCCACATCAATGGCATTATCAGCATTTACAAGCAGGGAAATGAAATATTCCATCTGTTTCTTATATGCATCATAGAACTCATCGAAGCTCTTCATCTCTGTGACATCGCCGGTCTGGACACTGATCTGTACCCCTTTGTCCATACCATTAGAGAAAACCATCTCCAGCGGACGGCACATGTTAAAGAATGCAGCGTCATGCCAGCCCTCTGTCTTACCTGCCTTCTGCGGTTCTACACAGCCGATGATGTTATATTCTCTGGCATCTGCAAGAGAAAGGCCGCGGTTCTGCAGTGCAGGAATGATAACCTCATCATTGTAATAAGCCGGAAGTCCGATTCCTGTTCTTGTAAGCTCTGCAGCCTTGATCAGGAATTCATGTGGTGATCCGTTCCATACTCTTACAGAAAGAGACGGTGCCGGAAGGTGCACATGCATAGACGCCTGGATGCACATAAAGGAGAGATCATTGGTCACATCCTCGCCATCCTTGTTCTGACCACCTGCGATCAGGTTCTGGAAAAGGCTGTAGCCTGCAAAGCCTTCTGCAGATGCAGCATCACGGCATTTATTCAGGTCGTTTAATTTTACCCATATGCAGTCCATCAGTTCCTGGGCAAATTCTCTGGTAAGATTGCCGGCTTCCATATCACTCTTGTAATATGGATACATATACTGGTCAAAACGTCCCGGAGAAATAGAATGTCCGCTGCTTTCCATCTGGATCAGCTGCTGTACAAACCAGAAGGACTGGCACGCCTCATAGAAGTTACGGGCGCCCTTCGCCGGTACGTGTGTACAATTGGATGCGATCTGAAGGAGTTCCTGTTTTCTGGTCGGATCCTGACACTGATATGCCATCTGCTCTGCGAGCTCGGCATAGCGATGTGCATAGTCGATAACTGCCTGACAGCTCATGATAACTGCTTCCAGGAAACGGGATTTCTTTGCGTAATCACCATCTCCTACATTACACTCATCCAGTTCCTTCTGAGCTTTGGCAATGATCCCTTCATAACCGATTGCCAGAACTTCTTCATATTTAACGGTTACGTGTCCTACACCATTGTAGAAATAGTTTCCGGGTGTAAAAATATTGTGGTCAATGGCAAGAATCGCTTCCGGTGCCATGTAGGAGGTTGCAAGCTCACTGGTAGTCTTGCCTTTCCAGTATTTATGTACCTCACGGAGCTCCGCCTTGGTTTCCTCCGCAATATAAAATGGATCGGCTGTTCTGGTAGCCACTGTATCCAGCTCATCTTCCAGCCACTGGAAAGAATACTCCGGAAACGTCTGACACTCTCGGCGCCAAAGTGCTGCTTCCGACGATCAGCTCCTCATCACGGAT
>ENA-OQIM01000613-OQIM01000613.1-human-gut-metagenome-genome-assembly--contig:-NODE-613-length-13334-cov-2.674112_pt1 | contig 13334 bp, 10 predicted proteins | sample MGYA00242579_ERZ504744 | MGnify/ENA primary metagenome ERZ504744 (study PRJEB26092, sample SAMD00036441) | human gut metagenome | host: Homo sapiens | study: EMG produced TPA metagenomics assembly of...
AACCGGGAACGGGGCTTCGCAATACCCGCACCAAATGGGAAAGAAAGACCCGGAAAACGGACGGTATATGTGGGACTTCTCCGTTATCAAAGACCTTTGATGAATCCCGTCTACACCGGGGCGATTGCTTCCCAGAAAAAAGACTACCGCTTCAAAATCGGCACGATTGGGGAAAAGAAGCCGGAGGACTGGATTGTGGTGGAGGGACAGCATGAACCGCTGATTGACCGCATGAGCTTTGATATTGTGCAGAACAAGCTGAAATCCCGCCAGCGTCCGGGGCAGACCAATGAAATCAGCCTGTTTGCCGGACTGATAAAATGCGGCGAGTGTGGGAAATCTCTGACGATACGCTACACAAACGCAAAACATCCCCAGCAAATTTATTCCTGCAAGACCTACAATGCCTTTGGAAAGAACCACTGCACCCAGCACCGGATTGATTATGACACCCTTTACAGCCATGTGCTGCGGAAAATCCGGGAATGTGCCAGAGCCGCCCTGATGGACGGGGAAGCGGTTGCCGACCGCTTGACCAATACCTGTGAAGCCGAGCAGCGGGAACAGCGGGAAGCAATGGAACGCTCCCTCACAAGGGACGAGGAACGGATTGAGGTTCTGGACAAAATGGTAATGCGGCTTTATGAGGATATGATTGCAGGGCGTATCAGTGAACAGAATTTCAACACCATGCTGGAAAAGACACAGACCGAGCAAGCGGAGCTTAAAGCAAAAGTGTCCGAGGGCAGAAAGCGGCTGTCCGATGAAGTCCAGCTTGCCAATGACGCAAAACAATGGGTGGAAGCCATTCAGGAATACGCCAATATCACAGAGCTGGACGCAGCCACCCTCAACCGCTTAATCAAAGAAATCGTCGTGCATGAGCGCATTGACGAAGATAAAACAAGACACATTTCTATCGAAATTCATTTTAATCTCAAACCCATCCCGGAGGTGGAACAGGTCACTGCCTGACCTGTCCCGCCGGGACGGTTCTCTTAAAAATACCATATAGATTTTTTGTACGCCGCCGCCCGCCATCGAGCAGAGTTTTACACCTAATTGGGGATAAAACAGCTCATGTCCGGAGGCGGTATCATTATCGTAGCACAGACGGTGATTCCACAGCTTTCAACGCTGTTCTCATAATTCATGGGGTCAATCATTGACAAAATCACTGAATTTATAAAGGAAATGCTGCAAGGATGGGTGCTGGACAATCTCGAAATGATGTTTACTGACGTGAATACGAAAGTAGGAACAATCGCCGGAGAGGTTGGGCAGACACCCAGCTCTTGGAACGCAGGTATTTTTTCCATGATAGATAACCTGTCAGATACAGTCATGGTGCCATAGCGGGGATGATCATTAGTGCGATTCTCTGCTATGAGCTGATTACCATGGTAATGGATAAGAATAACATGCATGAGATGGGAAGTCGAGTTTTTCTTCCGTTATCTTGTGAAAGCATGTATTGCAGTATTGCTTGTCAGCTATACCTCTGACATTACCATGGCAATTTTTTGATGTGGACAACCATATCGTTACAAGTGCGGCAGGAGTCATTACAGGCTCCACGACACTTGATGTGACGAGTACATTACAGTCCATGTTTAACAGCCAGCTCTCCACTATGGGGATAGGCGAACTGATAGGAATTGGAATAAAGACCATGATTGTTAGCTTATGTATGAAGATCATTTCCCTGCTAATCACCGTCATGCTATATGGGCGAATGATTGAAATATACCTTTATGTTTCAGTGGCTCCGGTTCCGTTTGCGACACTCAGCAACCGGGAATGGGGTGGCATCGGAAGTAACTATATCAAGGGACTGTGTGCTTTGGCATTTCAGGGATTTTTCATCATGGTATGTGTGGCAATCTATGCAGTGCTGGTATCCAGTGTTGCAGTTGCAGGCAATCTTCACACGGCTTTGTGGTCGGTGGCAGCATATACCGTTATTCTGTGCTTCAGCTTATTTAAGACAGGTTCCCTTAGCAAATCTATTTTTAATGCACATTAAAGCAGCATTATATCAGGAAGGAGGCTGTTTATGGCAATATCAGTCGCAGTGCCGAAGAATTTAAGCGGCATCAAGACAAAGGTGGCAATGAATCTGACAAAACGCCAGCTCATCTGTTTTGGTGCGGCAGGTGCAGTTGGGATTCCTTTTTATATCTTTACCAAAGATATCATCGGGACACAGGCATCCGTACTGATCATGGTGGCTGTCATGCTGCCGTTTTTCTTTCTGGCAATGTACGAAAAGGACGGCTTTCCGGCAGAAAAGATTCTGTACTTTATGATAAGGCAGAAATTCCTGACACCGGGAATACGCCCTATAAATCAGAAAATCTCTACAATCAGTTAGAGGAACAGGAAAAAATGAAAAAGGAGGTGCGTTACCTTGAAGCAAAAGCCAAAGGCAAAACCGCAGGGCAGTAAAGGGAAAAATACCAAGCCTAAAGCGGGCTTAAGTTTTTCTGAAAAGAAAAGGCTAAAAGAGCTTCAGCGTACTCTTGCAGGAAACCATAAGGAACAGGAGAAACCTACCACGGCACAGAATACCATTACTTTCAAAAAGATGTTTCGTGACGGTATCTGTCAGGTGACATCTGAGTTCTACACAAAAATGGTGGAATTTTATGATATCAACTATGACCTTCTGGAAATAGAGGACCAGGGGGAGATTTTAGAGGAGTACAGCAAGCTCATCAATTACTTTGACCCGTCTATCAGATTTGAGTTGTTTTTATTTAACAGGCAGGTCAACGAACAGACGCTGATAGACCAGTTTGACATTCCTTTGCAGGGAGATGATTTTGACGATATCCGTGAGGAATACACGGAAATGTTAAAGAAGCAGGCTGCAAAGGGCAACAACGGTATCATTAAATCAAAATATTTTATTTTTGGTACGGAGTGTAAGGGATATAAGGAAGCGAAATCAAAACTGAATAACATTGAAAAGGATGTTATCAAGAACTTTTTAAACCTTGGAACCCACGCCAAAAGCCTTGACGGAAAGGAGCGACTGCGTATCCTGCATGAGTATTTTAATCAGGATACCATGGAGCCTTTCCGTTTTTCATTTAAGGAGCTGGCAGAGTCCGGTAAGAGTGTAAAGGACTACATTGCACCGCCGGGCTTTGACTTCCGTTATCCGAGCCGGTTTAAGACAGGAAAGATGTATGGCAGTGTCCATTATCTGGATATTATTGCACCACGTTTTAATGATGAGTTGTTAAAGAAGCTCCTTGATATTGATGATAACCTGACCATTACCATGCATATGCAGACGATGGATCCGGTGAAGGCAATCAAGATGTTAAAGGGTGCTTTGACCAATATTCAGAAGATGAAGATTGAGGAGCAGAAAAAGGCAGTCCGCAGTGGGTATGACATGGATATTCTTCCTACGGATATTATCACTTATGAAAAGGATACGCTGGAGCTGCTTGACGATCTGAACACCAGTAACCAGAAGATTATTAAAATGACTTTCCTTATTACCTGTTACGGCAGGAGCAAAAGGGAGCTTGAAAATATTACGCAGAGGGTGTCCGGCATTATCCAGCAGGCAAACTGTAACTTAAGATGTTTGCAGTATTTACAGGAACAGGGGCTTATGGCTTCCGCACCGATTGGATGCAATGATACGGGAATTGAGCGTGTGCTTACCACAAAGAGTACTGCTATTCTTGTGCCGTTCTGTACGCAGGAATTATTTATGCCTGCACCGGCAATCTACTATGGTTTAAATGCCCTGTCAAACAACATGATCATGGCAGACAGAAAGCGGCTTCGTACACCAAACGGAGTAATTTTAGGAACACCGGGCAGTGGTAAGTCCTTTAGTGCAAAGAGGGAGATTTATCCTGCTTTCTTATGACAAGGATGATGTGATTATCTGTGACCCGGAGGCGAGTATTTTGCCCTTGTGGGAGCTTTGCATGGGCAGGTGGTAAAGCTGGCAACCAATTCCAAAGATTATCTGAATCCGATGGATATTCAGTTAAGCCATAAGGGAGATAAGGAAGCTCTGAAACTAAAGAGTGATTTTATCATTACCCTGTGTGATTTGATTGCCGGAGGGAAGGACGGTCTGGAGAATGATGAGAAGGGTATCATTGATGAATGTATCCGTCATATCTATGATGCCTATTTGAAATCCGGTACCGAGAATATGCCTATCCTTGAGGATTTGTATAATGCCCTTTTAGATCATAAGAATGCGAAAGCAGAGCGTATTGCCAATTCCCTTGTGTTGTATGTGCATGGTTCGCAGAATTATTTTAATCATCGCACTAACGTGGACAGTAAGAACCGTATCATGTGCTTTGATATCAGGGATTTGGGAAACCAGTTGAAAGAGCTGGGTATGCTCATCGTACAGGATGCCGTATGGAACAGGGTGTCACAGAACAGGGAGAGAAAAATCGCTACCCGTTATTACTGTGATGAGTTCCACCTTCTTCTAAAGGAGAGGCAGACTGCCATCTATTCGGTGGAAATCTGGAAGCGTTTCAGAAAATGGGGCGGTATTCCGACAGGTCTGACACAGAATGTGGGTGATTTTTTAAAGTCGGAGGAAATAGAGGGTATTCTTGGTAACTCCGATTTTGTTTATCTCTTGAACCAGAATGCAAAGGATCAGGCGATACTTGCAGATAAGCTGGGGCTTTCGGAAAAGCAGCTTTCCCATGTGACCAATTCAGAGCCGGGCTCCGGTCTGATTCTGTTTGATAACGTGGTCATTCCGTTTGTGGATAAATATCCGACAGACACAAAGACCTATGCGATTATGAATACCAAACCAGAAGAAGTGTGAAACAGGAGGATGTTGATTAGTGGCAGAAAAGAAAAAAGATAAATCAAAAAAACATCAGCCAAGAGATGCGGATAACACCTTTGGACAGAATGTCCAGAAGTCAGGGCTGTCAACAAAACGCAGAAATAAAAAGCAGTATCAGAAGCAGGACACTTTTGGACACAGTGAAAATCCTTCCGCAGAGCAGAAGAATTTGAAGTCTGAGAATACGGATGCGGATAGTAAGAGGAAAAGCGATTTTTCGCAGGAAAACAATACTTTTACGGAGGATGGTGACAGGGAGCAGGAGGAACATCAGCAAAAGGATGATTACCACCGCAGGGATACCTACCACCAATCCGAGAAAAAAGGAAAATACCACAGATGGGAGTATCAGAACAGGGAACGTACAAAACAATCTGATTTTGAACGTGATTTCCAGACGAAGGACAAAACCTTTACGGAAGGGATGGAACCGGAGTTTCATGGAAGCAAAAAATTAGACAGACTGCAAAATAAGGCAGAGAAAGCCGGGAAAAAGACCGAAGTTGCAAGAAAGAAGATACCTAAGAAAAAGGAGTATTCCTTTGAGCGTGTCTTTGATGAAAAGACAGGAAAAGCAAAGTATGTGCTGACTGCTGTGGAAAAAGAAAAGCAATTCAAACCGGATAGTCCGGTAAAAGTGGTTGCAGGCAGGGTAGGTGCAGAATATTCCAATTTTACCCATGGCAAGGTTGCCGAAGTGGAGAAAGAAAATTCTGCCGTGGAAGGAGCACATAAGACGGAGCAGACAGCAGAGGATGTCTATCATTTTGTGAAACGCAACCATAAAAGCGGATTGCAAAGGAAGAAAGAGAAAGTCGCAAGGCTGGAGAAAAAGCAGTTTAAGAAAGAGGTCAATTTCCGGTATCAGAAGTTTTTGGAAGAAAATCCGGATATGCAGGAAAAAGACCCTGAAAAAGCAGATGCAGAAACGATTGCAGAAACAGCGTATCAAGCGGGAGTATGCAAAGGCAAGGCGGGCAGGACAGGCAGCAAAAAATACAAAGGAAGCGGCTGCAAAATCAGCCAATTTTGTTACCAAGGTTGCCAAGAAAATACAGGAAATAGCGAGCAGGAATGTTTCGCTTCTGGTAACAATCGGTATCTTTGCACTACTTCTGATTATGATCATGACAGCCATATCGTCCTGTGGAGCGATGTTCTCAGATGGTATGAGTACCACACTGACAGGAAGATATATGAGTGTTCCGGCAGAGATTGATGCTGCGGACCTAGCGTTTTCCGAGCTGGAAATGGAATTGCAGAAAGAAATTAACGCCATAGAAACGGACTATCCGGATTATGACGAATACCGCTACAATCTGGATGCCATAGGCATGCCCCATTTGTTTTAATCAGTTATCTGTCGGCAGTACATACGGAATTTACGGCAAGTGATGTGCAGAGTGAGATAGAAAGCCTTTTTGAAGAAATGTATGAGCTGACCTTAAATCCTACGACAGAAACAAGGACAAGAACTGTCACAAAGACTGGAACGAGAACTGTTACAGACCCGGTAATGGGCGAGGAAACAGAGGAAGAATATGAGTATGAGGAGGAAGAAGAGTACACCGTAACCATACTTGAAGTAACACTGACAGCCACCGATCTGAGTGTGGTGGTAGCCGGACACATGAATGAGGAGCAGAAAGAAATCTATGCTCTTTACAATGAAACCCATGGGCTGACACAGCAGTTTTATACACCGCTTAATTTGTATTGGTACAGCTATGTGTCGAGTTATTACGGCTACCGTATCAATCCGGTCACAGGGCAGGAACAGTTTCACCGTGGTGTGGATATAGCGGTGCCCACAGGGACAACCGTGCTGGCAGCGATGGATGGAACGGTTACAACAGCAACCTATGATGCTTCTTATGGTAAGTATGTTGTGATAGAGGACAGCAATGGTTACTGCACCAAGTATGCACACATGGATACATTAAGTGTCAGTGCCGGACAGACTGTTACACACGGAACAACCATAGGAACAACGGGAAATACGGGAAGCAGTACCGGAAGCCACCTTCATATCGAGTGTTTGTATAACGGGGAGTATTATAACCCGTTATTTTATTTTGATGTGGGTGAAGGAACGCTTTATGGAGAAACTCCGGGCGGTGGCGGTTCGCCGGGAAATGTCATACCACCGGATTCCTATGATGATGTGACAGTACAGGCACTTATGGAAGAAGCAGCAAGATATCTTGGTTATCCGTATGTTTGGGGCGGTTCTTCTCCATCCACGAGCTTTGACTGTTCCGGGTTTGTATGCTGGGTATTTACCAACAGCGGCGTACATAATCTGCCAAGAACCACGGCACAGGCATTTATGACCAGTGTACTCCGGTGTCGGCGGCAGATGCCAAGGCAGGAGACATTATCTTTTTTACAGGTACTTACAATTCACCGGGACCTGTCAGCCATGTGGGTATCTATTGCGGAAACGGTGTGATGATACACTGCGGTGACCCAATCAAATATGCTTCTATCAATACACCATACTGGCAGAGCCATTTCTACAGTTTTGGAAGATTAAATTAAAAGCAGGAAGTGAGGATAAATGACAAAGGAAAGAATTGAAAAAGAGCTTCTGAAAGTCCGGGAGCAGCTTGCAGGATTGCAGGCAAGGCAGAAGGACTTGGAGGAGCAGTTACAGATGGCAGAGGATGCGGAGAAGATGAAATTCATTGAGAAAAATAAAATCTCTCTGGAACAGCTGATTTTAATGAATAAAGTCAGTGAGGAAGAAATCCTGCATCTGTTAAAGAAAAAAGAACAGGAAGAACAGACACAACAATCAGAAAAGGAGGCAGTAAGCATGAAAAAAATGAAACTATCATCTAAGGCGGTGTTATCGCTTGTTTTATCAGCAGTTTTATTCTGTATGCCCGCTTTGGGATTTGCCATGAACGGGAATTATGCAGTGAGTGTTCATGCGGAGGATACAGAGCCGGAAAGTGGTTCTGAGGAAAACAGTACCGAGAATGAGACAGAGCAGGAAACGGAAAGTGGTTCTGAAGAAAACAGCACGGAAGAGGATACGGTATCCGGTGGTGATGTAAAAGAACCGGAGTGTACCTGTGAGGATAAATGTAGTGCGTATGAATATGACCATAATTGCGAGGTATGCGTGAAGGATTATAAGCTCTGTGCATATAAAAAGCCGAATGTCACAATCCAGATCAATCAGCCGGATGGGTGGCATAATGACAAAGCAACCGTGACATTTACAGTTGCGGATGTGGCACATACAGGGAATTTTGAAATTGCCAAGATACAGGCAAAGGTAGGACAGAATGGAAGCTGGACGGATGTGACAGAGGACAGAAAGCTGGAGATTTCTGAAAACTGTACGGTGTATGTGCAGGTCACTGACCAGAAGGGAAATACCTATGAGAGAAGCCGTGCAATCAAATGTTTTGACACCACAAAGCCTACGCTTAATGCTGCGGTCAGTGACGGACTTTTGAGTGTGCAGGTACATGATACGGATTCCGGAGCGAAAGCAGTCTATGTTAGCGGATATGAATTTACAGACCTTACAAACGGAACTTTGAATATCCGCCTGCAGCAATTTGATGCGGGGTATGAGTATTTTACCTTTTCTGCAATGGACAATGCCGGAAATATGTCGGAGGTTTATAAAACGAAAAATCCATACTACAAAGACCCGGCAGATGAGAGTGATGAAAATCCGGCAGAACAGCTTCCGGTCAGTGCAGAAGCTACCAAGCCGGGAAGTGCCACGGGAACTGTAACAGAGCATACAAAGACAGACAGTAATGGAAATACCTCTTCACAGACAAATCCTGCGGAACAGAAAAAGCAGGCAATGGCGGAAGCGGATGCTTCGGAGAAAGCAAAGAATGAGAATAAGGAGAGTAAGCAGTCCGAGCAGGGCAAGGAATTTTATACCATTCAGACAGCATCGGACAAGGTGTTTTATCTGATTATCGACAGGGATGGTGAGGAAGAAATGGTCTATTTTCTGACAGAGATTACGGAAAATGACTTGCTGAATACCACATCTGATAACAGTGAGACCTTACCGAAAAACTCCGCTGCATTAGAGTCTGCAATCCCGACTTCTGAAAGTGCATTGCCGAATAATAATGCAGAACAGGGAAATAAGCAGGAGGAAGATACAGAGGGAACAGAAGAAGATACAGAAAGCACCGGGGAACCGGAAGAAACGGAGGTTAAAGAGCAGGCAAATCCTATGATTTCCTATATCCTGATGGGAGGTCTTGCAGTGGCAGTAATCGGAGGTGCGTATTATTTCAAGGTGGTACGCAAAAAGAAAGAGGACTTCATCGAGGACGAAGATGAGGACGAGGAAGATAACGAAGATTATGAGAATGAAGATGAGGAATCAGAGGACTGTTCGGATGATGATTCTTTGAGGAACAGGAGGAAGAATAATGCGGTTAGTGATAGCAGAAAAGCCAAGTGTGGCACAGTCAATTGCCAAGGTGCTTGGTGCAGATGAAAGAAAAGACGGATACATGGAGGGAAACGGTTCTATCGTTTCATGGTGTGTGGGGCATCTGGTTGAGTTGGCACAGCCGGATGCTTATTCTGATGCGTGGAAAAAGTGGACTTACGACAGCCTGCCTATGATACCGGAGCATTGGCAGCATGAGGTCAAGAAAGACACGGTTGCTCAGTACAGGGTATTAAAGGAGCTGATGCATGATACAAGAGTAGACAGCGTGGTATGTGCCACGGATGCAGGGCGGGAAGGAGAGCTTATCTTCCGTCTGGTGTATGAACAGGCAGGATGCAGCAAACCGATGAAACGCTTATGGATTTCTTCCATGGAGGAAAGTGCCATAAGGGAAGGTTTTGAGAATTTAAAGCCGGGAAGTGACTACGATCACTTATACCATTCTGCGCTTTGCAGACAGGAAGCGGACTGGCTTGTTGGTATCAATGGTACAAGGCTTTTTACCGTTTTATATGGCGGCAAGGTGTTAAAGGTGGGCAGGGTACAGACACCTACCCTTGCAATGCTTGTAGAGCGTGAAGCCAAGATTATGAATTTCAAGAAAGAGCAGTATTTTATGGCTCATATCCTCTGCGGCGGCGTGGATGCGGTCACAGAGAGGATTGACAGTAAAACAGAAGCGGAAAATGTGGCAGGAGCTTGTCTGAACGGACAGGCTCTTGTTACGTCTGTGGTAAAGGAAGAAAAGACGGTGGGACCACCGAAGCTCTATGACCTTATCACGCTCCAGAGGGACGCCAACCGTTTATTCGGATTTACTGCAAAACAGACTTTGGAGTACACCCAGAGTCTTTATGAAAAGAAGCTGTGTACCTATCCGAGAACGGACAGCCAGTATTTGTCTGACGATATGAAGCAGACCGCCGGAAACGTGATTAAAGCGATCTTTGGTTCCATTCTGTTTGAGGAAAGTATCATGTTTAATCCGGATATTAAGCGTGTGTTAAACAGCAAAAAGGTCACAGACCACCATGCAATTATCCCTACCATGGAGATTGCAAAAGCTGACCTTGCAGCCCTGCCTGAAACGGAGCGAAAGATTTTATCCCTTGTGGCCAACAGGTTGCTGTGTGCTACAGGGGAGAAACATCTGTATGAAACGGTCAAGGCAGAGCTTTCCTGTGGCGGTTACACCTTTACAACTTCTGGCAAGTCGTCTTAAAAAACGGATGGAAAGATTTTGAGGATGCTTTTAAGCGTTCTTTTAAGACCACGGAAGAGAAAGAGCAGGAGGATGAGAAGCTGCCAGAGCTTTCCAAGGGGCAGACCTTTGACGGGGTACAGACGAAAATCAGCGAGCATTACACCACACCGCCGAAGCATTTTACGGATGTGATATTTTGTGAGCGTAAGGAGTGGATAGGAATTGAAGAAAGGAGTTCAGCATGAGAAGAAAAAAAGATAGAAGCAATGGCATTACTGCTTTGTATGAAAGACTGTCTCGTGATGATGATAATGCTGGAGAGAGTAACAGTATCGTTCATCAAAAGCAAATGCTTGAAGATTATGCTATAAAACATGGCTTTACGAATCTTGTTCATTTTACCGATGATGGTTGGAGTGGAGCGACCTTTGACAGACCTTCATGGAACAGACTTGTTGAAGGTGTTAAAAACGGAGAAATCACTGCCTGTATCTGCAAAGATATGTCCAGAATCGGCAGAGATCATCTGCAAGTAGGTTTTTTCACTGACATTCTGTTTAGAGAAAAGGAAGTTCGATTTATAGCAATCAATAATGGTATTGACAGTGACCGTCAAGAAACCAGTGAGTTTGCCCCTTTTCTGAATATCATGAATGAGTGGTTTGTCAGGGACACAAGTAAGAAAATTAAAGCTGTACTGAAATCCAGAGGTTCTTCCGGCAACGCTCATACAAGTAATATCCCACCATACGGCTATTTGAAAGACCCCGAAAACCCCGACCATTGGATTATTGATGAAGAAGCTGCTGAAGTAGTCCGCAGAATTTATCGCATGACTATTGAGGGAAAAGGACCTTATCAGATAGCAAGAGAACTTTCAGAAGAAAAAATTGAAAGACCATCTTATTATCTTGGCAAAAAGGGACTTGGAAATCATGCAAGCAACTATGACAAAGAAAATCCGTATATGTGGCGAGGAAATCAGGTTACTACTCTGATTGCCCGACCAGAGTATATCGGAAAGACTGTCAACTTCAGGACATTCAAAAATTCCTATAAGGACAAAAAGACGAAAAGGGCAGATAAGGAAGATTGGGTGGTTTTTGATGATACACAAGAGCCTATTGTCGATGAAGAAACATGGCTGCTTGCTCAAAAGTTAAGACAGAATGTAAGAAAAGCAGATCCTATGGGCGAGCCTAATGTTCTGACCGGAAAGATTTACTGTGCTGATTGTGGTGCGCCGATGTATAATCACAGGCAGCGGAAAGGGCGAGAAAGAATATACTATACTGCCAAAGGCGAAAAAAGGACAAGTTATTCCAATCCGGCAGATTGTTATGAATGTTCCACATATAATCTTGCTTATCAGAAGTATGACCGACATTGTACTTGCCACCATATTTCAACAAAAGCACTTAAAAGCATCATTCTGAAAACCATACAAGAGACTTGCCATTATGTTTCTTTGAATGAGCAGGAGTTTGTCTATTCTCTGCAAGAAGAATCGGCGATGAAAGATATTGCTGTTTCTGAAACTGTAAAAAAACGCATTGAAAGAAATCAGAAGCGAGTTCACGAACTGGATATGCTCATCAGGAAAATCTACGAGGATAATGTGATTGGAAGATTACCGGACAGGCTTTTTCAGAGTATGCTTACTGATTATGAAAATGAGCAGAACGAGCTAAACAAGATTATTGAGACTGACACCGCTGATATGCAACGGATTATAGGCGGTCAAAATAATGTGGAGCGTTTTCTAAAGCTGGTTAAAAAGTATGAGAATATTACAGAACTTACTCCTGCCATGATAAATGAATTTATCGACAAAATTCTGGTTCACGAGCCACAAGGAAAAGGTGCAGACCGCACCACAGAGGTGGAGATATATCTTAACTATGTCGGGCAATTTCAAGTACCTGTGGAGCAGCATGAACCAACAGAGGAAGAAAGGATTGCTGCTGAAAAAGAGGCGGAACGACTTCGCAGAAAACGAGAATCCAATCGTAAGTATATGAAAAAGATTCGTGAGAAATCAAAAGAATTTGCGGAGCATGAGCGTATAGCAGAAGAAAAAAGTTCTGATAGCAATGTGTGTGTTGAACAGAACGTCACAAGCAAATCAAATCGGCAAAAAGTGAAAGGAGAAAAAATAGCATGACAGAATTAAAATCACGAATCCATGACAAAAGCAACGGTCTGGACTATGTTCTTGTGGGCGATTACTATGTGCCGGACTTGAAGCTACCGGAGGAACACCGCCCTATCGGTATGTGGGGCAGACTGCACAGGACATATTTGGAGCAGTACCGCCCTGCAAGGTTCTCTGCCCGCTGTTTATCCGGCGAACTGCATACTTACCTTGCTGACCTGAACGAACAGGCAACGGAAAGGTGCAGCCTTATCATTGAGCAGATGAAACAAGCCGAGGGCGTGACCGAAACCATGAAAGCAGACAATCAGATGTTGTGGGTACAGTCCATGAACTCTATCCGTAACCGAGCCGAAGAAATCATCAGACAGGAAATGATTTACTGCTGATTTTATCAAGTCCAAAACCAACAAATTTGTATCGTAAACGAAGCGACAGGTATTTCCTTATGAAGTGTCTGTCGCTTTTCATTTATCAAACTTTAAGGAGGAAAACACAATGAAGATGAACCGGAATGAAATGGAAGCCCTTTATGCCTTTGGCTGTCCGAACCTGAAAGCAACTGTCGAGCGTTTGCGTATGGTGGCTGCCCTTGCACCCGATCCAGTGGCGAAGAAGCTGTTTTATATGCTTTCCGTCAAGCTGAGTGCTGAGGGTGTTGAAAGGTGGT
>ENA-OQIM01000615-OQIM01000615.1-human-gut-metagenome-genome-assembly--contig:-NODE-615-length-13321-cov-1.687055_pt1 | contig 13321 bp, 18 predicted proteins | sample MGYA00242579_ERZ504744 | MGnify/ENA primary metagenome ERZ504744 (study PRJEB26092, sample SAMD00036441) | human gut metagenome | host: Homo sapiens | study: EMG produced TPA metagenomics assembly of...
GGAGTCCTGCCTACAATCGCACCCTACCTGCTACCCCGTTTCTTTCCCGAACTAATGGAAGAATACCCTTCCTTGGACATCAGAGTTACAGAGATGAAAACACAAGAATGCCTGGAGGCACTGAAAGCGGGTGAACTGGAAGCTGTCCTTATTGCCGGAGCAGCAGAAGGGGCCCATTTCCACTCCATACCTCTTTATTATGAATCTTTTTTTAGGATATGTTTCAAGACATAACGCTCTCTTTAAAAAAGAAATGATCCGTTCCAGCGAAGTCAGCGGTGAACAGTTGTGGCTGTTGGACGAAGGACATTGTTTCCGCGACCAACTGATGCGTTTCTGCCAATTGGAATCCGCCCAGTCTTGTCAAATTGCATACCGGCTGGGAAGCATGGAAACTTTCATGCGCATGGTAGAAAGCGGAAAAGGTATCACATTTATCCCCGAACTAGCCGTATTGCAACTCAATGACGAACAAAAACGACTGGTGCGTCCGTTTGCCATGCCACGTCCCACACGGAGAATCTACATAGTGACACGTACAGACTTCATTCGTCATACCCTGCTCAATATGCTGATAGAAAAATCAAAGCCTGCATACCTAAAGAGATGCTGACATTGCAAAATGGTCAAAAAGTAGTATGACAGCAAACTTTTTAATAAAACAGTAACGTCCTATACACCTTCCTGTAACAGGTAAATACGATATTTGCAGTACAATAAAAAAAGGAGGTATATATGAAACTTAAAAGCAATGAATATCAGATAGAATGTACACCCGACGGGGAATATTACGCCTTTTTTAACAGACTACCACCAATGCTGCACTTACGGTGAAACTGCCGAAGAAGCATTGGAAACCCTGTCAGATATCGCCGATGAGTTTTTCAGCGAAGTAAACGAAGTCTATCTGGCAGAAGAACTCGCATAAAAGTCACTCAACCTATTAATCATAGAATTCTCTTACAGAAACCATACCTGTGCGATACAGATATGGTTTCATTTTTATCTTAAGCATGCCCCATACGGTATAGACTGTATCCCAGATAAACCAAATACAAACAAGAGACCAGTATCATTAAAGCACAAACCACATATCCTTTACGTTTCTCATTCGTCAATTCCATTTTCATTCTGATTTCTATTTAAGTTTCTTGATTCAGCAAAAATGGCAAATTCCTGTGTAGAATTTATTTCTATAGGATAACAATTATATTGCCGGATACATTTTTTCAATTTATTCCAAAGATACACCAAATCCCGTTTTCAAAGACTTTTTATAATTGAAGATAAATAAAGAACCCCGGCAAAGAGAGCGGATGTCCCCGATTTCATCCTCTTTTTTGCTTCATCAGACAGATTAATTCTCTAAATAATTGATTAGCAAACAGAAAATCATTAAATTTGTCCCATCAATTGAAATTACGTAATTATCATTTAAGATGAAGGAAGAATTCGAGCTAATCGCCAAGACTTTCCAGGGACTGGAAGAAGTACTGGCAAAAGAACTCACCGAGCTGGGAGCCAGCAATATAGAAATAGGAAGACGCATGGTAGCCTTTATGGGCGATAAAGAAATGATGTATAAGGCAAACTTCTGCCTGCGTACTGCCATCCGCATCCTGAAACCCATTAAACATTTTGAGGCGAAGAATGCCGACGAAGTTTACGAAGCTATCAAAACCATTGCATGGGAAAACTTCTTGGATAAAGATAAAAGTTTTGCCGTAGACGCTGTGGTTTTCTCGAACGAATTCCGTCACTCCAAGTTCGTGGCCTATAAAGTAAAAGATGCCATTGTGGACTATTTCCGTGAAAAGACAGGAGAGCGCCCCTCGGTACGCATCAACCATCCGATGTGGCACTGAACATCCATATAGCCGAAGATAAATGTACTCTGTCACTAGATAGCTCGGGTGAGTCACTCCACCGCCGGGGTTATCGCCAGGAAGCCGTAGAAGCTCCTTTGAATGAGGTACTGGCAGCCGGTATGATCCTGATGACCGGATGGAAAGGCGAATGTGATTGATAGACCCGATGTGCGGTTCAGGAACAATCCCTATCGAAGCCGCCCTGATAGCACGTAACATCGCTCCCGGCGTATTCCGCAAGGAGTTCGCTTTTGAAAAGTGGAACGATTTTGATCAGGAACTATTTGACCGCATCTACAATGACGACTCACAGGAACGTGAGTTCACACATAAAATTTTTTGGATATGACAACAATCCGAAAGCAAATGAAATCGCCACTCACAATGTGAAAGCAGCCGGACTGAGCAAGGAAATTATCTTAAAAATCCAACCGTTCCAGCAATTTGAGCAACCCAAAGAAAAAAGCATCATCATCACCAACCCTCCTTATGGAGAACGTATCTCAACCAATGACTTGCTGGGCCTGTATCAAATGATAGGCGAACGTCTGAAACACTCTTTCACCGGCAATGATGCATGGGTACTAAGTTACCGTGAAGAATGTTTTGACCAGATTGGTTTAAAGCCTTCTATAAAAATTCCCCTGTTCAACGGTTCGTTGGAATGCGAATTCCGCAAATACCAATTATTCGACGGCAAATTCAAAGAATTCCGTAGTGAAAATGCCGATCGGGAGTTCAAGCCCCGCCGAGAAGAAATCCGTCCGCGCCGTAACACGGAAAAAGTAGAATATGGAGAACGCAGAGAACATCGTAGTTTTGACAACAGACGTGAAGGACACGGAGAGTACAAAGGAGGAGAGCGCAGAGAAAGACGCTCTTTTGATGACAAACGTGAGAGACGTGGCGATTTCAAAAGAGGAGAACACCGCAACTTTGGTGACAAACGTGAAGGCCGCGACAATTTCAAAAGCAGCCCCCGTAAATTTGACGACAATAAGGAAAAGACAGAAGAATAAACAGTTATGAGAAAATTAATCAATCTGATCGCCTTATTAATCATGGTTCATCTGTAACATGGGCACAAGACAAGAAAAGTTTCACACTGGAAGACTTGATGCCGGGAGGAAACAATTACTATAACCTGCTTCCACAGAATCTGTATGGTTTGCAATGGTGGGGGGATGTATGCATCAACGCCGACATAGAAGAGGTAAAAACCATCCATCCGGCAAATGGAAAGGAAAACGTACTTATCACTTTGCAGGAAGTGAATGAACTGTTGGCAAACAAGAAATTAGGGAAAATCAACCACTTCAGAAATGTATCTTTCCCATACGCTGAAAAGATGATGTTGGTAAATACCACAATCCAATAAAGTGCTGATCGATTTAACTAAAAAGGAAATAATATGGAGTCAGCCTCTCTCTCCTAAAGCCGCCAACCAGGACTGGAACAAGGAAAGCCGTTCATTGGCTTATACCCTTGACAACAATCTGTTTGTAACGACTGCGACGGGAAAACACAACAAGTCACCGATGAACCGAAAGGCATCGTATGCGGACAAAGCGTACACCGTCAGGAATTTGGTATCTCAAAAGGTACTTTCTGGAGTCCGAAAGGAAATCTGCTTGCTTTCTACCGTATGGACGAGAGCATGGTAACCGATTATCCACAAGTAAATACCTCCACCCGCATAGCGACACTGGAGCCGGACAAGTACCCGATGGCAGGAATGACCAGCCACAAAGTGACTGTCGGCATCTACAATCCGGCTACCCAAAAACAGTTTATCTGAAAGCCGGAGACCCCACCGACCGTTATTTCACCAATATCAGCTGGAGTCCTGACGAAAAAAGCGTTTATGTCATTGAACTGAACCGTGACCAGAACCATGCCCTGCTATGCTGCTATGATGCGGAAACAGGAGAGCCACTGAAAAATAACCCCCTTTACGAAGAGGAGCATACTAAATATGTAGAACCTCAACATCCCATTGTCTTTCTGCCTTGGGACCACACGAAGTTTATCTATCAGAGCCAGCGCGACGGCTACAACCATCTTTACCTGATGGACACCAAGACTTCCATATATCCGGAATCACATGGAGCCGCGGCCGGAGGTTCTTACCGGGAAAGCTACAAAACCAGACAGCTTACCCAAGGCAACTGGGTAGTACAAAACATCCTCGGATTCAATGAAAAGACCAAGGAAGTCATCATCATGAGCACAGAGGTTTCCCCTTTACAGAGCAACGCATACGCTGTGAATGTAAAGACAGGCAAACGCCGCCTCATCGGCAATAAAGATGGTATGCATCATGTACAACTATCCGGTAGCGGCAACTATGTAATAGACAATTATACTTCTTTCACCATTCCCCGGAATATCGAGATCGTTCCCACTTCCGGAAAGGAAAAGACTGTCAGCCTGTTGACAGCTACCAATCCGATGGAAGCATACAATATGCCCGAAATCACCTCGGTACCCTCAAGGCTGCCGACGGCAAGACCGACTTATACTACCGCCTGATAAAACCGGTAAAATTTTGACCCAAACAAAAAATACCCGGCCGTAGTCTACGTGTATGGCGGTCCACATGCCCAGCTAATCCACAACAACCGCAACTATGACGCCCGCGGATGGGATATTTACATGGCACAACTGGGTTACGTCATGCTGACCGTTGACAACCGGGGCAGTGACAACCGGGGACTGGAATTTGAGAACTGTACGTTCCGCCAATTAGGAACCGAAGAGATGAAAGACCAAGTGAAAGGAGTGGATTTCTTAAAATCGTTGGGTTATGTGGACAATAACCGCATTGGCGTACACGGTTGGAGTTTCGGTGGTTTCATGACCACCAACTTGATGCTGACTTACCCCGAGTTATTCAAAGTAGGAGTAGCCGGCGGCCCTGTCATCGACTGGGCTTACTACGAAGTAATGTACGGCGAACGCTACATGGATACTCCACAAACCAACCCCGAAGGCTACAAGAACGCCAACCTGAAGCTGAGAGCCGGAAATCTGAAAGGACGCCTGGAAGTGATCATTGGCGCCAATGACCCCACTTGTGTCCCTCAGCACAGCATCAGTTTCCTCCGTGCCTGCATTGATGCCGGGACCCAACCCGATTTCTTTATGTATCCGGGCGACGGCCATAATATGTTCGGACGCGATCGTGTCCACTTGTATGAACGCATTACACGCTATTTTGAAGACCATTTAAAATAAACAAAAGATAAGATTATGAAACTGTTGCTATTAGGCTCAGGCGGACGTGAACACGCCCTGGCATGGAAGATTGCTCAAAGTCCCAAAATTGAGAAACTATATATCGCTCCGGGAAATGCCGGCACAAGTAATGTAGGCGAGAATGTAGCGATTAAAGCAGATGACTTTACAGCAATCAGGGAGTTTGTAGTAAAGAATAATATAGATATGGTAGTGGTAGGTCCCGAAGACCCGTTAGTCAAAGGAATCTATGATTATTTCAAAAAAGATGAAGCGCTGAAAAACATTCCTGTTATCGGGCCTTCAAAAGCAGGTGCGGTACTGGAAGCAGCAAGGAGTTCGCCAAAGGCTTCATGCAACGCCATAACATCCCGACAGCCGGTTACAAAAGTATCACTGCCGCAAATCTGGAAGAAGGATTAGCCTTTCTGGAAACATTGGAAGCTCCATACGTACTGAAAGCCGACGGTCTTTGCGCCGGAAAAGGCGTACTGATTCTTCCCACCTTGGAAGAAGCCAAGGAAGAATTGAAAAAAATGCTGAGCGGAATGTTCGGTAACGCTTCCGCCACCGTAGTGATTGAAGAATTCCTGAGCGGTATAGAATGTTCCGTATTCGTTCTGACCGATGGAAAAAACTACAAGATTCTGCCCGAAGCAAAAGACTACAAACGTATCGGCGAAGGCGACAAAGCTGAACACCGGTGGTATGGGTAGTGTATCTCCTGTTCCGTTTGCCGACAAAGCATGGATGAAAAAAGTGGAAGACCGTATCATCCGCCCCACAGTAGAAGGACTGGCAGCAGAAGCATCGACTATAAAGCTTTATTTTCTTCGGCCTAATTAATGTAAAGGGCGAACCGATGGTCATTGAATACAATGTACGCATGGGCGACCCGGAAACGGAAAGTGTCATGTTGCGCATCAAGAGTGACTTGGTGGAACTGCTTGAAGGAGTGGCAACAGGCAATCTGAATGAAAAAGTCTTGGAGATAGACCCCCGTTCGGCAGTATGCGTCATGCTGGTATCCGGCGGATATCCGGAGCATTATGACAAGGATTTGCCATCAGCGGAATAGAAGAGATTGAAAACAGCATTGTATTCCATGCAGGAACGGCACTGAAAGACGGCCAGGTAGTCACTAGCGGCGGGCGTGTCATTGCAGTCAGCTCCTACGGCGCCAATAAAGAAGAAGCCTTGGCACAATCATTCACCAATGCGAAGAAAATCAATTTCGACAAGAAATATTTCCGTTCTGATATTGGATTCGACCTGTAATCAGCGGACTATTAACCCATGGCAGGCTATGACAAATTCCAGACAGATATGGCAAAGAAGATTCACCTTCCCTGTTGCATCCTTATATGCCTGCTTCTCCGGATCATCACCGGCAATGAATGGCAGGATGTAATCAATTTGCTAGTCTGTGCTTTGACTGCTTATCTGCTGATCGAGATAAACACCGCCTTCACGCTGATACGGACACGCAGTACCTTGCATGTCAGCTTTTACATATTCCTGTCCACAACCTGTCTGTTTCTGCATTCCTTCCAGTATGCCGTTTTTGTGCCGCTCGCCTTTCTGATCGCTACTTCCCAATTATTCAGTAGCTACGAATCTCCCTATCCGGCGGGAAGTATATTCCACGCTTTCTTTTTCATCGGACTGGGAAGCCTGTTGTTTCCACAGTTACTTTATTTTGTACCTCTGTTCTATTTGGGAATGATTAGTTTCAGATCCCTGTCACTCAAAAGTTTCTTTGCCGGGCTTACAGGACTCTGTATGTCTACTGGCTCTTTTTCGGTTACGCGTTCTATTACGACAAAATGAATCTCTTCTATCACCCTTTACAGGAGCTTATTCATTTTCAACCCATCAGTTATGGGACATTAGGAATGGACAGGATCATATCCTGTGGAATCATCACCTTGATATCACTGGTCAGCAGCGTGCATTATTTCCATGTTTCTTATTTAGATAAGGTGCGCACGCGTATATTCCTTTCTTTCCTGATCACCGTTGAAGCCTGGATTTATTTACTGGGTATCTTACAGCCACAGCATTTCGACATCCTGTTACAGATGCAAATCATTGTAGGGTCCATTTTAACAGGACATTTATTTACTTTAACCCACAACCGCTTTACCGGCATCTTTTTCATCATTACATTTGTTCTATTAATAGTTCTAACTATATACAATTTATGGATGCAATTCTTCAATTCCTGATCGACTGGGGATATTGGGGCCTTTTCCTAGGCTCTTTTATAGCCGGAAGTGTTCTCCCGTTCAGCTCGGAGGCCGTACTGGCAGCCTGTGTCGGTCCGTTGGGCTTAGACCGGTGATCAGTATAGCTGCCGCCACCGCCGGCAATGTTGCCGGCGGCATGACCTGCTACTGGATGGGACATCTGGGCAATATGGAATGGATCGAGAAATATTTTCATGTAAAAAAAGAGAAGATGGACCGTGCGGAGCGGTTTGTACACGGACGGGGTGCCTGGATGGCTTTCTTCGCCTTTATCCCTATTTTGGGAAGTGCCATATCCATTGTATTAGGCATGATGCGTGCCAATATATGGATTGTCATTCTCGCTATGACCATCGGAAAGATACTCCGCTACGCCTTATTGGTATGGGGGGTATTGGAAGCCTCCGCTTTAATGCATTAAATTATGAAACTGGAACAAACAGCAGATGGAAGTTATACCCTCTATGTACCCGAACTGGACGAACATTATCATTCGGTGAAAGGGGCACTGACGGAGTCACAACATATCTTTATCGAAATGGGATTAAAACATTCTCCCGTTTCCGAGCCCCACATTCTGGAGATAGGACTAGGAACAGCTGAATGCCTTTCTGACACTGCTTTCAGCAGAAGAAACCCGACGGAAAGTACATTATACCGGTATCGAACGCTATCCGTTAGCCGAAGAAACCTTGAAACAACTGGACTACCCCCGCCTGATCGGCAAACAGCATGAGGAGGATTATTACGCCATCCACCAGGCACCCTGGGACGCGGAAACAGAGGTATCCCCTTGGTTCACATTACATAAAATTGAAGACGATTTTACCCGGCTTTTCAACCCGGTGGAAGGCAGCCGCCCTGCCGTTCCCTTATACGATATCGTCTACTTTGATGCCTTCGCTCCCGAAAAACAACCCGAAATGTGGGAACAATCTCTCTTCGATACTTTATACAAGGTATTGAATGACGGAGGTATCCTGACAACTTACTGTGCCAAAGGGTGGTAAGAAGGATGTTGCAAACAGCCGGATTCACAGTAGAACGCCTTCCCGGCCCTCCGGGGGGAAAACGCGAGATACTGCGGGCAACCAAGTCTGATTAAACTTCTAGGACCGAAACTGATGAATGGTCAAGTTTCACCTAAAACAGTAAAACCGTTGTAAAATCCTTCAAATCCGTCATATATGCATAACTGCATATTTATCAGCAAATTACCATGAAACATTCATCGCTGAATCCGTCATAGATTCTTCATATTCTTTTTCCACGCTGAGATGATTGCCGTTATATACATAAAAAATCTCCGGCTTATCACAAGCCAGAGATTCTGTTTTATAAATTTAAAGTTTTTATTATATAAGATTCTCCCGTCGGAGAAAGTCTTATCTTGGAATTGTTAGTGAGAGTGCCCCGAAAGTCACTCTCATTTTTTAAGACTCTACTGTTAGAAACAATTAGTTCAAAGTCTGTACATAGAATGTCAAGTCTTTAGTCATGCCAAATACATCTGTGATATGATATGTGATTTCGATAACCTTACCATTACCTACTTCCTTGGCAATATCAAACTTCATCTTGTTGGTATTGGCAGTTTGAGCAGCACCGTCTAAGATATAAGTTACCACATTTGTAGCCTGTTGATCCATCTTGGCAGAAGGATACAAGCCATAGAATGAAGGATCAGCCTTATCTACAACAATGCTTTGTCTGTTATTTACCAATGAAGAGTTCAATTCGGCACGTAATGCAGCAGTTACACCTTGTGCGGCAGCACGGTCAAACAGATAGTACGGTTTGTCGAAATGCATCAGCCAAAGTGAAATCAGTATTGCTTACTTCGAATGCATACTTCAAAATAGTCTGCAAACCATCTGTTGAATAAACAGCTTTTGCAATGAACGGATTCTCTTTTGTACCTTAGATGCTACTTTTGCAACCTTAGAGTCAGCAATACGGCTGGCGAACTGTAATATAATATCATCCTTAGCTTCTGTATAAACATTGAAGTGATGATATTTAACATCGGTCAAAGTATATGCATCCATGTTACCGGCTGTGCCATAGAAGCCGATTGTATTCCATTCAGTATATAATGAGCTATTTGAGATATTGGCAAGAGTTACATAGCTTTCATTAGTCTTACCAATAATTTGGAACGAGTTAGTCGGAACCAATACTTCATACCAGTTAGCTTCAACATTTGCTTGTGCATTGTAAGCACCATTCTGGTAATTATAAACTCCCTTGAATGCATCACGCATATCAGCAGCAACAGCATCATAGCGGTCCAACAGTTTTTCACCATATACTTTCAATACATCATTTCCGTCTTTGTCTTTAGACCAAGCAGACGTACGGTTAGCTACAGATTCACGTTTGATCGGGCAGTTAGTAGGCATCTGCAATTCGAATGAGAAGTTCATTCTTGCCACTTCGTATTGATCATAACGAGTTGCGATTTCTACACGGAACGCGTTGTCCAAAGGCAATGCAATCTTCGTGTTGTCACCACTATACTGACGATTGTCTGTTGTGTAATAAGGAGCAGTTACATGTCCTCCTAATTCACTGTCAACCTTGAATGTTACCTTCAATGCGGTAATCTTATCCAAATCACGGATGTTTCCGGTCAGACAAGACTTGCCGGTTGCGTCTACATAATCAAATTCAATGTATTTGTCCAGCAATGCACCATTGTATGCAACACGGTCCAAGTACCTTGGTTGTTGATAGGATCACCACCGGTCAGTTCTACATTGAAGTCAAGGTCATTGCTACCATATTTCTTATCGAATACACTTCTGTTGATTTCTTGTGGATCGGTTGAATTACCCATGCTGCGTGCAATCGCATCAATCCATTTCATCTTGCCTGCATCTCCCAAAGTATTGAAGAATTCTGTCAAGTCAAGTGCCTTACTCCATCCATACCATCTGGTTTGATCGGCAATAACCGTAGCATTGAATGGCGCAACGATATCTTCCAGGAACTTGTCAGGAACAGTCACAGCCTCATCATTAAAGTTGACAGAGAAGTAAGTCTTACCTTTCTGACCGTTTATCAAGATGTAGTTGTAAATGAACGGAATAGTATTGTTCACTACAGCTTCTTTCTTAGCGATGAAACGATAACCGTCTTCAGTAATCTCCACACCATATTTTCTGATGGATTCATCTGTAATCTTACTCTTGTCTATTTCCAGATAGTAGTCGTATACCAATACAGAGTCTTCTGCCCATTGATCATAGCCGTCAGAACTAAATCCTAGTATATCGAAGGAAGGAGTATATTCCTTTCCATACAAGAATGAGCTTCCTGAAGGAGCAAATGTCAAGCCATTAATGTAAATGTTTTCAGTTGCGTTTACATTGCTGGCTTTGAATGTATATACAAACGGGGATTTTACTACTTCTCCATTATTTTTTGATGTAGCTTTCAGTGCAAACAGGTACTTGTCACCATCATTAGCCTTGAACTGGCCTGCATAGTCAGGACGTCCCTGGCTTCCGGCTGCATCCAAATCCCATTTCTGTACGTCACGAGGCAGTAACCACATACCGTTGGCCGATGTAGCACGGGTAGCTGTAGTAGCTTTGCCGGTCCATGCTTGGGGAGCACCAAAATTCAATCCCCAAGGAGTGGTGTTGTCTGTAGATACAAACGCCCAGTCATAAGCGTCAGCATCAGCACCTGCGGGATTCACTTGCATCTTGATGTCGCGGTCGGCAGTAGGATACATACCTTTCAACATTTTGCCGTTTACAGCTTTATGTCCTGCCCAATCCACGTCATTATTCAATATACCATAATAGATATCGAAATCTTGAGCATAGTTTTGTCCGTTCAGTTCAGGAATAATGCTTAACAATGCAGCTCCACCCGGAATAAAGATAGTTTTCGGCTCACCGTTTGCTTCTGTTACAGTAAGTTGTAACCACCGGCAACTTCAACCACTCTCAGACCACCGGCAATATATTCGGTATCCACGTATGCACCTTTTTCAGCATCCCATACCTGCCAATAACCAGTTTCCTCGTTCACTTTGGCATCGTGTCCGGCAGCGGCAGCATCACCCGGTTCGCCTTGGTCACCTTTGTCACCCTTATCACCTTTGGCAGGATATTCAGATTTCACACCGTCAAATGCCCAGTAACCGTCGATAATGGTCACAACTGTACCATTCTTACCGTCTTCACCCTTGTCACCTTTAATAGTTTCAATGGTACTCGTAGAGTTGTCACTCCAGGTTACAGTGATACCGTCACCGTTCTTCACTACGTTGGTAACATACTTACCAGCATCAACTTTTGCCTGTAAAGCTGAAAGAGCCGACTTGATATCGACCAGTTCCTTGTCGATGCGGTCAATGTCCTCATCATAGTCTTTACAAGACACAAATGTTCCTGTTGACGAAACCATTAAGGCTCCGAACAGAACTGCACTTAAAAACTTTTTGTTCATAAATAAAGATTTAAATTTATAAATTTAAAAAACTAAAAATTGGTTATACATATACTGTTATAAAAGGACTTCATTCTTTATTTCCAAGTTTACCAGATTCCTCTCGCGCGCCGCATACCGTTTCGGTGTCATACCCGTCTGACGGACGAAAGCCAGATAGAAAGGACTCTTCGAGCCGAAGCCACTCCGTGACGGAACCTCACCCAGCGGACAACCGCCGTTGCGAAGCAACTCCTTAGCGTATTCCACCCGGTAGCGGTTAAGCAACTCCTTCAGGTGACAACCGAAGTAGCGGTTCACCGCATTGCTCAGGTAAGTCTGGTTTGTTTCGAGCATCACACTCAGTTTCTTTAACGAAAGAGAGGAATCAAGGAATGCCCGACGTATCTCCAACTGATACAATATACCTTTATATATAAGGCTGTCTGCCGGACGAACATCCGACAGTGACGAGAACCGCGCCGTCCACTCGCGACCGGCGGCACGATAGAGCAATGCCTTCTGCCTTACAGAAGTGCCGCTCGTCTTTTTACGTCTCAGAAACAGGTATTCCATCTAAACTCGTTATTCGTTCTTATTGGCTTTTTATGCAGATCTCTTAGTAAGAGATCGACAAACAGACGATAACAAGCTTTAAATCAAAACATTAACTATACACATACAAGGTTAAACCAGAGCTGGCAGAACTAGAAGAAATACTTTTTTTCACAATATTCCATATTTTTTCCGCGAAAAGTGTACTAGTTATCAAAACTTTCCTTATTTTTGCACGTGAAATGTCGATCTCTTACTAAGAGATTTATATTTTTTCATCTTCCAGACATATAATAACTTATTGATTTTCAACCATCCACAACTAATCCCTACTTCCTCCCTTAACATATAGTAAGATAAATACATGAAACAAAGATTGAAAGGATTTTTTACAATTCTTAGTCTTCATGAATACGAGAGCCTTATATGGCTCTTAAAAAGATTGACAAACGATAAGACACTTCCCACAAAATATAAAGCGCATATTTATAGAGAACTATAAAGACTACATAGAATGCCATATAGAATCTCTTACCTGAAACTAAGGCTTCTCATACAGCCACAGAGCAACCGTATGAAAAGCCTTAACCAAACTGAAATTGCTTATCAATTGAGCAATTTGGGAAGTATTTGTACCTGATTAATGAGCAATTTGCGTATATTTGTTGTTGTTAAACAGAAAAGATAACATTCATGAGAACCAGACATCACATATTTTCCCAATTGCATCCCGGTAAAAGTATCCTTTGTTCATGCTGCATGGCACTGATAGTGTGCCTGTTTACCGCCTGTGACAGTAAACAGCCCACTTCCAGAAAACCGACCCTGACTGTCACCCTGGACGCCCTTGCGCTATTTCACAGAAACCATTGCAGGCGATAAATTCAAGGTATCAGCATGGTTCCGAAAGGAAGCAGCCCCGAAAACCTACGACCCTACCCCCAGCAGCTGGTCCAATCTGGATAAGAG